>Ga0105053_10001093_pt1 | contig 43462 bp, 19 predicted proteins | sample BON01_FD_78093 | JGI IMG/M metagenome (GOLD analysis project Ga0105053, IMG submission 78093) | Freshwater microbial communities from Lake Bonney liftoff mats and glacier meltwater in Antarctica - BON-01 | ecosystem: Environmental > Aquatic > Freshwater > Ice > Glacier meltwater | place: Lake... | reverse complement strand
CCGCCGCCGCCGCCGGCAGCGCCGCCGCCGCAGCCGCCCACCTCGTCCCGTCGGTCGCGCCTCCCCCATCCGCCCTGTTCCGCGGCATCGAGTGGAGCACGCCGACGGTGCTGAGGTGCACGCTGGCGGCCGCGAGGCGCGCGGGCCTGCGCGTCGACCCGCGGCCGGACGAGCAACAGGAGGAGGAGGCGGGCGAGGGCGGAGCGACGGCGGCGGCGACGACGGCGGCGGCGGCGGCGGCGGCCGTGCCCGCGCGCGCGGCGCGCGCGACATTGCCCGTGCTGCGCGACATCGACACGCTCGACGACCTGCGCGCATGGGTGCGCGAGGAGGAGGAGGGGGGGCACCAGGATCCGTCTGAAGAGGGCGGCGGCGCAGGCGACCGCCCGCCGGGCGGCGACGCCCTCGTACCGTCGGCGGCGGCGGCGGCGGCGCGTCGGTTGCGCGAGGCCGCGGCGCAGTTGCTTCTTCGTTCGTGAGCTCTTTTCCGGCGTCCCCGCGTGAATGACGACCTCGCCCGTCACAGGTAGCTCTTAATCACGCACTAGCACTGGATACACGCACACATTTGATCTCTTCGCGTCGCCCTCCCCTTGTTCCTCACCATTGATCCGCGCAACAACAACAGCTCCCAACGGCCAGTTCCAATCGCCTCACAAAAAAAGAAACCATTGCGCGCCCGGCCGCGTTCCACCTGGCAGCGGCGCCCCACCCGCAGCAGCAGCAGCAGCAGCAGCAGCAGCAGCAGCAGCAGCAGCAGCAGCAGGCCCCAAGCAGCATGAGGCGCGCGTCCGCCGCCCTCTTTGCGACGGCCCTGGTCGGCCTTCTGGCGACGGCCGCGTCGGCCGCGCTCGCGACCGTGCCACCGCCGACGCCGACGCCGACGGCCGCGCCCGCTCGCACCGTCGCCGCGGCCGCCGCCGCCCCGCCCAAGGCCCGCCCAAATCTGCCCAGCGCCCGCCTCATGCCCGCCGTCGTGGTCGTCGGCGACGGCCTGACCGAGTCGTCCTTCTCGAGCGCCGACGGCTTCGGCGCCTTACTGGCTAGGCAGTACACTCGCCGCGCCGACGTCCTAAACCGCGGCTTTGGCGGATTTTTGACGGAGTGGATCGCCGACCCGCGGACGATGCTGCCCTCCTTGTTTCCCCCCGCCTGTGAAAACCGCACGATCCTGGCGGTCGTCTTTTTGGGCGTGAAGGAGTCGGTGACCGAGAGCGCGAGCGCGGCGTGGGGGCGGCCCTACGTGTCGCCAGAGGCGTTTGAGGCGGCCGTCGACCGGATCGTCGGCGGCGCGCTGGCCTCGGGCGCCCGCCGCGTGGTGCTGGTGACGCCGCCGCCCGTGTGCGACGTGCTCTGCAGCAAGGCCGGGACGGATGTGAGCACGCTGGCGCGCAACACGGCCAACTCGCGGCGGTACGTGGAGGCGCTGGGGCGGGTGGCGGGCAGGAGGGACACGGAGAAAGCGGCGGCAAGCGCGGGCGCCGGCGGGCAAAAACAACCTGCCCCGACAGCTGGCGGCGGCGGCGGCGGCGCGACAAAGGTGCGCTTGCTCGACATCTTCTCCGCCTGGCCCCGCGACTTCCCCGAGGACTGGCCCGCGCGCTACCTCGCCGACGACCGCCTGCACCTCAGCCCGGGCGGGCACGCGCGCCTCTTGAAAGACCTGACCGCGCTGCTGTCCGCGGAGATGGCCGATGTTGCGCCTACGCCCTTTTCCGCGGGGCAGTCGCCCGCGGACCGCGCGGGGATGCTGCCCCTGTTCTGGCCGCACATGGACGACGTGGACATGCTGGACCCGGCGGCGGCGTTCGACCGGGCAGCGGGCCCGGGGGCGGGGGCGTGCGCGGCGGCGGCCGGGGCGGGGGAGCGGGACGGGCGGCGGTCGCTGGCGGGGGAGGCCGGGGGCGGCGGCGGGGAGGGGCAGGCGAGCGGGGCGGCGGCGGGGTCCTCGAGGGGCCTGCAGTGGATGACGGCGGGGGTGGGGCTGGGGCTGGGGGCGGCGGCGGCGCGCCAGGCGGCTTAGAGAGAGAAACTTAAGGGTTGTTTGTTGTCGCGGTTGTTTTTCGAGCGGCGGCGGCGACAGAACGCGCGCGCGCGCGCGCGAGCGTTTATGATTTGCGTATTCCGCGAATCGCGTCTTTCATTCGTAGCCTTACCCCCCTGTCCTTTACTTTCAAGTCCTGCGTGACCCATGTCATTGTCTCTCCCTTTTGCCCTGCGTCCCGTGATCCACACCAGACAAAAAGCGATGGGAGGCCACGTGTCTACCCTCGTGGCCGCCAAAAAAAGAGGAGGAGCATCCGCGGCCGCGGCTCCTCCTCCTCGTCCCGCGCGCCCGCCGCGTCCTCCTCCTCCGCAGCGGCCGACGGACCGTCCTCGGTTCCACGTCGCCCCAAAAGAGGGCTGGATCAACGACCCCAACGGCCCGATGTTCGACGGCAAGCAAACGCACCTGTGAGTCGGTCGGCGCCCGCTCGCTCGCTCGCTAGCTCGCTCACTCACCGACGCCGACGACGCCGCTGCGTTTTTGGTCTTTCCTTTTTGCTCACTTGCCCCCCCCTAAAACACACCCACATATGAAAAACCGTCAAACAGCTTCTATCAGCACGTCCCCAACTCGTCCGAGTGGCGCTGGGGCCTCGAGTGGTCGCACTGCTGCAGCGCCGACGGCGGCGCGACCTGGCGCCGCGTCCCGGGCCCGCCCGCGCTCGCGCCGTCGCCGCCCGGCGACCGCGCCGACGCCGCCGCCGCCGCCGACGACCGCGACGGCTGCTTCTCCGGCTGCGCCGCCGCCAACCCCTTTTTCGCGGGCCACGGCGCCGCGGCCGCCGGCGGCGGCGAGCCCCGCGCCCTCATCATGTACACGGGCGTCGCGCGCCGCGGGGCCGCCGAGATCGCGGCCGACGAGCGCGAGGGCGGGGCGCCCGCGCCGGGGCAGCGCGAGGTCCAGATCGTCGCCGTCTCTTGCTCCGGCGGCGGCGAGGACGGCGGCGGCGGCGAGGACGGCGGCGGCGGCGAGGACGCCGACGCCGGCGCCGACGCTGACGCCGACGCGCTTCTGCTGCCGCGGTGGCGCAAGCTCCCTCCCCCCCCCGGGGACGACGGCGGGGGGTTCCTGCCGCTCCCGCCCGCGGCGCTGGGCCCGCTGAGCGGGTGGCGCGACCCCTTTCTTGTGCACGAGCCGCCGCCGCCGCCCGCCCCGGCCTCGTCCCTCCCGGGCGGCGGCGGCGGTGGCACTGGCGGCAATGGCGGCGGCGGCAATGGCGGCGGCGGCGGCACCAGCGGCGGCGGCAAGAGCGGGCCTCCGGCGCCGGCGGCCGACGGCGCCGGCGCCGGCGCCGGTCCGTCCTCCTCCTCCTCCACGGCCCCGGCCGCCGCCGGCCGGCCCCCGCGCTGGCTGCTGGTCGGCTCGGGCCTGCGCGGCCGCGCGGGCACCGCGACGCTCTACCGGCGCCGCGAGGGAGAGGCGGAGGAGGGCTGGGGCGAGGGCGGCGGCGGCGGCGCCGGAGCAGGCGGCGGCAGCGACGGCGACGGCGACGGCAAGGCCGACGCCGAGGCCCGGGCGCCCGCGCTGGCGCGCGGGTGGGAGTACCAGGGACTGATCGCGACGGACCCGAGCTGCGGCATCTGGGAGTGCCCCGTGCTGGTGGCGCTGCCGCCGCACCCGGACGACGACGAGAACGAAAAGGGGGCGGGCGGCGACGGCGGCGGCAACGGCGGCAACACCAGCGGCAACGGCAACGGCAACGGCGACGGGGCCAAGAGCGCTGCGCCGGCCGCGCCCAAGGCCATCACGTGGCTGCTGTCGGCGTCGCCCGACTACTGCGCCAACGTGAGCGAGTACTGGCTGGGCGCGTTCGACGCCGACGGCGACGGCGCGTTTTTGCCGCTTCCGGCGGCGAGAGCAGCGGCCACCGCCGACGCCGACGCCGCGCCGCCCGCTGCAGCCGGCGCCGGCGCCGACGCCGCCGCCGCCGCGCCCTGCCTCGGCGCCCACGCGCCCGGCCTGCTCGACCTCGGCGACATCCTGTACGCGCCCAACGTGCTGCCCCGCGACGGGAGCGGGCGCGTGGTGATGTGGGCCTGGGCGCAAGAGCGCGGGCGGCCAGAGCTCGCGGCGGCCCCCAGAGCGGCAGAGGAGGAGGGGGAGGAGGAGGGGGGCAACGGCGAGGCACCGCCCGCCGCTCTGGCGGCGCCGGTTGCCGCCGCCGCCGCCCCCGCCGCCGCCGCCCCCGCCGCCTCCCCTGCTGGCGGCGGCCGCCGCAACAGGGAGCGCACGTACAGCTGCTGCCTGACGGCGCCGCGCGTCCTGTACGCGCGCCCGAACGCCGCCGGGGACGGCGTGCGCCTGTGGCAGGAGCCGCTGCCGGAGCTGTCCCTCCTGCGCACAAGCGGCGGCGCCTGCGCCGGCGCCTGGCCCGCCCGCCCGCTCGTGGCGTCGCCCCAATCGCCGCCGCTGCCCCTGCCCCTCCGCCGCGCGTCCGCCGCCCACGCCGACGTGCTGCTGACCCTGCGCCTGTCCCCGCGCGCGACGGGCTTCGCGCTCGTGCTGCGACCCCTGTCCGGGCGGGGCGGCGGCGGCGGCGGCGGCGCGGGCCTGGCCCTCACGTTCGACGCGCGCTCCCGCGCCTTCGCCGCCGTCCACGGTTCCGCCTGGTCGGCCGGCGCCGGCGCGCTCGCGGCCCTGGCGGCGCTGCCGGCGCCGCCCCCGCGGCGCGTGCTGCACCCCCCGCCGCCGCCGCCGCCGCCGCCCCCTTCTCCTCCGCCCTCTGCCGGCGCCGCGGCGGCGGCGGCGGCGGCGGCGGCGGCGGCGGGGGGCGGCGAGGAGCTGGCGGGCGGCGGCGGCGCCACGGGCAGCGCGCGCGACCAAGCGCTCGCGTCGCGCGCGGCGGCCGAGGCCGAGGACGACGGCGCGGCGGCCGTGTTGGCGGCGGCGGCGGCGGAGGGCGCGGCGGGGGCGGCGGCGGGCGCGGGGGGGGCGGAGGGCGCGGCGGCGGCGGCGGCGGCGGCGGCCGCGGGCGGCGCGGGGTGGCGGCGGACGGGCGGCACCCTCGACCTGCCTCCCCGGGGCGGCGGCGGCGACAGCGGCGGCGGAGGCGGCGGCGGCTGGACGGAGGTGCCGCTGCGCCTGCTGCTGGACGGCTCGCTCGTCGAGGTGTTCTCGCCGGGGTCGGGCCAGGCGCTCGCGACGCGCTGCTACCGCTGCGGCTTTGACGAGGAGGAGGGCGACGACGAGGAGGAGGAAGACGACGACGGCGACGACCACGGCGCCGGCGGCAGCGCGGACGACCCCAAAGAGCGCGCGCCCCTGGCGCTGTACGCGTTCGGCGGGGACGTGGAGGTGGTGTGCGAGTCGCACGGCATGCGGTCGTGCTTCGAGGGCGAGCGGGAGGACGAGGAGGAGGAGGAAGACGGGGATTGGCAGCGCGTTGGGCGCCCGTCGACCAACGCTGCCAACGCCGCCGCTGCCGCCGCCGCGGACGCCTCTCCCGGGGCCCGCGCGCGCGTCTCGGTCGCGCGCGGCGGCGGCGGCGGCAAGGCGCGCTGATACGGCGCCCGACGTGACAAAGAGCCCTGGTCTTCTGTAAAGAGCACGATCATCTATCTATCGCACAGCAGATTGTGTTTTCTTTGCAACCGACGATACACGCACAAAACATCAGATTGACGAGTCGAGAACGCCGACGCCCGACACGCCCGGCGCCCGTCGCCGCGCAGAAACCCGTCGCCCCCCTTCTCGCCGGTCACACAACGGTCATCATCACACACACACACACACAACGACGAGACGACGACCTCTGCTCTGCTTCTCACCCGTCCTCCAACGAGCGACCTACAGAGACGCGGATCTCGGTCGCCAACCCAAAACCCTCCTCTTCTTCTTCCGCGAAAAGGCGAACGACCTCCGCCATGGCGCCGTCCACCGAGCTGCGTACGCCCGAGCTGCAGGCGATCGCGTACCACATGTTCACGGCGTGCGCGGACGCGCGCTCGGCGTTCGACGGGTGCATGGCCGGGGCGAAGAAGAACGCCGAGTGCGCGGGCGAGTACAAGGCGCTGATGGCGTGCGCGCAGACGCTGTGAGTGGATCGAGGGGGTGCCTTGCCGGGTTGGAGGGGCGCGAGAGAGAGAGAGAGAGCGCGACACAGCGGAGGACGGGCGCGATCGGGCGACGACGGCAACGACGCGCGCGCGCCCGCCGTCGACGACGGCAACGTCGCGCCGTCCGGCCCCTTGGCTTTTCTCCGAACGTGCAGGGGGGGGGGCCTCGTTCCGGCCCCTTGGCTTTTCTCCAAACGTGCAGGGGGGGGGGGCCCCGTTCCGGGCCCTTGGCTTTTCTCCGAACGTGCAGGGGGGGGGGGCCTCGTTCCGGGCCCTGCCCTCCTCGGCCTCCCACCTGTCCACAGCTCCGCCCGCAAGCGACGACTGACCGTCCTCTTCACGCCCGAAACAAAAAACCCGCCGCGAACAAAACCACGCGCCGAAACGTCCAACCGCCCCCGGCCCGCCCCCTCGAAAACCGAAATAAACCGAACGCAAAAATTCGAACGCAAAAATTCGAAAGGCTCGCCGACGCCACGGCCAAGGCGTCCAAGCAGTTCAAGGAGTACTCGCACTGCCTCGACCTGACGGCCGGCAAGTACGCCTACTGCCGCCCCGAGAAGGCGCGCTTCGAGACGGCCTTCCCGCTGATCAAGGACGAGTGAAGGAGGGGAAGAGGGGAAGCCCGAGGCGCCGCCGCCCTGCCCATGGAAAAAAGACGACGAAGGAAAACGACGGCCGCGCAGGGTCGTTTTTTCCATCCTTTTTGCGCCTCTCTGCGCGTATTTTGTTAATCTTGCCAACCACGAAGAATAACCGACAGAACAAGGACCCGACAAGCATCTGGCTCATTCCACCGAGAAGGAAACAACGGAGCGCGCCGCGTTGCAACCCCCCGCCCTCCTGCCGCCGCGCTAGGATCGGCCGCGCCCCCCGGCGAGCGGGGGGGCGGCGGCGGCAGCAGCGGCGGGCGCGGGCGCGAATGCCGCGCGCCCGCCGTGGGCCTCGGCGAAAAAGGCGCCGTCCGCCACCTCCAGGCCCGCGCCGCCCCCCATGCCCATCAGCGCGGCCGCCTGGAGGGCCGCTCCCTCGGCCACGGCGCGCTCGGGGTCAACGCCGCCGTCAAAGCCGCCGTCGCCGCCGCCGGCGCCGTCGCCGCCGCCGCCGCCGCCGCCCCTCGGCTCGAGCCCCGTCGCCTCGCGCGCCCAGGCGCGCACGGCCGGCGAGCGCGTGGCCCCGCCCACGAGCACGACGTCGGTGAGGCGGCGCGGGGGGGGCGCGTACTTGTCGCGGGGCGGGGCCGAGGCGGCGGCGGCGGCGGCGGCGGCGGCCGGGCCGCCTGCCTCGCCGCCGTTTCCTTCTGCCCCCCCCGCCGCTCCCGCTCCCGCTCCCGCTCTCCTCCTCGGCGGCAGCTCGAGGCAGGCGTCCCGCGCGAGGGCCTCGAGCGGGCGCCACAGGCGCTCGAGCAGGGGGAGCGTGGCGCGCTCGAGGTCGGCGCGCGTGACGCGCACCGGCGTCGTTGCGGCCGCCGTCGCCGTCGCAACCGCCGTCGCCGTCGCCGCCGTCGCCGTCGCCGTCGCCGTCGCAACCGCCGTCGCCGTCGCCGTCGCCCCGTCCGCCGCTCCGCCGCCGCCGCCGCCGCCGCCGCCGCCGCTCAGCAGCGCCGCCGGCAGGGGCACGTCGACGTCCGCCTCGCCCGCGCGCGACAGCGCCACCTTTGCGCGCTCCGCCGAGCGCAGGAGTGCCGCCGCCGCGCCCGCGTCGCGCGCGGCCAGCTCGGCCAGCGCGGTCGTCTTTCTCGTCGCCGACGCCGCCGCCGCCGCCGCCGCCCCTCCCGCCGATCCTCCCGCCGCCGCCGCCGCCCCCCCGAGCGCCCGCGCCAGCGCCTCCGCGGCCAGCGCCCGGTCCCAGTCGTCGCCGCCCAGGCTCCCGTCCCCGCCCGTGGCGACGACCTCGAGCATCCCCTCGAACGATTCGACGAGCGACACGTCGTACGTCCCGCCGCCCAGGTCGACCACCAGCACCACGTCCGGGGGGGACTGCTGCTCGCCGCCGCCGCCGCCGTCCGCGCCGCCGTCCGCGCCACCGCCGCCGTCCGCGCCGCCGCCGCCGCCGCGCCGCCGCCGCCGCCGCTCGCCCCGCCGGCCGTCGTTGGCCCCTGGTCCGTAGCCAAAGGCCACGGCGGCGGCCACGGGCTCGGCAATCAGGGCCACGGGCGGGAGCGGGCCCATGTCCGCGCCCGCCTCTTTCGCGGCGGCGGCGAACCCGGCGCGCACCGCGCGCAGGGTGGCGGCGCGCTGCGAGGGGCCGAAGCGCGCGGGCACGGTGACGACGGCCGCGCCAAAGAGCGCGCGAGGGGGGCAAGAGGCGGGGGCGCCGCCGTCTGCGCCGCCGCCGCCGCCGCCGTTCGCGCCGCCGTCTCGCCGCCCGCCCGCGCGCAGCCCGGCCGCCGCGACACCCACCAGGTAGCGCACCAGCTCGGCCGACACCTCCTCGGGCGCGAGCGAGCGGCCAAGCGCCGGGCAGAGCAGCGCGACGCCGCCGCTTTCGCCGCCGCCGCCTTGCCTGCCCCCCGCTTCGACGCCAAACGCGAGCGCCCCCTCCTCCGCAAGCGCCCGCACGTCCGAGTCGGCCGCCGAGCGCCCGATCATGCGCTTGACCGAGTAAAAGGTGTTGAGCGGGTTGCGCGCGGCCTGGCCCGCGGCGGCGGCGCCCACCAGCGGCGGCGGCGGCGGCGGCGGCGGCGCGGGGGGCGTCGACGAAACGACGGCGGCGACGGGCGGCGACGGCGCCGCGGCTGGCGCCGGCGCCCAAGCGACGACAGAGGGGACGAGCGCGTCGCCCGTGGCGGGGTCAGGCACGCAGCGCGCCTGCGGGCGGGCTGCGGGCGCCGTCGCCGCCGCCGTCGCCCCGTCGTCCGGCTCGACGACGAGCGCGACGACCGAGTGCGTCGTGCCCAGGTCGATGCCGAGGGCGGCGGGGGAGGAGGGGGAGGCGGCGCAGCAAGGCGCGAGGGGGTGCGGGGGCCGGCGCGGCGACGGCTCGTGGGAAGAGGAGGAGCGGGCAAGGCGAGGGGCGCGGGCGGCGGCGGCGGCGGCGGCCGCGGCGAGCGGGCGGCGGCGGCCGACGGCCCTGGCGCCGCCCGCCCGGCCGCCGGCGGGCGGGAGGGATGTAAACGACGAGGACGCCAGCATCGTCGTGCGATTGGGGATTGGACAAGTGGCGAGTGGGACTTGGCTGCGGGGGGCCGCGCGCGAGCAAGGGGCAGGCTGCCCGCGGTCACCGGCCGCTGGGATGCGGTGCTTCGACGGACTCTGCGCGCGCGCCCGTCTTGCGTTCGCAGGGGCGGGTTGAAGATTCGAGGATCGATTGGGGGCTGGTCGACTCGGCGAGAGCGAGAGTGTCTCTGGAGGGCCGTGTCGGTTTATGCGTCGACCAGCGCCGCCGACGCCTCGACCGAGAGAAGCGCACAAACGCACACGCGATTCGGTCGGCCGGGGGGGGAGGTGGTCTACGTCTCTCGAGAGCTTCGGGTCTTTCAAGACCGTGCGCGGCCTCGCTTTCGCTTGTTCAGCCAGCGCTCCCGCGATCGAGGCCACGCGGGAAAAGACAGCGAGAAGCGAGGCCGCGCCGCGCCGCATGCGCCGCTCGCCTCGACCGCGCGCCAAAAAAAACACCCTCCTCTCCCCTCCCAGATAGAGTCTGTGCTGTTTGGAGGTGGTGGCGATCTTACACCACCTGTTTCTCCGAGTTGCAAAAGTTTGACGCATGGCTGGCAGGCAGGAGAGAGAGGTCGCGTGGTCTGTTTTCCTTTCGTGTGTGTGCGAGGAAGCGGCGGGTCGCGCAAAACCGACGAGGCAAAGGCGGGGCAATGACGGGAAAAAAAGAAAGGAAAGGTTGAGTCCGGCGACGCTCGGAATCTCTAGTGGGCGAGGAGAGGGGTAGTAGACATCAAGGAGGAGGGTGCATGTGGGGGACGAAAAGGTAGGGCAAGAAAAGAGGCATGGGCGGGGAGGAATAAGGCGGCGCGACGAAACAGGCACGGGAGGGGAGCAGGAGGGGGGGGAGGGGGGGGGCAGAAGCAGGGGCCGAGTTTTTTGTTCCGTCGTGTGTGGGGAGGGTGGGTAGACGACGCCGTGTGTCGATTGCCAGTCCGACAGACCGGCAGGGATCCGAAAAAACAACGAAGAAAAAGGGAGGAGCCTGCGAGAAAAGTGGCAACGAGGAAAACAAACAAAAAACGCGCGCGCGCGCATGAAATTGAAAAACAATACTGCCGAGATGCGGCGGCGGCGCTCAGCTGCCCGGGAAGGGCCACGCCGCGGTAGAGCACGTGCCAAACTTGGCGCACGCGATCGACGCGACCGCCCTTGGGCTCGGCGTCCCGGGCTTCTGCAGCGACCACACCATGAGACCCGCGCCGCCGTTGGCCATCGCAAAGTCGGCGCGCGCCCGCACGTCGGCCTCGTCCGAGACAAAGCCGCCCCACGCCTCGGGCGGCACCTCGACGCCCAGGGCCACGGCCGCGGACGGCCACGCCGCGCGCGTCGACAAAAAGGATTCCCGCCACGAGAAGCCCGTCGGACTGTTCGCGGGCGATTGCGGGCCGCCCGCGTCGTAAGCCATGATATTAATCAGGTCGAGCGACTGGCCGGCGGCGCTGCGGGCCATCGCGAGGTTGACTCCGAAATATTGCGAAAAGGTCGGCTGCGCACTGGTCCAGGCGCCGGCGCCGTAGCACCCCACGTGCCAGCTCGCGGTCGACAAAATGTACCTGCCTTTGGGCATGGCCGCGCGGAACTTGGCCACCACGTCGACGCTCTCGGCGTCCGTGGCGCACCGGACGCCGCCGCCGCCCAGGCGCTGGCAGGCCGGGCTCGCGGGCTCGTAGTCGATGTCGGCGCCGTCGAGGCCCAGGTCGGCGACCAGGTCCACGACGCACTGCATGTTGAGGCGCGCAAAGTTGGTGTAGGTGGCCCCGCCGACGGCCAGCAGCACGCGCGTCCCCGGGTTGGTGGTTTTCAAAGATCGCACCGCCGCGCGCACCACGGCGCCGTCGCTGCTGAAATCGAGGCCCGTGCCGCCCAGGAGCAGCGACCCTTTTGCGTAGGCGCAGTCGGGCTTGGCGAACGAGAGGATCACGACGTTGACGTGCGAGGGGGTGCGCGAGAGGTCCAGGTTGGCGCCTGTCGAGGCCCACGGCGACGTCCACGTCTGGTAGTAGCCGACGACCAGGTTTTTGCCGTTCGACGGCAGCAGGGCGTTGGCCGGCGCGGGCGCGGGCTCAGACGGGGGCGGGGGGGCCGGGGGCGCGGGGGGTGGGGACGGCGACGGGGGGCCCGGCGGCGTTGGCGAAGGAGGGGGCGCGGGGACGGGCGAGGGGGACGCGGGCGGCGCAACGGGTGGAGGCGCGGGTGCGGGGCCGCCGCCGCCGCCGCCGCCGCCGCCCGGGCAGGCGTAGTTCGCGGGCCAGTCGCAGTACTGGCGCGCGGGGTTGAACACGAGGCCCGCGCCGCAGGCGCGCAGGGCGCCGCTGCCGCCCGCGTTCCAGCACTGGACGTACTGGCTGCAGCCCTGGTCGCAGCCGGGGTAGGCGAACAGGCCGTTGGCGGCGCGGGCCGCGCAAAAGGCGGCGGCGGTCGCGCAGGTCGTGGCCGGCTGCGGTGGCGGCGGCGCGGGCGACGGCGACGGCGAGGGCGGCCTGGGGGAGGGGCTCGGCGACGGTGAGGGCGGCCGGGGGGACGGGCTCGGGCTCGGGCTCGGGCTCGGCGGCAGCGGCGACGGCGAAGGCGAAGGCGAGGGCGAGGGCGAGGGCGAGGGCGAGGGCGACGGCGATGGCGACGGCGACGGCGACGGCGACGGCGACGGCGAGGGGCTCGGGCTCGGGCTCGGCGTGGTGGCAGGGGCGCCGGGGCATTCGACTGTTGTTTTTTTTTTTTTTGCGTGTGTGTGTGTTTGTGTTGGTCTCGGGAGGAGAGGGGGGGGGCGGGGCGGGCAGTTTCAAAACCCAAGGAGCGGTGGTGAGTTTTTGCGTTGGCGTCGGCGTTGGCATGTTTTTTTTCCTTTTCAGTCCGGGCGCGTCCCGACCGCAAAATCAAAACTAGCGCACACGCGCGCGCGCCCGTCTGTCTCTGTCTCCTCACCGCTGGCGGCCCAGTCGCAGTACTTGACGACCATGGAGAAGCGCGTACCGGCGGGGCTGTCGTGTTGTGTTTCAGTAGGGGGGGATGGGACGAAGAAGAGAGCGAGAGAGAGAAAAAGCGTGAGCAGCGGCGGCGGCGGCGGCGGCGGCGGCGGCGGCGGCGGCAAGCGCCCCCCGCCCGACAAGCAACACCAGCAACCCAAAAAACTCACCACTGCTGCACGGCCGACGACGCCCCGCCGTTCCAGCACTGAATGTACGAGCCGCACGTCGCGTCGAACGGGTTGACGTACAGGCCGTCCGCCTTGCCCCCGCAAAAGCACGCGGCGCTCTCGCACCCGTTCGCCGACGGCGGCGGCGCCGGCGGCATCGGCACCGGCGAAAGCGGCGGCGGCGGCGGCGAGGGCGAGGGGCTGGGCGCGCCTGGCGGCGGCGACGACGACGGCGCCGGGCCCGGGGACGGCGACCCCCCGGCCGGCAGGATGACCACGTCGGCGCAGTTGGCGAAGCGCTCCGTGGGCGAGGGGTCCCTGCAGCACTCGGACGAGCACGCGGGCGCCAGCGGCGCGCCCGTGGCCGCGTCGAGCTGCAGCATCTTTCGGCCGCACTGCTCCGGAACGTCGACCGAGGGGTCCACACACGGCAGAGCGCACGTCTGGTAGGCGGCCCAGTACCACCGCAGGACGCAGCCCGCCTCGCAGCTGACCCCGGGGGGCAGGCGCCAATTTGTGGTCACTTCGGCCTGCCCGGACAGCAGGTACTGGAAGCGCTTGCCCGCGCTGGGGCCGTCGGCGCGCGTCAGGGCGTGGGCCGGGTCGTCGAAGCACGCCAGCGCCGAGGCGAGGTCGGCGCGGGTGAGCGCGTCGCGCGGGCGCGGGCACACGGAAAACTGCATGCGGCCGCCGTGGTTGGCCGTCAGGGTGGTGGTCAGAGCCACGACGCCGCCCTCGGCCCACGTGGCCTGGACGCCGTAGTAGCGCGCGTCAAAGTCCGAGGCGGACCAGTCTTGGTAGGGGTCGCCGCACACGCCCGGCTCGCCGCCCTGGCCCTGGCCGCATTGCGGGCACTTTTGTGGTTTTGTGTTTTTTGGTGAATTTTGGGTTATGGTTTTTGGTTTGTGTTAGCGAGGAGAGGCGCTTTGGTTCCGAGAGGGCGGTGAGTCAGTGGGGCCTGGCCGCCATCACGTGCCGTGCCGTGTGGTTCCTGGCGGAAAAATGGGGGAGGGGGGGGCGGGCGCGGAAAATCTAAAACCCAAACGCGGCGGCGGCGGCGATCGGAGGGAAAAAGAAAGAATCCGTGTCGAGGTGACTGTCGCTCATTGTTTCCGCTTGTTCGAAAAGCGGCGCCCCTTCTTGGATCCCGCGCGCGCCGCCCCTCCGACAGCGACAACAGCAATAGGAGCCACCCGCCCCAAAAAACACTCACGTAGTAGCTCCCGACCTCGCGCGCGATCATGTTGCGCGACTTTGGCACGGACAGGTAGCCGTGCGCCTCGGCCACGGGCGCCCGTTGGGCCGCGAGCGCGAGCGCGAGCAGGACTGCCGCGAGGCCTGCGAGCGGCGCGGACGACGCGGCGGCCGGGCGGCGGCGGCGGCGGCGCACGGGCGGGGCGGTCGCCGTCGTTGTCGTCATCATCGTCGTCGTCGTCGTGTTGAGAAGGAGGAATGGACGGGCGGGAGGGAAGAGGGGGCGGAAGAAGGGAGGAGGGGAGGTACAGCAGCAGTCCACAGTGATGGGAGGGGCCGAGTCCGCACGGACTTGTTCGGCGGGTTGTCGTGATAAGGGAGTGGACCGCAACGGGCTGTTGCGGATGGGGTTGTGTGAGAGAGAGGCGGGCAAGGGGCTCGGGGCTTAGTAGGGGGGCGGGGCGAAGAAGTGGAGCAGAAGTAAGGCCTTCCCTGTTTGAATCGCGGAGCGCGCGACACAAAGCACAACGCCACCGAGGGGCGGATTACAGGGCGTTGAAGCGCCGTCTGAGCCAAAGTCACCGCCGCAGCGGCTCCATCCGGCTCGGATGGGGCGCCTGCGCGGAGGACGAAAAGCGACGAGTGACCGCGCGCGCCCAACGGGTGACGCGGCGGCGGCGGTGGTGGCGGCGGCAGCCGAGTGACGCGCTCCGCTGGGCCGCGTTTCTAATTCGTAACTCGTTTCAGGAGGCCAAGGCTCGATTGGCGCCTCAATGAGAGGGAGGATGGAGGTGCTCGTCCGTCCTGCGGGGTGGCGCTAGATCGAGGAGCTCGTGTGTTTGCGAAACAGCTTTTCTGCGAAACAGCTTTTCTGCGAAACAGCTTTTCTGCGAGCCCCAAACCGGCGCCTTCCGGAGAGCGGGCGAGGCGGCTTTGCGCTCTCGCTCGACGCATTTTTCGTGCGCCGCCGCGGTCTCTGTCTCCACATGCGCTCCTTCTCTCTCACTTCACAGCCACGCCATCTTTCTCAAACATCCCCTGTACCCCAAGCCAACAGCTTCACAACCCTTTGACTCGCAAAGACAAAAGGTGCGCAGCAAGAGAAACCAACAAACACAACGGCGAGATCATAACGGCGGCGGCCGCGCGAGGGTCCTTCCCTCCTCGCGCGCGCGCGCCTCCTCTCGAGCTCGAAACGCACGCGCACGCCCACGTGTCGCGACCGACCTGTTGTGTGCTGCTATTCTTGCCTCGCGCCCGAAAAACACAACGGGGCCGAGCGCAAAACAAGGGCGCGAGGGGAGAACGCAAACCGACGAAACGGCGCCTGCTCGCCCGAGCACCAGCAAAAACACAAACAAAAAAGCAGAGAAATGGACGCCATGTCCGACCCCACCTTTGGCCCCATGTTTGGCGCCATCGACCGCGCCTTGGACAGCGCCCTCCGGCGCGCCTTTGCCGGCGCCCCGGGCGCCGCCGGGCCGCTCGCGCTCGCGCCCCCGCCCGCCGGCGGCCTCGGCGGCGGCGAGCTCGCGCCGTGGGCGGGCGGCGCAGGCGCCGCCGCCCCCACGGGCTCGGCCATGCTCCCGGGCTACATGCCCGCGGCCGACGTCGCGGAGCACGACGACCGCTACGAGGTGCACCTGGACGCGCCGGCCCTGTCCGAGGACGACGTGAGCGTGACGCTGCACGAGGGGGTGCTGACCGTGCGCGCGCACCCCAAGGCGCAGGCGCGCGAGGAGCGCGACGCGGCGACGGGCCGCCTGATCCGCCGCGAGCGCTTCTCGTCGTCGTGGTCGCGCTCGTTCGCGCTGCCGGCCGACGCGGACGACGAGGGCACCGACGCGGGCGTCGCCGCGACGCTGGAACGCGGCCTGCTCACGGTAGTGGTGCCCAAGAAGAAACAGCCCGAGGAGGGGCGCGGACCCAAGCGCATCGCCGTGCGCGCGGGGGGCGGGGCGGCGGCGACGGCAGCGGGCGGCGGCAAGAAGGGCAAGCACGCCGCCGCCGCGGCGACGACGACGGGCGGCGCGGCGGGCGGCGCAGAGGCCGAGGGCGGCGGCGACGGCGGCGGCAGTCCCAAGGCCGCCAAGGCCAACGGCGGTAGCCCCAAGGCCGCCAAGGCCAAGAAGTGAGGAGGAGTTTTGGTGTTGCGTGTTTTTCATTCTCGTTGTGGGGAGCGCTCTCGCCGCGTTCGTTTTTTGGCGCCCGGCCGTCGCGGGCCCCCCCCCCCCTTTTTAGCCGCCCCTTGACTTTTGCGCATCCCGCATCTCACCCCTTTGCATCCGGTGTTGATGATCAGAAGTCAGTTGTGACACACGCATCGCGGCGTGGAGATTGCTTGTTTTAACATATCGGGGCGCACAGGATTCGACTGTCTCTTTTGCGTTTGCGTCTTTGGCGGCTCAAGGCAAGGGCGCGCCGCCGCCGCCACCATTCAATCACCGCCCACCGCTTCCTCCCACTCACAGCGACCGTGTCCACGACCGCGCGACCGTTTGCCGCGCGAACGAGTCGCTCGGACGGCTGATAGCCTCGACGGCAGCGCCTGCCGGCCCCACGTCGGCGCCGGCGTCCACGACCCTAGCGCAGTGCAACACGAGCGCGGGCAAACAGCGTCTGCCGTTTTGCGCGGGCGGCGGCCGAGGGCCTGGCGCCGCCTCGCAGCCACCTGTCGCGCGTGCGGCGCCGGTCGAAGAGGACGACGGCCCGGACATCTTGTGTACAAAGAGCTGAACCTCCGCGTCTGGTCCTCCCATACCCTGATTCCTTGATCCAATACTTTACACTCTGCATCGGTCGATAGAACTTGTCGCCGATTCCTAGAAACCAGCGCAATTGCATAGTCGCGTTCCCAACAATTGAACACACACAGAGAGAGGAAAGAGCGGCCCCGCCCCGCCCCGCCCCGCCCCGCCACCCCCCGCCCCGCCATTTCTTGAGCACGTACTCGGCTAGGTGAGTCTCGAGTGGCGCGAGGCTCTGATTGCAGGGTAACACGGACGCGCGCTGAGCGCGAGCGATTGGGATGAGGGCGCGCCAGTTGTGAGGGGTCGAGAGAGAGAGGGAGCCCGCAATCGGTTTTCTCGAAATCGCGCACCCTCCTGCCTCTCGCGCCCCGGGCTCGTGCCGCCCGCCTTTCCTCATCGACACGCGTACAATCCGCCTTGTTTCCGGCGTCCACAAGTCGGTCAAGCTCGAGCCGCCCCTCGTCGAGAACATTCGATTCGTTTTTCAAAATCTGAATCGCTCCTCCTCCCTCCTCCTCCGCCGACGCCGCCGCATGCGCGCGCGCGCCCCCAAAAATACACGCCCAAACAAACAGAAAGCGACGAAACAACAAGAACCACGACAGTCCCATCCACAACGATGCCGGAGGACGTCCCGACCAGCGCGACCGCCCGCAAGGACGCGCCCTGCCCCGCGAGCGCGCGCGCCGCCCCGCCGTCGGTCAAGCAAGACGGCGCCGGCGCCGGCGGCGGCGGCGCCTGCGGCGCCGCCGCCGCCGGCCGCCGCTGGGGCCGCGAGCACGTCGAGTGCGGCGGCGGGCCGCTGGCCTCGGCCCGGCGCGACCAGGCCGTGTGGTGCACCACGTTCACGGGCCGCGGGCAGGACATCGTCTACGGCGGCAGCCAGCCGTGGGACGGGGGCCGGCAGACGCGCCACGGCGCGGCCCTGTGGGGCGACGACCACCAAGACGTGGCGGCGGCCGAGAAGGAGGAGGGGGCGGCGAAAGCGCCTGCCCCTCCGGCAAAGGCACTGGAGTTTCCCGACGTGTGAGTTTTTTTCTGTTGGTCGTGTTGGTTGTGTGATTGTTCGTGTGCTGCTTTGTGCTCGGAAGCGTGCGTCCGCCCGAGGTGGTCTGCCGGGGTTTCTATGCCGCGTCGCTCACCCTCCACGATCTCCTTGAAAAACCGCCGACGGACAACACCGAAACACACAAAACAAAGCAGGGCGGCGTCGTTCCCGTTCGCTGCGGCGGCGGCCGACGGACTGGCGGCCGTGGCGGACGCCGCCTCGGGCGGCGTCCTCGGCGCGCTCCGCCAGGGCTGCTAAGATGCGCGCGAGCGCGCGAGGGGTTTCAGGCATTGGCGCACTTTCTTTATTCCTTTTGGCACGGCGCCACGCTAGCACCACCGCCGGGAGCGCGGCCTCCTCGATTCGTCGGCGAGAGCGCACCCCCCCTTGCCTCGCGGGGGGGGCGGTGCCGGAGAGACCTGTGGTCCGCGCAACTTTGCCGGCGGCCGGGCCGCCGGCGCGCGGCCGGGCGCGGCGCGTCGTCGACATCGGCGAACCTCCTGCGGGCATCGGCGCCGCTGCTGGCGTCTGCGCGTCGGCCCCGCCTTGAGGGCCGCCGCTTTTCGGCGGCGAGCCCCCGTTCTTTTTAGTTCCCCCTTTCGTTTATGCGCATCTCGCACATCAACCCCTTTGCATCCGGTGTTGACCAAGAATCAGTTGTGACGCACGCATCGCGGCGTGGAGATCGCTTGTAATAAAAACACGACGCGCATGAATAGACCGCGTTGTCTTTTGACTTGAGGTTTGGCGGTCGACTAGGCGAGGCACCGCCTCCTTGCCCCTCTCGCTCGCTCCCCACCGTTCCTCCTCCCGAGCTCTTGCCCCCATTGTTTTCCTCTCTGCCGTCCTTCGACGGTGATGATGTTAGGTCTGCTGTTGTGCTCGCGCTCGCAGGTGTGTCAGCTATGTTGGTGTTTCGAATGCGCGCGCGCTGGGGCTCTCTCGCGCTCCTTGCCCGCGCAACCCCGTCTCTGCGCGTCGTCGTCGTCGTCGGCTCGTCCCGTTCGCCTTGCGCTCGCTGCGGCTGGCGCTCTAGTCGCCCTCGCCGCCCTCGTCGCCCTCCGTCCCGGCCCTCAGGTCGTGCCGCAGGTCCGCCACGCGCGCGCGCCTCGCCTCCGCCGCCCAGCTCGCTCGCTCACTCACTCGCCGCCGTCGCTGCTCTCGCTGCTCTCGCTGCTCTCGCCCCCGTCGCTCCCGTCGCCCTCGCTCTCCGTCCTGGCCTCCAGCTCGCGCAGCTCGCGCCGCAGCTCCTCCAGGCGCGCATACCGCTGCTGCACAGCCCCCTCCGCCTCCCGCAGCTCCCGCTGGTTCAGCGACAGGCCGACAAAGGCCTCGTGCGCGCGCCAGCGGCGGCGCTCGGAGCGCCGCTCGGCCAGCTCGGCCTGCTGCCGCGCGCTGAGCGCCGCCGCGGTCGGCAGGACGACGGGGGCGAACTTCGGCAGGACGGACGCGCCGGAGGCCAGCAGCTCGGCGAGCGCCCAGCGGCGTCGCTCCTGGGTGCGCCGAGTCTCGTCGTCGGATGGCAGTCCTTCGTATCACAGCCAGTACGCGAGCGCGTCAGCCGCGCTGTGGCTAGTGCGAGCGTTGACGACGCGCCGCATCTGGGCAGAGGAGCGGCGGCAGGAGATTTTGAAAGACTGGCCAGCGTTGGTCGTCGGAAAACCAGGGATGTTGCTCGCAAGCCCAGATCAGGGGGGTCAGTCCCTTGGAGTCGACGACGTCAGCCGAGGCGCCTCGGTCGATCAGCAGCTGCGTCGGCCCCGACCGGCAGTACCCCGCGCACGAACGAAGTGGCGTGCCCCCGTGGTCGTACCGCGCTTCGATGTCCGCGCCCGCCTCCAGCGGCACGGCCATCGTTTCGGTCTCGCCGCCAATGCCGCACAAGTACAGCGCGGTCCGCCCGTTCGGCGGGCTGCGCTCGTCCACGGGCGCGCCCGCCTCCTCGATCAAGAAGCGGGCAAAGCGGGCGTTGTCATAGAAGGCTGTCGCCATCAATGGTGAGCAACCGTCGCTGTTGAACAGCCCCGAGGAAGCGCGCGCCCCCGCTGCCAAGAGCAGGCGGGCCGCGGCCTCCTCGCTGGCAGCGTCTGCGGCGTCGTCAGCGGGGCAATGCTTGGCGAGCCAATGCTTGGCGAGCCAAAAGAGGGGCGTCTCGCCGCACCTGTCCTGCGCGTTAACGTCGACGCCGCCCTCGTCAACCAGGACCTCGAGGCAGCCGACCTGACGCGTCACGCGCTGCTGAGAGGGGTCGAGCAGCGCCGGCGCGAGGCATAAGTGCGCCGGCAAGCAGAATATTACGCCGTTCCCGGCAAAGCCGTACGTCGGGTCCCACTTAATCTTCTCGCTGGGGTCGTGCCCGTTGCGCAGCAGCGCGCGCACGCTGTCGACCCGGCCGTACGCGATGCAAACGGCGATGGGGGTCAAGCGGCCTTGAAAAATCCCGCCGACGCTGGCGCCGGCCTCGACCAGCGCGCCGACCAGGTCGCCGCGCCGTTGGCGGTGCGCGGCCCGCAGGGGCGTCTCCTCGCCGATACCCCAGTTGACGGCCGCCGCGCGCCTCTGCTCGTCCACCCGGGCGCACTGATCGATGATCCGCCGCACCTCCTCGGCGCTCTCGCCCGCCGCGACCGCGCGGTAGACGCGGCCGCTGTCCTTGTCGTTGCCATCATCGCCGCCGCCGCCGGTCGCACGAGACGGCGAGGCCGACGTCATCCTCGTGTTTTTTTGTCGTTTGCTTGCTCGTTTCGCCGGGTGGTTACTTGCGTCGTTTGATACACCGGCAATCGCGCGGAAGGAGGAAAGGGTAGGGACTGGGCAGCTGCACGAGGCGGGCGGAGTGTGAAGGAGGCGGAAGCGCAATCGGCGGCGGTGGCGGCGGAACGCAGCCTCTCTTTTGTTTTTTGCTTCCGTCCTTTCTTGTGTGGAATCGATGGGCTTGCAAGCGAGAGAGTGGTTGCGTCGGCGATGATGTGTTGTTGCTTGGTTGTGTGTGTGTGTGCGAAAGAGAAGAGTCGAGCAAGAAGAGGGCGCGTTGTGTCGCTGCCGTCTCTCGGCGCAAAAGCGAGCGAGCGAGGCGGACAACGGCCCCCCCGACGTCATTCCGCCGTCGCTCTCGGCGCGCGCCGCTGCCTGCCCGCGCTGCCTCTCTCTCCTCTTTCCGAGGGCGCTCACGCCGGCCCCCCTCGACGAACATGCAGGCGTGAATGGAGAGGCACCGTCGCTCTTCCTTCCTCTTGACCGTCGCACCGCTGCCTTGTTGTGTTTTACAAACCCGCGGCGGCGGCGGCAGCGCGGCGGGCGGGAGGGCGCGGTCTCTATCGCTCTCGTCTCTCTCTCTGCCTCCCTTCACCGCGCCGCCGCCGCCGCCCCCGCCGCCTTCTTCGCGCCCCCCGCCCCGTCCTCCCCCCGCTTCCGCCCCTCCCCCATTTGTCCCTCCCCCTCCGCCTCGAGGAGCCGCCGCCGCTCCCGCTCCCGCCGCTCCCTCCCGAGCCGCTCCCGCAGCGCGTGCCGGTCGAGCGCCGTGGTCGCCGCGAACGGCGACGACAGCGCGACGCCGCCGTTGACGCGCATCTGCGCGCGAAAGGTGTCCAGGCCGAGGACGGCCACGCCGCCGGTGTCCTCCTCCTCCTCCTCTTGCTCCTCTTGCTCTCGCGCGTCAGTGCCGCGCCCTCGCGCAAGGCCGCCTGCTCCTCCGGGCGCCGTCGCCGCCGTGGTTTGGGCCGGCGCCGGCCCGCCCGCCGCCGGCGCGCCGCCTCGCCCGGCCGCCCGCGTTGCCGCCGCCGCCGCCGCCGCCCCGTCGCCGTCGCCCGCCGCCGCCAGGCCGCCCGCCGTCACGCCCCACCCGCGCGCCTCCCCCGCCGCGTCCCTCCTGCGGTGCTTGCCCCCTCCCCCCTGCCGCAGCGACTGCGCCGCCATCGACAGCGCCGTGATCACAGGGACGCCAAGCAAGCCCGCGGCCGACAGCCAAAGGAGGCTCGAGCGGCCGCTCCTCGCCATCGCCGCGTAAAACGCCTTCTCGGTCTCGTATCCGTTGTACCGCCCCCAGGGCACGCGCCCGTCCGCGGCCCCGTGCGCGTGCCACCACGCCTCGGCGTGCGCCGCCGACGGACCGGATCCGGGCGGGGGGGGGCTGTAGCCGGCGGCGCGAGAAAGTAGAGAATCGTAAGCGCTGCGGACGCGAAGGAAAGCCTGCTCCGCTTGCGCGCGGCGGTCGGCGGGGGCGCGGTCCGGGTGGTGCAGCAGCACGAGGCGGCGGTAGGCCTCTTTGACGTCGCGGTCGGTGGCCCCCGGGCCCAGGCCGAGGGTGGCGTAGGCGGCGGCGACGTGGGCCTCCATAGGGTCGTTTTTTGGGTGTGGGGGGGCGTTCGAGGTCGTTTGGTCGGCCGGCGATTAGGGGCGCGTCCCTCGACGCGCACCGACGACGGCGACGGCGACGGCCCGAAGCGGCGGGGGCGCGCGAGGAAAGGTTTGCTGCGCGCTTTTGCGACTCCTGCGCCTGTTGGATGGCTGGTGGCCAAGAGGTTCGCGACGCGGCCAGGGAGCAGCAGGTCTCGCTCTCTGAGCGCGCGCTCGGGCGGCGAGTCGGAGGAAGGAAGAGGGAGGGGTGTTTGCCACTTTGGAGGCGTGAGCTGTGTCTGACGCGTCCGTGCGTTGGCCTGGTTGCTTTGCTGATGTTGTTTGTCGACTCGAGAGTACGGTGTTGGGCTGGTGGCTCAAGTGGCGGACCGTGCAATGACGCCCCTTCCTTTTTTTGCCTCGTCTCTCTGCCTCTGAAAAGAAGAGGAGGGAGTCACCTCCACACGCACCGAACGAGAGTCGCTCCGGGCGCATCGCACACCAAGGCACCATCGGACGCGCATCCCCGACGAAGCATCACCCCCAAAAAAGAAGTCTCGCGATTCGAATCCCCATCAACCGACAGCGAGGTTCGCGGGATCACCAGGGCGCACAAAAGAGAACCCACTTTCGCACGAGAGCAAACCATGCGTCCGCGCCTGGGCGCCCGAGGACGCGCGGCGGCCTCGGCGGCGCCCGCGCCCCTCCTCCTCCTCCTCCTCGCCGCCCTTGGCCTCGTCGCCGCCGACGCGACGCCCGCGACCGCCGCCGCCGCCGCCGCGCCTTCTCGCGCGCGCGCCGCGCCCCGCTCCCTCCCCCCCTCCTCCCCCTCCTCCCGCCCTCCTCCCCCAGGCCGAGGCTACTCCCCCGCCGCCCTCGCCGACCGCGTCGACCCGGCCGCCCTGCCCGGCCTTGCCGCCGCGGGCCTCGATTTCCCCCTGTTTGCGGGCTACGTGCCCGTCGACACCGCCGCCCGCGAGCGCGCCCTCTTCTACGTTTTGGCGGAATCGGCCGACGCGCCGGAAACCCCTGCGGCGCTGGTGCTGTGGCTCAACGGGGGCCCTGGCTGCTCGTCCGTGGGCGGGGGGCTGCTCAGCGAGCTGGGGCCCTTTTTTCCGCGCCGGCTGCCCGCGGCGCCCTCTGGCGCCGCCGCCGCCGCCGGGAGCGGCGCCGCCGCGGCCGCCGCCGACGGAGCGAGCGCCTCCGCCCCCCCCGCCCCCGCCGCCGCCGCCGGAGCCCGGGCCGCCCCCCCGCTCTTTGCCCTCGACCCCAACCCCCACGCCTGGAACCGGGGCGGCGCCAACGCCTCGGTCCTGTTCGTCGAGTCGCCCGCCTTCGTGGGCTTCAGCTACAGCAACCGCACGGAGGACGCGGCCGTCGGCGACGTCCGCGCCGCCCGCGACCTCGCCACTTTTCTGCGACGTTTTATCCACCGCTTCCCTCGTTATAAAAATGTTCCCCTGCATCTGTCTGGCGAATCGTACGCGGGGCACTACGTGCCCACGCTGGCGGCCGAGATCCTGCGCGTGAACGAGGCCGTGCGGGCGGCGGCGGCGGCCGAGGAGGCGGAGGCGGCGGAGGGGGGCGGCGGCGGCGGCGCGCTCGGGCCAAACAGCGCCGCCCCCCGCCGCTCCTCCTCCTCCCGCGGCGCTCACGGCCTCCCCACCGTCCCCGCGCCCGCCGTCGCCCTGCCCCTTCGCGGCTTTCTCGTGGGCAACGCCTGGACCGACGCCGAGACCGACAACCGCGGCGCGCTGGACTACTGGTACGGCCACGCCATGGTCTCCGCGGAGACGCGAAAACGGATCCTGCGACGCTGCGACATGGCGACCTCGGGCCCGTTGCTGGCGCGGGGGTCGCGCGCGCGGGCGGCGGCGCGCCTGGGGGCGGGGGCGCGCGGCGGCGGCAGCAGCAGCGGCGGGGCGGAGGCGTTGTCGCTCGCTTTCGCGCGGGCGGCGGCGCCGGCGGCGCCGCCCTCTGAGGACGACGAGGCGTGCGACGACGCGCTCGAGCTCGCGTCGGCCGAGGCGGGCGACATCAACATCTACAGCGTGTACAAGCCCGTGTGCCGCCGCGAGGGGCCGAGCGCCGAAGACGACGCCGCCGACAACGCCGCCGCCGACGCCGACGCCGACAGCGACGACGACGTCGCGCGCCGCGCCGCGTCCCCCTCGTCTTCCTCCGACGCGGGCGCCGCCCCTCCTCCCCTTCCCCGCCGCCGCCGCCGCTACGACCCCTGCATCGGCGACGTGGTCGAGGCCTACCTCAACGACCCGGCCGTCCAGCGGGCGCTGCACGCCGACGTGGCCGCCGGCGCCATCCCGGGCGGCAGCCGCGGCGACGCGCCGGCGCCGGCGCCTTCGCCTGGCGGCGGCGGCGAGGGCGGCGGCGAAGGCGGTGCTGGCGGCGCCGGCTGGTCCGACTGCACGGCGCGCGTCGACTACAGCCGCGACGACCTGCTGTCCTCGATGCTGCCGCTGTACGCGCGCCTGACGGGGGCGCCTGAGCCGGGCGGCGGCGGGGCGCGGTCGGGCGCGGCCGGGGCGCCGTCCCTCGGCGGCGGCGGCGGCGGCGGCGGCGGCGGCGCCGGCGCTGACGAGAGCGGCGCCGGCGGCGAAGACGGCGACGCGGCCATCCGGGCGGCCTGGCTCGAGGCTGCGGGCCGCAGCTCCCCCCGCCTGCGCGTGTGGGTCTACTCTGGCGACGCGGACGGCATCGTTCCCGTCCTGGGCACGCGGCGGTGGGTCGAGGCCCTGGGGCTGCCGGTCGCGCGGGCGTGGCGGGCGTGGTACGACGCCGACGGGCAGGTGGGGGGCCGCAGGGTGGATTACGGCTTCCGTCCGAGCGGCAGCGGTTTGGCCGGCGGCGGCGGTTTCGGCGGCGGCGGCGGTTTCGGCGGCGGCAAAGGCGGCGGCGGCGACAAAGGCGGTGGCGGCGGCGCCCCGGGCAGCCTGCCCCCCTCGCTGTCGTTCGTGACGGTGCGCGCGGCGGGCCACATGGTGCCGTACGACCAGCCGATGCGCGCGCAGCAGCTGCTGCGCGACTACCTTTCCGAGCGGGAGGAGGAGGAGGGGCGGGAGGGGCAGCAGGGGCAGCAGCAGCAGCAGCAGCAGCAGCAGCAGCAGCAGCAGCAGCAGCAGGGGCAGCAGGGGGCCGCCCTGCGCCAAGTCTGAAGACACAGATGCCGCCCCTTTTTTTTTCCCTCTCGTCCGTCGCACGCACGCACGAAAAACTTGCACCGCCTGGCGAATTTCTCAGCGCGCTCTCTGATCCCGCCCATTCATTTCTATTTCTATTTCTATTTCCGCTCGTCGCACGCACTCTGCAAAGTTCTCGGCGCCTTTTTTTTCTCTCGCCCGTTCAATCTTTCTTTTCTCTTTGAGATGAACAACCTAGGCACTACAAAATCAACTCAAGTAAACATGAAAACGGCGGTCTTATCGTGCGTACGGCCTTTTCGGGGGCCTGGACCCATCGTCCTACAAATAAACCAGAGAGGGAGAGAGGCAGGCAAGTTCGCGAGCGCCGCCTCTTCTAAAAACAAAAGCAAGAACAAAAACTCGCACGCGAGCGCCGGGACGGCCGACGAGGAGACAGAGGAGGGCCGAGGCACCGGCGTTCCAAAAGTTGTGGCGCGCGCGTGCGTGTGACCTTGGTCCGTGAGAAGCCTCCGGACAAAACAACGACGACGACGACAAAAACCGCGCCGCGCCGCACGCTCCCCCCCCCGCCCCCCCAGCCTACGCCCTTTTTTCCCTTCATCTCTCATCCCCTTTATTCCTCCTCACTTGTGCCGCGGCGCGCAGATCTTGCAGTGCTTCTGCCCGTGCTCGCACTCGGCGTCCGCGTCGCCGGCGTGCCGCTCGGCCTTGTGCTCCCGCCGGTGCTCCCGCCGCGCGTCCGCCTGCGCCGCCTTGCTCTCGGGGCGCTCGGGGTCGCGCTCGTGCTTGTTGGCGGCCGCCTCCAAAGCCGCGCCCTCGTTGCGCTTGGCCTTGTCCTCCTCGCGGCGAGCGTGCAGGGCGTCGTGGACCTCCTTCTCGTGGGCCTTGGTGGCGGCGAGCTTGTCTGCTTGTTGTGTGTTGTTTTGTGTTTTGTGTTTTTTTGGCGGGGGGGGGGATTGGCGTGTTGGCGTAGTGTTTTCGCGGCGACGAGGCAAGGAAAAAGAGAGACGTGTCCCAGTCCCCCGGCGCTTCGCGCGGCGCGCTGATACGCCTGCTCCCCTGCCCTCACCCTTGTGCTCCTTGGGCTGCTTGCCCTTGTCTGCCGGGTTGGCGGCGAAGAGGCTCTTGACCTGCTCCATCGTGGCGAAAGGAGGGAAACGGAAAGAGAGAGAGAGAGAGAGAGAGAGAAAGGGATTTTCCGGAACGCTGATCTCCTTGACGCTCGATGCTCGATGCGTTCGATGCTTTCGATGCTTGGAATATGACGCGTGTATGGTTTGTGGTTTGCGTGCGCAGGAAGTGAGGGCGGACTGGTGTGGGGGATCTCTTCTTGAGGTGACGGGGCGGCGAGGATGAAGTACGGCCTGGGCCCCGTCGTTCACGTCCACGTCGTGCAGCCGACCGTCAAGCGGGGGGGGCGCGAGCGGCCGCCGCGAGCCGCATCGAGCGAAAGAGACAGAGAAAGACAGAGGGGATTCTTTACATCAAATGCATTTGGGGGGGGGGGGGCTCGGCGGCAGCCAGGCCGCGCGGTCGCGCGCTCAAGGGGAGGGGCGCATTGGGATAGAGAGAAGAGGAGGGGGGGCCGGACAAAGCGCGCCGGCCGCCCCCTTTTCTCTACTCTTCGCTCACTTTGCCGGCGCCGCCGCCACGACCGTCACGGCGGGCGGCGGCGGCGGCAGCGGCGGGTACTCGGCCGGCTTGTGGCGGCGGTCGCTCGCGTTGTACTGTGGTTGGTTTTTTGGGTCGGTGGGTCTTGGATGGAGGAGCTGGCGTCAGAAAGAGAGAGAGAGAGAGCAAGAGAGGCGCGCCCCTCGCTCGCTCGCCCGCCGACCGAAACGCGCGCTCGTCGCCGTCGCCGCCGCCGACGCCACCGACGACAAGGGCGAGAGGGGCGCACAATCTCGCGCGCGCCATTGGTCAATGCCCCGCGCCCGATGCCACGACACCGCGCATCGCCGCATCGGTCGCCAGCGTCGACGCGCGCGCGCGTGCGTCGAACAAGAGGGGGCGAAGGAGGCGCGAGAGGCGCACAATGAGGAGCCGCCGTCCCTCCCTCTTCCAAACGCTCATTTCAAGGCGCGAACCGACCTTGATCGGGCGAGTCCGCGCGCACCGGTTGGTGGCCTTCTGCTTGGGGTGGCACGCGTTAGCCGCGACGTTGCGCGTGGCCACGGAGGCGAGCGAAAACATGTCTCTGATTGTTTTTCTCCTCTCTCTTCGATGCGTGACAAAAGAACGGGGCTGTCAATAGGGCCGATGGTGAGACGAAATGTTGTGTGCGGTCTTGTGGCGGATTGAATGCTTGACAGTGGCGATTGCGAGGGAGCGAGAGGGAGAGAAAAGGCGAGGCACCTCTCTCCTTGCCAAAACCAGGAGCTGAAGCAGACAACCAACCTGTGTTCCAAATCGCCCAAAATCGCGCGACCCCCCCACCTCCTCTTTAGCATGATCCACTAGCCACGCGACACTAGCTAGCACGACGACGAACCATCATCGTCGACTCAAAAACTGGGGGGGCGGGCGAAACAAAACCGAAAAGAGGAGCAAACACCGTTCCGCTTCTTCTCAAACGCCGTCCCCAAAACCGCCCAAGAAGCCTCTCAGCCAACCCGCGTCGCGCGCGAGGTGCCAACTCACGGCGCAAGGGCGGGCTCATCCCGGCCATCATCGGCCCCCCGATCCGCGCAAGGGAGAGCGACAGTTGCTCCTCCCGCCCCTCTCTCGCCCCCTTTCGCGCGCGCGCGCCGGCCGCGCGACCGCCTTGATCGGGCCGACGGGGACCCACGAATCGCCTGCCCTCAAGCAAGGGCAGCGCACGAGATACCCACGGCCTCATAGGAGAGAGAGAGAGACCAGAGCGTTCGCGAGGGCGAGCGCCCGCCCGCCGCGCGCGCGCGGCAAACCGTCGCGGCCCGCCACGCGGCCGGCGACAAACACACGCCGCCCGGTTTTTAAACAAACCGCCCCCCCCTCACAATAATGGCGCCCCCCACCCCGCCCTACCTCTTGCAGCCGAGCCCGAGCGACCCGGAGGTGCCCCCCCAGGGCACGTCGACCGCCGCGTCCCCCCGCGGGCGCGGCGGGCGCGTGCGGCGGCGACACAGCGAGAGCGGCCCGGGCACGCCCTATGGCAGCGGCGGCGGCGGCGGCGGCGGCGGCGGGGGCGGCGGCGGGCCCGCGGCGCCGTGGGGCGGCGGCCCGCCGTCGGGCGGCGGCGGCGGCGGCGGCGAGGGCGCGTTCGGTTCGGCCGGCGGGCTGCTCTCGGGGGCGGCCGCGGCCGCGCTCGCCTTCTTTGGCGGCGGGGGGCGACGAGCCACGCCGGCCACGTCTGGCGGCGGCGGCGGCGGCGGCGGCGGCGGCGGCGGCGGCGAGAGCGGCGGCGGCGGCGGAGACGAGCAATCGCCGCCGCAGGCGCACCACCGCGCGGCGGCGGGGAGCCTGCAGCACTCTCTGGGGTCCTTCTCCAAGCTGCCGCACCACGGGCAGCAGCAGCAGCAGCAGCAGCAGCAGCAGGGCGGGCAGCAGCAGCAGCATTATGTTTCTGCGTCGTCGGGCGGCGGCGGCGGCGGCGACGCAGGCGCCGGCGCCGGCGCCGGCGGCGCCTTGTCTCCTGTCTCGGGCGCGGGCGCCGGCGCCTCCGGCTGGCGCCTGCCCTCGCCCCGCATGCAGCACCACCCGCGCCACGGCCCCGGGGGCCACCACGGCCCTTTCGGGGCCGTGCCCCCCCCGCCGTCCTCGTCGGCGGCGGCGGCGGCCGCCGCCGCGTCCGCCGCCGCGTCCGCCCCGCGCCGCCGCCGCCGCGGCCTGTTTTTGCTGGCGGCCGCCGCCGCGCTGCTGCTGCCGCTGCTCGGCGCGGCGCACTGGCTCGCGCTGGCGCCCCTGCTGCCGTCCCTGCCCCTGGGCACGGGGGGGGGCGGCGGCACCCCCCCCTCGCGCCTTCCCTGGCGCTCGGGCGGCGGCGGCGGCGAGGCGCCTGTGGCCCTGGCGGGGGGAGAGGTCTTGGAGGGGGGCGGCGGCGGCGGCGGCGGAAACGGCGGCGGAAACAACGGCGCGGCGCCCTCGTCCTCGTCCTCGTCTTCTTCGGCCGCCGCCGCCGCCGCCGCCGCCGTCGCCGCCGCCGCCCGCCGCGGCGGCGCCGTCATGGTCGGCGGCGACTTCACCGCCGCATTCGACGGCGACGGCGACGGGGTGCTGGACGCGAGGGAGTTTGACGCGGTGGTCGCAGAGGCCTGCGCGCTCGAGGCCGCGGCGCTGAGCGCGCGGCAGCGGCTCCGGCGCGCCGCCTCGCTGAGCTTTTTGCTGCGGTCGCCGTGCGCGCGGCTGTCCTGGCTGCTGCGGGGCGCGGCCCCGGCCTTCCGGGTGAGCGCCGAGGCGAGGGACGACCGGGCGGACCCGCCCGCCGGGCGCACGGACGGCAGCGGCGACGACACGGCCGACGCGGCGGCGGCGGCGGCGGCGGCGGCGGGGGCGGCGGGCGCGGCCTCGGGCGGCGGCGGCGGCGGCGGCGGCGGCCGCAAAAAGGAGGGGCCCTACGCCGCCTTCAGCGCGCGGGTCGCCGCCGACCTCGCCGCCATGGCCTCGGCGCCGGGCGTGCCGCGCGCGCGCCGCGCGTCCCTGCGCCGCCACGCGGCCAACGCGCTGCGGAGCGCGGCCGAGGCCGGCAACGGTGGCGGTAACGGCGGCGGCGGCGGCGGCGCCCCTTATTTATCGGCGCCGCCCTCGGCCGCCGGCGGCGCCTCTGCGCCCGACCCGCTCGCCGCGCTCGGCGCCCCCGCCTCGGCCCTCTCCGCCCCGCTCTTCCATGCCGCCCGCCGCGCCCCCTCCCCGCCCGTGCGCCTCCCTCCCTCGGCCATCCCGGGCGGGGGCGGGCCGCCCGAGTCGGACGCCGACGCGCGCCGACGGCTGGCGGCGCCGGGCTGCGGCCCGCCGACGCCCGCTCTCCTGCGCGCGGCGGCCGGCGGACGCAGCGGACGGCAGCTCTTGTTGGTCGCCTTGGATTGGGCGACGTTCGAACCCTTCGGCGTCAATTGGATCACGCACGCCCAGCGCTCCGGCAGCCGCGCCTACCTGATCGCGGCAATGGACCGGCGCACGGCAGAGTTCATGCGCTCGCACCGCCTCGGCCGGTGCGTCGAGTGGTGGCCCGGGCGGCTGTCGACCGACGGCGCGGGTGCGGGCGGCTCGGCCGGCGGCGGCGGAAAAGAGGACGGCGAGGGCGGCGGCGAAAACGGCGGCGGCGGCGGTGAAAACGGCAGCGGCGCCGCGCCGCCGCCCGCGCTCGCGCCGCTGCCGGCCGAGGCGCCGCCCCACCGCGGCCCCGGGTCGCCGCACAGCCGCGCCGCGGGCTGGCGCCTCGTCGAGCTGGCTCGCAGCGCCGCCGCGCTCGGGCTGGACCTGGTCGCCGGGCACGCCGACGCCCTGTGGCTCGGCGACCCGCTCGAGTACGTGGGTCTGTTTGCCCGGGCCCACGATTTCGCCGCCGCGTCCGACGCACCCACCACCGAAAATCCGCCGGGCGACGTGGGTTTGGAGCTTCGCCCCCGGCCCTCGGCGCACGCCTCGCCCGCCGTCTTTTTCGCGGCTGGCTCGGGGGCGGCGGGGCGGGCGGCGCTGGACGCGTGGGCGGCGGCGCGGTGGCCGCCCGCGGGCGCGGCGGAGAGGGGAGAGGGAGAAGGAGAGGAGGGAGGCAAGCGCGGCGGCGGCGGCGGCGGCGGCGGCGGCGGCGGCGGCGCGCCGTCCGACGGCGCCGGCGACGAGCGCACGCCGGCAGCCGCGCTGCGCGCTTGGCTGGCCGAGGCCGAGAGGGACGCGCTCCGGCCGCAGGACGCGCGCGCGCTGGTGCTGCGCACGGGCGCCACCCACCCCTCGCTGACCGCCGCGCAGGCCGCCGCCCACCCGCGCTACCCGTCGGCGCGCGTGGGCCTCTTCTCGCCCGCCGTCGTCCTCAACGGATACAGCAAGTGGGTGTCGCGGCTCGACGCGCGCAACGAGGCCGCCGCCGCCGCCGCCGCCGCCGCCGCCGCCGCCGGTCCCGGCGCCGCCGCCGCGCCCGCCGGCCGGCGCGCCGGCGCCCTCGGCGCCCACATCGGCGGCCGCTGGGGCCCGCCGCTGCCGCCGCCGCCCGGCCCGGACGGCGGCCCCGAGCCGCCCGCCAACGCGTGGGGCGGGCTCGAGGCGCGCGTGCACCGCATGCGCGAGGCGGGGTGGTACGCGGACGGGCCGAAATACTACTCCGACCCCCTTTTTCTGTCTGTCGGCCTGCCGCCGCCGTCTGAGCTCTTTCCCCCCCCAGGGTTGGGCCGCGCGGCGGCCGAGGGCGGCGGCGGCGGCGGCGGCGGCGGCGGCGGCGGCGGCGGCGGCGGCGGCGGCGGCGGCGGCGAGCCGGACCCACTCCTGATGCGGGCGCAGCACGCCAAGGCCCTGCGCGAGCAGCTCCGCGAGGTGGAGGCTGGCATGGCGGTGGCCCTGGCCACAGGGCGGACGCTCGTGCTGCCGCGGCTGTGGTGCGGGTGCGTGCCAGAGGCGGCGCTGGCGGCGGCGGCGGCCGGGGATGGCGCTGGCGGCGGCGGCGGCGGCGGCGGCGGCGGCGGCGGCGGCGACGGCGACGAGCAGCAGCCGCGGCCGCCGCCGGGCTGCCGCGCCCCGGGCGACCCCTCCCCGGCCCTGCCCTTCGCCTGCCCGGCCGACTACGCCCTCGACGTGCGCGCGCTGCACGCCTACCCGCCCGCGCACGACGGCCGCCGGCTCGTCTTTCGCGAGGCCGGGTTTGCCGACAACGCCCGCTTGCCCGGTTGGATCGCCGCCGCCCGCACCGACCTGGCCGCCCAAAACCCACCACCCTGCGCGTCCGCCTCGGCCGACCCGTCGGCGCGCCTCTCGGCGCGGTGCGCGGAGCCCGACCCCGCGAGGCCGCCGCCGGGCGTCAACCAGGTGGTGGTGGGCCCAGAGGCGCTTCGCGAGGCCGAGCTGGCCGCGCTGGCGCCGGGCGGCGGCGGCGGCGGCGGCGGCGCGGCCGGCGGCGGCCCGGGCGCCCTCGCGCTACAGCCCTATGGCGACGCGCGGTGGCTGCACCTGCGCAACGCGGCGCGGTCGTGGCAAGGGTTCGCGCCCGGGGCAGACCCCGCGCGGGTGCAGGCGTTCGAGGCCTTCCTGGACCGGGTGGTGCTGCCGGAGGTGCGCCGGTGAAAGCAAAAGAGGGGAGAGGAGGAGGGCTGGGCTTTTTCTTCTTGGTGGGTGCGTCTCGCGCGGTTTTCCTCCCCGGTTGTTTTGGGCTCGAGACGGCGCGAAAAAAACGCCTCTCGTTCATGGTACCTCTGGTTATTCTTTGTGTAGCGGCGGCCTGAAACTGTCTGTCTGTTGGGCCCCGCGCGTTTGCCGCCGCACCAGATTCCCCTGCGAACGCTCCCGTGTTGGCCTCCTGTGTTTTGGGAACAACGCACGCCGGCCCCTTCGTCCGGTCCTGACGCCGCCCGCGTTTTGGGCTGTCGGCGGGACCGCGAACGCTGGTCGTGCCATCGCCGCACCAATTGACGGGCGGGCGCCGCCCCTATCCGCCACTGCCTAGACAAATCAAGAACCCCCGATTCGGCCCCGGTGGGACCTCGTCTCCCTAATCCTCTGCTTGACAAACAGCGCCCTCGCACCTCGACGACACCGCGGCGGGCGCAATCGGAATCCTCAACAACCGCTGGGTCCCTCTCCTAAAGGACGACAAAACGCGCGCGCAATCAGCATCCGCATCCGCACCCGCATCCACCGGCCCACGAGTAGGAGGCATCGTCCTTGATCCGCTCTCCTCCTGGCCGCGCAGGCGCGCGCGCGCGCGCAGAGAGAGCCGCGATGGGCCACCGTCCCCAGCAAGCGGGGTGGGCCCTCTGCCCTCCCTCGCCCGCCGCCCTCTCGCTCGTGCTGAGCGCCGAAATTGGCTCGGTGATGACGGCCATGCGCCAGAACACCAAGTGGGGCGCGCCTCCCGTCGGCCGGTACAACGTGCGTCTTTCGGCTGGGCGATCATTTTCAGGGGGAGAGGGAGCAAGAAGGGGTGGGAAGGAGAGTCTCCTCTGTCCTGTCGCGCCGCGCTCACCAATCCGCCCACCCACCCCTCGACGACAACGCCACAGCAACCCGACGATTCGAGCGCCATGGACGCCGAGTCCCACCTCGCCGAGCTGCGCGCCCTCCGCCGCCGCGCCCAGGACGCCGGCGACGCTTGCGCCGCCGCGTCGTTCGCCGCCCCGGCGCCGCCGCACTCGCACCCGCACCCCCACCCGCACCCCCCTCCGCTCCGCCCGGCCGAGCTGCTCGCCCCCTTCCTGCGGCTCGTGCGCGAGCCCCAGGTGCCGGGGCCCGTCACGGGCGCCGCCCTCGCGTCCGTGCGGCGCCTCCTGGCCGCGGGCGCCGTGCCCGCCGCCCACCCGGGCGCGCCAGAGGCGGCCAACGCCGTCGTCGAGGGGGCGACCCAGTGCCGATTCGAGGCGGCGCCGGCCGGCGGCGGCGGCGGCGGCAACGGCGCCGACGAGGCGGTCCTGTTCGGCATCCTGCAGGTGCTGCACGCGGCCGTGTCGTGCGAGGCGGGCGCGCACCTGACGGACGAGAGCGTGTGCCGGGCGTACCAGGCGGCGTTTATGCTCGGAAATCTGGGGGCCGGAGGGGGAGGGGGGGGGGGAGCGGGCAGCAACGGCAACGGCGGCGGCAACGGCGGCGCTTCTTCGGGCGGCGGCCGTGAGGTCAGCGAGCAGCTGGCGCAGTACTCGCGGCAGGTCATCAGCGACATGACGACGGTCGTGTTCGCGCGGCTGAGGCACGCGCCGCCGCTGCCGGGCGGCGGGGGCGCGGCGGCGGTGGCGGCGACGGCGGGCGGGGCGGCCGGGGCGGCGGCAGCGGCGCCGGGGCTGCCGGCCCGTCCGGCGGCGAGCGACCGCGACCACCCGCCGGGCACGCCGACGCGCGCGGCGCGTCCGCACGAGGCGGACGCCGCCGCCGCCGCCGCCGCCCCCCCGCTGTCGCCCACCGGGGCCGCCGCGGCCGCCGACGCGCTCGCTGCCGCGGCGGCCGCCGCTGCGGCCGGCGGCGCCCCCCCGAGCGTGACGGCGGCGGCGGCGGCGGCGGCCGTCGCGATCGACGCGGCGCGGCGGTCGGACCCGGTGTGCAGCACGCCGCCCGGCGCGATCCCGCGCGCGGGGGCCGAGGCGGAGGCACCGGCACCGGCAGAGGCGGCGGCAGCGGCGGGAGGGGAGGGGCAAGCGGCCGCTGCAGCAGCAGCGGCAGCAGAGGCAACAGCGGCAGCGGGGGGCGCCGACGGCGACGCCAACCAGGCCGGCAGCCCGCCGCTCCCCCCCGCCCCGCACTTGCACCACTATCCCTCGCTATCGGCGCAGGCGGCCGAGGGCGAGGCTGGCCAGGCTGTCGTCGCTGATGCCGCTGCCATCGCGGCCGGGCCGCCGCCGCCGCAACCGCCGCCCCCCGCGCCCCCCACGCCCGCCCCGCCAGCCCCCCCTCCCTCGTCGTCGCCCGCGCCGACCCCCACCCACGCGGCGTCCTACCGCTCCCAGCCCGGGCACGGCCTCCCCTGCGCCCTCGAGGTCGCCGCCTTTTTGATCGACCTAATCTCCCGCCGCGGCGCCGACGCCGACGCCGCCTCGTCCGCCGCCGGCGGCGCCGCGGGCGCCGCCGCCGCCGCCGCCGCCGCCTGCGGCGCCGGCGCCGGCGCGCCTGAGGACGGCGGATTCGGCGAGCTCGGGCTCGCGCTCGCGCAGCGCGCCCTTCTGGCGGGCGGGCCCGCCGTCTCGCGCCACCCGGCCCTGCTCGCCCTGCTGCAGCGCGAGCTGTTTGGCGCCGCCGCCGCCGCCCTCCGCTTCCCCACGCTGGGGGTCATCCACGGCGCCTGCCAGGTCGCCTCGGCCTCCTGGCGCGTGCTCGGCCGCGCGTGCGCCCTGCAGCTCGAGGCCCTGGTCCAGGGATCGCTCCTGCCTCTGGCGGACGGGCGCGAGGCCGCCTCGGCCGCGCAGCAGGAGGCCGCGCTCGAGGGCCTTCTGGACCTTTGCCGGCAGCCCGGCCTGCTGCACGCGGCCTACCTGGCCTGCGACTGCCGGCTCGAGCGGTCGGACTTGTTTGCTGACCTCGTCGCCCTGCTGTGCGCGGGCGCCGCGCCCGGCGCCCCGCCCCTCGCGCACGCGGGGGCCGCGGCGTCGGCGGCCGCGGCGGCCGCGGCGGCCGCGGCGGGGTCGGGCGGCCTGCTCGCGGGCCTGGGCGGCGGCATCGGCGGCGGCGGCGGCGGCGGCGGCGCGGCGGCGGCGGCCGCCGCCGCGTTTCGCGGCGCGCTGCTGTCGGGGCGGTCGCCGCCGGGCGTGGCGGGCCAGCTGAACGCCTCTGCCCTGGACGCGCTGGTGGCGGTGCTGGGGACGCTGGCGGCGAGCGGGCCGCAGCAGCAGCCGCAGCCGGCGCCGCTGCCGCCGCTCGCGGAGGGCGCGGGCGGCGGGCGGGCGGAGGAGGAGGGGGAGGAGGAGGGCAGAGACGGCGGCGGCGCGGGAGCGGGATCGCGGCGGCAGCGGCGGCCCTCTGCCGCCGCCGCCGCCGCTGCCGCCGCCGCCGAAGCCGACCGGGAGGAGGACGCCCTGGCCGAGCTCGCGCGGCGGCCCGCGCCCGTCGAGATGCCCTTCTACGTCGACGTGTGGGGCCCGCTCGCGCGCGGGGAGGATCCCGTCGCCCTGCTGGCCGTCGCCTCGGCCCTCCTCGGCGGCGGCGGGCGCGCGGCGGCAGGCGGCGCCGACGACGCCGCAGACGCAAATGCCGCGGCCGGCGCCGCCGCCGGCGACGACGCCGACGGCCGCGCGGCCGCGCGCCTGGCGGCGGTCGAGTCGGCCCTCAAGCGCACGCTCGCCGCCGTCGCCGAGCAGTTCAACCGCAAGCCCAAGCGCGGCATCGAGCTGCTGCAGCGCCTGCGCCTGCTGCCCCCGCCCGCCGAGGCCGAGGCGAAGCCCGCTGCCGACGCCGCCGCCGACGAAACCGCCGACGACAGCGCCGCCGCCGCCGAGGGCACAACAAAGGGCGCCGCCGGACGAAAGGACGCCGCCGCCGCCGCCACCGCCGCCAACGCCAACGCCGCCCCCGTCGACGCGCCTCTCGCCACCGCCCTCGCCTGCTTCCTGCGCGCCTGCCCGGGCCTCAGCAAGGCCGCCGTCGGCGAGGTCCTGGGCGAGCCGGGCGCCTTTTCGGCGGCCGTCTTGGACGCGTTCACGGCGACCTTCGATTTCGGCGGACTGTCCTTCGAGGCCGGCGCCCGGGCCTACCTAGAGGCCTTCAGGCTGCCCGGAGAGGCCCAGAAAATCGACCGGATCGTCAACTCGTTCGGCCGCCGGTACTACGGGCAGGCGCCCGACCTGTTCCGGTCGGAGGACGCGGCGTACGTGCTGGCCTACTCGGTCATCATGCTCAACACGGACCGGCACAACGCGCAGGCAAGTCTCTTGTCTTTCTTCTTCTTTTTTTGCGATCGGAAAAGCCACTCCCGCCTTTTCCGTCCCCGGGGCGCGGAGCGAGCCGACAAAGCGCTGCCGACGAAACACACACCACGACCGAGAAAAGAAAGAAAAAACTTTCCTCCACCAAACAAGGCTCCTTTATGCCGTGCGGCTCTACACGCGTCTTCAAACCGCGTTGTCCGCTTCTTCACCGGGACGCCCAGATTAACGCGCGCGCGGGCGGCCAACTCGTCGCCCCTTTTTCCTCAATGAGGGGACGGCGGCCTCTTTTTTCGTGGCCCCGCGCGCGCAGACAAAACAAACAAAACCCTTTTTTTCCCTTATCATCTGCATTCTTCCGTCGCTTCGTGTCGGCCGTCGCGCGCGCGCGCGGGCACGACCTCATGTCTCACGCTCCGCCACCCACATCCACAAAAAAAACCTCGCAAACAACACCCCGCCGCCCACCCGCCCAAAAACAAACGACAAACAACCCGCTTGCAAAAAAACGCGACAAAAATACCACTAAAAAAACCCAACAAACTAAACACGACAGGTCAAGACCAAGATGACGGCCGACGCCTTCTGCCGCAACCTGCGCGGCGTCAACGACGGCGCCGACTTCTCAAAACCCTTCCTCGAGGCCATCTACGCGTCCATCTGCGCCGCGCCGCTGCGCATCAACGACCCGGCGGGGGCGGCGGTGGCGGCGGCGGCGGCGGCGGAATCGGCGGCGGCGGCGGCGGAATCGGCGGCGGCGGCGGGCGGCGCGGCCGCCAACGGCGTCGGCGGCGCCCCGTCGTCCGCGCCCGCCGCGCCCGCCGCGCCCGCGCCCGGCGGCTTCGGCGTCGGCGCCGCCGCCGGCCCGGCCTCCATGGGCGGGTGGGCCGCCCTCGCGCAGCGCTCGGCCACGCCCCGCGGCAGCGCGCGCCGTCCGCCGCCGCCGGCGTCGCGCGCCCGCCGCGCGCTCGACCGCGGGATGGCCTGCGCGGCCTGGCCGCCGGCCGTCAGCGTTTTGTCTCGCGCCGCCGCCGCCGCGCCCGCCAACTCGGCGGCGGCGGCGCTGGCGGTCCGCGGCCTGCGGCTGGTGTGCCGCATGGGCGCGGAGCACGGCATCCCGGGCGCGGTGGACGCGGCGATGGGGGCGCTCGCGCGGCTGGTGCTTGGGGGCGGGGGCGGACCTGCGGGGGGCGTCCCGGGCGGCGGCGGCGGCGGCTTTGGCGGCGGCGGCCCGTCCCCGGCGGCGGCGGCGGGCCCCTTTTTCTTCGCCGCCGCGCCGCTGTGGCTCCCGCCCCTGGGCAGCGCCCTCCCCCCGCCCGCCCGCGTGGCCGCCGCCCTCGGGCGCGACCGCCGCGCCCTCCTGGCCCTCGACGCCCTGCTGCGGTCGGCCGGGCGCCACGGCGACCGCCTGGGCGCCGAGGGGTGGGCGGCCGTCGTGGCGTGCGCAGCGCGGCTGGCGCGCGCGGGGCTGCTGCCGCCCGCGCTCGAGGAACTGATCGACGCGGAACTGTGGGGCCTGCCGCCGCCGCCGCCCGCCGCCACACACGGGAACGGGCACGCCGCGGGGCTCGCACACGCGGGCGCCGCGGCGCTCCTCGGGGGCGAGGAGGTCTCGTACGCGGAGGAGGGGGAGGAGGGGGAGGAGGACGAGGAGGGGGAGGAGGGCGAGGCGGGCGAGGCGGCGCGCGCGGCGCGGCGGGCGGCGCGGCGCGCGCTGGCGGCGCCGCGCGCGCCGCCGCGCCAGCGCCGCCGGCCCTACTACCTGCTCGCGCGCGCGGCGCTGCTGCGCGCGGCCGACCCGTCCTCCGCGCCCTTGCTCCCTCCTCCTCCCGAGGCGCCCGCGCCGACGGCCGCGCAGCAGCAGCAGCAGCAGCAGCAGCAGCAGCAGCAGCAGCAGCAGGCCGGCGGCGGCGGCGGCGGTTTTTTCCTCCGGTCGGTCGCCGCGCTCGTGGCCGGCGCCGGCGGCGGCGACGAGGACGGCAACAACGCCAACGGAAACGGCAACGGCAACGGCAACGGCGCGTCTTTTGCGGCCGACGGTGGCGCCTTTTACGCGGCCAACGGCGGCGGCGGCCCGCTCGCCGACGACGAGGACGACTACGCCTCGGCCGCGGCCGGCGGCCCTGCCGCCTATACGGGCGCCGGCCTGCTGCAGACGCAGGAGGAGCGCGATGCAGAGGCCAGGGGCGTGGCGGCGCTCGCGGGGCGGTGCGGCGCGCTGCTGGCCGACGCCTTCTTCGACGCGCGCTTCCTCGGGCCGCGCGCGCTGGACGCGCTGGTCGCGGCGCTCGCGGCGGGCGCGGGGCCCATCGCGGGCGTGCCGCCTTCTATTCCTCCTCCTCCCGGCGGCGGAGGCGGCGCGGCGGCCAAGGGGGGCGGGGGCGGCGCCGCGGCCCCCGGGGGCGCCGCCGCCGCCCCTCCTGCGCCCAACGGCGCCGGCGCCGGCCTGGCCCCAACCAACGGCGCCGCCTCCGCAACCATCCCAACCCCGCCCCCTGCGCCCGTCGACTGGCTAGCGGCCGAGCTGTGCACCGAGCTCCTGCTGGTGGTGCTGCTGCGCAACAAGGGGCGGGTGGCGCTGGTGTGGCCGCGCGCGCTGGCGCATCTGGCGGCGGTGATGCGGCAGCCGCTGCCGCTCGCTGCTGCTGCTCCGGCTGCTGGTGGTGCTGGTGCTGGTGCTGCTGGTGCTGCTGCTGCCCCTCTGGCAGCGGCGGCGGCGGCGCCCTCGGCCTCTTCTGCGGCGGCCGCGCCCGGGCAGCAGCAGCAGCAGGGACAAGAGCAGTCTGCCCCTCCCCCGCCTCCCCCTCCCCCTCCCCCTCCCCCGCCCCCCGCGTGGCCCCCCGGCGCCGACCGCGGCGCCGTCCGCGCCGCCGCCGCGGGCAGCCTGCGCGTGTGCGCCCGCCTCTTGCCCGTCGTCGCGCCAGAGGAGGGAGACGCCTTGCTCCGCGGCCTCGCCCTCGTCCCCAACCTCGACCCGGAGCCCGCCTGGGCCGCGGCCCCGTCCGTGGCCCGCGGCCTGCTCGCGCTCGTGACCAGCGCCGCGCCGCACGTCCGGCCGCAGTGGGCGTGGGCGGCCGCGTGCTCGCTCCTGAAAATGACGAGCGTGCGGCCGGCGGCCAGGCCCTACGCGCTGGAGGCGCTGTCGGCGGTGGTTGGCGGCGCGCTGACCCCTCTCAACTACGTGCTGGCGCTCGAGGCGTCCGCGTGGTTCTGCGAGCGCGCGGCGGCGGCGGCGGCCGCGGGCGGGGGGCCGCGGGCGGGGGAGGCCCTCTCCTCATCACAGCAGCAGCAGCGGCAGCAGCGGGGCAGGAGCGCCAAGGGCGGCGGAGGCGGCGGCGGCGGCAGCCACGATGCCGCCGCCGCGTCCGCCGCCGCCGCCGCCTCTTCCGCCGCCGCCGCCGCCGCGGCCGAGGCCGACAAGCGCCGCGTCCTGCGCCTGCTGGCCGCCGCCGTCGCCTGGCTCGAGGCCTGGGCCGACGGCCTGGCCGCCGCCGCGCTGTCCTCGGGCCGCGAGCTGAGCGCCGAGCAGCGCCGCGCCTTTTCTGCGGCAAAGAGCGAGTTTTGGCTCTACACGGTCGAGGTGCTGTCGCGGCTGGCGGCGGCGCCCGGGGCGGCCGGCGGGGAGGGGGCGGCGGCCGCGCGCGGCGGCCCCGGAGCCGGGGCGGCGGCGGCATCCTCCTCCTCCTCCCTTTCTCCGGCGGCGGCGTCGGCGGCGTCGTCGGCCGCGGCCGTGGCGGGAGGGGACCGCGACGTGCGCGCGGCGGCGGCGGCGCTGCTGTCACGCGCGGCGCTCGGCGGCGAGAGGCTCGGCGTGTCGCCCCGCGCCCTGGCCCGCGGCCTGCGCGAGCGCGTGCTGCCCGCGCTGGAGGGGTCGTCGGCGCGCGCCCTGGCCGCGGCGCGTCTGGCCACGTCGTCGGCGGCGGCAGGGGGCGGCGGCGGCGGCGGCGGCGCGTTTGGCGGCGGCGGCGGCGGCGGCGGCGCGTTTGGCGGCGGCGGCGGCGCTCTGGCCGCGCTCGGCGGCCCGCTCGCTGTCGGCTTTGCGGCGCGCCTGCTCGGCGGCGGCGGCGGCGGCGGCGGCGCGGCGGCGGCGCAGGCCGCCCAGGCCGCCGCCCAGGCCGCGCGCCTGCACGCCTCGTTCGCGGCGCCCCTGATCCACGACATGGTGCGCGTGGCCAGCAAGATGGCGTTGCTCTACCTGCCGCAGCTGCTGCTCGCGGGGCAGGAGGCCAGGGAGCGCGCGGGCGAGGCGGGCGAGGCGGCGGCGGCGCAGGCGGCGGCGGCGGCGCAGGCCGGCGGCGCCTCTTCCTACGCCGCCTCCGCCGCCGCCGCGGCCGCCGCCGCCGCCGAGCCGGCCGCCCGTGACGCCGACTTTGGCGCCGCGTGGCTGGCGCTCCTGCGGGCGCTGGGCCGCGCGGGCGAGGCCGGCGCCGCGCTGTGCGTGTGCCCGGCGGCGCGCGACGGCGGCGGCGGCGCAGGCTTGGGCGGCGGCAGCAACGGCGGCAGCAACGGCGGCGGCGGCGCGGCGGCGGCCGAGGACCTCGCCGAGGCGGCGCCCGAGGCGCTGAAGAACCTTGTGCTGGTGCTGGCGGCCCGCGGCGTGCTGCGCCCCGGGTGGACGGGCCTAGCTCCTGCTTCTTCGGCCGCTGCGCCTGGCGACGACGACGACGACGACGACGACGAGGACGACAAGAGCGGCGAGGGCGGCGGCGAGGGCGGCAAAAAGGCGCCCCGCGCCGCGCCGCCGCCGCCCGCCGGCGTCGACCTGTGGGCCGCGACGTGGCGCGCCGCCGCGGAGCTGTCCCCGGGCCTGACGCCCGCCATCCTGGAGCCGCCGATGCCCTCGGGCGGCGGCGTGGCGCAGGCGCAGGCGGCGGCATCGGCGGCGGCGGCTTCTCTGGACGCAGAGGGCGGGGACGAGGCAGCGGCGGCGGCGCCGCCGCCGGCAGACGAGCCGGCCGCCGACGCCGGTGCCGATTGCGCCGCCGCCACCAACGGCCACGCGGAGCGGGAGCTCGAGGAGGCCGTCGACGCTGCCGCTACTTCTGAGCCGCTACAGCAGGAGGAGGAAGAGGAGGGGGCGCGGTGAGGCGCTCGCTCCTCCCCCCTTTTTCTTGCCCCCCCCCGCCGCGGCGCTGTCTGTCGTCGCTCTCTCTCGCTCTCTTTGTCGCGCGCCGCTCTTTCGATCCGAAACGGGGCGCGTCGCCCGACACGGCCACCCCTTTTCCTTATTCACCCCGCGACCCGGCCCGCACGTGGCCCCACATCGACGCTGACGAGAGAAGGAGCGTCTTCAATCGAGAGAGACGCTATGACCCACATTCCCTAGTAGTCGCCACTCACATGGCGGCGACGTCTTGTGAAAAACAAACTCCTGCGTGAACGTGGAAAATAAGTTAATCTCGAAAAGACGGACGCTCGGCGGCGGCCCGGTGCCGGACGGCGCTCCGCTCGAAGTCCTAAGGAAATTATTGAATGCTATTTGGTTTAGATCATCAGCCGCCGCCTCCGAAGCCCCTTGCCGTTGTTCCTGCCGGGTGGTGCCTTCTTGTCGCCGCCGCCGCCGTTTTTCGCGGCGGACGGCGACGCCGCGTTGGCGCCCGATTGCTGCCGCTGCTGCTGCTGCCTCTGCTGCTGCCGCTGCTGCTGCTGCTGCTGCCTCTGCTGCTGCTGCTGCTGCTGCCGCTGCTGCTGCTGCTGCTGCTGCTGCTGCGGAGGCGCCGGCGACTGCCCCGGCGACGGCGACGCCGCGCTCTTCGGCGGCGGCGCGCCCCTTGGTGGGGGCGGCGGCCGGGGCGCCGCCGCCGCCGCCGCCGCCGCCGGCATCGGCGCCGACACCTCTGCCACCAGCGCCCGGCTCGACTCTGGCATGGCGCCGCCGTACGCCGCCGCGAACGCCCTCGTGGGATCGCGCGGGTCGATGTCCCGGTACCAGGGGAACTGGAGGGGAAGGCGCTCGGCGGCGTGCTCCGTGCTCGCGAGCGCCGCCCGGACCGCGTCGGACACGAGCGCGTTGCCGCGGGCGGTCAGGTGCAGGCCGTCGGGCTCGTAGTAATCACTTTGCGGCGCGGCGACCGCGCCCGCGCGCTCAAAGGCCGCAAACACGTCGGCCACCACGGCCAAGGGGGGGCCGCCGCCGCCGCCGCCGCCGCCGCCGCCGCCGCCGCCGCCGCCGCCGCCATTACCGCCACCGCCGCCGCCGCCGTTACCGCCGCCGCCATTGCCCGGGTCGGCAGGCTCGCGCGCCACCTGCCGCGCCGCCTCGGCGTACAGCGCCGCGCGCGCCGCCGTGCGGTCGGCCAGCCCTAGCGCCGGCCCCGCGCCGCGCGCCGCCTGCTCGCGCGCGATGGCCGCGCGCCGCGCCTCGTGCGCGGGCGGCGCCGTGGCCACCACCACCGTGCGCACGCCCCGCGCCCGCAGGCGCCGGAGCAGCGCGCGCAGGTTGCGCTTGTACTCCTCCAGGGGGACGCCGAGCTCGACCCCAAAGGTGCCCGGAACCTTGGCGTCGTTGCTGCCCACGCAGACAACCGCCGCCCCGACCCGCGTCGCGCCGCCGCCTCCGCCGACGAGGCCGCCTCCGCCGCCGCCGCCCCCCCCGGCGTTGGATCCAGAAACCGACCCGGACCCCGACCCGGACACCGACCCGGACACCGAACCGCCCGAACCCTGCGGCAGCGCGGGGAACTCGTCCAGCGCGCGGTCGAGCGCGTGCGCCAGGCACCGCGTGTTGTACCCGCCAAAGCCCCGGACGGCGACGTCGGCCTTGCGGCCGCCGTAGTAGGATTGGAGGGGTTGGAGCCAGCCGCCGTCGCGGGCGGCGAACTCGGTCAGCGAGTCGCCGAGGAGGAGGACCACGGGGCGGGAGGAGGCCGAGGGGCCGGCGGCGGCGCGACGGGGGGCGGTGGCGAGGAGGAGCGCGAGGAGGAGGAGGACGACGAGGGGCGGCGGCGGCGGGCGGCGGCTGCGGGCGCACATCGACGCCGCCGCCGCCTCGCCGCCCCGCGGTTTCCTCCGTCCCGCCATCCGATCTTGTTTGTGCACGCGTGAACGACGGGGGCTGTTTGTCCTCTGGGTGCCGTTCAAACTGCCGGGGGGGGGGGGGCAAGGGGGGGCCGGGGG
>Ga0105053_10001092_pt1 | contig 43465 bp, 46 predicted proteins | sample BON01_FD_78093 | JGI IMG/M metagenome (GOLD analysis project Ga0105053, IMG submission 78093) | Freshwater microbial communities from Lake Bonney liftoff mats and glacier meltwater in Antarctica - BON-01 | ecosystem: Environmental > Aquatic > Freshwater > Ice > Glacier meltwater | place: Lake... | reverse complement strand
TGAATTCGAAATTCGAAAATACAAGCTCTTGCCCATGGGCAATGGCCAGCTGTTTTTGCCGGTAAAAGCACAAATCCGTAAAAAAATCGGTAAACAGCACGGTGATACGGTCCACATCATTCTTTATCACGACAATGAACCCCTCGAAGTACCTGAGGAATTGTTGTTGTGCCTACAAGACGAACCCGCTGCTTGGCATTTTTTTGAAACACTCAAAGAAAGCCAGCAGCAGCAATATGTCAAATGGATTTATTCGGCCAAAACAGATCTACTGCAAGTCGAACGTATCGCGGCTTCCCTAGACCAACTCAGTCGGCAACTCAAGTTTAACGACGAGCGCCATTAGCACCTCTCCCCCGGGTAGCTTCAAAGTCACCGTTACCCCTAGGAGCTAAACATAGGGAGTAAAACGATTGACTTCCGTTTCTCTCTTTTCAAAAAAACGATACCGTTACACAACTATCTATTGAACCAATTTAGCGTTGGCTGAAAATATAAACAGTCAAACATATTTCTCATCATTTAAATGTGTAAATTTAATTCGGTTATCAATAAGGAAACCAATTGCTATTTTCCCAAAAATAGAGCTCGCCGTCCCGTTTTCTGCGAACAGACGGTTTTAGATTCAATTTAAGGCAGAGCTCACATATGGCGCGAGCGTCTTTGATGAGGCCATTCTGCCATCCGCTCAACAGTACATGATTAATATTGGTTACGCATGGCACACCGACAAATTTGTCGTGCCCAATACTTTAGTCGCACACACATTTAAACTGCCTTGATGAATATTTTTATAAAATTCATGGTCAGTCTGCGATGCAAAATGGTCGTTAAGGACGAATTAGCCCTTGCGGGTATCGCTTATCATAGCATTCAGTTGGGAAGCGTAAATACATGCGAGCCCCTGACTCAGGCCCAACACGACAAGCTCAAAATCAGTCTAATGCATTACGGACTGGAATTACTTGACGACAAGGAAGCCATATTGGTAGAACGTATCAAAAACGTAGTTGTGGAGATGATTCACTATGCCGAAGAGCTTCCCAAAGAAAACTACTCCTACCATATCAGCACGGCCCTTAAGTACGATTACACCTATTTATCCAATCTTTTTTCGCGGGTAACTGGTATAACTATCCAACAATACATCATTCAGCACCGGGTAGAACGGGTAAAAGAGATGATACTCTACGACGAGCTGAATATGACGGAGATCTCCTACAAGTTGCAGTATAGTAGTTTAGCCCATTTATCAAACCAATTCAAAAAAATAACCGGCCTCTCCCCTTCGATTTTCAAACATTTAATAGACAAGAAAATAAAAACCTTAGAGTCCATATAAATGCATGCGTTACATAATCTTTAAATTATGTAACAAATCATTTACTATTTGTAAGACACGCACAAATAATTAAAAGAGCTTTGTACAAAGGTAACCCATTCATAAAAGCGGGAGACCATCATCTTTATATAAACCCATACCATGTACAAATCCTTTTACCGTATAGCACTTGTCGCAATTTGCGCAGCTGCTACTTTAACAGCCTGCAGCACGTCGGAAGAAAAACTCGAAGATGCACGCGAAAATGTTGACGCTGCCAACGAAGAATTAAATGCAGCCGAAGTCGCCTATCAAGAAGATGTAGCGATGTATCGTAGGCTTTCTAACGAGCGTATTACCGCTAATGGTCAGCGTATCGCCGACTTTAACGCCCGCATAGCGAAAGATAAACTCATTACCACAGAAGAATACAAAAAGGATATGGCCGACTTAAACCAAAAAAATAGCGATCTACAGAAAAAAATTGATGGCTATGAGCTAAGTACCCAAGATAAATGGGAAACTTTTAAAATGGAGTTCAGCCGTGAAATGGATGAAATAAATGCCAAAATCGAAGATTTAACTAACTCTGAATCAAAATAGGGAAAGTCGTTTTATCTACTTATCCTCTCTTCACCATTTTAATAAAACAAGTCATGGGAAATATTCTCTATACAATTGCCGTAGTACTTGTTGTACTCTGGGCTATAGGTTACCTAGGTTATCATGCAGGCGGTTTAATTCACATATTACTTGTCATTGCCGCTATTGCCGTAATTCTTCGCGTTATTCAAGGCAGGCGTATTATGTAATCTCTTACTTCAAAAAACACTAAATTATATTATTATGAATACTGGAAAAATGATTGTCGGCTTATTCGCTGGAGTAGCTGTAGGTGCCGCATTAGGTGTTTTATTTGCTCCTAGCAAAGGCACAGTAACCCGGCGTAAAATCAGCCGAAAGGGTGAGGATATGGCCGAAAACTTGGGTGAAAAATTCGCGGAATTAATCGAAACCTTGACCGAAAAATTTGAGGACTTGAAATCAGAGGCCTCTAAAATGGCGGATAAGGCGGGCAAAAAAATAAAAGAAGAAAAAGCTGAGTTTGAAGCTGCGGTAAACAAATAAGCCCAAACCATACTTGTTAGAGAAAATAAGTTATTATGAACCCCATTGAAAAATTAAGTGCTCTTTATCGACTGGTGCTAGCCTATGGCCAAAGCACACTGGATGTTCAGAAGTACCGCTTAATCAAATTGGGCTCAGACAGTATAGGCCGTATATTATCTATTGGCCTTTTAATTTTCGTTCTGGCCATAACGCTTGGATTGTTGAATATAGGCACCGCGTTGTGGCTGGGCGAATATTATGGGTCGCTTTTCATCGGATTTTTTATTCTGGCAGCTGTATATTTTGCGTTGTGCATTATTTACCTGCTTTTTTTCAGAAAACTTTTCTCCGCTAGGATGGCAAATTATGTGATAAAAAAAATACTGGAAAAATAAGATGAATACGGAGCCCAAAAACAGAGAAGAACTCCTGGTACGTATTCAACTACTAGAGGCGCAGCGGCAATCGCAGTTGATTGAACTGGAAAATGAGGCGCAGGAGCTTATGAATAGTCTCAACCCACTCAATCTCATCAAAAGCAGCGTGCAAAAAGCAAGCACTTTTGAAAATATAGTCGATTTACTGAAAGGATCACTACTCGGTGCCGGCTCCGGCTTTGTGGCACGCCAAATTTTTGGAAAACAAGAGGGCCATGCTTTGCGCCGAATGTTAGGATCGGCAGCCATACTTGGCTTAACCAATCTCGCACTTAAAAACCCCTCGGTCATTAGTGGAGGTTTAGGTTTTGTGATGGATTTGATAAAAAAATTCCGAGGAAATACGAACGAAAAAGCCTCAGGAAATCCGAACCAACCGGACTGAGCAAGTCGTATTTTTCCATTTTTTTACTTTATCCTCTTTGGGCCTGTAACAGGTCTTTTTGGTTTTTAGCTTTAGGCGAACCAAACAGCACTTAAACCCACTTTTCATCTTAATTACGAGCCGGAACTACCTTACACTACCGTTTGTATGATTTATGTAACTAATAAAGGGTCTTCCGTAAGCTAATTCGCTCGAAAAAGCAGACCTTATCCCTTGCAGACGAGCGCCAATTCGCTCTTTGTTAAGCAGATGAAACCAATCGCAAAAACGGAGCAAGACAATTTCAAAATCGTTGGCAACTGGGAAGCCAAGGTCAAAAGTTTAAAAGAAAACTTCCCCCAACTTACAGATAAAGATCTGATGTTCCTGCCTGATCAGGAAGTGGAACTTATAACACGACTCGCAGAACGCCTTCACAAAAGCAGAGAAGAAGTCAAGCGCATATTGAACCTCGTTTAACCCGCGTTCACTATTGGAAACCGCTCAGTTGCGGCCAAGCAATTCATCATCTCTCAACAAATATTTTTTCCAAAAAATCATGGCAAGTGTCGACCAGCAAAAATCTGAGATTTTTATCATTGTAGAAATCATTGAGTATGTACCCAATGCTGTGGTGATAAAAACAATCATTAAAAAAACAACAGGTAATGTAAGTGCTGTATCCTTCGACACGGGTGAGGCCCTCACCGAAAAAATTTCGCCCTATGATACCTTCATTCAGGTCATCGATGGAACGGCTGAAGTAGAGATTAACGGCAAAATACACACCCTTAAAGTTGGGGAGTCAATCATCATACCTGCCCATTCACGTAACACCATTAAAGCCAACGTACGCTTTAAAATGATATCAACCATAATCAAAAGTGGCTACGAAGATTAATTTTTAGTGGTTTTTGCTCTTATAACTGTTTACCCTTGTGTGCACAACCAAACATAAGGTAGCTGCGTACCACTTACAACAAAACGAACCGCCCAGCTGATTGTATTCTGGGCGATTTTTATTTTAGCCAACGGATGGATTAAGTTCCCCTTGGAGGGCCCTGTTGTAAAACGATTTTTACCCAGACGAAATACTACGGCCTAACATTAATACACCAAAACACGGTGCGTAGCCTGTTGCTGCCCCACACTTACGCGCAGCAGATAAGCACCCGGCTGCACTGCAGTCAGATTGAATGTTAAGGGTAAACCCTTGACGGCTTGAACCGTTTCCTGGCGAACTACTGCTCCATTTAAGTTACACAGTTCCAGTATAACTACCGTTTCGGCTTCAAAGCCCAGCTTTATAAACAGCTTATCCGTAACTGGATTCGGGTAAACGCTGCTTATCTGCTTTAGACTCTCTTTTTTGACTGAAGTAGCGGCTGGAAATAAATCTACCGACTGCGTGTATACCCGATCACCCGTAGCTTCTGCATCGCCATTGGCCGCAACCCCTGCGACATAAAGGGTAATTTTCCCCACAGATGTGGTGGGGGCAGTCCAGTCGAAACGCCACTCCCTGCTACCATTACCCTGTATGGTGGCCAAAGTATGGGTGACATAATCGGTGATCTGCAAGCCAAGGGCCGGGCTACCTGAAAAAGTGCCCACAGAAACAAACTCCGTTCCCGCACGACGGGCCGCTACCGCAAAACCAAAACGTGGTCGACCGGTGTAATTAAGCTGGACAACCACAGTATAGGTCGCGCCAGGCACATAAAAACCATTACTCCCCGGTACTGAGATAGTCAGCTGACCTGCAGGATCACTATTAACAAGCGTTTGGCTGTGGCAAGCCGTACAATTCAATTCGCCTGGAGCTCCTGTCATATTGAGTGCGCCGTTTTGCATGCTGTACACTATCCCGGTGGTAAATAGAATGCTGAGTAGCAATATTCCCTTCTTCCTGTTCATAATCATGGTATTTTTCAACAAATTTCGACTGGAAATAATGAACACAATGGCATTCAAGCGAATTTCACTGGTACTTTTCGCGAATCTCGAGCCTAAATTGCTCTGGGCTACGACCGCTGAGGCGACGAAAAAACCGCCCGAAATAAGCCGGGTCAACGAAACCTAAGGCAAAAGCAATTTCCTTTACAGCCACCGAAGAATGCAACAACAAACGTTTCGCTTCGAGCAAGCGGCGCTGGTGGAGCAACTCCTGGGGACTTTTGCCAGTTAATTTACGGCAACTTTCGCGTAGCTGCTCCGGACTACAATTGAGCGTTTGGCTATAAAAAGATATATTTTGTTCGTGGAGGTAGTGGCGGTCGACCAATGCCATAAACTGCTGGTAACGCGCTTGATTTAGTGAGGGCATAGCCGCCGGGTCGGGGATTATGGAAGAACCGGCAGCCTGAGTTAACAGCAGCAGCAGCCGCAGTCGGGCATACTGTAAGCTTTTGTTTTGACCAGTTTCTTTACCCCGGCCAATAGCTTCAAATTGCTGTCTGATTTCCAGTTCAAAACCCTCCGAAGCCGTTATCACGGCAGGATGTGTTGTTCCCAGTTGGTTGAGACGCAATCCGGCAAACCAAGCTCCGTCGCCCGCATCGGCAAAAAGCCCTGCTGAAAATCCAATTACCCAGCCACTGCAAGCCGCATCACGCACCAAGTAGTGCAGTTGGTTGGCTTGTACCCAGTGTAAACTGCCTGCATGGATTGGGTAACGTTCAAAATCGATTTCGTGGTGTCCGCTTCCGCTTTCGAACAAAAACAGCTCACAAAAAGTGTGGCGGTGGGCGCTGCGGTCCATACCATGTCCGGAGCGAACCCCGCCCTCAAGGCGCTCGAAGCGAAAAAAATCCGCCGACGCCAATGGCTCATTTTCACCACCAATAACAGGTAACAAATCGGCTGTTTGATAAGCATGTTTGGTCATTATCTTTCTCCCAATAACCGAATATAAGTTGCTGCAGTTAGCAGGCATCTCATGTACTTGTTTTTTTTATCGGACTGAAAAACTATCTTTGCTAACGTACGTTAGTTAGCAAGTGATATTACTTCCATCAGAGCGCAAAATACAAATCGCAGAAAAGGCCACACGGCTTTTTCGGGAGCGGGGTTATGCCGCCACCTCCATGCGCGATTTGGCTTCGGCCATAGGAATTGAAGCTGCCAGCTTATACAACCACGTACGCTCCAAAGAAGAGTTACTTCACCGTATCTGTTTCGATATGGCTGAATCCTTTTTTCAGGCCCGCAACGAAGTAGAAAGTTTACATTTGGCACCACCCGTTAAACTTCGCCTCGCCATCGAAAAACATGTCGCCGTAATCACCACCCATCGCGATGCATCGGCCGTTTTTCAGCACGAGTGGCGGCATCTGAGTGAGCCCGATTTAAGTGTGTTCCGCAATATGCGTGACGAATATGAAGGCTATTTCGCCAATATCATCCGCGAGGGAATCACAAATGGGCATTTCAGGGCTGCCGATGAAAAACTGTCGGTATTAGGCCTGCTTTCATCACTCAACTGGTTATACGACTGGTACCGCCCCGACGGTAGCCTCAAAGCTTACGAAATCGCCGCACACCAGGCAGAATTGTTCATCAACGGAATTCAAAAAAACAATTAAATCCCAAAACCATGTACGGAGGAGGATATATCCACGATAGTGATGCAAAAAAAACCCAGGACGTAGTTCAGGACGACCCAAAAATGCTGGCTGACTTTCAGGCCCGTATCGACCGCGGCGAAAAAATTGAACCGCGCGACTGGATGCCCACAGCTTACCGCAAGCAGCTCATTCGTATGATTGAGCAACACGCACACAGTGAAATCATTGGCGCGCTGCCCGAGGGAACATGGATTACCCGTGCGCCCGGCTTCCGCCGCAAACTGGCGCTCATGGCCAAAGTGCAGGACGAAGTAGGTCATGCGCAACTGCTTTACAGTGCCGCCGAAACTCTCGGTAAAAGCCGCGAAGACCAAATCAACGACCTCATCAACGGCAAATCAAAATACTCCAATGTTTTTAATTATCCGTCAAAAACCTGGGCAGACGTTGCTGTAATTGGCTTTTTGATTGATGCCGCAGCCATTGTTAATCAGGTTGCCAACTCTAAAGGTTCTTATGGGCCTTATTGCCGAGCGTTGGAGCGGATCTGCTACGAAGAGAGTTTCCACCTCAAACAAGGTCACAGCATATTTGTATATCTCGCCACAGGCACACCTACCCAGCGCGATATGGTTCAGGACGCCCTCAACCGTTGGTGGAAGCCCATTATGCACTTCTTTGGCCCGAGCGACGTGATGAGTCAGCATACCGAACAACTCATGCGCTGGAAGGTAAAAATGGCCTCCAATGACGATATGCGCCAGCAGTTTTTGAATATGTATGTGCCTAAAATTTGGGAATTGGGACTTACCCTGCCCGACACAGAACTTCGCAAAGACCCCGAAAGTGGTCAATGGCTTTTTGGCGACCCAGACTGGAACGAGTTTTTTGAAGTCATCAAAGGCAACGGACCCTGCAACAGCGAGCGCATAGCCGTACGTAAAGCTGCCGAACAAAATGGCCGATGGGTACGTGCGGCTCTTCACAAAGCCAACGAACGTTACACCATTCCTTTAGCCTAATCTCAGATGAAAATAGATTCGATAGATCCCCGCGTCAACCGCTTGGAACTGGATGCAGAACATACGTACGAAGACCACGTACTGCAAACAGAAGATCATTTTCAGACCTATCAGGTATTTCACCAGAAAAAACGAGGCGATAAACACATCTGCGTAGGCATCGTACATGCCCCCTCAGATGAGATGGCCTTAGTTTTTGCCAAAGAACAATACGCACGCCGCGGTGAAACCGTGAACCTGTGGGTAGTGAACACCCGACACGTACTGGCCATGGACTATGAGGATACCGATATTTTCAGCACCACCACAGAAAAAACCTACCGCGACCCAGCAGGCTACAAGGTGAATGATAGAATTGAAGCCTACAAAAAAGCACAGATTGATGTTTGATCCAAAAACGACCGCCGCCCTTAAAAAAATGTTGTTGGTACATGCCGACGACCACCTCATCCTCGGCCACCGCAATTCAGAATGGACAGGTTTAGGTCCCATTTTGGAAGAAGACATCGCCTTCTCTTCTATTGCCCAAGATAAAATTGGTCATGCACTTGGTCTTTATAGCATTTTACACGAGCATTTAGGTGAAGCAGACCCTGATACAGTAGCTTTCATGCGCAACGAACAGGAATTTTTCTGTGCGCAGTTGGTAGAGCACCCCATCGGAGCCTATGATTTCAGCCTCATGCGCCACTTTTTATTCGACCATGCCGCACAATTTCGTTTTGATGCTTGGTCGTTGTCAGCCTATGAGCCCTTGGCCAAATTGTCGCGGAAAATAAAAGGAGAAATAAAATACCACGTTTTTCATGCCGACAGCTGGGTACGTCAACTGGCTACCGAGGGCAATGAAGAAAGCAAAGCCCGCATGCAGTCTGCCCTCAACGAGGTATTCCCCCTCGCTTTAGGGCTTTTCGAAAGTATGGAAAGCGAAGCCCTGCTCACCGCAGCCGGCATCACCCCCAGCGAAAACGAACTCCGTGAAAAATGGCTCGCACACATTGACGGACTGTTGACCAAATGGGGCCTCAAACTCCCTGATTTAAGGGCAAAACAAGCCATTTTGGGCGGCCGCCAAGGTTATCACACCGAATATTTGCAGCCCTTGCTCGAAGAGATGACCGAAGTATTTCGTGTAGATCCCAGCGCAGAATGGTAGTCGCCAACGGCCCTGCCGGAACACCAACGCCTGAAATCAGTCGCATCTGGGATGCCATTGCAGAGGTGATGGACCCGGAAATTCCCGTTTTGTCGGTGGTTGATTTAGGCATCATAACTGATGTAGAGCTTCAGCCCAACGGCGAAGTCACCGTGCGTATGACGCCTACCTTTTCGGGTTGTCCCGCAATACGTTTGATGGAAAAACAGGTAAAAGATGCCGTTGAAGCCCTCGGTTATGCACAAGTGGACGTGGCCACCAACTTCGATACCACCTGGAGCAGCAACCGCATCAGCGACAAAGGCCGGGAGATCATCAAAAATTTTGGTCTCGCCCCGCCGCCTAAATACAAAGACCAACCCGACCTCAATCTGCTGCAACATACGGCCTGTCCGCACTGCAACAGCGAAAACACGACCATGAAGACGCCTTTTGGCCCAACTTTATGCCGTTCGATGCATTATTGTTACGACTGTTTGCAAGCATTTGAGCAATTCAAACCCATTTAGCATTTTTGATAAATGCTTAGTTGCACTACCAACGATATAACCGTTCAGGTTGAGACGGAATTTGAACCCCGCTATTCTGTGCCCAACAGCACGGAATATTTGTTTGCCTACCGCATAACCATCCTCAACAAAAGCCCTTATACGGTACAGTTGCTGCGCCGCCATTGGTTCATACACGATGGTTTGGGGCGCAGCCGTGAGGTAGAGGGGGAGGGTGTAATTGGAGAGCAGCCCATCATTGCGCCAAACGAAAGTCACCAGTATATCTCCTTTTGTAACTTAAAAACACCTATTGGCCACATGCGGGGTAATTTTACGCTCCTCCGTGAAATAGATGGTGAAACTTTTGCCGTTGAAATCCCCGGTTTCACTATGCTTGCTCCTGTTTTGCAAAATTGAGTTATATTACGGAATTGTTAACAAAAAGATAACCTGATTACATGCGGGAGAGTTACTTTTTACCGCCACTTTTGTAGCACAAATCTGCTGATGAGTTCGAATAAGAATATTCCGTCGCCCGGCCTCTCCACTTCGCAACGCGTCAGATATTTTGTGGTTTTCGCCCGCAAGGAGCGCAAGTTCTATATACTAGTCACCGCAGCTCTACTTTTATGCGGTTTAGCCTATCCCTATCCCCAAGCTGCGATGTGGCTCGGATTTATGTTTGCCGGCTATTCGGCGGTAGCCAACGACAGCATTCAGACCATCGGTACCTTTATTTCTTCGAACAGTGAGCGTAAATGGTATTGGCTTTGGTTGTATATCGGCTCCATATTTATTGCGGCCATTTTATCGAGCTGGTTTATGTTCGACGGCGACGTCTCCTTCCAGCGTTTGGCTAGCAAAGGACTGAGTGAGGCACCAACTTCCTTTGGCTATTTGCAGGTGGCCGCACCGGTTGTATTGTTGATTTTAACGCGTTTGCGTATACCCGTTTCAACAACTTTTATGCTGCTTACTTCCTTTTCTGGTCAACTTTCTACGGTAGAGGGTATGCTCCTGAAAAGTATGGGCGGCTATTTCGTAGCCTTCTTTTCGTCTTTATTAATCTGGTTTTTGCTTGCCCGGCCCCTCAACCGCATGCTGAAGGGAAAAGCACATCAGTCATGGATAATATTTCAATGGCTCACCAGCGGAACTTTGTGGTATTTGTGGATTGCCCAAGATGCAGCGAACATAGCAGTGTATTTACCTCGACAGCTCAATGTGTGGGAGCTGGTTTTTTTCATCTCCTTCATTTTTATGGGCTTGGGCGTGTTGTTTTATTTGAAAGGCGACAAAATACAAGGCATCGTCAATGAAAAGTCGGATGTAAAAGATGTTCGCTCGGCGACGATTATTGACTTGGTTTATGCGTCGATTTTATTCTGGTTTACCCAAGTAAATACCATCCCGATGAGTACCACTTGGGTATTTATTGGTTTATTGGCCGGCCGAGAAATTGCCATGAAAACATCGGGGTTCCGCAGGGGGCCTGTAAAACTGAAAAAGACCTTTCAACTTATAGGTAAAGACGTTTTGTATGTCAGTTTCGGTTTATTGGTAAGTATTGTTCTCGCCATTTCGGTGAACAAAAACATACAGCTAGAGATTTTGGAAAAACTCCAAAGCTGGTTCTAGACCAATCACATTGACCCCAGCACGCCTAAAGGGGGGTTTAATATGGCAGTTGGTAAAACGGCGCTTCTTTTTATTCGTTCAACAACCGGTGGCGTAACCGGAAAAAGAAGCTGCCCTCAGCCAATAGATAGACATTGCCCTGTTCTTATCTGCGTTGATTACAAAAATCATAAAAAATCAGTGGCCCATCGCCAAAGCGCTTAGCTTATAAACCGCTGTAATTTTTATCTTTGCACTTCCAAACCCTAGCGGTTTTGGATTGTTTACACTTACAAAAAGCAACGCATGGATTTTAATCTTACCGAAGAACACCTCATGATTCGTCAAGCGGCGCGTGATTTTGCCCAAACAGAATTGCTACCTGGCGTTATTGAACGCGATAACGAACAAAAATTCCCTACCGAACAAATCCGTAAAATGGGTGAACTCGGCTTTATGGGCATGATGGTAAGTCCTGAATACGGCGGCGGTGGAATGGACACCATTTCCTACGTTTTAGCCATGGAGGAAATCTCCAAAATAGATGCTTCTGCCTCGGTTTGTATGTCGGTAAACAACTCGCTTGTGTGTTGGGGTATTGAAACCTTTGGTACCGAAGAGCAAAAGCGCAAATACCTCCCCGAACTCGCCAGTGGGCGTAAAATCGGCGCGTTTTGTCTGTCGGAGCCGGAAGCCGGATCGGATGCCACCTCACAGCGCACAACTGCCGAAGACAAAGGTGATTATTACCTGTTGAACGGCACCAAAAACTGGATAACCAACGGCAATAGCGCATCTATCTACATCATCATCGCCCAAACCCATGTAGAAAAAGGACACAAAGGCATCAACGCACTCATCGTAGAGCGGGATTCTGAAGGTTTTGTGGTAGGTAGAAAAGAAGATAAAATGGGTATACGTGGAAGCGACACTCATTCCTTGATGTTCACCAATGTAAAAGTTCCCAAGGTCAACCGTATCGGTGAGGATGGTTTTGGCTTCAAATTCGCCATGAAAGTATTGGGCGGTGGCCGTATTGGCATCGCTTCACAAGCCCTCGGCATTGCCAGTGGTGCCTATGAGCTTTCTTTGAAGTATTCGAAAGAGCGCAAAGCCTTCGGTACCGAAATCAAAAATCACCAGGCCATCCAATTCAAACTGGCCGATATGGCTACCGAAATTGATGCGGCACGGCTGATGTGTATGCATGCGGCTTGGCTCAAAGATCAACACCTCGACTACATCCTTGCCAGCGCACAGGCGAAGTTATTTGCTTCGTCAGCTGCCATGCGCATTACCACCGAAGCCGTTCAAGTGCATGGTGGTTACGGCTACGTAAAGGAGTTCCATGTTGAACGTTTGATGCGTGATGCCAAAATCACCCAGATTTACGAAGGAACCAGCGAAGTGCAGAAAATCGTTATCGCCCGGGAAGTATTAAAATAAAAAGTCGTTCACGGCTCAAAAAACCACCCTATATGGGGTGGTTTTTTTATTTCGGGGTAGCCCGAACAGCTTACAACAGCAAGTCATGCCTTACAATTTATATCCAAAAGCAGGCCGATTAAGTAAGCATTGCAAACGCTTCCTCTTTTGACGATACGAGAAACGATTAAGCAGTTGGCATATAGTCCAGCTCAACCTGGCCAATTTCGGATGCCAACATCCATAATTACCTAAAATCCGGTATATTTGTAGAAAACACCCCTATGGCGTGGCTCCCAAAACCGTATTCGCTGATTAAAACCGAAGTTTTAGCAGCCTTGGAGCATAACCGGAATTACCGTCTGGATGCCGTATTGGGGCTTCCCGCTTCTTATCTCGACCCAGAAGTTTTTCCGCCCGATGCCGCATTTTTAGACGACGCTCCTTTTGCTCGGGTTTTTATGGACAACCCCAACCACATTGGTTGCCATACACTTAATGCATCCGAATCGGCCTTTGCCGGTACACATGCCCTCGAGCGTGATCTCATCCGCATCTGTGCAGAAGAAATAATGGGCGCACCAGCAGCAGGCTATGACGGTTATGTTGCGTCGGGAGGAACAGAAGCCAATATGCAGGCCGCCTGGATTTACCGCAATTACTTCATGGACCAATACCAGAGCAGTTCACAGCAGGTAGGTATTTTGTACAGCGAAGACAGCCACTACAGCTTTTACAAAGCCGCCAATGTATTGCAGATAACGCCTATACAGGTGGCCACAGACCCCGATACCCGACAAATAACCGCCGCGGCTTATGCCGAGGCCATTAGGCGTGCCCAAGCCGAAGGCATAAGCTACATCATTGCTGTTTTTAATATGGGCACAACCATGTTTGGCTCGGTAGATGACCTATCGTTGCTATTACCCATACTTAAAAGTGCTGAAATGCCCTACAAAGTGCATATTGACGGCGCTTTCGGTGGGTTTATTTACCCCTTCAGCGCACCAGATAACCCACTTACTTTTTTAAATCCCGAAGTAAGCTCCATTACCATCGACGCCCATAAAATGCTCCAGGCACCTTATGGAACAGGCATTTTTCTTGCGCGGAAGGGTCTGATGTCCTACACCCATACCGGTCATGCCGGTTATGTGGCGGGTGGCGACAGCACCCTCTGTGGCAGTCGCTCAGGCGCTAACCTCGTCGCGGCATGGATGATTTTGCAGCACCATGGCCGAATTGGCTGGGAGCAGAAAATCCAAACGCTGCTCGACCGTACAACACGTTTCTGCCGAGGCCTCGACGAACAGCACATCCCCTATTTCCGCAATCCAGCAATGAACCTCATCACCATACGCGCATCGGCCTTACCTGCTGCTTTGGCGGAGGCTTTTATGCTGGTACCTGATGTACATGGCCAGGCACACTGGTATAAGATTGTGGTAATGGACCACGTGACAGACGCACGCGTAGCTGAATTTCTGGAAGCACTTGAGCACAACTTGTCGGTGTAACCCCTTTGCGCCGTAGAAATGAAGCCTTGCCTTGTTGTAGCTGTGTTTTGCCTGCTAAAGTCACTATAGCTAGGCTCAAGTAGCGTAGGAGTTGCTGTAACTTGAGGCAATTATATTTTCTAAAAAGCGAAAAACGCCGAAACTTTAACCATCGTTCTAGGTGCGTTTGGCAAATAACGATAGGTGAGGCGGTGGAACAGTTCAATGCGGCCAACTTTAAAGATATTCTCCAAACCATAAGAAACCTCTGCATAAGGCACATTCGGACGTAAGGTATAAAACGGTGTTTGAGCCCTTCCATCAACATCTCCTTGCGGAATATAGGCTTTGTTTTTGTTGGAAAACTTGCCGAAAATCAAACCCCCTCCAGCCACCAAACGTAGGTCGAGTTTTTTAATACCCGGTATGCTATTGAGCAATAAACCCTCGAAATGCTGCACGCCACGCAGTGAAACCGACTGATCGGTGACTATTTCGAAAAAGTTGAGCATATTAAAAAGCTGCTTATACTTAAAAAAAGTCTCGTTACCCGGGGCAACATCCAGCAAAGGATATGGCAAACGTCCCAAAACTGCACTTCCCGAAATATTATATTCTCCCCATCCCAAAAAACCCGTTTTCAAGTTTTTGGAGATGTTAAAACCTGCCTTTTGAAAATTAAAACTGCCACCCAATACATTTCGGAAGCCATTTTCGAAATTTACAACATATACCGCACGGTAGTTTCGGCGCACTGTTCCACGATCGTTGCCATTAATCAATAACTCCTCACCTGGCGCCCAGCGCAAGGATGTTTGCAAGGACGTCAGCGTCCAGCCATTGGCTAAGGGGCTAATGGGTAATTCAGGCTGCGTTTTATAGGCAAACACAAAATTGCCCACCGCCTCACTCACCTTATGCTCGAAACTTACTGAGGCCGTCAGGTATTTCCTCAAATCTCCAGAAATCCAGACGCTATGCATGCGGGTGGCTAAAAAACGATCGAGCAAACCCAATTGCGCCGTGGCGGCAAAGGCTTGTGTTGATACGCTCATCACCTTGTTATCGGCCAGATAGGCCTGGTCGATACCCATAGCTTCTAGGTCGTTTTTGTACTGGTACCCCACAATCGCCCATTTCTTCCGGTCAAGGAAATGTTCGACCTGAAAAAATTGTTTTAACCGATCATCGCGTACCCCGTAAGCCAAGTAGCCCTGCCATATGTACCTTTTGCTGAAGAACCGGTTGGTTTTTATACCGAGACGAAAACGATTGCCTTCGACGGGGTTCTGTCCGTAAAGGAATAAATAGGGGCCAAAATCGACTTTTCCAGCCCGATAAAAGCCTGAAAAAGCGAGTTTTGCCAACTCCGCCATGCCTTTAATGGGGCCATACCGTTTTACCGAATCCACAACTTCCGACATACGCCGTTCTCTTTCGGTTGGTGGCGTGTGGCGGTTCTCCTCCCAAAAAGCTGCATCCATGTCAAAGGCATCCACAGCTATATCAATAGGTTTGTCGAAGAAATAACCAGACTTCGGCTGATTCACAACCATATTCCGGTTGGTCATTTGCACATAGGCCACAGCGCCGAAGATGATTTCAGTGATATCGCCAAAGTCGATGTACATCTCCAACTTGGCCGGCAACCACGGACCCGCTGCAGTTTGTACGAGCTCTTGTTTTATGCTGAGCTTGTCGATATAATTAATATTCGCCTCATCGGGTGTTTCGATTTCAATACTGCGCAGTGCAAAAACTTCATCCTCGATATACATAACCCCTGAAAAAGCCAGGTCTTTGGGGCGTTTGGGTTTAATTTTTATTGCATAAATTTTTTCACCCCGCTCGCCATAGCTGCTGTCGATAAGATAATATTCATAATACAACCGCCCCTCGCCCGCCAAAGGCGACACGAACAACTTATCGAAAATGGGGACCCAATCTTGGTAAAAGTTGAAATCACGAAAGCTCGAACCCATCATTTGGGCAACAAATTCTCCGTCTTCAAGGCCAACGCCATCTAGTCGTGAAGCCCGAATATTCTCCTTACGGCGGTACGGATTGGCATTGTAATAAAAATCAGAGATGGACTCCGAAAAAAACAACGGCAAAAGGTAACGTTGCTCCCCGTCATGCATCATTTTGAGGCTATCAAACAATGTAACAAAGGGCTTCATCAGCCTTTTATCTCGTACCCGGTCGCTGACCTTGTCCATATCCACCTCGAGCTTGGTATAACTCTCGTATTCAAAAGCGCTCAACTGGCGGCGGTCATTGAGGTCGCGTTTGCGCCAAACTCCCCGCAAAATGCGGAAAGCTGGGTTTTCGCCGGCGCGTATCACCACTTCTCCCAATTGTGCAATGTTGGGCTCGAGTTTAAAGATTATGGTTTGGTTGTCCGATTTGCGGATGTAGACCGACTTCTCCAAAAAGCCCACCACTTTTACGGTCAGGGAATCGCCTACTCGCCGCGTTTTAAGGGTGTATTTGCCGTCGATATCGGTCGTAGTACCACTGGTGGTTCCCTTAAAATAAACGCCAGCAAAAGGAATAGGCATAGCATTGCCGCCGTCTACTACCTGACCCTTGATAATGAACTCGGGACCGACTAGGTTGGTAACTTTAATATTGGTTTGTGGGAGGGGCAGGTTGCGGATTTTGTCTTGCGCTATAAGCTCACCAACCGATGCCCCAGAAAAGCACAGCAGGAGAAGCAAACGAATACAAAAAGCAAAAAATCGCGCGCCAGGAGTATACAAGATGTTGCAAAATTAGTTTTGTTCTTCAGCCCGACCAACTTTGTGCCTTAAAATGCCAGCAGATGTGCCAAAATACCCGCTAAAGGGTATAAAACCCTGCGCTGACCACCGAAAAGTTATGCCAATGAGCCCTCTCCCAACAATAAGGCTCCGCTACTGTGGCTAATCTCTACCCAACCATCTTCCAATACCTGATTGCTTGTCCCGATTCGTTTCCCAATTTCGAGCCATTCGTTGGTCAAGGGGTACAGCAAATTTGTTGTCGTGATTCCTTCTACGCGGCCTACCGGCATAAGTGAGAGTATCGTTCCGGCGGCATACCATTTACGGAAATAAAGGGGCAATTGGTAAACCCGGCTGTGGTCATCGATGAGACTAAGCTGAATTCGGCCTGCATATTTCACCAAATTACTAAAATTAGCGTAGGTATGATCGAAGCGCTGACCCGTAGCCCATACCACATTTGCGGCGTGGTGACCTGCTTCGAGCAAGTAATCGATCCCTTTTTCGAGGTCTGTTTTTTCTTGGTCGGGTCGGTGCAAAACCAATAACGGTTGTTGCGAAACGATGTGTTGCTCTAACTGCTGGGTAGAGTCGAAATCACCCAAAACGGCATCTACTTTGATGCCCCGCAACACCAGCCGATCGATGGCGCCATCCAGCGCCAGCACAAAAGGGCTCCACTCTAACAATTGCCCCAAAAGCTCATCGCTGCACGCTGCCCCATTGGCTACGATGAGGGCGGGTTCTTGCTTATCGCGGACGATGTGGTGGCTGGACATTTTATAAGCGTTTTAGGTTCAAAATTGTAGGCGTTGGATGCTCTCGTCAAAACTAAAATATTTTATGCAGTTAGTAGCCGTCAAAACCCGTTCTAAGCATGCGGTCGAAAAAACAATATTTTGGAACAAAAAATGACTGGTCCCTTAATTTCACGAAGAAGGGCTGCGTTTTTGTTTCAATAAACCAGGCCACAACATAAAAGCAGAAACTAGCATGAGCACCTGCCCTAATAGTAAAAAGAATGCGTTTTGCATTTGATCAGCAGTATCTGGAATACGTAGGTCAAAGCTCATTTTTTTGGTCTAAATCAAGTCGGTAAATTTTTGATTGATCACTGCTTAACGTTTCCTTGCGTATCCAAATAGGTATAGAATCTGCAGCATGCAGCTGATGAAGTAAAACGCTCTATTGCCTGATATTTGGGGCTTCACCTTGGTTAATGCTGAAAACAAATCGCTTTAAGTATTCCCGCATACTAAACTCACATATGAAATGAAAGGACACCGATTCGCTACCCTATCTTCTTCTGCTTACTTGTTTTTTTGATGACTAATTCACGCTGCTCGAGGGTGCCGGAAATTTTAGTTAATGCACTATCTGGCGTTCATAGCGCCAAAATATTGCCGAAAGCAACCGTTAACAAAACTAGGCCTACAAGAAACTGTATAAACGAGCAGAATCTATTTTCGAAATTAGCCATAGGAGCCACGGCTTCAAAAATGCACAGATATACACTCCCTCCAAGTTAAGTATGTCGCTTTCTTCGGTTGGAGAATACCAGCCAAAACACTCCAGCCGTAACATTCCGTTTGGCCTTTTGCCCAAAAGTCAGTAAACGCACCTCTTCATATAAAACTTTTCTCCATACAAACAGTTATACTACCACAGCACCGGAAGGGTTCAGGGCCATAAGCCTAAGCGGCAGCTTCATCCACCGCTTTTAACTACCTTTGCCTTAAGTTTTTTCTATGCAACCTATCAAAGGATTTAGCAAACTCTCGAAAGAAGGAAAAATCGAGTGGATTGCGACCCAATTTTTTAAAGACCCCGAAGCGGCGTATCATACCCTATCGAGCTATTGGCACGCCGATTCAGCTGTTCAAAAGCAGCACGATGAATTCATCGAAAATACGCTCACCAACTTCTATATGCCTTATGGGGTATCGCCAAACTACCTCATCAATGGGCGTTTGTATGCCATTCCTATGGTCATCGAAGAATCATCGGTGGTAGCAGCTGCCAGCAAAAGCGCTGCCTTTTGGCTGAGCCGCGGTGGATTTAAAACAACGGTATTATCTACCAAAAAAATAGGTCAAGTACACTTCATCTGGCATGGTGATGGCGACAAACTGCGCGCATTTATGCCCGAGCTGGAGGCCAAATTAATCCAAGGTACCGCAGCGCTTACCGCCAATATGCGACAAAGAGGTGGGGGCATCACCGGCATTAGCTTACGAGACAAAACCCTCGACGAAGCCGGATATTACCAGCTTCACGCCACTTTCGAGACCATGGACGCCATGGGCGCTAACTTCATCAACTCCAATCTCGAAGAATTTGCGCGCATCCTACGACAGGAACTGGCTACCGACGCCCGTTTTACAGCCGAAGAGCGCGATGTGACCATCGTTATGTGCATACTCAGCAACTACACCCCCGAATGTTTGGTGCGTTGCGAGGTAAGCTGTCCGGTAGAACAGCTCGCCGACGGCGATGATTACACCAATGAAGAGTTTATCGAAAAATTTACCCGCGCCATACGTATCGCCACCTTAGAGCCATACCGCGCCACTACCCACAACAAGGGCATCATGAACGGCATTGACGCTGTAGTTTTGGCTACCGGCAACGATTTCCGGGCTGTGGAGGCCTGTGCACACACCTATGCCGCACGTGATGGTCAGTACCGGTCGCTTACCCGGGTAGATGTAAACAACGGCATCTTCCGCTTTTGGCTCGATATTCCCTTGGCTTTGGGTACGGTAGGCGGCTTAACGGGCCTACACCCCATGGTAAAGTTCTCCCATGAACTGCTCGGCAACCCCAATGCCGAAGAGTTGATGCAAATCACGGCCGCAGTAGGCCTGGCACAAAACTTTGCCGCGGTAAAGTCGCTGGTTACCACAGGCATTCAGAAGGGGCATATGAAAATGCACCTGCTCAACATTCTCAACCAATACCTCGCTACCGACGACGAAAAAGAACGCGCAAAAGTATATTTCAGCGATAAAGTAATATCACACCAGTCGGTAGGCGAATACCTGAGCAAATTACGGAACCCAAACCCCACTGCCGTCACACCTAAACCGGGTGCTGCCGGTCTGTAAAATAGATGTCTCCTTACTACGCCCACGGCAAACTACTCCTCAGCGGAGAATACCTGGTGATGGATGGCGCCAAAGCTTTGGCTTTGCCTACCAGCATGGGGCAGTCCTTGCATGTGCAGGAGTATGAAGGCCACAGTATCCGCTGGCAAGCCCTCGACTGCCATGGCAAAATTTGGTTGGAAGCCTATTTTGCTCCCGATACCCTCGATATGATCAGCAGCGACGATGTGCGTAAGGCGCAAAGTCTGCAAAAAATGCTGCGCAACGCTAAAAAACTATCCCCTGGCTTCCTCTTACAAGGCGGCATACGTATCACAACCCAATTACATTTTGAACGGAGTTGGGGCCTAGGCAGCAGCTCTACCTTGGTAGCCCTCATCGCACAGTGGGCTGGAGTAGACCCTTTTGCCTTGTTCGACACCAGTTTAACCGGTAGCGGTTATGATGTAGCCTGCGCACTGCAACAAAAACCTATCTTTTACCAACGTATAGCTGGTAAACGTCAGGTAGAAGCAATACACTTCAAGCCTCCTTTCGCCAAACAATTGCGCTTTGTTTATTTAGGCGAAAAGCAGCTCTCCAGCGACGAGGTAAGGCAATATAAAAGCCGACCGAAACCCAGTCAGGAACAAATCGACAGAATTACCGGGATAAGCGAAGCCCTCGTTAGCTGTAGCTCGTTATCCGAGTTTTCCGCGCTGATTCAAGAGCATGAAACCATTTTGAGCGCTGTTTTACACCGTCAACCCGTTGCCCAAACCCGTTTTGTGGGTTATCCTGGCGCCGTAAAATCGATGGGTGCTTGGGGCGGCGATTTTGTGCTTGCCACAGCGCCAGATGCGAAAACTGCCGATGCCTGGTTGGCAGCAAATGGCTATTCCACCGTACTACATTACGATCAACTTTTTGCATGAGCTTCGAAGCGGACTACACACAATGGTTAAAAACGGCAGGTAAACTCCGCTGGCAAAGCCCATCTAACATTGCATTGGTAAAATATTGGGGGAAAACAGGCTTTCAGATGCCAGCCAACCCCTCCCTAAGTTTTACGCTAAAAAATTGCTTCACCGACACCCAGCTGGAATGGTCGCCACGGAAGGAAAAAGCCGCTCAACTTGCTTTGTTTCTCGATGGCAATCGCAACGAGAAGTTTGAACAGAAAGTCGCCAAATTCCTACGCCACATTCAGGAATACTTGCCTTTTCTACCCGATTTCGACCTCAACATCCACACCACCAATAGCTTTCCGCATTCGAGTGGTATCGCCTCCTCTGCTTCGGGCATGAGTGCTTTGGCGCTGAATTTATGCGGCATGGAAGCTCACGTTGCTGGCACGGCAGATGCAGGGCCTGCTTTCCTTCAAAAAGCCTCTTTTCTAGCACGTATTGGTTCGGGAAGTGCTTGTCGTTCGATTTATGGCGGCTTGGTGAGCTGGGGAAAACACCCAGATTTACCGGCCTCTTCCGACCTTTTTGGCAGCCCATATACCACCAACGTACATCCCGTTTTTCACGACTTGCGTGATGCCGTACTTTTGGTTCATGCGGGCGAAAAATCGGTTAGTAGCACAGTTGGGCATGACCTCATGCACCGCAACCCATTTTCCTCCAAACGTTTTGAAGTCGCCCACGAAAATATCTCCGAGCTACTCCCCCTACTAGCCAGCGGGGATCAACATGCCTTTGGCGAACTCATAGAACGGGAAGCGCTGATGTTGCACGCCTTGATGATGACATCGCAACCTTATTTTTTGCTGTTTAAGCCAGAATCTGTGGCCGTTATCGAAAAAATATGGGCCTTTCGCAAACAAACTGGCCTCCCCGTTTATTTTACTTTAGATGCAGGGGCGAACGTACATCTCATTTACTTTGGTGCCGACCATGAAACCGTGAAGTCCTTCATCGACAGCAACTTGGTTGTGCACTGTTCGGAAAAGGGTTATATTTGCGATGAGATTGGTTCGGGCCCACAGCTCATCACCATCTAGTATGATAAAGGAATCACTTTACTACGCCAAAATACTGCTCTTCGGAGAGTATGGTATCATTGAAGATGCCATGGGGCTGAGCATACCTTATAGTAATTATAAAGCCACCTTTTCATTCGACGCGCCCGAAAGCGAAAAGGCACAAAAATCCAACGCCCATCTCCGCAATTACTTGCAGTTTTTGCGCAACCAAGAAACAGAAGGCACATTACCTACGCCCCTTCAACTTGATTTATTTGAGGCCGACATTAACAATGGCATGTTCTTCGACTCCAGCATCCCGCAAGGCTTTGGTGTTGGCAGTTCGGGTGCCCTCGTAGCTGCAACCTATGATCGGTATGCTCTTGAAAAAATAGATGCTAGCGACAACTTGGCAGCAACAGATATCGTGCGCCTTAAAGGCATTTTAGGACAACTTGAAGCCTATTTTCATGGGCGTTCTTCAGGTATGGACCCATTGATTTGTTATTTGAAGATTCCCATACTCATCAACAGCAAAACCGATTTGGGCAAAGTGAATCTGCCCGAAGAACAATTAGAAGGTGCCGGAGCTATCTTTTTACTCAATACCGGCGAGCCAGGCGAAACCCAACCTTTGGTCAATCTCTTTTTGGAAAGGTTGAAACACGAGGGTTTTCGCAATATGATTCGCAATGAGTTTGTTAAATACAACGACGAGTGTATAAAGGCCTTCGTAAAAGGAGATGTAAAGCCGCTTTTCCGAAATCTGCGTAAACTTTCCCAACTCGCCCTCGATAATTTTAAACCCATGATACCCCATCTGTTCCACGCTTTGTGGAAACAGGGCATCGATACCCGCGCCTACTATCTTAAACTGTGTGGCTCGGGTGGTGGCGGCTATATTTTGGGCTTTACCCAAGACTACGAAAAAGCACGCAAGCTGCTCAAGGATTATGAACTTGAAGTGATATATCGCTTCTAATTCGTGGCCAAATCTCTCCATATTTTTTCGGAAGCGCAAAGACGAAGATTCATCCGCTTTTTGGTCTTTCTGTCGCTCGTACGCTGGTATAATTTACTGGTTGTTGCGCTTGCCCAGTACCTCGCCGCCTATTTTATATTAAACCACGAAGCAGCATGGTACCAAGTTCTGCTCGATTGGCGGTTATTTTTAGTCGTTAGTTCCACTGGGCTGATTATCGCCGGTGGCTATATTATCAACGCCTTTTATGATGTAGAAAAAGACCTCGCCAACCGACCACAGGAAGTCATCGTAGGGCGGATACTAACCAAGGTTTTCGCAATACGCGGCTATTTATTTGTGAATGCGCTGGCCTTATTTCTAAGCTTACTCATTCAAAAAGAGCTGTTTTTATTCAACGGGCTTTTTGCGTTTGGCCTTTGGTTTTACTCCCATAAACTCAAAAAGAAGCCACTTTTAGGCAATTTTGCCGCAGCTTCACTTACGGTTGCTGCCTTTTTTGCGGTTTGTGTGTATTACGGTTTCGTCAACCAGGTGCTACTCGTCTATGCCACTTTTATCCTGTTGATCACCTTGATTCGGGAGGTCGTAAAAGACTTGGAAGCAATCAAGGGAGATTTGATATATGGCTATCAAACTTTTCCTGTGGTGTACGGCATACGGCGGACTAAAAAGCTACTGTATGCCCTCATGTTGTGCAGCATACTGCCCTTTTCACTGTTATACGCCACCATTCCGCTCGCCGGTTTATTGTGGTATTTTGGCTTCTGCGCGCTTATGCTGAGTTATGCTGCCTTTCGCATCCATAAAGCGGTTAAGCCCGCGCAATTTGCTCACGTAAATAATTTGCTGAAAATTTTGATTTTGACTGGCGTGGCCAGCATCATTTTGATGTAGGCGATTACATCTTGCTCATCAACTGGACAATGGTGTTTTTGTAGGTAATGCCTACAGGTACTTGGGTGTCGGCAATAAATAGGGTATCGCTACTAAACGAGGATACGTTGTGGATATTCACGATAAACGACCGATGCACCCGCACAAAATTTTCGCCGATAAGTTTTTTCTCAACGGCTTTCATGGTGGAGTGTATCACATAACGTTTAATATCGTTGCCCGCTTTGGCATAAATACATACATAATCGGCCAAGGCTTGCACATATAAAACATCGACAAGCTGTAGTTTTAACCAGCAGGCATCAACTTTCAAGAAGATGTATTGCAGTTCGGTAGGTTTGCCCGCGTTGGGTTTTTTCAACTGCTCTTCCCGCAATTGGAGTGCCTTTTGGCAAGCTTTCAAAAAGCGGGCATAGGTTACAGGCTTTACGAGATAGTCGATGGCGTCATTGTCGAAAGCATCTACCGCATATTCCTTTTTGCTCGACACCAAGATGATCTGAGGTTTTTCGCGCAGTATGCTAATCAGCTCCAAGCCGGTCATGCCGGGCATTTCCACATCCAAGAACAGCAGGTCTGTGCTGTTGGTCATGAGGTAACGATTGGCATCAATGGCGCTCGCACACTCTTTACTCGACGTCAAAAAGTCGGTTTGCTCAATAAATCGTTTGAGCACTTTGCGGGCAAGTATGTCATCGTCGACAATCAGGCAATCCATTGAATATGAGCTGGCTTTATTAGAACCAAATTACACTTTTTTCTGACAGCACCGTGTTGTTTGACCCGCATTATTCGAGAGATTTTTGCAGTTATCTTCTAGCGACTTCCCTTGTTGTTGTCGCACGAGCTATTCATTCGCGACTTATCTTTGAGGCAATGACCGACCACCAGCAACTTACCCTGCCCAATGGGCTGCACATCATACACAAACAAATACAAGGCAGTGAAATCTCCCATTGCGGTTTTATTGTAAATAGCGGTACCCGCGACGAAATGCAGGAAGAGGCAGGGATGGCGCATTTTTTAGAACACATGCTTTTTAAAGGCACGCCGAAACGCCGCTCGTTTCATATTCTATCCCGGCTAGATGTAGTTGGGGGCGACTTAAACGCCTATACCACCAAGGAGCGCACTTGTCTTCATGCTGCTTTCCGTAACGCTTGGTTTGGCCGGGCCTTTGAGTTGATGTGCGACATCATTTACAACGCCAACTTTCCGGAAAAGGAGCTGGAGAAAGAAAAACAAGTCGTCATTGATGAAATAAAACAATACCAGGATTACCACGATGAAAGCCTGCTCGACGACTTTGAAGCGGCACTTTTCGGTAACCAGCCCCTGGCGCATCCCATACTCGGCACGACCGAATCGGTAAATAGCTTCGACAGGGAAAAGGTAATCGCCTTTCGTGCACGCCAATATGGCGCCAGTAATATCGCCTTTAGCTATGTAGGGCCGCTCACTTGGAAACAGCTCCTACGCAAAGTACAGCCCATACTCGAAAAATATCCTATCGCCGCAGCGCCACCCGCCAGAACGGCTCAATACATCTACAAACCCTTTGTTTTGAGCCAAGAAAAAAATGCCACCCAAGCTTATATTGCTTTGGGCAACCAAGCCTATCCCGCCAACGACCTCAAAAGGGCCGGCATGCTACTTTTGAATAATTTATTGGGTGGCGACGGCATGAATTCGCGGCTTAACCTCAGCATACGCGAGCGCAACGGACTCGTATACAGCATCGAGTCTAATTACACCCCCTATTCCGATACCGGCTTGTGGTATGTATATTTTAGCTGCGACCCAGAGTATACCGCACGTGTAATACGTTTGGTAAAGAAGGAGTTGACCCGCTTACGCGACTTTAAACTCGGCAAAATGCAGTTACATCTAGCCAAACAACAGTTTATTTCCCGTATCGTGATGGCCGAAGAAAGCCGCACCAATCTCATGCTTGCGCTCGGCAACAGCCTCTTCGACTATGGCCGTATCGATACCCTCAGCGAAATTGTGCAGCGTATCGAAGATGTTACCGCCGAAGAACTGCAAGATATCGCCCGGGAAATTTTCGACCCCACACAACTTAGTCAGCTTCAATATATTCCTAAAAACTGATGGACTTTTTTCCCGAAATACTCACCCAATACATCGAAACTCACAGCACTGCAGAAGACCCGCAACTCGCTGCCCTAAACCGTGAAACCCATATCAAACACCAGCTTCCACAAATGGTAAGCGGCCACCAACAGGGTTTGTTACTAGAGCTACTGAGCAGTATGTTGCAGCCGCAACAAATATTAGAGATTGGTACGTTTACGGGCTATTCAGCCATTTGCCTATCCAAGGGATTAGCAGCTGGTGGCCGGCTGCATACCATTGATATCAACAACGAGTTAGAAGGTATTACTACAAAATATTATGACCTAGCTGGCGTTTCTGACCGTATTGTGCAATACTTCGGCAACGCTGTGGACATCATTCCCACCATAAAAGGTACTTTTGAGTTGGTGTTTATTGACGCCGACAAGCAGAACTATGCGCGTTACTTTGATCTTGTCATCGACAGGGTGCCGGCTGGTGGCTTCATCCTAGCCGACAATGTGCTGTGGAGCGGCCGCGTGGCTGACGTTAAACACGACAAAGATACCGCCGCCCTACACGCCTTTAACCAAAAGGTACAAGCCGATGATCGGGTGACCAATTTGCTGCTTTCGGTAAGAGATGGACTCCTGCTAATACGTAAAAATTAAAAATGATGATCAGGAATATCCTTTGTTTACTGCTTTTACCTGCCTTGCTTTGGGCACAACCCACCCCAGAAAAAAAGGCATACGTGACACAATATAAATATTTTGCCATCGAAAATATGCACCGCACCGGCGTTCCTGCCAGCATTACATTGGCACAGGGCTTATTGGAGTCGGGCGTGGGTAAAAGCCCATTAGCGACCGAAGCCAACAACCACTTCGGCATCAAGTGCCACAAGGAATGGTCGGGACCCACTTTCATCATGGATGACGATGAAAAAAATGAATGCTTCCGGAAATACGATCAAGTGCTCGACAGCTATCTCGACCATGCCGCTTTTTTGAAATCGCGCCCACGCTATAGCGATTTATTCACGCTCGATATCACCGACTATAAAGGCTGGGCCCATGGCTTAAAAGTATCAGGTTATGCAACCAACCCTAATTATGCGCCACTATTGATTAAACAAATCGAAGAGCTAGAGTTAAGTGCTTTCGACCGCGTAACGGTAGCCGAGCTTAAGTCAATGCGGAATAACGAGCCTGGCATGCCTTTACCGCCTCCAGTTACTTTTGCCGAGTCACCTGCAAAAGCTAAGAGCGACGATTGTAAACCGGGCATTTTCAAATACAACGGCATCAAAACTATTTGTGCCAAAGCAAGTGAAAGTCCACTGGCCATCGCAGAACGTGCAGGCGTTTATCCTTGGCAAATTTTAAAATACAACGATATCGAAACCGATATTCGTTTTGCGGAAGGCGATAAAGTATATCTCGCAGCCAAGAAAAAAAGCGCGAAAATAGCTGAACACATCGTAAGCGAATACGAAAGCCTACGCGATATCTCCCAGCTTTATGGCATTAGCATCGAAGCGCTGCGCCGGAAGAATCAATTACGCCCAGGTGAAGAACTCGCTGTAGGTGAAATTGCATTGCTCAAAAACAAACGCGCCGACAGGCCTAAAGTCCGCAGCAGCGAAGAACTACAGGCGTTAATTGCTGAACGCGACCGCAAAGCTGCCGCCTTACAGAAGCCAGATGCCCCGGTGGTAGTCAAAAAACCTACGCCTCCCCAACCACGAATCCCGGTAGCGCAACAGAAAGTCGGCACAAGCATGAGCGTTACTGCACCCGTTGTGCCGAAAGTAGATAGTTCGGCTGTCGTCACCAAAACAGCAGAAACAGCCTTGCCGGCAAGCTCAAATCCCGAATTAAAGCCTGGAACGGAAGTGGTTTTCCCAGGTAAGCCCAAAGAAGAGATTGCGAACGACCTGCCTGAAATACCCACTACTACCGCTGCACCTAAAAAGCATACGGTAATTAAAGGCGACACCATGTTTAACATCTCCCGGCGTTACGGCATAAGTGTAGACAAGTTGAGAACCCTCAACTCACTTACTGCCAACGACATTAAACTGGGCATGGAGCTCATTGTATCGGAATGAGACCACGCGTATACGTTCACGGCAAAACATTCGTCCCTTATCTTGATGTCAATACCATTGACGCCCGCTTAAGTAGTTTGGGCGAACAACTCGATAGAGATTTCGATGGGCGCGACCCCCTTTTTCTAGCGGTGCTCAATGGCTCCTTTATGTTTGCCAGCGATTTGCTGAAAAAGGTAACCATACCTTGTGAGATCAGTTTTGTGAAATTGGCCAGTTATAGCGGCATGCATAGTAGTGGCGCTGTAACCAGTTTAATCGGGCTAAGCGAAAATTTAAAAGACCGCCATGTGGTGGTGTTGGAAGATATTGTGGATACAGGCAATACGATGGTCAAATTACTTCCGGCTATTGAAGCACTTAATCCAGCCTCGGTATCTCTTTGCACCTTTTTGTTGAAGCGGGAGGCGCTAAAGCATTCGATTGAACCCGAATATGTGGCTTTTGAAGTGCCTGAGATTTTTTTCTTGGGTTACGGCCTAGATTACGATGGCCAAGGCCGGAATTTGCCCTGTTTGTATCGATTGGCGGCCGATTAGACGCGTAGTGTCAAAGAAAAAGCGTTTTAATGGTGTTTCTCCTAGAGATATTCAGCACCAACACCCTATAGGAGTTTTCAGCTGGCAGTTGAATGCAGCCAAACCGTACTTTGAGTCCTCGTGGACGGATTAAGTCTTCCTTTTATTTCGGCGAAACAATTGGTGCTTCAAGGTAGTCTTCAACTACATTTGCGTTGCTCGTGCCATGTGCATTTGCACCTGTTTTAGCTTTTCAACGGGCTGATTATTTACACTCCAAGTAAATTTAGTGCGCATTCTTGTACTTCAAATGAACACAGGTACAACATTCTGTTTGTGCAAATTCGGTTAAACAGTGCTGTTCGGCCGGTTCAGATTGGCAAATAACCGATTTTTGGCCAAATAATCGTATTTTTGCACCTTCATTACCAATTCGTTATGCTGAACATCGTACTTTTTGGCCCTCCCGGCGCGGGAAAAGGCACTCAGTCGCAAAAGCTGATTGAACAATATAAGCTGATGCATCTATCTACCGGCGACCTACTTCGTTCGGAAATTACCGACGGAACCGCGTTGGGGTTAGAAGCCAAAAAGCGCATGGACCAAGGCATTTTGGTTCCAGATGCCGTAGTAATCGGTATGATTGATAGCAAACTAAACGCCAATAAAACGGCTGCTGGCTTTATTTTCGATGGCTTCCCGCGCACTATTGCCCAAGCGGAAGCACTCGATCAGTTATTGGCTAGTCACGGTGAAACAATCGGCTGTATGTTGTCGTTGAAAGTCACCGAGGCCGAGCTCACCAAACGCCTGCTGCTTCGTGGTGCAGCATCGGGTCGCCCCGACGATGCCAATGAAACAGTGATTCGCAAACGTATACACGAATACGAAAACAAAACTGCTCCTGTTGCCGGCTATTATGCTAAGCAGGGCAAACTCACCGAAATAGATGGCGTTGGTGCCATCGACAGCATATTCGGCGCGCTTTGCGCCGCTATTGCTTCCACCTGTTAAGTTAAAATACCCCATGGCCGAGAGTAACTTTGTGGACTACGTAAAAATCTGCTGCCGTTCTGGTAAGGGCGGAGCTGGTTTTATGCATTTCCACCGCGACAAAATCACGGCAAAAGGTGGTCCAGATGGTGGCGATGGTGCCCGTGGCGGTAATATTGTGCTGCGTGGAAACAATCAGCTGTGGACCTTGCTGCACTTAAAATTCCGCAAACACGTCATTGCTGACGATGGTCAGTCTGGTTCATCGGGCCTAAAAACCGGTGCGATGGGCAAAGACGAAATACTAGAGGTTCCCATAGGCACCGTAGCACGTGATGCTGAGACCGGTGAAGTCGCTTTTGAAATCACAGAACATGGCCAAGAGCAAATATTGGTACAGGGTGGTCGCGGCGGACTAGGTAACCATCATTTCAAATCGCCCACCAACCAAACACCCCATTATGCCCAACCCGGCGAAGGCGGTAAAGAGGAGTGGAAAATCCTTGAGTTAAAACTCCTCGCGGACGTAGGCTTGGTAGGTTTCCCAAATGCCGGAAAAAGCACGCTTCTCGCCAGCATTACAGCTGCCAAACCCGAAATAGCCGATTATCCATTCACCACCTTGGTGCCCAACTTAGGTATTGTTCCATACCGCGACTACCGCTCATTTGTAATGGCCGATATCCCGGGTATAATCGAAGGTGCGCACGAAGGCAAAGGATTAGGTCATCGCTTTTTACGTCATATCGAGCGGAACAGCGTTTTACTGTTTATGATACCGGCCGACACCAACGACATTCAAGCCCAATACCAAATATTGTTGAATGAGCTGGAGCAGTTTAATCCTGAGCTCATCCACAAGCAGCGTTTGCTGGCCATCACCAAAGCCGATATGCTCGACGAAGAACTCATGGCTGAGATGAAAGAAACGGTACCCACCGGCGTGCCTTCCATTTTCATTTCCTCCGTATCAGGTTATAATCTGCTGCAGCTGAAGGATATGCTGTGGAAGACCATTAACGGCTAATTAACAGCTTTAAACGGTTTTCCGCCGCTTGAGCAGTAGGGCAATTTCCGCTGCCAGCAAGCCTTGGGCATGTACTGCGTAAAATGCCAGTGCACTGTCTATTTCTTGAACTACATAAGCACGGCCCACGCTTTCATAGAGATAGTAGTGCCTGTAATCTATCAACCAATTCGTCAGCGGGTAGTCGGAGGCCACTATTTTTTCGAGTACTTCCAGCTTACGCTCTCGGGTAGTTTCGTGCCATTCCGAGGAAGCTGGATCAAAAAAAGTACGCAAGGTCCTGTGGTTCCAAGAGCCATTTTTACCGAAAAGGGCATCGGCACGGTAGTGATAATGTAGCTTTTTCATCTGAAAATTGATTTTATTAGCCAAGCTACTGCGTGACAGTGACAACCTATGTCAAAGTTATGCTTTCGGTCAAAAGTGGATAAATGCTCCTTATTCTACCAGAAATGCAGACCACTCCGTATTTTTAATGCAACAACCTTATGGACCCACGACAGCTACGCATATCCGATTTCACTTATACCCTTCCCGTAGAACGTATCGCACAACAGCCCCTCGAAAAGCGGGACGACGCGCGTATGTTGGTTTATTCGAAAGGCCACATCCGCGACAATCACTTTCAAGAGCTGCCAGATTTGTTGCCAGCGCAAAGTCTCTTGCTTTTCAACAATACCCGGGTGGTGCGTGCCCGACTGCTTTTTCCAAAAACCAACGGCGCGACCATTGAGCTGTTTTGCCTAGAACCACTGGCCCCTACCGCAGAGATACAACAAGCCATGTTACAAACCGGAGAGGCCAACTGGTTATGTTTAGTGGGCAACAATCGCCGCTGGAAGGAGGGTGTGCTCTTGTTAAGCGCTGGTGGCATTCAACTGTCCGCCGAAAAGGTCGAAAAAAGGGGAGATGCCTACGAAATACTCTTTAAGTGGACACCCAGCACCCTTACTTTTGCTGAGTTACTCGAAAAATTGGGGCACATCCCATTGCCCCCCTATATGAAACGGCCCGATACAGCGACAGATGCCGAAAGGTACCAAACTGTTTTTGCCCGTTTTGATGGCTCGGTTGCCGCACCAACAGCCAGTTTACATTTCAGCAAAAAAATACTAACCACCCTAGCAGAGAAAGGTATAGCAAGTCAGGAGCTCACACTCCACATAGGAGCGGGCACATTCAAACCGGTGAAAGCCAAATCCATGGCCGACCACGACATGCACCGCGAAGAAATGTTGTTGGACGCTGGCTTAATCGACCGCTTATTGTCACATCAGGGCCCCATTGTGCCCGTGGGCACCACGGCTTTGCGTTGCCTCGAAAGTTTATATTGGTTAGGCGTATTACTTTATCTCCAACCAGAAAGCAAAGAACTCCCTGAAATTGATCCGTTCACCCCTTACGACACGGTACAAACCGTGGACGTCAAAACTTCATTGTTGACGCTGCAACAATACTTGTCCAAGTCCAGCCAACAACCGCTGCCGGCCTTCACGGCATTGATGATAGCGCCAGGTTACCGATTCCGGTTGGCCCATGGCTTAGTTACCAACTTTCATCAGCCCCAGAGTACACTCCTCTTGTTGGTGGCTGCGGCGATAGGAGCAGATTGGCGCGTACTGTATGAGCATGCCCTCGCTGGCCCCTATCGTTTTTTAAGTTACGGCGACAGCTCCTTGCTTTGGATAAGGCCTGAAAACCGCATCTCATGATGCTCCCTGAAAAAATAAGGGTAGTAGAATTGGCCTCGGTACTTGCCGGTCCAAGTGTAGGGATGTTTTTTGCCGAGCTCGGAGCAGAAGTCATAAAAGTTGAAAACCCAGCCGGAGGCGACGTTACCCGCAGCTGGAAACTGTTGGGCGAAAGCGCCGATGAACAACGTCCCGCCTACTTTTGCGCCGTTAATTGGGGTAAAAAAAGCATCTGCCTCAACCTGAACACCAGCGCCGGCAAAGAACAACTTTTTAGGCTTTTGGCCACAACCGATGTAGCACTCACCAGCTTTAAGCCGGGCGATGCACAGAAGTTTGGACTGAACTGGGAAGTACTACACCGACGTTTCCCGCGCTTGATTTTAGGCGAAATCAGCGGGTACGGCGCCAACAATCCGCGGGTAGGCTACGACGCCACAATACAAGCGGAAGCGGGTTTTACCGGCATCAACGGCTTACCTGGTCAGCTGTTCAAAATGCCGGTGGCTTTGGTCGATGTATTGGCGGCGCACCAACTTAAAGCGGGCGTATTGCTTGCCTTATGGCAGCGGAGCACGGATGGCTTAGGCCGCCAAGTACAGGTGTCGCTCATGCAGGCAGCCATTGCTGCATTAGTTAATCAGGGTGCCAATTATCTGGTGGGCGGCCAGGTGCCCCAACCTATAGGCAACGCCCACCCCAACATTGTGCCTTATGGCCAACCCTTCGTCTGCGCCGATGGCAAAAGCCTAGTTTTGGCGGTGGGTACAGATAAACAGTTCGAGCGCCTATGCCAACTGCTCCAAATAGATGACATGGCGGCTTCAGAAAATTACCAGACCAATGCGGCGCGCGTAAAAAATCGAGTTGCCGTTAATACGCGCCTGGCAGAGGCCTTCCTGAGCCGCAACTCCGATGAGCTCATCCAGGCCTTAGAGAATCAGCACATCCCATTTGGCCGAATGAATACGCTGGCCGAAGTGGCCCAGCTACCCGCTGCACGCGCTATGTTAATGCAAGTAGACCAAATAAATGGCTGGCGGTCGGCTGTTTTTATGCCTGAACCGGCTGCTTTAAGCGCTCCCCCACTTTTGGGCGAACACCAAAATTTGCTCGCTCAGCTCATGGCCCATAACTAATCCATTTTCTTCACCCCCTCGCGGATTTAACGTTTACTGACACTCGATAAACCGCTAAAAATGCCTAATATTGGGGTTCAGAATGAACAATCCGGCCACACAACCCGCCGAACCAGAAGTTATACTGGTCGACGAAAACGACAACCCCATCGGTACAGCACCCAAGCTGCAAGCCCACATCGACGGCGTTTTACACCGTGCTTTTTCGGTATTTGTGTTTAACCGCGATGGCCAGTTGTTGTTGCAACGACGAGCGTTGCACAAATACCACAGCGGCGGATTGTGGACGAACAGCTGCTGCAGTCACCCATCACCAGGTGAAAGCACCCACGATGCTTGTCAGCGGCGCTTGCAGGAGGAAATGGGCTTTGTTTGTGAAGTTGTTCCCGCCTTTTCATTTTTATACCGGACCGATTTCGAAAATGGACTCATTGAGCACGAATACGACCACGTTTTTGTAGGGGAATACAATGAGCAGGTCGTGCCCGATCCGGAAGAGGTGCACGAACACCGCTGGGTGTCGTTTGCAGGCATCGACCAGATGTTGGTGAACGATCCGGAGCAATTCACCTATTGGTTCAAACACGTTTACGACCGCGTAAAAAGCTACCGCACCCAAGCAGGAGGGCATGAAAGTTAGGTTTCCCTCTTTTTTATTGCTTTTACTCCTCGGGCTGAATGCTTGTAAAAACAAGCCCGACACCGAAACGGCAGCCCTAGCTGTGGAGCCGAAACGTTTGTACGGCATCACGATAGATTCGCTACAAGTCGTGGAAGGACAAATCAAAAGCGGCCAAAACCTCAGCGTTTTACTCAATAAAGAAGGGGTAAGTAGCCTGCAGGTATATCAGCTCGTCGATGCCTCTCGGGCCATATTTGATACCCGCAGTATTCGGGTGGGCAATGTGTTTACACTGATCCGCGACAGCAGCAAGGTGCTGTACTGGATTTACGAGCACAACCCCATTACCTACTACATTTGCGACTTCAACGATAGTCTACCCAAGGTCACCCGTTATAACCGTCCCGTAACCATTAAACAGCGCAAAATGGCGGGCATCATCAACAATTCATTGTTCCAAACCGTGCTCGAAAATGGGGGTAGTCAAGAGGTAGCCGTTAGTCTCGCCGGCGTTTTTGATTGGACTGTCGACTTTTTCTCGGTACAGAAAGGTGACCATTTTAAGGTCATTTACGAAGAAAAGCAGGTCGAGGGCAAACCCTACGGTATGGGCCGCATACTCGCTGCAGAGTTTAACCACCGCAACAAAAACAACCTCGCTATTTTGTTTGACAACGGAAAACCGATGCAGTATTACAACGAAAACGGTGAAAGCATGCGGAAACGCTACCTCAAGGCACCCTTGGAGTTCTCCCGCATCAGTTCCCGTTTTTCGATGCGCCGTTTTCATCCTGTACTCAAAAGTTATCGGGCACATTTGGGAACCGATTATGCCGCACCTACCGGCACGCCCATTCGCAGCATAGGCGATGGCACCGTGCTCGAGGCAGGCTACAGGGGCGGAAATGGCAACTTTGTTAAAATCAAACACAACAAAACACATACAACAGGTTATCTGCACATGAGCAGAGTAGCACCAGGCATCCGGAGCGGGTCACGGGTTTCGCAAGGCCAACTCATTGGTTATGTGGGCAGCACCGGACTGGCTACAGGTCCACATTTATGTTTCAGATTCTGGGAAAATGGCACCCAAGTGGATCCCCGGCGTATTCAAACACCCGCAGCAGACCCCTTACCAGCAGCACAAAAACAAGAATATTTCGTGCTGCGCGACAGTATGCTGGCGCAGTTAGTTAGCATCTCACTACCGGCTAATTAAAAAAACGCTATGCGTTTTTTACAGAACTGCCGATCTACACCGTTAATAAATGATTTTAACTACTTCAATGCTTATTGTTTCAGGCCAAATGTGTAGTTTGATCCCATGGAATGGGTGAATTGCTCAGCTGAAATTGAAGCGAAGTATTGTCCGAAATGCGGACAACCCACTGGTATCCAGCGGATCTCCTTCCGCCAAGTGGTAAATGATATTCAGTCCAAATTTCTGGGGCTCGACAACCTGCTTATGCGCACCGTTGTAGATGCCACTGTCCGGCCCGGGCAGCTCTTTCAAACGGTCTTAGCAGGTAACCGTCGCCGTTATATCGGCGCTGGAGGATATCTGTTTTTGATGCTTTCATTGATGACTTTGTTATTTGATGTGTTCGAGGTAGATAATAGGACCTTTTTAGGGAACTTTGCCGTGGTAAAGAATGAGAATGCACAGAATTTGACAAGACAACAGGCGTTTTCAGGCGGCATCATGACGTTTATTTCGGAATATATTCGGCTCATTTCTTTTTTAATGTTGCCGATTTATGCTGTCTATTCTCGCTTTATTTTCCGTAAATCAAGCCTCAATTTTATTGAGCACATCTCGCTTTTCTGTTACACCCATGCGCACCCCCTGTGGCTGACAATTATTGCCGGGATGTTATTTAAGGCAACAAATATCAATGTTTCGGGCGTTCTTATTTACTTTTCTATTGGTTACAGCCTTTGGCTTTTTATAGATTACTTTAAAATGTACCCGCCCTGGAAACGCCTACTCAAAGCAATTCTCGTCCAAGTATACGCTTTGTTGACGCTGGGTTTAATTGGTATAATTGCTGCTTTGGTTTTTGTCTTATCCACCCAGTCATAGCTTGTTTTTTTATAGGTTTCAAACAATTTGATGCCGCAAGTGGTCTTACTAGGGTGACAACTTCATTGAAACCGTGATTACTGGCGATACTTCTATTTGTGATGTGCTTCAGGCTTCGCCATTGGCGCTGGAATTACTAAAATTAGCCGGAGTGCAGCAAGTCCACATCGATCGTTGTGACCGACTCGAAGAGGCGGCCAAAGATGCTGGCGTATCCTTGTCGGCCATTTTACTAGCACTCAACCGCGAAATACATCCCACCACTTTTGATGGTGGGGCTTATTTGGGTCTGGATCCACAGCTTATGATGGACTTACTGCGCAGTCAGCACCATGATTTCATCGACAAACGCCTCCCACATCTCGAGCTCCTTGCCCGACGCTTGCAAAACGACGTCTTAAATCAGCAGGCCATGCTCGCCGATATTCTTCCCGTCTTGCTGCAACTGAAGGCGAGTTTGTCTCAACATATACTCGAAGAGCAGGGCGAGCTTTTCACTTATGTCGAACAACTTTTGGCTTATCTGCATAAAAACCAAGGTAAAAAAGCACTCATTGATGTAATGGCACAACCGTCGCCAGTACACCACCTCATCCGCAGCGATGAGGACGACTTATTGTTCGATCAATTGCGCCATTTAACAGTAAATTATCAGCCTCCAACGGGTGCCAGCTTGATGTTACGCCATTTTTTCGCTGAACTCGAACGATTCGAGCACGACTTACAAAAACACGAAAATGCCGAGTTCGAAATACTACTTGGTCAGGTGATTACACTTGAAAATTCTGTTTTAGCACGCTTATAACTCGTGAAAAGCCGCTAAGAAAAACCCAAACGCGGTTCGAAAGCACTTCTTTTCCACTTCCATTGGCTTGGAGTATATCCGCCATTTTATACCCCCTGCCCGTAAAAAAAACCTATTTTTGCCTAGCACAAGTTTAGTCATATGGAAGAATTGCTTGCTCGTTTTGAGCACAAAGCCCCCGAAATTGTTTTTGAATGGAAGGATGCCGAAACAGATGCCGAAGGCTGGGTAGTTATCAACTCCCTACGTGGTGGCGCTGCCGGCGGTGGTACCCGGATGCGTAAAGGTCTTGATCGCCGCGAAGTTGAATCGCTGGCCAAAACCATGGAAGTGAAATTCACCGTTAGCGGGCCAGCCATTGGAGGCGCTAAGTCGGGCATCAATTTTGATCCGGCCGATCCCCGTAAAAAAGAGGTTTTACAGCGCTGGTACAAGGCAGTGATGCCCCTTTTGAAAAATTATTACGGCACCGGGGGCGACCTCAACGTGGACGAAATACATGAGGTTATCCCGATTACTGAAGCTTATGGCCTCTGGCATCCGCAAGAAGGTGTTGTAAACGGCCACCTCAATGTGCCCGAAGGTGAAAAAATCAAACGTATTGGCCAGCTCCGCTTGGGCGTCTCTAAAGTGGTGGAAGATGCTAGTTTTAGTCCCGACCTCACCCGGAAATATGTGGTTGCCGACATGATCACGGGTTATGGCGTTGCCGAAGCGGTCCGCCATTATTATGTGAACAAGGGCATTTCCATGGAAGGCAAAAAAGTGCTGATACAAGGTTGGGGCAATGTAGGCGCAGCCGCAGCCTGGTATTTAGCCCAAGAAGGGGCGGTGATCACCGGTATCATCGACCGTGACGGAGGCCTGATGCAACCCAATGGCCTAGATTTCGCGGCTATTACCCGCCTTTTCCTTGAAAAAGACGGCAACAAACTAAAAGCGAAAAATATCATACCGTTTGCTGAAGTAAACGAGCGCATTTGGGACATGCCTTGCGACATCTTTATACCCGCTGCCGCGTCGCGTTTAGTTACCCATGACCAGGTTGAACGCCTCGTCAAGGTTGGACTCGAAGTAATAAGTTGTGGCGCCAATGTGCCCTTTGCCGATAAGGAGATATTCTTCGGTCCTATCGCCCGCTTGGTGGACAGCCAAGTGGCCCTCCTGCCTGATTTTATCGCCAACTGCGGCATGGCCCGGGTGTTTGGCTACCTCATGCAAAAGGATATTGAAGTTAGCGACGCGGCCATTTTTGGCGATGTAAGCGATACCATAGGCACAGCACTACAAAAAGTATTTCAACTTAATGCAGGCAACACTGGACTTACCCGTACTGCCTTCGAAATATCACTTAAACAACTCGTATAATGTTAGAAAGAGCACAGCACTTTAAGATATTAGGTCAGGAGGTAGAGCAACTCGTGATTGTAGGCATATTGCTTGCCATCGCATTTTTATTCCGAACGTGGGGAGCGAAAATCGTCAACCGGATTTTGTATCGTATTGTGGCCAAAAAAGGCAGTGCTTCGGTCGAAAAAAGCAGACGTTTTAATGAACTGGTGGGTAAACCCATGCAGTTCTTGGGGGTAATGGTGGCTATTTATGTCTGCTTCACCCTGCTAACCATACCCAAAAGCCTCGAATTATTCGGTGAAAAAATTCGTCTTAGCATGTATCTCGGCGTGATTTTTCAATTGCTCATTACGCTTGCCATTACCAGAATTCTGATCAAAATCACCGAGTTTGTAGGTGAATTATGGGTTGAAAAAGCGGCGTCCACCGAATCGAAACTCGACGACCAACTGGTGCCTTTTCTGAAAGATGCCGTCAAGGTGTCGATTGTAATTTTTGCCCTTCTCATCGTTCTGGGCATGGTATTCAAAGTGAATGTTAGCGCACTCATCGGCGGTTTGGGAATCGGTGGTTTGGCCATCGCTTTAGCTGCACAAGAGAGCCTAGCCAATTTATTGGGTTCCTTCACCATCTTCCTTGACAAACCCTTTACCGTTGGCGATGTTATCGATTTCAACGGCATAGTTGGCACCGTGGAAAAGGTCGGCTTTCGTTCTACCCGCATTCGGACACTCGACAAAAGTTATGTGACCGTACCGAATAAAAGTTTGGTTGGCGCCCCGTTAAACAATATCACCGAAAGTACCCACCGCCGTTCTCGTTTTTTTATTGGCGTTTTATATTCCACGCCCCCAGATGTGCTAAAAAATATCATCTCGGAGATATACGATGTATTGCTAATACATGAACAAACCAATGATGATCCGCTAGTCCGCTTTTTTGAATACGGCGATAGTTCACTCAATATATTGGTAACTTATCTCGTCAACACCAACGACTACAACATCTATTGTGAGGTTCGTGAAGAGATTAATTACAAAATCTACGAGATTGTATTGCGCAACGGCAGCGATTTCGCCTTTCCAACACGCACAGTTCACGTCCAGCAAGAAGCGCTTGCTATGCCTGCGGCTACTCCGGCCAAATAATAAAGAGTACGCCTAGCTGCTTCTGGCGGTGAACAGCCGCGGGTGCATCTTAATTTATGTGCTAAAATCCGTCACAGCACATCATCCGTTGCTTTTGAATGGGTTATAAGATAGGCGGCGTCGTTGCCGCAGTGTTTAACTCAAAAACCATTCAGCGCAAGAGCAGGAAAAGCAAACAGACAGCTGGAGTCTGTGTCGATAAGACATTTTTGTTTTAGCTTAGCGGCACCACAACTACTCCCCATGAAATCACGCTACTCTATCGCCTTGATACTTATACTATTGGGCACTTTGTTTTTGTTGAATAACATCTTCGGACTAAACCTTAGCGTATTTAAAATACTACTCGCCATCGGCTTTCTGAGTTTGGGCATCATTATAATCAGCGGTCGTAAAGTATCGGGCTTTGGTGACGGAACCCTCGACGAGGCTGAGTTGGTTATGTTTGGTACGGCCAAAAGTTATGCGCGCGCTGGCAGTAAGCAAGAAACGTTCACCACCATTTTCGGCGAACGTACCATATTGTTGGAGCGCATCGATACAGCCGAAAAACAGCTGTTCGTAAACACCTACTTTGGGGAATGCACCTTACTCATTCCCAAAAGCATGCCGGTAACCATCAATGGAAAAGCCATTTTTGGCGAAGTAAGCCTGCCCGACGGCAAAGAGGTGAACTTTGGCGACCAGAGCTTCAACAACCTCGCTGATGGCAATAGCAAAGGGGTAATCATACAGGTTATTGCGGTTTTTGGTGAAGTCAAATGCCGTATAATATGAGTCTAAAGATTAGGCCTATAACGCACAACAGCCCGGCTTATGCTCTGACGATTACCCTGCGCGACCGGCTGCTGCGCCGACCGTTGGGTCTTTTCTTCAGCGAAGCGCAATTGGCTGCCGAAGCCGATGAATTTCATATCACCGCTTGGGAAGACGATCGTTTGCTAGGCTGTTTGTGCCTTAAACCTATCGATGCTTTTATGCTGCAAATGAGGCAAATTGCGGTGGTAGAAGAGCGCCAAGGGCAGGGAATAGGGCAACAGCTCATTGCCTTTTCTGAAGATTTTGCCAAGGAACACCTTTACCAAAAAATAATACTTCACGCCCGCGAAACAGCCCTGCCCTTTTACAAAAAACTTGGCTACACAGCTGTTGGCGATCCCTTTATTGAGGTCACCCTTTTACATCAGGCTTTCGAAAAAAAGCTGACCGTTTAGCTTATGACGCGACCTGCCATTTACGCCCTTATCCCAGCACGACTCGGCTCGACGCGCTTCCCTGAAAAAATGCTTGCTGATTTAGGCGGGAAACCTCTTATCGTGCGGACTTGTGAAGCCGTAAAAAGCACTCATTTATTCGATAAAGTACTTGTTGTCACCGATCATGAGCGCATATTAGCTGCGGTTCAAGCCCATGGCTATGATGCAGTGATGAGCCGTAACGACCACCCCAGTGGCAGCGATCGCATCGCCGAAATTGCACAAGGCCTGCCAGAAGGCGCAATCATAATCAACGTGCAAGGCGACGAACCATTCGCCAAAAAGGCACCGCTCGAGGCCCTTATCAATGCTTTTAAGGACGAGCAGGTGAAAGTCGCCAGCTTGATGCGGCCGCTTTTCAACAACACGATTCCAAGCGACCTACAAAACCCCAATCTCGTTAAGGTGGTTATAAATAGCCAAAACGATGCCCTCTATTTTAGTCGGGCGCCTATACCTTACGACCGCGACAGTAATGGGAACACATTGGTTTCGGGACAGCATTTCCAACATATCGGCATTTATGCTTACCGACGAGAAGCCCTTTTGCAATTCACCCGTTTAGCACCCTGTGACCTCGAGCTCACCGAAAAATTAGAACAACTCCGCCTACTCTACCACGGGATTAACATTCGTATGGTGATTACAGAAGAGCCATTTATTGGCGTGGATACCGAGGAGGATTTAGAAAAAGCGCGGTTGAAACTTAAAGCCTAAACGCTTCGCCTCCGACCCTCGTCGGCCCAGCGAAGTGGTCTTTTTACAGAAAACGTAGCTCCCTATTCCAACAACAACTTCCGAATAACCACCCCATTCTCGAACTCCACACGCAATAAATACATGCCGCGGGGGATGTCTGCTACTGAAAGTTCTTTCACCGGACCAACGGAATGTCTTACTAAACACCCTTGCATATCAACCAATTGAACGGTATAAGCCATTTCTGCTTCAACACCTAAATAAATCCGGTCATGCGCAGGATTCGGCCAAAAACGAAATTGATTCGTTTTAACATCTGCGACCGAGCTCATAAAATACGGGAAAGCGGCAGACGTATCGCTGCAAGAGGCGCTGTTAGAAACGAGCACGCGGTAAACGCCACTTTGGGTGGGTTTGTATTGCTGTTGACTGGCTCCAACTAGCACGGTATTGTTCCGCAACCACTGATAACTACTGAAAACGCCCGTTATTAAAGTATCGGTTTGTTGGCTGATGATGGGTGCAGGCTTAGGAAGGACATTCACGGAAAAAACAGCGCTGCTGTCTTTACAGCTGGCATTGGTATACACTTCCAGCTGATAATTTCCAGATTGGGTAGCCTGATAACTTGCCTGAACGGCATTGACAATTGGTGCGCCGTTTCTGAGCCATTGGTAGCCAAAACCAGCCGAAACTGCGGCGCTAAAATTGACGCTTCCGCCTGTACAAAACGTAAGACTATCGGTCGTATTCACAGTGGTGAATCCTGCACCCCCCAACGCAAAATTATGTCCCCCACTGCGCTGAAAGCTGATTTGCCTATTTGTTGACAGCATCATACTGGCATTGGTAAACACGCTATCTGCTGCTGATGGCCTCCAAAACAAGTAAGAGGCGCAGCTATGTAGCCCATTCGAAGCTGTTAATTCTAAAGAGGCAGTATAAGTGGCGGTATCTGCTCCCACTACAAAAACGCCCCACTGACGCTTCTCATCTAATGAATCTACACTTACTGCTGGCGCGGCTCCCGGTAAAAGCGGGTTCTTAACCCGGTAAAGATGTAAATGTGTAGGATTTGCAGTGAAACCGCCCACGCTCAATTTGTCCTGATTGGGTAAAAGCAATTCCGCTTGAAACGGCGCTGCACTTATTACCACGGTTGTATCACCAAGCGGGGCGCCCGAACGTTTCCAAAATGGACCGCTGATGAGGGCGCCGATATTCTGGAAAAAACTGCGGTCAGCAGCCAGCTGACCCTGACCTTCATCGAAAGCCCAATAGCCCAGTAAAGCCGGAAAATAATTGTGATGTGGGGCAATAGACCGGAACATCCATTCCCGTATTTCATTGACCGGTAAGGCATTTTCCCATATCCTAACCTCATCTATCCAGCCCGTAAAAGGGCGACTGCTAGAGGTGTGGTAGGCCGACTGCCCAATGGTCATGTCGTAAGTAGATGAATTAATACTTCCTGTATAGCTCAAACTCGCCTTTTCTACCCCATCTACGTACACCTTGATGGCTGTTCCATCAAAAGTGCCGGCAACATGGTGCCAGCGGTTCAGTTGCAGGCTGTTGGCAGGAGTTACGGCCTCTCGCCAACCTGCTGAAGTACCAAGATTAAAAGATAAGGTGCCGTTAGCACCACACCTTAACACAAAACCACGCGTGCCTGCCGACCAATCATCTTTGCTCACAATAGAATTGGTCCAGAAGTTCACGCCCCAAGCCGTTGGATAAATCCAGGCCTCAACGGTAATAGCCGAAACCGGATTAAGACTAGCGCTGTTTGTAACAGCCACATAACGTACTGTTTCTGTCATATCGAGTGCATAGCCCGGGCCTTGTGCTTTGCTCGACAAACTTATGAGTAGCAAACAAATGCTCGTGAAAAGAGTAATTTTCAGCATTTCAGCGGTTTTAGTCTACCAATTTAGTAGAAATCGGTCATAGAAACAATTCTATGTCAGGCAGTTAAATTAAATCAGCCGAAATACAGGATTTAGTTAGCCATAGTTTGTCTTGCCCCAATAATTCTTTTCCGACTAAGCTCAAATCGATGTTGCTTTTGCTCGTGCTTACTTCCGCTTAAAATGGCAAAACACTTAAATCGGCACAAGCAGCACTTCCAATTGCGCGCAAAGTACCTCATATTGAGGGTCAATTTGATTGTATTCCATGCGGGCTGCCTTATATCAAGCATACGGATCACCAGCGGTATTGCGGCTAGGCGAAATT
>Ga0105053_10001088_pt1 | contig 43507 bp, 16 predicted proteins | sample BON01_FD_78093 | JGI IMG/M metagenome (GOLD analysis project Ga0105053, IMG submission 78093) | Freshwater microbial communities from Lake Bonney liftoff mats and glacier meltwater in Antarctica - BON-01 | ecosystem: Environmental > Aquatic > Freshwater > Ice > Glacier meltwater | place: Lake... | reverse complement strand
GGCGTCTGAATCCAACCGTCCCCTTGGGGGGGGGGGGGCCCCCCCTTTTGGGGGTCCCAACACGCGCCTGTCGGCCGGGGGGGGGGCGGCGCCCCCGCGGCGGGGGGTCGCCCCTTTTTTCCCCTCCCCCCCCCTCCCCCGAGGGCGCGCGCCCCCCCCCGGCCGGCGGGAAGCCCTTGCCCCCCCCAAAAAGGGCCCCCCCCCCCCCCCCAAGGGGACGGTTGGATTCAGACGCCGGCGGCGGCGGGCAACGTCTCTCGCCCGTTTCCCAAAAGATCGAACTCGGTGTTTGCAGCGTCGGGCAATTCCTAGAGTCTGGTCGTCGTCCAGGTGGCGAACGACGGCGTCAACCCAAAGGCGCCTTCACAAGAAAACGACACGGGCCAGAAAGAGAAAGAGGCGCGACAGAGGGACGCTCGCCGCCCCCCGCTCTCTCACTGCCCCTCCGGCCTCGGCTCCGCCTCCTCCTGCGCCGCCGCCCCCGCCCCCGCCTCCGCCTCCGCCTCTGCGCCCCCCGCCGCCGCCGCCTCAGCCCCATCCCCCTCCCCCACCCCCGCCTCGACCGCCGGCCCGTCGTAATAACCCACCTTGACCATCGCCGGCCGCAGCAGCCGCCCGCCCATCGAAAACCCCTTTCTGAACTCTTGCGTTACGGCGCCGTCGGCCTCCGGGCCGCACGCCTCGCGCGCGATGGCCTCGTGCAGCTCCGGGTCGAACGGCGACCCCTCGGTCGGCACCGCCTCCACCCCCTGGGTCTTGAGCAGGTCCACCAGCTGGCGGTACAGACCTTGGTAGGCCTCCTTCACTTTGATCTCTGCCTCGGTCTCGGCCTTGACCTGCGCGCGCGCGAGCTCGAAGTTGTCGACGAGGGGCAGCAGCGACGCGATGACGTCGCCGCGCGCGCGGGCGTTTGCGTCGGCGCGCTCCTCACTGGTGCGGCGGCGGAAGTTCTCGAAATCGGCCGAGAGGCGGAGGAACTGCTCGCGCGCCGAGCCGGCGGCGTCGGCGGCGGCGGCCTCGGCGGCGGCCTCGGCCTCGACCGCGCGCGCGCGCAGCGCGTCGAGCTCGGCCTCAGCGGACGCGAGGGCGGCGCCGAGGGCGGAGCGGGTGGCCTCCGGGTCGGCGGCAAAGGCGGCGGCGTCGTCGACCAGGAGCTTGGCGCTCTCGAGGGCGGCGGCGTGGTCGCCATGGCCGGCGGCGGCGGGAGCAGCGGCGGCAGCGGGCTCGTCGGCGTCGGACGACGGGGCCGACGCCGAGGGCTCGGCGGTGGCGGTGGTCGCGGCTGCGTCGTCCTGTTGTTTTTTGTTAGATTGAATGATTGGTCGAGTTTGGGCTCGGGTGAGTTTGTTTGGATGAGCGAGGGCACGTTGCACGTCGGGTCTCTCGCGGCGGCGCAGCGGCTGGCAGCGGCCGCGCGCGCGATCGCCGCCCGTTGCCCGCGCCCACGCGCCGCGGCAGACGCGACGTCGCCGCCTGCGCGGCCGCCGCCACCCGCCGCCCTCAAAATGGTGCAGTTGGTCTGCGTAACGCACTGCATCCGCGCGTGCCGTGGGCCGAGGCAATACTTGCGCCGGCAAGCATGCACGCCTAAAACCTGGCGGGGAGAGAGGAGTCCCCGCGCATCAAAACAAGGAGCACCCACGCACCTCTGCGGCAGCCAAGCGCCGCACGGCCGACTGGCGGCGCGCGGGGCCCGCGCTCGATGCGGCGCGGGCAAGGCCCGGGCGCGCGGGGGCCAGGCGCGCGGCGGTGGGGCGCGCGGCGCGGGCGCCGCCGAGGGAGCGGCGGGCGAGCATCGGGGCCAGGCTTCTAGACGAGGCTCGTAGGGAAGAGACACTGCGGGAGTGGCGTGCGTGTTGTTGATGCAATGAGGATGCGGGATGGGAAAGGAATCCCGTGATGATGTTATGTGCGTGAAAGTGCTCTGATGATGGATGCCCGGGCGGGCGCGCGAGCAAACGCTGACACTGGGAGCCGGGCCGCCGTCGTCGCGAGGGCCGACCGCCGCGCGCTCGCCCGAGCGCTCTTCGTTCCCTTTTCGTTCCCTTTTCGTTCCCTTTTCGTGGGACAGATTTCAAAACACTTTTACATCTCCAAGGGGCAAACAGCATCGCGTCGTCGTCGCGTCGATCACCGTTCCTCACAACCCGCGCCCCGCCAGGTGCGCCTTGAGGCACTCGTCGCGCAGGCGCGCCAGCGCCCGCGGCGACGGGCCGGCGCCCGCCGGCCCGCTCCCCGCCGCGCCGACCGCGCCGGCGGCGGCGGCGAGCGCCGGCAAGAGCCCGAGCTCGAGCGGGCCGTGCAGCCGCGCCGCGCCCGCCCCGGCACCGGGCAGGTCCCACGTCCCCGCGTCGGGTCGCCAGCACGCGCGCTCGAGGGCGGCGAGGGCGCGGCGGGCGGCGCGCGCGGATGCCTGCTGGGCGCCCGGCGGCGGCGGCGACGGGCCGCCGGCCAGCACCGACCCCACCCCCCTCGCCACCGCGAGCGCGGCCTTTGCCGGGACGCCCCCGTCGTCCTCCTCGCGACCCGGCATCAGGGCCGACAGCAGGCGGTCGACCTGGCGCGGGTGGCGCCCGGACGACAGGCCCAGGCGTGCGAGCGCCAGCAGGAGGGCGCCGCGCGCCCGGGCAGACATGCGCTGCGGCGGCGCCGCCGCCGCCGCGCCTCGTCCCCCGCCACCGTCGCCGCCGCCGGCCTCCCGCGCGGCCTCTCGCTCGGCCTCTGCCGCCGCCGCGTCGGCCAGCTGCGCCGCGAGCGCCGGGTCCGAGCAGTGCCCGCGCTCGCGCGCCTGCAGGCGGGCGACGGCCTGCGCGAGGGAGGCCCACGCGCCCGGGCGCGACGCAAAGCCCGAGGCAAAGGGGGAAGCGGGGGCCGCCAAAACCGCCGCCGCCGCCGTCGCCTTGGCCGCCGACGCCCGGACGAGCGCCGCCACCCCGCCCGCGTCGTCGCGAAAGCCTGGGGTGCGGGCGGCCGCCACGGCCAGCATGAGCGCGTCCTGCGGCGGCAGCGGTGACGACGATAAGGACAGGGACCCGACGCACGCGTGCAGCAGCTGCGGGTCGCCCGCGCGCAGGCGCGCGAGCGCCCACAGCAGGCCGACGAGGCCGCGCGCGCAAAATCCGGCGAGCCCGGGCGCGGCGGCCGCAGCGGCGGCGGCCGACGCGCCGGCCGAGGCGGCGGCGCCCTGGTCTGAGGGGGGCAGGGCGGCGCCGAAGCGGGCCGAGGCGAGGCGGGCAAAGGCGGCGCGGCCGAGGCCGCGGGCGGTGGCGCGGACCGCGGCGGGAGAAAGGCAGGGCGGCTGCTGCTGCTGCTGCTGCTGCTGCCCGGCGGCCGGGCGCGACGCCGCATGCTTGCCGCCCCCGCCTTGTCCGCCTTCCCTGCGCCGGGGCTCTTGCGGCGGGGCCGTGGCCGCGAGCGACCACGCGACGACGCCGAGCTCAGAGGGGCTGAGCTGGTGGGGTCGGCGGCCGGCCTCGCGCCAGAAAACCAGCACGGCGCGCTGGGCGGCGGTTAGGGAGGAAGAGGCTGAGGACGACGGCGGCGGCGCAGGGCCAGCCTCTGCCGCCGCCGCCGCCGCCCCTGCCTCCGCAGGCCGCGCCCGCAGAGTCGCGAGCGCCCAGCCGACCTGCGCGATGTCGGCGGGGCCGAGCGCGCCCTCGAGGTCCTCCAGGAGCGCGCCCGCGGCCCGCAAGAAGGCGGGAAGATCCGGGCCACAGCGCGCGTAGACGGGGGCGCCGACGCCGACGCCGCCGCCGCCGATGCCGTCGTCGTCGGCGGCGGCAGCGTCCTCGCCGACCGCGACGGCAGCCCCGCGCCCGCCCGCGTGTTGCCGCAGCTGCTGCTCCCAGCGCTCGCGCCGCGACCACAGGGCCGCGAGCGCCCACATCAGGTTGCTGCACTCCTGGCACCCGGTGCGGTGCACGCTCCGGGCGGCGTGGCGCGTCAGCTCGGCGAGCAGCGCGTGGTCGGGCGTCGCGGCGGCCGACAAAGCGTCCGGCGGCGGCGCCGCATCCGCGGCCAGCGCCGCCGACGCCGCCGACGCCGCCGCAGGGCCGCCGGCCCACCACCCCAGGCGCGCGAGCGCCCAGCAAAAGTTGGCGAGGCCCTGCGGCGACATGCGCAGCGCAGGGGCCGCGCGCCGCCCGTAGTCGCCGCCGCCGCCGCCGCCACCACCCAGCGCCGCAGCCACCAGCGCCGACAGCAAGGCGCGGTTGGCCCCCGCAGCGGCGCCGCCGCCGCCGCCCAAGCCGTCGCCCATGCCGCCGCCGCCCACGCCGCCGCCGCCAATGCCGCCGCCGCCCCCGAGCGTCGCGAGCGCCCACGCCGCGTTGGCCAGCGCCTGCGGCCCCAGGTCCCGCGCGATGTTCAGCAGGCGCAGCCTGAGCGCCCCGAGCGCGCGCGGGTCGTACAGCCGCAGGCGCGCGCACGCCCACAGCGCCAGCGACAGCGCCTGCGGGGAGAAGCGCTCGGCAGTGCCCGCCGCGCGGCGCGCGAGCGCCTCTGCAAGGCGGCCGTCGCACTCTCCGACGACGGCCGCGGACCAGAGCACGCTGGAGACGCCGCGCGGGTCGAGGCGTCCCGCCGTGCGGGCCGCGCGGATCTGCACGGCGCGCAGGGCGCGGGCCTCCTCGGTTGAGAGGGAGGGGCGGGAGGCGTTGGCGGCGCAGGGGGCGTCGGGCGAGGACGAGGAGGACGAGGAGGACGACGCGAGCGGGGGGGGCGGCGGCGCCGCGCCGCGCTGCCGGAGCTGCGCGACGCGGCCGAGCGCCCAGAGCGCGTTGGCGCAGTCGAGGGCGTTGAAGTCGGCGGCGCGCTCGCCGAGGAGGGAGACGAGCTCGGCCCAGCTGCAGGCGGTCGGCTCGGGGGAGGCGGAGGAGGAGGAGGCGGGAGCAGGAAATGATGACGGCAATGGCGGGAGGGCGGCGGCGTCGGCGGCCTCGGCGGCCGCAGCGGCGGCGGCGCCCTCCCCCCGCTCGCCCCCATGGGGCAAGGAGGGCGGAAGCGGCATCGACAGGCCCAGCCGCACGTACGCCCAGGCCGTCTGCGAGGCCATGCGCCCTGGCGCGTCCTGGGCGTCGGCGCGCCGCATCGCCACGTGCACGAGGTGCCAGGAGAGGGCGCGCAGCGTCGGCGCGGACGACGCGGGGAGGCCGGCGCTGCCGCCGTCGTCGTCGCCGCCGCCGCCGTTCCGCCGCCGTTGCCGCCTCTGCTGCTGCTGCTGCCGCCAGCCCTCCTGCTGCCCCCCTTGCTCCTCGTGCTCCTCCGGGCCGACGGGCCGGTCGCACGCGCGCGCCAGCGCCCACAGCAGGCGGGCGACCGGCCCGGCCGCGGCGGAGGGGCACTGCGCGAGCATGGCCCGCGACAGGGCGCCGGCCAGGCGGGAGGACGCGGCGGCGTCGCTAACGCCTTCGCCCCATCGCGACGGCGACGCGCGCGAAAGCTCGGCGAGCCGCTCCGCCGCGTGCGCGAGCAAAAGAGGCGGCAGCTGATGCTGCGGCGCCGCGAGATAGGGCCCGAGCACGTGCTCCAGCGCCCGGGCCGACGGCGCCTCGGCCACGGCCGAACGCAGGCCCGGCTGTTCGGGGGCGGCGGGCGCCGCTTGGGGCGGCAGCGGCGGCGGCGGCGGCGGCGGCAGCAGGGGCCGCGCTGCCGCGGCGGCGGATAGGGCGGTGGGCAGCGCCGGTGGTGGTCGTGTTGCGGGGGCTGCTGGTGGTCGTGGTGGTGTCGCGGCTGTTGCTGTCGCGGCTGCTGCAGCTGCCGGCGGGCGGGCGCCAGGCCGCTGCTGCTGGTGCTGCTGCTGCACGCGCCGCTGCTCGGCTCGCCGCTGTCTCCTGCGCTCGCCCAAAGACGCGAGCGCCGCTGCCGACGCGCCGTCGGCCGGCGGCGCCGGCGGCGCCAGAGGCCCCGCTCGCCGCAGCTCGGGCTGCTGCTGCTGCTGGTTCACCTGCTGCTGGAGACGGGACGTCGCGAGCGATCTGTGTTTGTGCAGGGAGGTATTGAGATAAGGAAGGAGAGGAGGGTGTTGGGGTCACGGCGGGAAGGTTCAAAAACGCGTCCCTCTCCCCCATGGAAACGCGGCCCATCGACGCACCGGCTCGCCCCGCCCGATGGCGCCCGCGCATCCGCGCCCACCGGACCCTCGCACGCCACGCGCAGGCGCGCGTCGCGCGCGCGCCCGACCAGCATTCCTGGTGTTCCCGGGCCGCTTTTGGGGGTGACGCCAGATGGGTGCGTTGCTGGAGCTGCTTGTAGGGTGCTGTCTATGAAGAGGTGGTCGCGGGTCGTTCGTTATGGTACAATGCGGGTCCGTTGAAGTCAAGCGTCGTGACGGGGTTCCTTGGGAGGAGCCTCTTCTACGCGATCGACTTCTTCGCGACGTCTTCGCGCGAAAACGGGGCGACCGCTCGCAGACGGCGGCCCCGCTTGCTCGGCCACGCCCCCTCCTGCTCATCCCGCAAACGCCCAGTCAATCCCAGGCGTCGTACTCTAGACCATCACATCACAAATCCGGAGCCCCGCTCTTTCTCTCTCCCTCTCTCCGCGGAGCTCTTTTGCGCCGCCCCCCTCCACCGCTCCGAGACCACCGCCTCCTTCCGCCCGCCCCAATCCTTCCTCACTCCTCGCGACGCCACCACCACCATGCCGCAGAAGCCCCTCAAGGCCAAAGGTGGCAGGGTGATCAAGCCGGGCAAGAAGCATCAGGCGGCCAACCGCCACGGAAAGGCGCCGCAGACGCGCAAAGGTGAGCGCGCGGTCGAGGACGAGCGCCGGCGCGCGGTCGAGGACGAGCGCCGGCGGGGGCGACGCTCCTTCGCGTTCCTTCCTCTCTCCTCCCTCGCGCGCGCGTCTCTCGCTCTCACACGCACCACTCCGACACGCCCGTGCGCACCATTGTTTGTCGAACTCACACTCGAGCACAAACAACAAACAACGAAAACCAAACCAAACCGATGCGCAACCAATAAAAAACACCCAAAAAAAAGGCCGCCTGGCCATCGCGCCGCGCGACGCGCGCCTGCTGGCGCAGTACAAGGACTCGCGCGAGCTGACCAAGGCGATCAACCACAAGAACGAGCAGGGGGCCGCGGCCAAGGCCACTTCGGGCGGCGGGCGTCTGGCCGTGCTCAAGAAGGCGGTGCCCCCGGTCATGGAGAGCAAGGACAAGAAGCACCGGGCGTCGGCGGCGGCGGCGGCGGCCAAGGCCAAGGAGGAGGCGGCGGCCGAGCGGGCGGCGGCGGCGGCCGACAGCAGCGACGTCGGCGGCGGCACGGAGGCGATGGGCCACAGCGAATGAATAGATTGATTATACAACGAAACACACAATGAAGAATGATCAAATCTCCAGCACGCCCGCGACGTGCGGCGCCAGCAGCCCCAGGCCCGCGATGTGGAGGCGCTCGAGGCGCGAGGGGGCATGGTTGCCGCCGCCGCCGCCGCCGCCGCCGCCGCCGCCGCCTAGAAAACCCGCTTTTCTCAGCTCGCTCTCGGTGTCGCGCGTCAGGTTGCACCCGTCCGCCAGGGCGCGCTGCAAGGGGTTGAGGACCGTCTGACCGAGGCGCCGCAGGCTCCCCTTGCGCGGGTCGACCACGTGCTCGATCAGCAGCAGCCGGCCGCCGCCGCCGCCTCCTCCGCCGCCGCCGCCGCCGCCGCCGCCGCCGCCGCCGCCGCCGCCCTCCCCGTCCCCTGCCCCCGTCCCCTTTTTCTTCAAGACCCGCCGGAGCTCGGCGAGCGCGCGCTGCGCGTCCGGCACGCTGCACAGCACCAGGGTCACGATGGCCGCGTCGAAGGCGCCCTCCCCGAAGGACTCGGCCAGCTGCTCCGCGTAGAGCGGCCTCAGGTCGACGCCCCCGGCGGAAAAGCCGGCGGCCGCCGCCGACGCGCGCGCGTACGGCAGCATCGCGGGGTTCGGGTCGACGCCCGTGACGCGCACCTCGGCCAGGTCGTCCAAGCCGGCCTCGGCCAAGGCGGCCGACAGCAGCGAGAAGTTGGGGCCGCGGCCGACGCCGAGCTCGAGCACAGAGATTGGGGCGGCGGCGGCGCCCCCGCCCCCGCCCTTCTTGCTGCCTCCGCCGCGCGCAGAGACGAGCTCGGTCGCGAGCTGACGAAATAGCCGCTCCTTGAGCGACACAACGCTCGCCTCGTACACCTCCATGCCGCCCATGGCCGCGGCAAAGTAGCGGTCATACGCGCCCCCGCGGGGCCTGAGACCAGAGGCGGCGGCGGCGGCGGCGGCGGCGGCGGCGGGCGTTGGGGGCAAGGCGTCGGCCCGCCCTCTGCTCGCGAGCAGGAGGGCAAGGCACCCGGCGCAGCAGCACCCGGCAACGGCGGCGCGCCGGCCGGACGGCGGCCCGGGATCAGGAGAGGGAGAGGCAGCGGCGCGGCACGCGCGCCGCCGACGGTGGCGGAGAGCAGGAGGACGAGGGCGAGACGTCGGCGACGAGGACGGCGGCGACGGTCGCTGGTCGAGCCCGCCACCGCCCGTCGCCCACGCGCGCGCGCTCCGGCCGACGACGAGCCCCCCCGCTTGCATTGGGGTCGGTCGCGCAGGCAGTGTGTTCCAATATTGAAGGACCGGGGCTATACAAAAATTGGATTGGATTCGGGGGAACGAAGACGAAGGGGAAAAAATGGCTGTTGAGGGTTCAGTTTGCGCGTGACGTCAATCCGCGTGATGGTGCGTAAGTAAGTATGTGTGTGTGTGTGTGTGTGTGTGCGGTCGCGAGTGGAGCGCGCCAGCACGAGCGGAAGAGATGAGGAAGAAAGACCCCGCGTTCCGAAAAAACAAGCGCGCGCTTCGCCGCGAGGGTGCGAAAAAACGCGCGCTCTCACACCGCCGCCGTCGCCGCCGTCGCCGGCGCCGCCCGTTTGGGCTTTTGGGCTGCGGCCGCCGTCTTGAGGGCCGCCACGTCGGCGGCCAGTCGCGCGGGCAGCGCCACCGAGGCGGGGGCAGGCGCGGGCGCGCGCGCGGCCGGCTTGAACACGGCGGCCGCCTTGGCCAACGCCGCGGCCGCCGCCTTGAGCGCGCCGGCCGCGTCGGCCGCCAGCCTGGTCGTCGGCAGCGCCAGCGCAGGCGCCGCCGGCGCGGGCGCGCGCGCCTCGGCCGCCTTTGCCCTGGCCGCCTCCGCCGCCCTGGCCGCCGCCTTGGCCTTCGCCGCCTCGGCCGCCTCGGCCGCCTCCGCCGCCGCCTTGGCCGCCAGCGTCTTGGCCGCCTCGGCCCGGGCCACCTTGGCGAAGAGCGCGTCGGCCAGCGACCCGGGGCCCGCCGCCGCGCCCGCCGCCAGCGCGAGCCGCGCGCGCGCGAGGTCCTCCTCCCGGATGGGCAGGGCCTGCGCGGCCAGGCGCATGCCCGCGCCCATGGTGGGCGGGGCGCCGCTGACCCAGCCGCCGCGCTTGCGGCGGTTGTACATCGCGCGGTACAGGTCCTCGGGCGCGAGGCGGCCGCCGCGCCACGCGTCGGAGTAGCCGCCCGGAGCGCCGCCGCCAGCAGCGCCGCCGCCGGCAGCGCCGCCGACCGCCGCCGCGCCGTGCCCGTCGCTCGCGGGCGCAAAGGCGCCGCCCGACCACGACCTGGGCGCGCCCGGAGAGTGGCCGGCCAGGGGGCGCGCGGGCGCGGGGGCCGCCGCAGCCGTCGCCGCGCCCGCCGACGCGCCCGTCGCTGCCGCCGCCGCCAATGCCGCCTGCCCTCCTGCTCCTCCTCCCGCCGCCGCCCCCTCCGCCGAGGGGTCGTAAAACACCTCGAGGCTCCACCCGCGCCCGCGGTCGTCGCAGTAGGCCGCGTCCACCGAACCCCCCTGGTTCTGGTAGTCGCACGCCCGGAAGTCGGTCGTCTGGATCCCCGCGAAAACCATCCCGGGGCCCGCGAGCGCCTCGTACGCCCGCACCGCGCTGCCGCCCACGGCGGTCGTCGCGTTGACGCCGCCGGCGCCGCCCGTCTGCACCCAACCCCTCTGCAGCAAAAAGCCCGACCCCAGGTGCGGCGGCAGGCCCGACGCGTAGTTGTTCCACATGGTGTTCCACGCGCCGGCGTGCGGCCCGGCCTGCTGCGCGCCCCCCGAAGCGAACGGGCGCGACCCGATGCCGTGGTCGATGCCCGTGTAGAGATTCGCGTAGGGCAGGCCGCGGTGAAAGTCCACATTAAAGTCCGGCGCCCTGACCTGGCGGACCACGGTGCCGCTCTCCGCGCCCTGCATGGAAAAGTCGTGGACGATGCGCGCGGTGATGTTGAGGCGCTGGACCAGGTTGTCCGAGCCGCGGTCGAGCCACAGGCCGCGGTGGCCGTCAAACACGCCGCCCGTGCCCGCCGTGCCAAAGGGGCCGACCTCGAGGCCCCACTTGCCTTTCGAAAAGTGCGAGGCCGAGGCCGACAGCTCAATGTCCTCAAACGTGGTGAAGGTGCATCCCCAGCACGCCACGTTGGACTCGGCGTTGATGACGCGGACGCGGCGCACCCACGAGTTGGCCGACATGATCATCTCGACGGCGTTGTAGCCCTTTTCGAGCAGGTGGCCCGGGTAGGGCGTCCGCGGCGGGTGGTCTGCCCGCAGGCCGCTGGCCTTGTTGCGCGCCGGGTCGTCCTCCTCGTCCAGGGGAGGGAACTCAAACGTCAGGTCCTCGACGCCCTGCGGCGCGTTGCCGCGCGGCAAAGGGTCGTACGTGTGCAGCTGCGCCTTCCAAGAGGCGGGCACGTCGAGCGGCAGGCGGCGCGACAGCCGCACCCGCCCCGTGTCGAGGTCTGCCTCCAAGACCCGCGCCAGGAAGCGCACCATGTAGGGCGCCTTGCGGTACCGGTTGGTCCAGGCCGGCGCGTAGGCGCCCAGGTGCAGCGCCGAGACCACGTCGCCCTCGGCCGTGTCGTTGACCACCACGCGCACCCACGAGCCCGGTTTCAGCATGGGCGCCGCGCCACCCGGGCGCGACGCCATGCGCAGGATTGCTTCTGGGGCAAAGTCCGCCGGGTCGACCATAATCACGCTCGAGCCGCGCGGCACGTCGGCCGTCAGCCTGGCGATGTGCGTCAGCGGCGGGCGCATGGGGTCCCACATCTTGAGCAGCAGGAACGAGTCGGTGTGCGAGTAGCGGCTGTTGCCGTCGTCGTTGCCGCCGACGGGGGCCGACTGCATCTGCGCGCGGGTCAGGCTCTCGACGGGCACGCGCAGCCTGGCGGCCAGGTCAACCTGCGCGAGCGAGTAGGGCATGTACAAGGTGGTGTTGTCGCGCCCCTCGCCCCGGACCACCAGCGCCTTGTCGTTGATCTGCAGGCGGCGCGTGATCTTGTACCGGCCCGCTGGGATGAACACCGCGCCGCCCGGGTTGTCGCCGCCGAGGATGGGCTGCGCGGACGCCATGGCCATTTCAAAGGCGTCCGTGTCGTCGGCCTCGCCGTCGCCCACCGCGCCAAACGCCCGCACGTTGGCGACGACGGGCACGTCCGGCGCGAGGGTGCCGTCCGGCCGCCTGGCGCCGGGCAGGACGTCGTCGCCGGCCTTGTAGCCGACGGCGCTCCAGTCCCACGGCATCACCGTGTTCCAGCGCCAGGCCTCGCCGGCGCAGCCCCAGAAGCGCGAGGCGTTGTAGACGAGCGGCGGCGGCGGCGGCGGCGGCGGCGGCGGCGCGCCGGGCGGGGACGCGGGGGCGGGCGTTGTTGCTGCTGCTGCTCCTGCTGCTCCTGCTTTTGCTGCTGCTGCTGCTGCTGCTGCTGCTGCTGCTGCGGGGGAGGCGGGCGGCGGTGCCGAGGCCGTCGAGGGGCACAGGGGGCACTCTGGGAACTGGGGCGGGCAGCCGGGGAGGGGCTTGGGCTTGGCCGCGGAAGACGCCGGCGCCGGCGCCGACGCCGACGGCGACGGCGAAGCAGCAGGCGCGCCCTTGTCCTTGTCCTTGGCGGCGTCGCGCGCCTTTTTCCCGGCGGCGTGGGCGTCGGCGCCCGCAAAGGAGCAGGGCACGTACGCGCCCGGGTACACGAGCGTGGGGTCGGTCACGCCCGCGCTCTTGGCCAGGCTCCCGCCGTCGTAGCCCTCCTCGTCCTCGCCGGGGGGCAGCAGGCAGCCGTACCCGGTCCCAGGGCGCAGCGCGCGCGGCACAGACGGGTCGAAGGCCGGCTCGCGGGCGGCCGTCACGGGATCCAGGCGCGCCGAGGCGTCTCCCGCCACGGCCTCGGCCTCGCCCAGCCGCCCGAGCGCGGCCTGGACGGCCCGGCCGATGGGCGTGCCGCACGCGGCCTCGGCCTCGCTGCCGACCGTGGCCAGGACGCCCTCCCACAGGTTGGGCGGGTGGAGGCCGGGGCGGGAGATGGCGTCGGCGGCGACCCAGGCGGGGAAGGGCCAGTAGGCAGCGGCGGCGCGGTCTTTAGGGTCGCCCGAGCGCGCCGCCTTGGCGCGGGCGGCGACGGCGGCGGCCGCGCGCTCCGAGACGCCGTCGACGCCGGAGAAGAGCCAGGCGTTGGCCGGGTCGCCGGTGCCCGGCCCCGCGGCGGCGGCGATCAGGGCCGGCAGGCCGTTGGCGACCGCGGGGGGCACCTTGACGCCCCACCAGACCCAAGAGCCGGCCGCGGGGCCGGCCGCCGAAAAGGCAGGGGGCGCGGCGGCGGACGCGTTGCCGGCGGCGCTGGCCGACGGGGCGCCGCCGACCCCCTCCCCGTGCGCCAGCATCGGCAGCGCCGACCCCCGCAGCACCCGCGTGCCGGACCCGGCGTCCACGTCGGTCACCAGCACCGCGGCGACGGCGCTCCCCGGCGCCGCAAACACGCCCAGGTCGGCCGCGCGGCCGCGGCTGACCACGTTTCCGACGCACACCCCGTCCAGCAGCACGTCGCCCTCCGCGGGGCTCACCTCGGTGACGAAGCGGTGCAGCAGGACGTCGTTGGCGTGGCGGAGGTGCAGGAAGCGGCCGGGCACTACGGGCGGGGGGGGCGCCGGGGGGGCGGTGGCGTTGGCGTTGGCGGCGGCCGCGGCGGCGTTGGCGGCGCGCGGCGCGTCGGCCGCGGCCGCCGCGAGCTCGGCGCCGCCCTTGAGCAGCCGTACGCGCGTGACGGTGACGTGCGACGAACGCTCGACGAGCACGGCCGTGTTGGTGTCGGCAAAGTCGACGTCGCGCACCCACGAGTGGGCGACGTTGTACAGGGCGATGGCGGTGCGGGGCCCCTCGGCCTTTCTCGCGTCGCCGGCGCCGCTGCTGCTGCTGCTGCTGCTTTTGCCGCCCGTCGACGGCGGCGACGCGAGCAGCGACCGGCCGACGGCGGCGCCGGCGGCCGAGGCGGGCAGCACGAGCTTGGGCGCGGCGTCGGCGCCGGCGGCAGCCTCCATGGCCGCCGACGCCCGCTCCGCTGCCAGCACGGCCGCCTCGGTCCTCTCGCCGTCCGCCTCGCTCCTCCGCGCCCCCGACTCGGCCGCCCTGCCGCCGCCCGCCTCGCCGGCCAAAACAGCCGCCGCCGCCGGGCGCGGCTCGAACCGCACCGTCATGTTCTCGAAGCCCATCTCGATGCGCGTGAGGGCAAAGCGGTGCAGCTCCACGCGGTAGCGCGCCGGGTCGACCGCCGCCGGCAGCGGGCGCGAGAGCGTCACCGTGCGCGAGGGCGCGTCGACGTCGGCGACCTGGGCGGTGAACCGCAGGGCGCGCCGCAGGTTGAGCACGCCCGCGTGGGGCAGGCCTCCGCCGGGGGTGGCCTCGCCGATCATGGCGCCCGCGCCGGCGGGGGGCGCCGTGAGCGGCGAAGAGGCGGCGCCGCCAGCCGCCGCCGCCGCCGCCGCCGTTCCCCCGCCCGCCGCCGCCGCCGCCCCCCAAGCCGCCGCCGCTGCCGCCGCGCCGAGCTCTGTCAGCAGCGCCCCGTCCGCGGGCGAGTCGTACGCCACGTGCACCCACTCGCCCGGCGCGAACAGGGCCGAGGCCACCTCGCTCTCGCTCTCGCCCAGGCGCAGGACCCGGCTGCCGCGCGGCGAGCGCCCGACCACCGTGGCCGCCAGGCTCGAGCCGTCGTCGAGGTAATCCGCGCCGTCCACCTGGAAAACGGCGGCGTCGCAGGGGCCCGGGATGGCGCCGCCAAAGTTGTCCTTGCGGCACCAGTCGCCCGAGCTGTCGCCCAGGATGGTGGTGAGCGCCGGGCCCGCGCCCCGGAGCACCAAGTTCTTGATGAAGACGACGGAACTGCGGATGCGGTAGGTCCCCGCGGGGATCATCAAGGCGCTGCCGACGGGCGCCGCGGCCACGGCGTCGCGGAACGCCTTGGTGTCGTCGCTTACGCCGTCGCCCCGGGCGCCAAAGCTGCGCACGTCGACGACGTTCCCGACGTCGGGGATGGCCAGGCGGCTGCCGCGGTGGCCCGCGTGGGCGAAGCTCTCGAGGGGGAAGGGCTGGACGGCCGGGGCGTCGTCGTAGGGGTAGGGGAAGGCAGAGGAGGAGCCGTTGTTGCCGGAGAGCGGCAGCGGCCACGGCGCCTCTGCCGTGGCGCCGACGGCGCCGTTTTCAAACTCGGCGTCGGACGGCATGCCCTCGCCCGAGCAGCCGAAGGCGGCCGACGCCTGGCGCCAGTTGTCCCCTTGGCAGGGCGGCAGGAACGTGGCGTCGGCGACGACCTCCCCGCCCGTCCACGGGTCGGCGCTGTAGCTTCCCGGCACGGCCTCGGTGCTGTTGTCCCCCGGGGCGAGCGCGCCGAGCGCCGGCGTCGGCGCGTCGCCCGCGCCGAGCCGCCCTCGGCCGTCGTCGGCGCCGCCGCCGCCGCCGCCGGCCCGCGTGGCCGACGCCTCGCGCTCGGCGAGCGCGCGGGCGGCGGCCGAGGGGCTCAGGCGCCCGCCCCAGTTGGGGCGGTAGCGCGGGCAGAGGGCGAAGGGCCCCGACCCGTCGTCCTGGGGGCAGCACCGCTCGCCCGTGGCGTGCGACTCGCCCGCGGTCTCGCAGGCGTAGGGCAGGCGCTCGGGCAGCAGAGAGACGACCGGGGCGCGGAGCGGCGGCGGGGGCGGGGCGGCAGCGATTGCGACCGCGGCGGCGGCGGCGACAACGCAGCAGCAGTAAGCCGCCGCCGCGGCCGCCGCCGTCGTCCTCCAGCCTCCGCGGCGCATGGTGGCGATCGAGCGGCCGCTCGCCGGATTGGCTGCGGGCGCGGTTTCACGTGCGCGCGCGAACGCGCGAGAAGGGGCAATGTATGTTTCTTTTTTGGTCAGTTTTCGGTTGAGAGTCCCTTTTCTATCGCCCCGAACGGATGGACGGCGTGTCTCGCCCTCTCTCTCTTTATGTAAGTGTGACAAGTGCTGGAAAGTGAGGGGCTGATTGCGGGCGCCCGTGCGTATCTTACGGACGATCGATCGCGGGGAGGGGGGCGTGAGGATGAGGGGAGGCGTTTGGGAGAGGCCTTCGGGAGGACGGCGAGGCGAAATCCGCTCGACGACGGTACGGCGGCGACGACGGCGAGACTTGAGGGTCTCGCGCAGGGAGCCTCGGTCTTCACGAGCAGCACAAACAACAAGCACCATTGGAGGCAGAGTTCCTGTTCCTCTATCGTCCCTTCGATCAGATCAACGAATCGTCGCAATAGGCGAGGCGAGGCGAGGGGTGAACGCATTTAAAAAAAAGGACGAGCACCCCCCCCTTTCTTCTCTGCACACACGCGCATTCATCATCACACACGACTCTTGGCAAACGCCTGTCGGATGTCGCTGTTCGCCGCGCCGGCGCCGCGCCCCCCACGGTGCGTTCACTTGTTCGATCCAGGAAGGGAGGAGCAGGAAACAGAAACTGATGGACGCTCCCCTCTCAAACGCGCAAACCTCAACAGGGCGGCCGGCGGCGCGCTGGCCGCGCCCGACTCGGTCCCGTGGGACGAATTCTGGCAGCTGCAGCGCCACTCCAACGGCCTCCAGCACAACGTGAGTCCTTGCGTTTCGTTTTGCGGGCGCTCGCGCCGTCGATCGTCGGCCGCCGCCGCCGTCGACGCCCAACACGCCAATGCCGACTCCCTCCCTTGCCGCCGACCCCCGACAAAACCATCAACCGAAACAGGTCCAGGAGCTGGCGCAGCGCTGCGACGCCCTCGAGGCCCTCGTCGAGGACTACGAGGCCCAGCGCGAGGCCGCCCTCGACGCCGTCACCCAGTACTACGCGTGCACGGCCGAGCGCGTCGCGCGGCTCGAGGCGGCCGCCGCCCAGGCGCGGCAGCAGCAGCAGCGGGCCGAGGCCGAGACCGCGGCCGCAGCCGCCGACGCCGCGGCCGCCACCGCGGACGCCGCCGCGGCCAGTGCCGCGGCCGCGGCCGCGGCGGCCGCGGCCACGGTCACGCGCCGCGGCTCGGCGTCGCCCGCGGCCAAGCAGCAGCAGCAGCAGCAGCAGCAGCAGCAGCTGGCGGCGCGCCTGTCGGCGGTGGAGAGCGAGCTCGAGGAGGCGCGCGCCGAGGCGCGGGAGGCCGAGGCGCGCTTGGCGGTGGCGCGGCAGGAGCACGAGCAGGAGAAGCAGCAGCGGACGCAGCAGGAGAGGCCGGCCGACGAAGGCGCCGCCGAGGCGGAGGGAGAAGCAGCGGGCGGCGGCGGGCCAGAAACGGCGGCCGCTGCCGCTGTTGCTGCTGCCGCCGCTGCCGAGGAGGAGGCAGCGCGCTTGCGCGCCGACGCCGAGCGTGCCCTAAGGCAGGCCGCTGCCCGCGAGGCGGCCGCCGATCTCCGCGAGCGCGCCGCCGCCGAGGCTCAGGCGGCCGCAGAGGCAGCGCAGCAGGAGGCCGAGGCGGCGCTTGCCGCTGCAGGAGAGGCCGCCGCCGCCGCCGCCGCCGCTCAGCAGCAGCAGCTGCAACAGCAGCAGCAGCAGCAGGAGCAGCCGCAGCAGCAAGAGGCCCCTCCCCCGCCCAGCAGCCCCGCCTCTGCTCGCGCCCGCCGCACCGCCGCCCGCCCCGCCGACGACGCCCAGCAGCAGGAGCTGCTGCTGCTGCGGCTGCGCGAGCGCGAGGCCGAGCTGGAGGCTCGCGGCGCCGAGCTCGAGCGGCGCGAGGAGGCGGCGGCGCAGGAGCAGCGGCGCATGCAGGCCGCCCTGCTCGCGCTGCAGCAGCAGCAGCAGCAGCAGCAGCAGCAGGGCTTGACGGAGGCGGCCGAGGCGGCGGCGGCCGAGGCGCTGCCCGCTGAGGGAGCTGACGAGGAGGAGGAGGAGGAGGACAACGAGTGCGAGGACGAGCGGGGGCTGCTGGCCGAGGAGGACGCGGCGGCCGCGCGGCGGCGGCGGCGGCAGGGCGCGGCGGCGGCGACGGCGGCGGCGGCGGGCCAGGGCGAGTTTGCCGAGCGCGACCCTCCGCCCGCCGCGGCCGCGGCTAGCGGCGGCGTCTTTGCGCGCGCCGCGCGCGCGGGCCAGCAGTTCTTCTCCTTCGCGAGCCCCCGCTTTGGCGCGGGCGGGGCGGCGGGAGTGGCGGCGGCGGCGGCGGCGCCCGACGCAACGCTCGGCGGCCGCGGCAGCGGCGCGCACCTGCTGCTGTCGGGCGACCGGGCCGTCGCGACGGCCGCGGGCGCGCGCCCGGCCCCGAGCGCGCTGGACATTACGACGCGCACGCCCGGCGGCGGCTCGATGCTCGGCATGGGCTTATTCGGGCGGGCGGCGGCGGCGGCGGCGGCCCCCCGGGCAGCGGCGGCAGAGGCGGGGGCGGCAGATATTAGGGGCGCCGCCGCCGGACGGCGGGGCCGCAGGGGGGCAGCGGCTCCGCCGAGTGGCACGCCGCAGGGAACCGTGGCGCGCGCTGCCGCCGGGGCGCGCGGGGCCAAGCGCCGCGGCGGGGCGGGCGAGGAGGAGGAGGGGGAGCAGGAAGGCGAGGGGGGGGCGGTGGCGGCTCCCCTGCGCGCGCGCGGCGGGCGCGCGACGGCGGCGGCAGCAACCCCGGCCGCCGCCGCCGCCGCCGCGACCCAGGACAAGGCCGGGGCGCCGCGCCCGACCCCCGCCCGCGCTGGCCGGCGCGCCGCGCGGCCGCTGACGCAAGACGAGGGAGAGGAGGAGGAGGAGGAGGCCGCGGCTGCCGCTGCTGCTGCGGCCGCCGTCCCTCCCCCGACGACCGGCCGGCGCCCTCGTGCGACGCTCGCCGCCGCCCAGGCGACCCCCGCGCGCTCTGGCCGCGCCACGTCGGCTCGCGCGCAGCAGCAGCAGCAACAGCAGGACGACGCCGAGGTCGCGAGCGACGCCCCTCCTGCCGCGGCCGCTGCCCCCCGCAGCGCCGCCCGCCGCCGGCCGACCGGTGCGGCGGCGGCGGGCGGCGAGGGGGCGGCCGACGGCGGCGGAGGCTCGCGCGCGCGGGCGTCCAAAGCAGTAGCCTTGACCGCCACCGAGCGCGCCGCCGCCGCCCAGGCGGCCGCCGACGCCGCCGCCCTGGCGCCCATCGCCGAAGGCGGCGGCGACGACGGCCGGGAGGAGGCCCCGCCCTCTCGCGCCGCCGCCGCCGTCCCCCGCACCGCCCGCGGCGGCCGCCGCGCCGCCACTTCTGCCGCCGCCGCCACCACCTCGGACGCCACAGACGCTACGGCGCCCGCCCCCAAGACGGGCGGCCGCGCCCGCCGCGCGGCCGGCGCCGAGTCGGGCGCCGGCGGGGCCGCTGCTGCTGCGGCGGCGGCAGAAGGGTACGATACGGATGCCGCCACGACCACGACAGGCAGCCGCCGGCGGCGCGGGCCGCGCGCCGTCTCGGGGGCGGTCGCGGCGACCGCGGCGGGGAACGGGGCGCCGCCGGCTCCCGCGGCCGTGCTGTTGCCGCTGCCGAGCCCATCCCGCCGCGCGGGCGCCGGCGCCAAGCGCTCCCGCCGGGCCGCCGACGCCGACGACGAGGGGGGGGGGCGGCCGTCGCGGAAGCAGCTGGAGCCGGCGCCGGCGCCGGCGGCCGGGGAGGAGGAGGAGCCGCTGCCCCCCGGGCCTGGAGGCGGCGTCGCCGCCGCCTTATTCGGCGCGGTCGCCTCGGTCGCCTCGATCTTCAACAGCGGCGGCCGCGCGGTCCAATTTGCGCCGCCTGCGGCCGCCGCTGCCGCCGCCGCCGACGAGGGCGGCGAGGGCGGCGCGGGCGCGGCCGCAAGCGCAGGAGTCAACAAGGGGCGGCGCGGCGGCGCGGCAGCCCCGAGCGCCGACGCCGACGAGGCCGCCGCCGCCGCCCCATCTGCGCGCACGAAGGCGGCCACCACCCCCGCGCGCACGCCCGCCCGCAGCCGCGCGCGCGCCGCCGGATCCGGGGCCGCTGCCGGCCCCGCTGCCGCCGCTGCCGCCCCCGCGCCGGCCTCCCGCAAGCGCGCGCGCCCGACGTCCAAAAAGGCTTCCGCCGCCGGCGATGCGGGCGACGCCGCCGAAGGCAACGGCAAGGACGAGGCAGCAACAATCGCTGCGCGCGTCGTGCAGGAGCACGTCGAGCACGGCGACCACGTGTTCGACCACCCAGAGGAGGGGGAGGAGGGCGGGCAGCAGCACGAGGACAGCGGCGGCGGCGTGGTAGGGGCGGCGGCCGGCGGTGGGAGTGGTGGCGGCGGCGGCGGCCAGCGCAGCGGCGGCGGCCGGGCCACGGGCGGCGCCGCCGGACCCCCCGCGGCCTCGACGCCGGCGCCCAAGCGGGTGCGCAGGGGATGATCGATGGTGGCGGGCGCGCGCGGGTGTTTGTTCTGTGTTTGCTCGGAGGAGAAGGAAAAAGAGCAGGAGGAGGAGGAGAAGGAGGAGGAGGAGGAGGACGGGGCAAACGAGGCGGCCCCGCCACGGCCCGGCCGCCGCCGCCGCCGACCGTAGCGTCTCCGCCGCCTGTGCCCTTTTTTTGCTCGCTCGCTGCACTCGTCGCCCGGCGCCGGACTCTACCCTTTACTTTGTTGGAAGCCAGACTCTCATAACACACGCAACTGACGCACCGACGCGCGCGCGTGTCTCTCGAACGACAGGCGGGCAACAACACTCTTCCCCCCTTGCCGCTCGCATTCCTCCTCCTTTCTTCTCGTCCCCCCCCCGTGGTCCGAGCCCCCCCCGCGCGCCGGCCCAGCGTCCTAAACTCGGCGCGCGCGGCGCAATAGCAGGCGAGTGCCGCGTGCATTCGAGCCGCGTGGCGCACAGAGCCGATCTCAGCGCGCTCGCCCGCGCGAAGAACCCGGGGCGGACGACGGAAAGAATTAAAAAAAGGAGCAGGCCGAGGGGGGCAGACCACCACCACGGAGCTCGGCTTCGCTCGCCACGCGTGGAGCGCGCGCTTTTGTGTGACCAAGCGGTCACGTTTGACCGCCCCGGTGCAGCAGCGCCCGGGCTGCCGTCGCAAGAGCGAAGAAGGATGGGGCGCGAGCAGGGGGCGGACCTGACGACGGCTGCACCGGCGGCGGCGGCGGCCAGAGCGCCCTCCGCCGGCCGCCAACGCCGCCGCCAACGCCGCCAACCCCGCGCGCTGCTGCTGGTGCCGGGCTTGCTGTCGGCCGCCGCGCTCCTCCTCGTCGCGCGCGCCCAGGACGACGACCCCGCGACCACGGCGCGCCTGGGCTACGACCCCGCGACCGCCCGCCAGGACCACGGCGCCTACATCGGCTGCTTCGACGGCACGCAGCTGTGGCAGGCGGGCGTCCTCGAGTGGGTGCAGCAGCCGCTCGGCGGCGGGTCGGCGGCGGCGGCGGCGGCGGCGGCGCCGGCGCCGGCGCCGCCGTGGCCGCTCGGCCCCGCCGCCGGCGCCCGCTGCCCCGTCGCGTGCCGGCAGGCGGGCTTCCCCCTGTACGCCGTCAGCCGCGGGCTCGAGTGCGCCTGCCTCGGGCAGGCGCCCGCGGGCGGGGCGCGCCTCCCGGACGCCGCGTGCGACGCCGCGCCCGCGCCCGCGCCTGGCTCGCCGCCCGCGGCGGCGCCGGCCAAGACCAACGCGACGGCGGGCGCGCTCGTCCCCGCTGCCGCCGCTCCTTCCGTCGCCGCCTCTTCCGCCGCCGCAGGCGCCTCTGCGCTCGAGCGCGCCGCGGCCGCCGACGCCGTCGCCCGCTCGCGCAGCACGGTCGCCCTATTCTACCTGCACGACGCGGACGCGGCGCGCGTCGCCCTCATCACGCCGGACATGCCGGGGGGCGGGGCGGACGCCACCACGGGCGCCGCCTGCCGCCTGGTCGACGTGCCCATGCTGCCGCCCGGCGCGCCGCTCTTGCCGGCCGCCGGCCGCGCCGCCGCCGCCACCGCCGCCGCCGCCGCCGGCCGCGGCGCCTCGTCGCCCGCCAACGCCACCGTTGCCGCCGCTGACGACAACGACGGCCCCGCCTCGGCCTCCGCCGCCACCGGCTCCATGTCCCCCGCGTACAACCCCTCCAACGTCCTCTGGGGCGGCGAGCCGGGGGCCATGGCGCAGCTCGCGCGCTCTCGATTCAGGCCCGCCTCACCCGCCGGCCGCTCGACGGCGGCGTCTCTGGCGATGGACGCCGGCCAGGGCACCCGGCTGGAGGAAACGGGGGGGGCAGTCGCCTACGGGATGCACTCGTTCCGGGCGAGGGTCGCGCCGGAGGCCGGGGTCATCACGACGTGGTACCTGCGGTCGGACGAGCGGGCGACGGCGGGGGATTTTGACGAGGTACGATGATTTGCTTCTTTTTTTTGCGTTCTTTTTTGCGTCCTTTTTTCTGCTTCGCTCAGCTCAGCTCAGCAAACATCAAAATCACTCACCCCGTTCCTTGGCCTCCCACAACCGCCACCACCCCCCCCAAACCCAAAACCGACAGATCGACATCACCTTCCTCAACGGCCCCCCCTCCAACGAGTCGTCCACCGTCTGGCTGCGCGCCTTCTCCAACGGCCGCGGCATGGGCGACCTCGCCGCGCCGCCGCAGCGCTACCGCGCCGCGCTGCAGCGGCGCAACGCGACGACGGCGCTGCCCGCGGGCGCGTTCCCCGCGGCCGCCGACGACGTCGGGTCCACGTGGCACACCTACACGGTCGACTGGCAGCCCACGCACGTGGCCTGGTTCCTCAACGGCGTGCCCCTCGCCCGGCAGACGTGGGGCGCGCGCTACCCGCCCGAGGTGCTGCCGGCGGACGGCGCGCCGTCGGCCGCCGCCACGTTTCGCGCGCCGCGCCGCCCGATGCGCCTCGGCCTGGCGGTCTGGTCGGACCAGGAGCGGAACTTTGTCTACGGCGGCAGCCTGAGCTACATCGGCGTCAGCGGCCAGCCGGCGTCCCGGCCGGCGTCGCACTTTGCGGACGTGGTGCGCGTGCAGTGCGACGCCGAAGCGGACAGGCTGGCGGACGCGAGGGGCGGCTACAACGGCCCCGCCTGGGTCTACGGCGCGGGAGGAGGGGGCGTCGGGGGGGCGGCGGTGGCGGGGGCAGCCGGCAACGGCACCACCGGCGGCGGTGGCGCCAGCGGCGGCGTCGCCAGCGGCCAGTCTCCCCCCTCTTTCCAGCCGGTCTACTCGTCCAGCACGCCCGAGACGTGGGTCCTCCGAGGGCCCGTGGCGGCGGGGGCGCGCGCTCAGCGGCAGGGCGCCGCAGGAGGGGGGGCGCTGGGCCCGCCCCCGGCGGCCGGCGGCGGCCGGCGGATGGCGGCGCTCAAGGCCGGCGACCTGCCCGCCCGGCCGCACACGGCCCCGTCGCCGCTGATGACGTCATCGTCCAGCTTCGCGTCGCCGGCGGCCGCGTCCATCGTCGCGGGCGTCGCAAGCCTGAGGGGCGGGCGCATCGGGCCGGCGCCGGGGGCGCCGGGGGTGCCGAGCGTCGAGGCGCCGGCGGGGCCCGGGGGCGGCCGCGGCGGCGGCGGCGGCCGGACGGGCGGCGGAGGCGGCGGCGGCGGCACCGGCGCCGCCACCACCACCGGCCTCGGCAGCGTCTACAGCCACGTCAACCCGGCATGGAGGCCCGGGCGTAGGCCCGGCCCCGGCGGCGCCGCCTACATGCTGGGGGGTGCGGGCGGCGGCGCTGCCGAGGGGGAGCGGCCCGCCGACCAGGAGGAGCCGAGGATGCTGTCTGCGGCGGCGTCCGCCGCCGCCGCCGACGCCGCCGCCGCCGACGCCGCCGCCGACGCCGCCTTGCGCGCCGCGGGCGTCGCCGGCCGCCCGGACGCGCCCGGCGGCGACTTTTACAGCCCGGGCCAGGGCGGGGCGGCCTACTTCGCGGGCAGCGTCGACGATCAGGCCGCGGCCGCGGGCGTGCGCGGCGGGAGGGTGGACGAGGGGGCGCGCGGGCCGAATCTGGGTTATGGGGGCAGCATCGTCGCCGGCGGGACGGCCGGGGGCGGCGGCGTGCTGCCGCCCGTGCGCGCGCTGGAGCCCGGCCAGATCGGGCCGCCGCGCGCCGACGGCACCGTCCTGCGCTTTGTCCTGGGACCCGACGGCAAGCCGGCGCTGGGCCCGACCGGGCGGCCGCTGGTGAGGCGGGTGCGGCTCGGCGCCGACGGCCGGCCCGCGCGCCGCGTCGTCGTGCGGCGGCAGCAGGTGCCCGTCGCCGAGGGGCCCGACGCGGCGATCGTGGCGCGGGCGGGCGGGGAGGAGCCGCCGCGGGCGTTCCAGCTGCCGGAGCTGCCCACGTCGACGTTTGAGAGGCCGGAGGCGGTCACGCGCGAGGGAGAGGCCGTGGCCGGCGGCGGAGGCGGCGGCAATGGCGGCGGAGGTGGCGGCGGCAATGGCGGCGGCGACGGCAGCGCCGCGCTGACCCTGGCGCAGCAGCAGCAGCAGCAGCCGAGGCTGCAGCCGCGGCCGCTGGCCTGGTACGAGCAGCCGCAAATCAACGTGGCGACGCCGGTCCAGGGCGACGGCGTCGACGACCCCACGCCGCTGCCCGCGGTCATGCCGGCGGGCACAGGCTTTCGAGGTGGCGACAGCGGCAGCGGCGGCGGCGGCGGCAGCGGCAGCGGCGGCGGCAGCTCGGCGTCCGCGCCAGCGTCGGCCGAGCCTCCGACGCAGTCGCCGCTGCAGCAGCAGCAGGCCGGCGGCGCGGGGTCGCCCCTGTCGCAGGCACTGCTCGCGCGCGCCGCGCAGCAGCAGCAGCTGCAGCAGCAGATGGCGCAGGAGCGCCAGCAGCAGGAGCTGCTCCAGAAGCAGGCGCAGCAGCTGGCCCCCGCGCCCGCCGCTGCCCCGACGCCCGCTGCTGCTTCTGGCGCCGATGCTGCTGCCGCTGCTGCTGCCCCCGCGGCGCCGACGGTGGATAACGGAGACGAGGTTTACGACGACGGGGAGGCCTCGGGCCTCGGCGGGCCCGAGGACGAGGTGCTGCTGCGCAAGGAGGCGATGGCGGAGATGATGCAGCAGCAGAGGCAGCGACAGCAGGCGCGGCTGCAGCAAGAGGGGGAGGTGCTGCTGCAGCCAGCGGCGGCGGGGGTGGCCCCCGCGTCCGTCGCCGCCGCCGCTGCCGCCGCACCGGCCCTGGCCCCGGCTCCCGCTGCCGTCGCCACTGCCGCAATTTCCGAGGCGGCGGTGGCGGCGCCCACGCCCGCGTCGGTCAAGGCGCCAACACCGGTACCGGCGCCCGCTCCTGCCGCTGCTGCCGGTGCTGCCGCTGGTGCGGCGCTGGCGCCCGCAATCCCTCCCCCCGCGGCATCTGCGGAGGACAGGGAGGAGTCCGCCGAAGACAACATGCGCCTGGCCGCCCCCGGATGGGCCGCCGGGCGAGTCGCCGCTTCCGCCAGCGCCACTGTCGCTACGGCCACGGCTGCCGCGCCCGCGACCGCGCCCGCGCCTGCGCCCGCTGCCGCCACCGCCGCCGCTCCTGCCCCGGCGCCGCCCGAGCAAAAGCAGCAGCAGCAGCAGCAGCAGCCGCAGCAGACGCCGGCCGAAAAGGCCGCCCCTTTGCTCACCGACAACATTCCCTCCGACGCCGCCAAGCCTGCAGCCGCCCCCGACGCCCCCGCGTCGCTGCCGCAGCGCGACGCGCAGCTCGCTGCCGCCCTCGCCAAAGAGATGGCGGCGGCGGCAACGGCAGCGGCAGCAGAGGCGGCTCAGGCGGCGGCGGCGGCCTCCTCGGCCCCTCCGCCCGTGCTCTATGCCACCTCGTCCAACCGGGGCGCCGCAACGTGGGGCGCGCCCGCCGCGCCTCGGGCCGGCGCCCTGCTGGCCGTCGACCCGGCGCCGGCGGTGGCCAAGGCGCCCGCTGCCGCAGCCGCGCCTGCCGCGCAGGCGCCGGCGCCGGCGCCGGCGCCGCCGCCCGCCGCCCCCGCCGCGGAGGAGCCTGCGATCGGCACGTTTGAGCGGCCCGCGCGCTTCCTCGACGACGTCGCGCCGTCGGACGCCGGGACCCCCCTGGTCGCCGCCGCGATAATCGCCGCCCCCGATCCTCCTGGCGCGCCCGCCGCTGCGCCGGCCCCGGTCCTTGCCGCCACCAAGCCGGCCGCGGCCGCGGCGCCCGCGCCCGCCGCCGCCGCGGCCGCCCCCGCCGCCGCGCTCCCGGCCGCCGGTGCCAACGTGGCTGCGGCGGCCCCGCCCAGCGCGTCGGCGGCGGCGGCGGCGCCCTCCTTGCCGGCGGCCAACACTACGATCGTCGCGCTGCCCGCCGTCGCCACCAACAGCAGCAGCACCCACGCGCCTGCAAAAGCCGCCGCCTCCACGTCGAGCCTCCCTCCCACGGGCCCCAGCGGGTTTGTCGCCACCGCCGGCTCCTCCGCGGCGGTCGCGCCGTTGTCCGCCGCCGCGGCCGCCGCCGCACTCGAGGCGGCGGACAAGAAGCCGCTGCCGCTGCGCGCCGCGCCCCGCGAGCCCCCGCCCCGCAAGGTCGTGTCGGCCCCCTCGCGCCCCCTGCCCCGCGGCATGGTGGTCGCGACCGGCCCGGCCGCCCTCAAGGCCAAGGAGGACGCGATCGCGGCGCTCAGGGAGAAGGAGCAACGCGACGCGAGGCTGGCGGACGAGGCCGCCGCCAATAATGCCGCCGCCGCTGCCGCCGCCCTCGCCGACGCAGTGCTGGCCGCAACCACGACGCCCGCGGACGCGCTCGCCGCCGAGCTGGAGATGCCCGGCGCCGTGCCGGAGGCGCCGCGGGCGGCGGCTGCCTCACCTGTTGAATCGACCTGGGGTCAAGGCGGGGAGGATGGCGCGTCGGCCGGCGGCGGCGGCCCTCTTGGCCTCTCGAGGCGGCCCGCCGCCGCTGCCGTCCGGCCCGGCGGCGCGGGCGACCCGCGCGGGGAGATCGTTCGCCGCGTCGTCCTCCCCGACGGGCGCGTGCGCGTCATTCGCCGTAGGCCAGTGGCGGCCAGGGCTGTTGCCGGCGGCGGCCCTGCTGTTGTCGCCGCCCCCCCTGCTCCTGCCTCCGCCGCGCTTCTAGCCACTGCTGCGGCGCCTGCTCCCGCCGCCACTCCTGGCGCCGCCGTCGTCGCGTCGGCCGACGCCGCCAAGCAGCCCTCTCTGGCCCCGCCAGAGCCCGCCTCGTCGACATGGGGCCGCCCCGACCTGAAGGCCCAGGCCGCCGCGCCTGCTCCGGCCGCGAGCGCCGCGCCGATGCTCTCTCGGCTGGCCGCCCTGCCCGAGCCGCAGCCACAGCAGCGGCAGACGCCGACGCCGTCCAAGGAGGCTGCCGGCGCCGCCGCCGCCGCCGCGGCCGCTTCCGCGACGCCCCGTGAGGTAGACTCTGGCGCGCGGGCGGAAGGCGGCCCGGCCGGAGCGTGATTTCTCTGGATGATGTGGACGACTGATAGATAGACGATCCAGAATAGGCACCCACCAGAGATAATGGACAGATATAGTTTTTTGCAGCGCTAAGCGAATATTTGAGCGCGCGTTTTGCGGGCGTTCCGCGACGACGACCAAAAACCCTTTTTGTTGCGATCCATCTTCTTTCATTTTGGTTAATGCACGTGTGCGCTATGGAGCTAGAATGTAAAAGAGAGAGCTCCGCTCAGTCCCCTAGTACCCGAACGGGTTGTCATCGTCACGGTCTTCGGCGCTGCTGGTGTCGCCGCCGCCGCCGCCGCCGTCGCCGCCGACGTCGCCGTCCTCGCCGCGCTCCTTCTTCTTCCTTGCGCCGCCGCCGCCGCCGCGCCCTCCACGGCCGCGCCCTCCCCTGCCGGCACCGGTGCCGGCGCTGCCGCGCCCGCGTCCACCGCCTCCGCGCGCGCCGCGGCCGCCGCGCCCTCGCCCACCGCGCCCGCGCGCCGCGCTGCCCGGGCGCGCCTTCCCGACGTCCGAGCCGCCGGCAAAGACGACGAGGCCCGGGCCGCCGGGCGACCTCGCCGCCGCCGCCTCGCCCTCCTCCTCGCCGTTGCCGTCGCCGCCCGCGCCGCCGCCGTCATCCCTCTCCCCGCTGCCGCCCGCGCCCGCCCCCGCGCGCCTGCGCCCCGCCGCGCCCCCCGCGGCGCTCCCGTAGTTGGCCGCGTCCGTCTCCAGCAGCCCCGACAGAGCGCGCGAGAGGTCGCCCAGCAGGCGGCCCGTCGCGTCGGACGGCGCGCGCAGCTGCAGCGGGCCGAGCGAGAAAGTTCCCGCCACTTGGGCGAGCTGGGCGATCGGCACGCGCTCCTCGAGGCGGCGGCGGTCGCCGCGCGGGTCGAAAGCCTCGATGCGGTCGTCGGCGAGGCCGTAGGAGGCGGACAGGTACTGCTTGAGCAGCAGGAGCAGCGCGGCGGCAAACGCGGCGCGGCCGGCGGCGGCGGGGAAGGCGCCGCCTCCGCCGCCCCCGCCGCCGCCGCCGCCGGCCGCGCCAGCAGAAGCAGCAGCAGCAGTGGCAGACGCCGCGGGCCCGCCGGCGGCGGCGGCGCTGGGGCTGCCGGCGGCAGCACCGGTGGCGCCGACGCCCGACTCGGCCTTGACGGCTGCTGCGGCGGCGGCCGCGGCCGCGGCAGCAGCGGCCCCGCGGGCGGCCGGCGGCAGCAAGTATTGCCCCGCGCCAAAGCGCCGCAGCCCTGCGCGCAGCCGCGAGAGCGCTCCCGGCGCCAGGCGCGCGACGAGCTGGTTCACGCGGTAGATGAGGATGAGCGGCTCGTCGGCGCGGCGCAGGGGGAGATTGGCGGCCACCTGCGCGAGGAACGCGAGGAACTCGAGGTCGGCGACGCCGCCGCCGCGGTGGTGGCCGCCGCCGCCCATGCCGCCGCCCATGCCGCCGCCGCCGCCAAGGCCGTCGCCGACTGACGCCGCCTTGCGCGCGGGCGACGCGTCGTCCGGCCCCCCCGCTCCTCCTCCTCCGCCGCCGCCGCCCCCGGCCGCCGACGCCTCCAGCACGTCCTCGAACGGCCGGACCAGCGTCGACAGAAAGGCCATGCGCTGCCGCGCGCCCGCGGGCTGCACGATGTGCGCGTAGGCGGCGCCGACGCCGGCCAGCGCGCCGGAAGGGGGGCGGGCGGGCAGCGGCATGCCAGGGTGCGCCGCCCTCCACAGGCGGCGCTGGAAGTCGAATGCGGCGGCGATGCCCGCGGGCGCGAGTTGGTTGCCGACGTACTCGGGGTACTTGTCGGCGGCGGACTTAAGGACGCGCAGGGCGCGGGCGGGGGTGCTGCCGTCGGCGGCGACGGCGGCGGCGAGCGCGCCCCCGCCGCCGGCGCCGGGCCCGCCGGCCGCCGCCACCGCCGCGGCGGCGGCGGCGGCGGCCGCCGCGCCCCCTCCCGTCGAGGCCAGCAGCTCCAGGCTGCTGCTCGCGCCCAGCGTCGTGTCCGTCAGCAGCGCGAACAGGGGCGGCACGGCCGTCCACGGCGCCACCAGTCCGTTGCGCAAGACCACCTCGATCAGGTCGAGCGCGCGGCGCCGCAGCACGGCGGCCGCGCCCTCGCCGACGGCGGCGGGCGCGGCGGCGGCGGCCGCGGCGGCGGTCGATGCGGCAGCGCTGTTGGCGGCGCTGCTGGCGGCGGCGTGGTGCTGGCCGCTGCTGCCGCCGTCGGGCGCGCCCAGGCTGCCGACGCGGGCGAGGGCGGCGCCGGCGCCGGCGCTGGCGGGGGTGCCGTGGAGCGCGGCGACGGAGGACGGGGGGGCGCGCGAGGGCGTGAGCGCGGCGGAGGCGGCGGCGCCGCTGGCGGCCAGGGAAGGAGGAGGGCCCGCGCCCGGCGGCGGCGCGGGCGGCGCGGCGCGGACGGGCGTCGCCAGCGCCAGCGCCAGCACCTGGCCCCACAGCCGCTGCAGCAGGCCGCCGCTCAGGCTGCTCCCGTCCGCCTCGCCGTTGACGCGCGCCAGGCGCCGGTGCGCCCCGGCCCCGCCGGGCAGCGTGGTGGCCGCGCCCACCGCCGCCGCCTTGGCCTCCGCCGCCTTTTGCCGCCCGACCATTGACTCCTCCTCCGCGCGCAGCAGGTCGACCAGGTTGGCGAGCGCGCGCGTCTTGAGGGCGGCGGTGGACGCCGGGGCGAGGGCCGACTCGAAGACGGCCACGGCGCCGCCCGCGCCGGCGGGGTCGGCGGCGGCGCCGCCGCCCGACGAGGACGACGGGGCGCCGCCGCCGCCGCCGCCGCCGTTGCCGCCCGGCTGCGGGTCTGGCATCAGCAGCGCCGGCCGCGCCACGCACAGCAGCCCGAGGGCCTGCAGGGCGCCCTCAACGGTGCGCGCGGGAACGGGCACGCCCGCCTCGCGCGCGCGCCACACGCGCACGCACAGGTCGCGGACGCCGCGGGTCGAGACGGGCGCGGCGGCGGCGGCGGCGGCATCGTCGGCATCGCCGTTGCCGTCGCCGCCGTCGCCGTCGCCGCCCGCTCCCCCACCCGCTCCCCCACCCGATGCCCGCTGGCGCTGCAGCCGCTGCTGCCGGAGCTGCTGCCGCCGCCGCTGGTCCTCCTCGGCCGCCTCGTCGATCAGATTGGCGCCGTACCGGCACAGCTGCCCGACGATGTAAAGGATGCGCGGCGAGTGGGCGAGGCTGGCTGCCGCGGCCGCGCGCGGCGGCGGCGCGCCCGACGGCGTGCCGATGCCGTTGTTGGTGTTGCCGCCGCCGCCGCCGCCGATTCCCCCCGCCCCCCCCGCCACCGCCTCCTGCACGTCCATCGCGTGCGACACGATGCGGCAGCACTTGCTCGCCAGGCCGGAGACCGCCGCGCGCACCGCCGGCAGGCGCCCCCTGGCCGTGGCCAGTCCACAGAGGGCCTTGCAGGCCGCGGCCACGACCTGCACGTAGGCCTGCGCGTTGACAGAGGCCAGCAGGTCGCGCTGTAGCTGCGCGGCCGTGTCCGCGTCGAGGGCGGGCAGGCCGCGCACGAGGCCGTCGACGATGGCGAGGACGCAGAGGGCCTCCTCCGCGGCGAGGCGGTCGGCGGCCTGGCGGTCGGCGGCGGCGTCGCGCCCGGCGCCGCCGCCCGGGGTCGAGGCGGCAACCGCGGCGGCAGCCTGCGCGGCGCCGCCGCCGGCGCCGCCGGCGGCGGCCGAGGGCGTCAGGTAGGGGGCCAAGCAGCGCACGAAGCGCGCGGGGTCGTTGGGCGGGATGCACACCGAGGGGTCGGCGGTGCAAAGGGCGTGCAGGGCCAGCAGGCGCCCGAAAAGGTCGTCGTCGTCGTCGTCGTCCCCTTCAGCGTCGCCGTCGCCGCCGTCGTCGCTCCCGCTCCCGCTGCCGCCGCCATTGTCGTCGCCGTTGCCCCCGCCGCCGTTGCCGGTCGCGGCTTCGTCCTCCATGTCACCACCTCCGCCCGCAGCGATGCCCGAGCCGCCCGACATGCCGTCGTCGACGCCTCCCCCGTCGCGCTGCTGCTGCTGCTGCTGCCGCTGCTTGTGCCTCTGCCGCTGCTGCCGCTGCAGGCGCCGGCCCGCGGCCGCCGCCTCGCGTTGCTGCAGGCGCAGCGCCTGCTCGAGCAGGGCCGCGGCCACCTCGCGTGCGCCGGCCGCGGCGCCGCTTGTTTCGAGCGCGGCGCGCAGCATCACGACGAGGGGGTGGTCGGCCGGCAAGGGGAGGGCGATCGGGCCGCCGCGCGCCGCCGCCGCCGCCGCCGCCGCCAGCGCGCCGCCGCCACCGCCCCCCTGCTGCTGCTGCTGCTGCTGCTGCTGCTGCCCCTGGGCCGTGCCGAGCACGTACACCACGCGCGCGACGGCCGCCAGCTCGGACGCGCGCTGCGCCGGCAGGCGCGGCGCCGCGGGCCCGCCCTCGGCCGGCGCGTCGTATTCGCCGCCAGCGTCCAGCAAGGCGACCGCGGCCGTGCCGCCGGCCACGTCGCCGCCGCCAGCGCCGCCGCCGCCGGCGCCGCCGCCGCCCGGCGCCGCGACCACGGCGTCTGCCGAGAACCACAGCTGCGCGCAGAAGCGCGTCACCAGCGCCCGCACGGTGGCCTCCTGGTCCGTCGCCCGCTGCAGCAGCACCACCACCGCCTCGGGCACGCGCCGGAAGCCCGGGCACCGCACGCAGACGTCCCACAGCGCGCGGACCGCCCGCTTGCGGACGCTCACGCCGGCGTCGGCGGTCGCGTAGGCCAAAACGTCGAGGTACCCCTCGGCGAGCGCCGGGTGCGCGGCCAAAAACCTGCCCAGGAGCTCGAGGGCGGCCTCGCGCACGCTGATGGACTCGTCCTGCAGGGCGGCGCGCAGGCCCGCGGCGACGTCGGGCAGGCCGAGGGCGCGGGCGTCGGCCTGGACGACGGCGGCGAGCGCCTTGACCGCCCGCTGCCGGACGGCAGCGGCGGCCGGCGGGGGCGGGGGCGGGTTCGGGGCGGCGTGCGGCGGGTTCGTAGCGGCCGCGGCGGCTTGGGCGCCCGGGTCCGGGCGGCGGGCGTCGGCGGCGTCGACCAGCCAGCGCACAAGGGTGCCGCGGCCGACGCCCAGGGGGCCGGCCATGACGACGCGCAGGGCGGCGGCGCGGGCGGCCGGGCGCGTGAGCGAGGCGGCGGCGGCGGCGGCGGCGAGGGCGGCGGCGGCCGGGGCGTTGGCAGCGTTGGCGAGCGGCGCGGTTTGGCGGCGGGAAACCGTCGGGCCGCCGCCGCGGCGGGCGAGCTCCGCGGCGGCGAGGGCCGCGGCGCTCAGGCTCGACACGGCGGCGGCCGCGACGCCGCGGGCCGTGTCGCCGCGGTCGTCGCCGTCGTCGCCATCGTCGCCGCCCGATGGGGCGGCGCGGCCGCGGCCGCCGTGCCGCTGCTGCTTCTGCTCCTCCTCCTCCGCGAGGGCGCTCGGCGGAGGCAGCTGGCGGTCGTGCAGCTGGCGGTAGCGCACCACGAGCGTGCGCATGGCCGCGGCGGTGGCCGCCGGAGAGAAGCCCGAGGCACCCCCGTCCTCGCCGTCCTCGCCGCCGCCGCCGCCGCCGCCGTCGCCGTCGCCGTCGCCGCTGCCGAGCCGGCGGCGCACCGCGCCCTGCTGAGGCTGCTGCCCCCCCCCCTGCCGCCGCTGCTGCTGCTGCTGCTGCTCTTGCAGCAGCGACTGCACCGCGTCGTGCAGCATGCGCGCGCAGATGAAGTTGCGCGCGGCTTCGGCGCGGCGGCTGCGCGACGGGGCGACGGCCGCGCCGCCGCCGCCGCGTCCCCCCGCCGCCGCCGCCGCCGAGTTTCCCGAGCGGACGGCGTCGAGGGGAAAATAGCCGCCGCCGCCAAACCCGCCGCCGCCCGCCCCTCCTCCCCGCCCTCCTCCCCCCACGGCCTCGAGCAGCAAGCACTGCAGCACGTCCGACGTCGTGGGCCCGGCCGAGACAGAGGCGGCAGGCGCCTGGCCCGCGGCCCCGCCCTCCTCGTCCATCGGCCGCAAGCCCGCCCCCTGTCCTCCTCCTCCGCCGCCGCCGCCACCCGTCTGCTCCGCCGCCGCCGCCGCCAGCCGCGTGCGCGCCGCGCCGACCAGGGCCTCAACGCCCGCCCGCGCCGCCTCGTCGGCGATGGCGTCGGCGCACAGCCGCGCCGCCAGCGCGCCCGTGAGGTCGACGCACGCGGAGCGGACGCCCGGGTCCGGGTGCGCCAGCCCTTGCGACGAGTGCAGGGCCTTGACGAGCCGCCGCAGCAGCGTGTGCGCCGACGGCCACTCGGGCAGCGCCTGCGCGGCGCAAAAGTCTGCGAGCAGGGCGTCGGCGACGGCGCGCGCGTCGGCGCCGCCGCCGCCGTCGCGCCCGGCGCGCGCGAGCGGCAGGCGGTCGAGCACGCCGGACCAGACGGCGTCGGCGACCGCGACCGCGCCGGCGTAGCAGGCGGTCACGGTGGCGGCGGCGGCCGCGGCGTCGGCGGCGGTGGTCGTCGCTGGCTTGCGGGCGGCGGGGGGCTTGCCCTTCTTCTTCTTGTTTGCGGCGGCGGCGGCGGCGGCGGCGGCCGGGGGCGTCTGGCTCCTGCGGCGGCGGCCGCTGGGTCCCCCCCGCGGCGGCGGCGCCCGCTCCTCTCGCTCCTCCTCCTCCTCTTCGTCGTCGTCGTCTTCGTCCCCCGCGCCCGCGCCCCCGATGAGCAGCTGCGTCACGTCCGGCAGGCGCGCCGCCGCCTCGACCAGCTGCATCAGCAGCGCCGAGGCGACCATCACGCGCACGGGCGCCTCGCCGGTCGGCCCCCCCCCGTCCTCTGACGCCAGAAAGGGCCGAGGCGCGGCGGCGGCCGCGGCGGCCGCAGCGGCCGCGCCCCCGCCGCCGCCGCCACCGGCGGCGCCGCCGCCGCCGCCCGCCCCTCCGCCTCCGCCCCCCCCGCCGCCCAGCCCGCCGACCACCGTCGCCAGGACTTCCTCCATGATGGCCGGGCGCAGGTCCTCGTGCCGCCCGAACGCCGCGACCGCCAGGCCGGCGCCCGCGACCTGGATCAGCGCCGTGGCGGCGGCGCCGCCGGGCCCGTCCAGCGCGGTCGAGGCGAGCGCCGCGCGCGCGAGCGGCAGCAGGGCCTGCGGGTCGAGGCGCACGCGCGCCACGAGGTCGGCGAGCAGGGCCAGGGCGAGCTCGACGCGGCCCGCGAGGGCGGGGAGGCAGGGCGGGGGGGTGGCGGCGTGGCGCGCGGCGGCGGCCGAGGCGGCGGCCGCGGCGCGGGCGGCGGCGGCGGCCGTGCCGCCCCGCTTGTGCGAGGGCGCCGCGGCCGCGGCGCGCGCCGCCGCCCGCGCCGCCGCGCACGCGAGGTCGGGGCGGTGCGAAGCGCGGTGGCGCGCGTCGTAAAAGGCCAGGACGTTGCGCTGCAGGTGCCCTTTCACCGTTGCCATGACCGCGTCCGCCAGCTCGGCGCGGTAAAGGGACGGCGGCATCCCGGGCGACGCCAGCACCAGCAGCGCGGCGGCGGCGGCGTCGAGCGCGGCGGCAGCGGCGGAAAAGGCCGGGCACGCGCGCTCGGTCGCGCCGGGCCCGGCCGGGAGCAGGTCGACCGCAAAGGCGCCGGGCACGGGGGACGGATTGCGGTGGATGGCGGCGACGGCGGCGGCGGCGGCCGAGGACGCAGGAGGAGGCTTTTTGGGTTTCTTGGCGCCGCCGCCGCCGCCGCCGCGCTTTTTGCCACCGCCGCCGCCGCCGCCGCCCTCGTCCGCGTCGTCCTCCTCCTCCTCGTCCTCCCGCTGCACCGGCGCCCCCCCCCGCCCCTCCTCGTCCTCCTCCTGCTGCTCCCGCCACCGCCGCCGCTCCTCGGCCCCCGCGGCCGCGCTGCCGGCCTCCAGCACGCGCCCGAGCGCGCGCGTCAGGGAGAGCAAGAGCGGCTCGCCGAGCGAGGCCGTCGCGCCGAGCGCGCGGGCGGCGGCCAAGGCGTCGACTAGGGCGCGCAGCGCCCCCGCCACCCGCGCGGGCGGGGGGGCGGGCGGGGGGGCCGAGGACGGGCTGCCTGCTCCGCCCGTCGCGTGCAGAAAGGCGTTGGCGGCCGCCTCGGCGGCGGCCACGGCGCGCGGAGCGTCTTCGGACAGGGGGACAAAGGAGGCGCCTCCGCCGCCGCCCTTGTTGCCGCCGGGGGCAATCGCCGCCGGCCCCCCTCCTGTTCCGGCGCATCCTCCGGCCATGTCTTCGTCCTCCAGGTAGGGCAGCGGCTGCTGCGGTTGTCGCGGCTGCTCGCGCGGCTGCTGCTGCTGCTGCTGCTGCTGCTGCTGCTGCTGCTGCTGGGCGTCGGCGGTGTCAGCGGCCTCGGAAGCGCCGCCGCCCCCTCGGCTCGAGCGCGCGCGCTTGCCAGCGCGCCCGTCCTCGGCGGCGGTGGCCGTCGCGGTCGGGGGGCCGGGCGTGGCGGCGGCGCCGTCGGGCCCCGCGCCCGTGATGGCGGCCGCCAGCTCGGGCGCGAGCCGCTTGCGCCCGGCCGCGGCCGCGAGCTCGACCATCGTGGCCGGCGGAGCGGCGGCGGCCGCGTCGGCGCCGCCCTGAGAGGTCGCGCGGCGCTCTATTTGTTTTTTCGGGGGGTTTTGTTTTTTTTGTTTGTTTTTTGTTACGGGTGGGAATTTTTGCGCGTGAGTGAGGTGACGACGCGATGACGACGCCGACACGGAGACGGGCCTGCGCCAACAACACCACGCGCCCGAGCGACGAGCCGAGAACTCAACTGGCCGACACGCGCGCGTCCAGGGCGCGGTTGTCGGCGCGCAGCACCGCTTCCAGCAGCGACGGCGGGCGGCGGCGGGCGGCGGCGGAGGAGGGCGGGCCGCCCTCGTCGTCCGGCAGGAGGGCCGGGGGGGGCGCCGCGGCCGCCTCGGCGCGCGGTTGGCTGTCGGTTGTCGTTCGCTTGTTGCTTGTTCGTTGGTTGAAGGAGAGTGAGCAAGACGCAAGGAGGGCAAGCGTCGTTTGTTCTCCTTCCTCGCGCGCAAACGGCGGCGGCCGGCGGCGGCTGGCGGCAGGGCGAGGGCCAATCTCGGAGAAAGAAAAAAAAGAGACTCACAGGTACCCCAGGTCGACTGCTCGCAGGGCCTCCACCACGCCTTGCACCGTCTGCGCGTCCTCGGCCAGCGCGCGCAGGGCCGCGCGCTCGTCGGACGACAGCGGGGGCAGCAGCGCGGCGGCGCTCTCGGGCGCGGCGACCGCGGCGGCGCTGGCGCGCGCTCCGCCGCCGCCGCCGCCGCCGCCGGGGTCCGACGACGACGGCAGCGGCGCCAGCGGCAGCGGCAGCGGCAGGTGCTGCGACGGGTCCGCCTGCACGAGCGTGGGCAGGCGCGTGGGCGGCAGCTGCCACGGCGGCGGGGGCGCGTGCTGCTGCAGATGCGCCATTGCGTTTGGATTGCCTTTCTCTATCTCTCTCTCGGGAAGGCGACGTTTTGGTTTTCGTCTGGTTTTTTTTTGTGTTTTGCGCGCGCGCGCGGGTGCCCCCACGCGCGCGGATGATGGAAGGATGTTGGATGCGCGAGGGTGGCTTCAAGTTGCCAAGTTGCAAAGCAGGGGATGGGACGTTATGGCTTCGATTGGCGGGCAGTGGGCTACTTTTGCGATCGGTGAGATTTTTCAAAAAGGGAGGAGGAGGAGGAGGAGGAGAAAGGCGACAAGAAGGCGAGCAGCCTTCTTGTCGCAATTCTCGGTAAGCTAGCGCCCCCTCTCTCATTGGCCCCTCCACACGCGCTTCCCCAGATCACACGCACCACCACACCCTTGAACCTCCCTTGGACGTGTGAAGAAGCAAAGAGGGGGAGCAACCCGCACTTGAGACAGAGCGCCAACACCTCTCGCGCGCGCCAGTGAGAGCGCAACGTGCGAACGCGCACACACTTGCAGCAGCGGCGGCACAACCGATCGAGAGAGCGAGACAGACCCGCCGGCATCATGCTGCGCCGCGCGGCCACGCGCTTCGTCGCGGTGAGGAAGAAGGCGTCTCCTGAGAGGGTTGTTCTCTCCTATCCGCTCCGCCAAAAGCTTCTCTCTGCTCTCTCCCCTCTGCTCTTCGACTGGACCACAACGCCCCGCAGTTGTGCGAGCCCTGGCTGCGCTGGTGCTGATCGACCCCCGATCACCACCGGCGCACGCTGCAGAGAGGGAGAGAAAAGAGGGAGCAAGAGAGAGACGATCTGAGTGTGTCGCTGACGCGGGCCCCCACTCTCTCTCTCGTGCACCGTCGCGAGCATCGATGCGCGCGATCGGTGGCGTCCACGACCCCGTCCTCTCCGTCTGCTCCTTCCGGATCCGCGCCAAGCTCACACCTTCCCCCTCTTTCCAAACACAAACGAAACCACGCTCGCCGCCCGCCGCCGCCGCCGCCGCCGCCGCCGCCGCCGTCTCTCCTCCCCCCTCCCACCCCCCAACAAAAAACCAAACCACGGCAGGCCGCCGCGCCGGCCGAGCAGGCCACGGCCGCCGCCGCGACGACCACCGCCACCAACCAGCCGCAGCTCCAGCAGCGCCGCGCCTACGTGGCGCCTCTGGCCTTCGAGTTCTCCGAGGGCGTCCGCGCTCCCGCCGCCAAGCCCGCCGCGCACGAGCCGCTGACCGCCACGCTCGCCAGGCAGTGCGCCGAGACCGAGGGCGCCATGGCCCTGCTCCAGGCGTACAAAGACCTGGGCGACGAGGGCGACGAGCCCTACCTCAAGCAGCACAACCCGCGCGCGTTCGAGGACCTCGCCAAGCCGGTGCCCAACTTCAGGCTGTTTGGCCTCAAGGCCGGCGAGGTGCCGAAATTCTTCGACGGCGTGCTGTCGGCGCGCGCGGCCGAGGCCGTCAAGGACAAGGGCCTGTGGTGGGAGCAGCGCCGCGAGCAGGCGGTCGAGCGCGTGAAAGCGCGCGAGGGGGACAAGGACGCGCCGCCCGCCGCCGCCGCCTTTGGAACCGTCCCTGTGCCCGAGTGGCGGTACGGCCAGGGGGTGTCGCTCGGCGCGCTCAATAAGGCGACCGACGCCTACCTGGCGGCCCTGGTGCCGGAGCGCCGGCTCGTCGTGCCGGCCTCGGTCACGGGCGGGTCCTCGGACGCCCTGGCGCGCGCGGCGGGCGCGGGAGTGGCCTCAGCCGTGTCGGCGGCCGTGACAGGCGTCGTCTACGAGGGCGGCGCGCCCGCGCCCGACGGCTTTGCCTTTTTGTCGGCCGCCGAGGCGCACGCGCGCCTGTCCGCGCGCCGCGCCGAGGTCCACGGCCGCTTCCTGCGCATGTGGGCGCGCCGCCTGCTCGCCACGCCCGAGCAGGCGCTGGTGCCGCTCCGCGAGCGCGACGCGCTGCTGGCGTCGAAGTTCGAGGACGTCTCTCCCAAATACAACGGCCTGCTCGATCTGGTGGCGCGCGGCCCGCAGGCGTACGGCGCGCGCCTCGCGTCGTGCGAGGCCACCGACTCGTTCCTGCTGCGGCGCAGCAAGGCCGAGATCGCCGCCATGTTCGAGCCGAGCGCGCCCGAGGCCGAGGCCGCGGCTCTGGCGGGGCAGCTCGAGGACCGCGCGGCGGCGCTGGAGAGGCTGCTGGGCCCCGCGCTCGAGCCCGAGGGCGCGCCGTCGCGCCTGCGGTCGGAGGAGGCGCGCGCGCACGCGGATCAGATGCACGCCCCCGGCCGCCTGATGCACGCCGAGGGCATGCGCCTGGCCGCGCGCTACGCCGAGGAGGAGGCCGAGCTCGCGGCGCGCCTGCGCGCCGCGGGCGGGAGCGGCGACCGCGCCGAGGTGCTCGCCGCCCAGCGCGCGGCGCCGACGCCCGCGCAGCGCGCCGCGCAGCACGCCTCGGGCGCCGGCGCGCGCGCGGTGGCCGCGCTCGAGGCCGAGCGCGACGCCGCGGCCGCCGACGGCGACGCCTACGCCGCCTACGCCCTGGCCGCCCGCGCGCGCTTCGAGGCCGACCCGTCCAACCTGCGCCACCCCGAGGTTCTCTACCCGTCCGTCGCCGCCGAGCGCTTTGCCATCGACGCCGCCGAGTTGGACGCGGCCGACGCCGCGCTCGACGAGGCCGAGGAGGAGGAGCTGTGGCTGCTGACGCTCGCCGCCCAGAGCTCGCATGCCGCGCGCCACCTCGAGTTCGACCTGCCGCAGGCGGCCGTCGCGCACATGGACCCGATCCTGTACAAAAAGCTCGACTGGGAGACCACGCACGGCCACGACCTCTTGCACCACGAGGCCGACCAGGCCGCCGACTGCGAGCAGGGCGAGTACATCCGGTCGCAGTACGGCTTGGAGAATTTGTCGCACCACTTTCTGCCGCTGATCCGGTACCGCCGGGAGAAGTGGCGCAGGCTGCACGGGAGCTGGCCGCCGGAGCTGAGCAACCCGGGCAAGTAGAGAGGGAGACAAAAAGGGGGGGGGGCTGGGGCTCGATTTGGGTTCGGCCGACAGAGCAGTGAAGCCTTTTTCGCCGACTCGCCTTGTCTTGTTTTTGAGCGTCTCGCCCGTCTGTCGCCTTTTTTTTGCCCCGTTTCTTTTCCGTGTGGGGTTTTTGTTTTGGTCGGCAGCTGCCATTTTTGGGGTGTGTCGCTCACCTCTAGGGCGTATCAGATAGTGCATCCCGATCCAGATTGTTCGCGCACCAACGAGAGACAAAAAAAAGAGCACCTTGCGGAACGCCGTCTCCCCTCGTTTCCCCGTCTCGTCCCCCCGGCCGATAAACGGGGCGCGCTCTCTTCCCCTGCTCTTTCCGGCAACACAACCCCCAACGCTCCAACAATCGTGAAGAGATCTCTGACTCTAGCACAGCGATGACCAGTTACAGTGAACAGAATCCGACCACAAAAAAGCGACGCAAAGACAGCCGGAGGAAAGGGGAGCCGGGAGCGAGGCGCCGACCCGCCTCTCTCTCTCTCTCTTTTCCCACACCGCCCCCCTCTCGTCCCCTCCCCTCCTCTCCTCAAAAAAACGTCGAAAGGCGCCTCAGTTGCCGCCCGTGATCACGGCCGGCAGGTTGAGCAGGTTGGTCGTGATGTTGTACCCCGCGGGGTTGGCCAGGTGCTTGAGCAGGCCGTCGACAGGCCCCGTGCGCGTGACGAGCGCCTGCACCGCAAAGCCGATAAAGGCGACCTGCGCGTCCGTTTTTTTTTCCGGAGTTGTGTGTTTTTATTTTTTGGTTTCGTTGTTTTTGGCATTGGTTTCGAGTTTTTTTGGGAGGGGGCAGGAGAAGGCGGCGTCGGTCGGTGCTATTATGGGACGTGTCTGATGTTTGCGCGCGTGTGCCGGGGCGTTCCCGCGGGCGCAGCGAGAGGCAAAGCAGATGCGATCGCGCGCGCCGCCGCAGCCTCCGCCGCCGCCGTCTCGCCTGCAAACCCATACCACAGCACACAGTCAACGAGCCCGCTAAAAAACACACGATACCACTACCGCCACCACCACCACGACAAAACAAAACTCACCATCGCCAGCCGCCCGTTCTTCACCTCCTTCTCGGCGTTGGCCGGGCTCGACATGCCCGCCGGGTCAAACGGGAACGAGTTGAGGAAGCCGGAAGAGCCGCCGCTCTCCTTCCACCCCTGGTAGCGCTTGGTCTCGAAGAAGCCGGTGATGAGGAACTGGATGGCCACGAGGGGGGCGATGGGCACGCCAAAGTCCTTGGCGCCCGTGAGGAACCACTTGGGCTCTGTCGTTTTTGTTTTTCGTCGATGTTTTTTGTCGTCAGGGTTTTTGTCGGGGGGCGGCGTCAGCTGTCGGCGAGGTGATTTCGGGCGCAGCGGCGCCAAGGAAGAAAACGAGAGAGCGGAGGCAGATCCGGCCGGCCGCCCGCCCTGCTCCGCGCGATCCGAGGCAAGCGACGCAGAAGAGAAAAAGAAGCAAAAGGAAAGAAACAAAAACGCACCGACGCCCGTCGCCTCTGTGAACAGGATGCCCGCCACGGCGGCCATGGCCCAGCGGCCGTTGGTCTTCTCCGCCTCGGCGTACCACTTGAGGCGGCCCTCGTCGGCGCCGAGGCCGAGGGGGTCGAAGCCGCGGTCGCCGGCGAGCTTGCCGGTCAGGTACGAGGGCGCGACGGTGTTGGCTGTTGTTGGGGTGGGCGTTTTGTTTTTTTTCGGGTGGCGGGGTGCCGAGGGGGAGGGGGGGCGAGATGGGGCGTTGGCGGCGTCGGTCGGGCGGCGGGATGCGGTGTCTCTCTCTCTCTCTTGGCGCGCGCGCGGCCCGGGGATCTGAGGAAGAAGACCGGGCGGCCTCGGACAGACGGCGCCGCCCCGGGGAGAAAGAGGAAATCGCTGTTCGGATGGGAGGCATGCCAGCTCAGCTTCGGCGGCGCCGTCGGTCTCTCCCCTCTCTCTTGCCCCGCCGCTGCCGCCGCTGCCTTCGCCGACGCCGCCGCCGCGAAGAGAAGGGGGAGAGAGGGAGACAGAGGCCAGGCGACAACCTCGTCCCCTGCGGCGCGCGCGAATCCCGAGGGCCAAATCGGCCATCGTGACAAGCGAGCGCCACCCTCGACTGCCTTGCAGCGCATGCGCCGCGGGATCAGCGGCCCACGGGCGCCGGATCTTGCGGGTGGAGGAAGGGAGCCGGAGACGAGGGTCTCGAACAACTCGTCTGCTGCTCTCTCTCCTCGGGGGCTCAATTCCTCCGTCCTGCTCGATGCATCCGAAAGATGTCGGCTCTAGGAGGGCGCCCATAGTGTCCACGCAAAGGCGGAAACCGTGCACTCACGCAGCCAAAGCGGGCGCGACGACGCGCGGCACGAGACCGACTTGGCGCCGAGCGCCGAGCGCGTCTTCATCGTGAGTGCCATCTTGACGGCTATGCGGTGTGGGACGAGGTCAAGCGGGGGGTTGATTCCGATCTGGGGGTCTGGGAGGTGGACGCCCGAGTTTTCCGCGGAAAGAGGGAGAGGAGGAAGGCAGCAATTTTTCCTTGCTGTTGCCTTTTTTCCCCTCCCTCCCCCAAAACGAGGGGCTTCACGAAACGAGCAATGGAGCGCCCCTCACGCATGCCGCTTCTTCGGGTCTGGAATGTTCTTATAGGCGCGCGCGCGTGTGTGACACGTCGGTGTTTTTTTGAGTTACGGGGTTGTTTGCAACCGGCGCTCGGCGCGCGCACGGTCGCCGCTCGCTTCAAGCCAGCGACAAAAACCTTGCTTAAGGGGGGGGGGGGGCCAAAAGACAAAAAGGGGGGGGGGGGTGAAAGGGGGGCGGACCCCCCCTGGGGGTGGGTTGTGTGCGGGGGGGCGGGGTTGGTTGGGAAGGAAAGGATGGGGGGGAGAAAAACAGCAAGCGGCGCGGGCACGAGAACGGAGCGGACGCGCGCCCTCCCGGGTCCCCGCGGCCGCCGCCGCCGCCCCTTGTCGCCGTCGCTGCCGTCGTCGTGCGTTCGGGCGTCGTCGGGGCTTTTCCTCAATGCAAAAAGCCCTACGAAGGAGCGCGTGCGTCTGCATTGGGCGGAAGGGGGCGTCCGAGTCGGGCGCTGTTCACAACAAAGGGGAGAGGAGCAAGTAGCAAGGGTTGCGCGCGCGCGCTACGCGCCTCAAGACGAGGAGGAGGGAGGGAAGGGGGGGGCAAAACCCTCCAAAACCCACGACCCGAAAACCAAAACCCGACGGCAACGGGTCGGGGGGCGTCAAAAGAGTCTGCCTAGAACGTCGCCGTCCCGACAGCACCGCCCGCCGCCGCCGCCGACGTCGACGCCGGGAAGGCCGCGCCGGGCGCCGCCCCGGCGGCCGCCGGCGGCGTCCGCGGCGCCCGCCGCACCCCCTGCAGCGCGCTCGCCGCCACCGCGCTCACCGCCGCGCCGGCCGGCCGCTTGGCCGGCGGCGCCGGCCCCGCCTCCTCGGGCGCGTACCGCCGCGACCACCCCTTTTGCGCAAAGAGGTCGGCGTTCTGCGACGGGTGCCCGTACTTGCCCGCCGCGCTGCGCCGGGCGGGCCGCGCCAGCTCGGGCACCACGAACTGGTACTCGGCGATGCGCCCGTCGACGACGGGGGCCTTTTCGAACCGCTCGACGCGCAGAGCAAAGACCAAATCCCCCGGGGCCGCGTGCAGCCGGGCGTCCAGGTGGCAGGCCATGGGCCAGCGCAGGCGCTCGACCGAGGGGGGCTGGGGGTGGTGCTGGCCGACGCCCGTGCCGACGGTCGAGGCGGCGGGGGAGGGCGCCAGGGCGGAAGCCCCGATCGCGTCGCCGCCGCCGCCGCCGGACAGCGACGCGCCGCCCGCGCCGCTGGCCGCGCCGCCCGCGCCGCCGCCGCCGCCCGCGCCGCCGGGCAGCGAGGGGATCTCCCACACCTCGCACCAGTTGCGCCGGTTGCACAGCCGCGCCTTGCCCTTGACGTCGTGAAACCCGCGGATCATCTTGTCGCGCGTGAACTCGTTGGTCTTGTGCGCCTTGGTCATCCAGTGGAGCGCCTTCACCAGGCCGTCCGGAGGAGGGGGGTTGCCTATCGCGGAACAGACGATCTGGTACATCAGACGATAATCCTTGCGGGGGTCGCCCTCGCGCCGCTTCTTGTGCTGGCTGTAGAGGCGTCCCACGCCGCACAGGTGGACGTCGCCCGAAATGAGGGTGACGCGGGCGCAGCGGGTCTTGGCGAGCATCTGGAGGTGCTCGATGAGGAAGCGGCGCTCGTCCTGGTGGGTGGGCTGTCGATTTTTTTTTGTTTTTTTTCAGTTTCTTGTTTTTTGGGGGACGTTGTTTTTGGGTGAGGTTTGTTGATGGGCGCGGATGTGTGGCGGGTGGCGGGGATGGAGGCAGTCAGTCAGTTAGGGGGCAAAGAAAGCGATGTGGGGATGAGCTGGGCGGGGAGCATCAGCACGGGCTTTGCGGCGGAACGCGTTTGCCTCGCAGACGAAACAAAAAGACGCTCCGCAAAACGACACAAAACACAAAAGTAGAAACACAAATCAAATATAAGAAGTGACCCACCGACGACCAGTGGTCCCGCAGGTCGTCCAGCAGCTCCGGCTCGTCCACGTCGTTGAACACCATGCTGCTCACGCCCGTGGCCTTGAAGATGGCCCTGAAGAACCCGATCTTGTTCATCTTGCCGAGCGTCTCGAGCGTGGCCATGCCGCCGATCAGGTGAGGGTAGACCACCTGATTTTTTGGGGGGCGGGGGG
>Ga0105053_10001087_pt1 | contig 43544 bp, 42 predicted proteins | sample BON01_FD_78093 | JGI IMG/M metagenome (GOLD analysis project Ga0105053, IMG submission 78093) | Freshwater microbial communities from Lake Bonney liftoff mats and glacier meltwater in Antarctica - BON-01 | ecosystem: Environmental > Aquatic > Freshwater > Ice > Glacier meltwater | place: Lake... | reverse complement strand
GCGGCCCGAAAAAGGAAGGAGCCCAGCATTGTCTTGACGCCAGCATAACTCGCGGAACATAACCTAAAGGTGGCTCACTTCTCGATGGAAAACCCGGCTCACATTTGCGTGGAAATTAACAGGTTCTACAATCCGCGCCGCCGCCACTCATCGCTCGGCGGGAAAAGCCCCTTGGCATTTGAGCGAAAGGCCGCATAAAGGAGTTGAGAGACCGGAACCTAAGCGGGACAAGACCAGTGGCGGTGGATACGGTCTTGTTCCCTGCGAAGGCGCGTAGGGCTGAATTACAATAGGTCGCCGACCACTTAGAAGGTCGATCAAACCCTTTAGCGCAAGCTTCTGTTCCCAATCGTCGTCCTTCCAGCCTTGAGGGATATAGTTGGTGCTAGCCCCCTTACACCCGCGCAGCCTCAAACGCGGCCCAAGCCGCCTCGAATGCGGCAAAGTCAAAGCCCGGTGCGCGGGCGGGGTCAAGGACAAGGCGCTCGGTGCTTTGCATTTTGGCAATCGCGGCCTGAAGTTGGCTGATCACATCGGGCGGGATCACAACTGCGCCGTGGCGGTCAGCGTGGATAAGGTCACCGGGGCGCACGTCCGTTCCCATTATGCGGATGGGTTGGTTCACGCTGCGAACATGGACAAAGCCGTGGCTGGGGCCGATGCTGCCTGCCACTACAGGAAAATCCGGGGCCATATCACCAAGGTCGCGCATCACCCCGTTGGTCAGCGCGCCTGACATGCCAAAGCCCTTATGGATGGTCGTATTCACCTCGCCCCAATAGGCGCCTATCGCATTGGGGTAATCCAAATCCTCCACCACTGCGACCGAGGGTTTTGGGGCCTCTGCCATCGCTTTATAATAGGCCATACGGCGGACGCGGATGGTTTGCGCGTCATCGAGGGGCGGGGCGAGGGCTGCAATTTGGGCGGTCACGGCATAGCCGACCATCACTCCTTTTGGGTCAGAGGCAAGCATCGTGCCGCGGGTAAAGGCGTTAAAGCCGCGCTTGCCTTGTGCCACCTCGATGGCATTGCAAACGGTGGGGGTGTCAACCGAGCGAAGCAGGGTCAGAAGTTGGGTATCCATTAAGCCTCCAGCCAGTGGCGCAAGGCCGCTGTGGTTATATCGGGTTGTTCAAGGGTGGGAAGATGCCCTGCGTTTTCAACGATATGCAGGGTTGAATGGGGGATGAGGGCGTGCATCAATTCGTGCCGCTCTACCGGGCAAAGAGTGTCTTGACGCCCGCAGAGGATAAGGGTCGGCACGGTGACGCGGGCCAAGGTTTTTTGGTAATCGGGGCGGTCGCGCAGGGCAAGCGATTGGCTAACAAACGCCTCTGGGCCCAAGTTGCGGGCCATGTCCATACACAGGTCCAGAATGGCGCTGCGGTTGGGGCCATCGGTCAGGTAGTTCGGCTTCATCTCATCGCGCATTACGGCCTCTAAACCGCCTGCTTGCACCTTGGCAATCTGGGGCGTGCGACGCGCCTTAACCTCGGGCATCTCAGCCCGTGGGTTGGTATCAAGCAAGGCCAAATGGGTTACGCGGTTTGGGGCTTGGGCCATGATTTCCATCGCCACAATCCCGCCCATCGACACGCCCGCCAGCGCAAAGCGAGGGGGCGCTTGTGCCAAGATTTGGGCGGCCAGCGCCTCCACGTTGTCCGCCCCAACCATCGGCGCCAGATGCAAAGCGCGGGTGCCAAGGCCCGCAATTTGCGGGCCAAAAAGCCGCCCGTCGCACATCATGCCAGGAAGAAGAACCAGCGGTATCATTTTGACGCCAGTGCCGCCCCTTCGGCTAAGGCAGACAGCTTGGCATAGGCGACATCAGGGTCGACCGAACCAAAGCCTGCAAAGGTGCCAAAGCCGCAATCGGACCCTGCGATTACGCGGTCATGACCGACTATATTCGTAAACCTTTCAAGACGTTGCGCGACAAGTTCGGGATGTTCGACAAAGTTTGTCGTGGTGTCGACGACACCCGGCACAAGGATTTTACTGTCCGGAATATCGGCTTTGCGGTCGCGGAACACAGCCCATTCATGGCCGTGGCGCGGGTTCGATGTTTCAAACAACAAGTACTGCGCATCGACCGACATCAGCGTGTCGAACATTTTCGACATCGGGATATCGCAGACATGCGGGCCTTCGTAATTGCCCCAACAAATATGGATCCGCACTTTTTCGGCAGTAATACCGGAAAGCGCGTGGTTCAGCGCCTCCACATGGCTGTTCGCAACTTTGACAAACTCAGCATCCGACAAATCTGTAAACAACATGTGACGCGACAGCGCCAGATCGGGGCAATCTAGTTGCAAATCAAGGCCAGAGGCGACGATGGTTTCATACTCCGCCTTCATCGAATCGGCCAGTGCTGCCAAATAAGCCTCGCGGGTTTTGTAATAAGAGTTCTGTAAAAACAAAGAGATAACGCCAGGGCTAGCGGCGTTCATAAAGCCGCGTTTGGCGCCGTGCTGGGCCATCGCGGCCTTTAGGTTTGCGATGTCCTTTTCCAGCTCTCCTTGGCCTTTGGATTGCACCTCGCCCACGCACATCGGGCGGGCATATTTGGGGGTGCCGCCATCATTTGCCAATCTTTCCAATAACTTGGGGAAGAGTTTCAGGTCAGCGGGCGCATTGCGCGGGCTGTCCCCGCCAAAGCCAGTGTAGCGATCTTTGACATAGGTGGCGTAGGAGATCTTGGATGTTTCCCCATCCGAGACAATACCAACCCCCGCATCCACTTGTTTTTTAACGGTTTCTGACACGGCCCGCGTCATCGCTGCATCAAAATCGGCTTGTGCAAACGGCGTATTTCGCTCACGCGCAAAGATAAAATCCACCACCTCTTGGGTCCGAGGAAGCGAGCCAACATGTGTTGTTAAAATCTGGGTCATGGTCAGAAATCCTTTGGAATAGTGGTGTACAGCGCCCGTATGCCAAACGTATGCCATCCGTACATACGGGCCGCCTTCTGTTTCACGCGGTCGTTAGCCCTTCCAAGTTGGGCCAGCCGGATCAGTGGTGGCGACGACATGGTACATCGACGCTTCGCCCGTCATCGACGGCACGGCGCTGTGGGCAAGGTTTGCCGGGACCGACATCGTGTCACCGGGCGCGAGAGTGGCGCTGCCACCTTCCGACCCCGCCCATGTCACGCGCCAATGGCCGCGCATCGGCATCAACACGGAAGGATAGGGATGGCTGTGCAGATCGGCGCTGGCGGACCCACGGGTGATAAAGCTGACCTCAAACCCGGGCTTGTCGCGCAGTTTGCCATTTTCACCGATCACAATCGCGGGCTTTTTATCGGCCAGCGCGTAAAGGTCCCAATAGCGGGCGACATAATGCGGCACGACATCGGCGGTGGTGGGTTCAGGATAGGCCTTAAGCTCTTCCTCGGTCAGCATCGGCATAGGATTTACGCCATCAGGCAAGGCGTGGCCCTTTTTGGTGTCATAAAGCTTGCCTTTTTCGGACAGGATCAACCCGTGGTCCTTCGCATCTTGGATCACCTGCGGTGCCCAGATTACACCGCCGCCTGCATCATCACCGCCAAGCACGGCCATAATCATCCCATAGTCAGTGCCGATGTTTTCAAAGCCGCGAAAAATGCCTGTGGGGATATTGATAATATCGCCTTCTTCCAGCACCACTTCGCCCGCGTTGCCATGACGACCCCAGAAAAACCGCCAGCGGCCTTTCAACGCAAAGAACACTTCGGCGGTGCGGTGGCTGTGCAGGCTGTTGCGGCATTTCGGCGGTTGGCCTGCCGCCCCGATGTTGAACCCGTGCGGGATGGCGATATGCACGTGCTGATCGGCGGATTCCGATACGCCGCCACCGATGATCGTAAAGTTTTCCTTTTGGTTGCTGCCCGGTGTGTGGGCATCAATAAAGGCGGTTTTACAGGGGCGCAGGTCGCCATAGCGAACAATGCGGCTTTCCATGTCTTGCGGGGTCATCTCGTGTCTCCTTAAGCCACTTTGGGCTTCATCTTTGCAAAAATACTCAATTCCGGCACGGGCCACGCGCCGCGCTATCCGGTGTGAAGATGGATCTGCTTCCAGATCGCGACCTCGTCGATCAAGGTGAATTCGCGGCGCAGGCCCCATTCACCCCATTCAGCGTGGGTGATGCCCATCACATGGACCTCGGCCCCCGTCGGTGTGCCGAAATAGCCATTGCCGGAATGCTTGCCCGTCAGCGACCAACGCACGGCGGCGCGATTGGGGGTGCCGGGGTCATTGCGGCCGATTTGGTGGTGGACCTCAAACTTTGCGGTTGGAAAGGATGAACGCAGGCGCATCCATTGGGTTTCAGCGAAATCCCACGACCAGCCGCCTTGCGCGCCCCAGTGTTCGGTGCGCACGGCGCGGTCATATTCGGCGCGGATGACAGTGAAATCCTTGTCCATGATCCGGGTCAGAATATTGGCAAGCCGCTGGCCCCATTCATTGTCGTTGCCGCGCCCTTTGTAGGGGCCGGGGATGTCATGGCTAGGGTGAAACGGACGGATTGCTTTTTCCGGCCCGCCCTCACGCGCGATTTGCAGGCGGGCGTAATCGGACGGGTCAAACCCCAACTGGCGGGCAATGCCGCCTACATCACGCACCAACCATTCGTCGTTGATCTGGTCATTGATCGCGGCGCAATCGGCAATTGCGCGGATGGTAAAACGTTTGCCAGTTGGCGCACCAAAGGCACCGTGGCCGGTATGGGTGCCTGTGGTGACAATGCGGTGCGACGACAGAAATCCAGTATCAGGATCACCTGACCAGATTACATCTTCGCCCAAGAGCTGACGGTCGGGAAACTCCGCAAGCGTGGCCAGCGTGCCGTCGATTACCCCTTGATTGCCTTGCGCAAGGCCTGACGGGAAACGCATCGGAATATCGGGCGCGTAATAGTGGTGCAGGGTGGCGAGGCCACGATCTTCCCAAATCTCTTGCGTGATTTTCAGGATGTAATCGGGGAGGTCGTAGAATTGGTTGGAAAAGCCCTTCATGGGTGGTCACCTGTGGCCAAGAGGATCTGTTTCCAGATCGCGGTTTCGTCGATCAGCGCGTATTCGCGCCGGATAGCGGCTCCACCAGTTTGGCCGTAGGGGCCAAATTCGGCGTGGCACATGCCCATAATGTAGACCTGCGCGCCAGTAGGGGTGCCAAAGCGGCCCCAGCCGGAATGGGTGCCGTGCAAGGACCAACGCAAGGCCGCGCGGGGCGGCATCAGCGGATCCTCGCGCCCGATGGCATGGTCTACCTTGAAGGTGGCGGTGGGAAAGGCTGCGCGCAGGCCCATCCAGAACTGGTCTGCGCCGTGCCAGCCCAGCGCGTCCTCGCCTTTCGGATAATGCAGATTGGCTGCACGGTCGTAAGCTTTTGGGATCACATCCATATCACCGACCATAAGTCGGGTCAGGGTGTGGGAATAGGCCTGGCCCCATTCATTGGTGTTTCCTTGCCGCGTATAGGGGCCAGACACGTCATTGGCGGGTGTCATGGGTTGGACACATGCGGCCGCACCGCCTTCGCGGCCAATCTGGGCGCGGGTCCATTCTTTTGGATCATGCCCCATTTGCCGCACAATGGCCGCTTGGTCACGCACCAGCCATTCATCATAAACCGCCCCGTCGCGGATCGCGCAATCGGCCAAAATACGGTAGCGCAGTTTGGCCCCCGTGGCCGCACCATATGCGCCTGCGTGGCTGTGTGTCATGGTGCAGATCAAGCGGTGCGAGGATAGAAAAGCGTCCGAGGTGGTGGTCGCACCTGCAGGGTCATCGCACCAGATAACATCTTCCCCCAGCAATTTACGGTCGGGGAATTCGGCCAAGGTGGCCATGGTGGCGGCGATGACATTGGAATTATCGACCACTACAGAAGCAGGTGAGCGGACGATCAGGCCGGGGGCGTAAAGGGTTCGCAGGCTGCCGATCTGGCGCTGCTCCCAAATCTCATGGGTGATGCCGTTGATGTAATGCGGAACGTCCCGCCATTTTGCGTCAAAGCCTTTCATGATTTGTCCTTTGGCAAACGGGCCGAGGTGCGCAAAATCAGGGGGCCATCTATCTCAATCTTTTGCGGCGCGCGTTTTGGGTCTTTGATCTGCGCAAGCAGGGTGTCGACGGTCGCATCGACCATCCGGTTCAGCGGTTGGCGCACGGTGGTCAGATTATAAGCGCCCCAAGCCGCCAGCGGCACGTCATCATAGCCGACTATGGAAATGTCGGTCGCCAATCGCAAACCGTGGTCACGGATCACGTCAATCACCGCAAAGGCCATGTGGTCATTGCCAACAAAGATAGCATCGGGCGGGTTTTGTGCCTTTAGCAGGTCACGCGTGGCCTTGGCCGCCGTGTCACGGTCATACATGCCGTCACTAATGGCGACCAATTCACCATCCAAATCAGCCAGTGCTTCGACAAAACCGCGCTGGCGGTCGCGCCCAGTAGAGGAGCCGTGCCAGCCTGCAATATGGGCAATGCGTTTGTGACCGCCCGCCACCAGAAGTTCGGCCACTTTGCGCCCGCCTTCGACATTGGCGGACGTGACAGATGACAGCCCTGCCCCCGGTTGGCCCCGGTTGAACATGACCACAGGGATGCCCGCCGCTGCACAGCGCTGCGTCAAATCGGATGACATGGCGACAGAGGCGGTGATGATGCCATCCACTTGATAATCCATCAGATCGCGGATCACGGCGTCGATCCCATCTTGGGAATTGGCTGCGGTAAAGACCAGAATATGATAGCCCTTGGCCTGCAGCGCGTTGGACAGGCGTTCTAGGGCCAGCGGGTAGAATTGGTTGTCCAGATAAGCCACGACCAGCCCGATAATCCGGCTTTTGCCCGTGATCATTGCGCGGGCAAGCGGGTTGGGGCGATAGCCCAGTTGTTCGGAGGCGGCACGAACCTTGGCAATGGTCGCCTTGCTGGCCGATGCGCCGGGGGTAAAGACCCGGCTAACGGCTGATTGGCTGACGCCTGCAAGGCGGGCCACGTCTTGGCTGGTGATTTTTGGCTCGGTCATCAATCGGCCGTCCAACCCCCGTCGATAAGCAGGCTGGTGCCAGTGACAAGGCTGGAGGCGTCAGAGGCGAGGTAAACGACGCCGCCCATAATGTCTGTCACCTCACCCACGCGACCAAGTTTGATTTTCTCTTCAATCCATTTGCGGCGTTCTGGAATTGCGAGGGTTTGTTCGGCCAAGGGGGTGCGGATGAACGTGGGGCAGATGGTGTTCACGCGAACCTGATGCGCGCCCCATTCGATGGCCATAGACTTGACCATGCCTTCAAGCCCATGTTTGGACGCGCAATAGAGGGCGCGGTCGATCCCGCCGACATGGCCCATCTGGCTGCCGATATGGATGATAGAGCCACCTTTGCCGTTTGCGATCATGCCATGCGCGGCACCAACGGACAGAAAATAGGCAGCCCGCAGGTTGAGGTTCATCACCGCGTCATAATCATCTGGCTGGGTTTGCAGGGCCGGACTGTGACGGGCCAACCCAGCGGAGTTTACGACGACATCAAAGCAGCGGCCTTTCATCGCATCGGTCAACGCAGTGAGATCGGCCATATCAAAGGCCAGCGCCTCGGCGGACCAGCCCTCGGCCACCATCGCATCGACGGTGGCCTGTAGTTTTTCGACCCCGCGCGCGGCACATATGACATGCGCCCCAGCCTCGGCCAATGCCACGGCGCAGGCCTGCCCAATGCCAGAGGACGCGCCGGTAACAAGGGCGCGTTTGCCGTCTAGGCGAAAGGACGGGGTACGCGGCAAGGTCATGCGGGCAATCCTGAGCTAATGTCGATTGGGCCAAGGTTGCGGGCTTTGTTGAACATCTGCAAGCGGGCAAAGACATCGACGCCAAGTTGGGCGTACATATCCAGCATATCCACCAGCACCCAGTTTTCGCGGATTAAACCGCCTTCCATACGCCAGAAATCAAGACTGCGCAGGGTGATTTGTTGGCCTGCAGGCGGGATGCCCAGCCAGCCGTCTTGGGTGATTGTCAGCCGCATGTTGGGCCAACCCGTTTCGCAGGTATAGGCACCTTCGGCGATCCAATGGCTGTGTAAGCCTTCGGGGTCCAAGCCCCGATCAGGCATGGCTTGAAGGAACGGGATTTGGTGCCAATGGCGAAAGCCCGAAATGCCGCGCGCGGTGCCGATGCCTGCGGGGCCGTACCAGTTGAAACGTGGGTGCCAAAAGCGGTGCAGCTCCATCGCTTCGGCAGGCTCGTTAGGGTGGCGGCACAGGGCGGTGAGCATGTTGAGCACATGCTGCATGGTGGCGGACCCATCGCCCGAAGCGGTTAGCCCGTCTTGGGTCATCGGGGCGGGGGTGCAAAGGAACTTGCCAAGCTGCGGGACCATTGGCCAGACGCCTGCTTGCATCATCACCTCGGGGATGTCCCAGATCGCCTGCATTTCCGCGACTTTGCCGTCTTTGATGCGGAAAAACTCGTGATAGCGCATGTGGGTCAAATGACCCGTTGGCGGAATGCCCAGCCACGGCGCGGTGAAGGTACCCATGTAATTGCCGCAAGTGCCGATCCAATCGCTGCCTTCGGGCGTGGTGCCGGCCAGCACGATCATATCGCGGCGCTCAAGGTCGGGCATGGCGGCGTGCAGGGGGGCCAAGGCGGCCAGCAGCGCTTGTGGCCCCTGCCCCGACCCAAACGGATGGCACAGATTTACCTGTGCCTTTGGGTCAAACAGTCCGGTGATAGCGGCTGTGGTGCTTGCGGGTTCAGTGGTTGCAAGGGCTGTTTGATAGGGGACAAGCCGGGATTTGAGGGCTGCGGGCGTCATGGTTTATTCCGCCGCCGTACCGTAAGCCACGTTGCGGCCACCATAGCGGCGCACGCGGATATTGCATTGTTCGGCATGGCCAACAAAGCCTTCGAGCATACACAGGCGCGAACCGTATTCACCGATCATCGTGGCGGCGGCGTCCGTTGTGATGCGTTGATAGCTGTGTGTTTTCAAGAACTTGCCGACCCAAAGGCCGCCCGTGTAGCGCCCCGCCTTTTTGGTGGGCAAGGTGTGGTTGGTGCCAATAACCTTGTCTCCATTGGCGACATTGGTACGCGGACCAAGGAACAGCGCGCCATAGCTGTGCATGCTTTCCAAGAACCAATCGTCGCGGTCGGTCATCACCTGCACATGTTCGGATGCGATGTCATTGGCGACGGCGAGCATCTCATCATAGGTGTCGCATAGGATGATTTCGCCGTAATCGGCCCAGCTGACGGCGGCAGTGGCGGCGGTGGGGAGGATTTTCAGCAAGCGGTCGATTTCGGCCAATGTGCCTGCCGCCAGTTTGCGGGAGTTAGTGACCAGAACCGCCGGAGAGTTATAGCCATGCTCGGCCTGCCCCAGCAGGTCGGTCGCGCACATTTCAGCGTCGACGGTATCGTCAGCGATGACCATGGTTTCGGTCGGGCCTGCGAACAGATCAATCCCGACACGGCCATAGAGTTGACGCTTAGCTTCGGCTACAAAGGCGTTGCCGGGGCCGACGAGCATGTGGACGGGTTCGATGGTTTCCGTGCCGATTGCCATGGCGCCCACGGCCTGCATGCCGCCCAAAACGTAGATTTCATGCGCGCCGCCCATGTGCATGGCAGCAACGATGGCGGGGTGGGGTTCGCCGTTCACGGGTGGGGCCGAGGCTACGATGCGCGGCACACCTGCGACGGCGGCGGTGAGGACGGACATATGGGCAGAGGCGACCATCGGAAATTTGCCGCCGGGAACATAACAGCCCACGGATTGCACCGGGATGTTTTTATGGCCGAGGATCACGCCGGGTAGGGTTTCCACCTCAATATCTGTCATGCTTGCGCGCTGTGCTTCGGCAAAACGGCGGATCTGGACTTGGGCGAATTTGATATCGTCCATGTCGCGGGCCGAGACTTTTTGCATCGCGGCCTGAATTTCGCTGTTGGTCAGGCGGAAATGGGTGGGTTCGTATTTGTCGAATTTGGCCGAGAGGTCACGGATAGCCGCATCGCCGCGCGCCTCAATATCGGCCAAAGTGGTTTCAACGACTTGGCGGACGCGTGCGTCGTCTTCGGCACGTTCCGCTTCGGGTTTGCCATGCTTCAAATGGGTAATCATTGCGGGTTCCTTGGGGTCTTTGGGTACGGTTTAAGGGCGGGATCAGTCGATCCGCTCGCCCGTCTGGGCATCAAACAAATGGCAAATTGCGGCGGGGATGGTGGCGTGAACGGGGTCGCCGATTGAGGCCCGAAAATCCTTGGCGGCCTTGACCGAGATCAGCGCGGGGCCTGCCTTGATGGAAAACATTGTGGCGTCGCCCAAGAGTTCCAGCGCATAGATGGGTGCCTTCAACTGAGCATCGGCGGGGTCGCACAGGCTGGCATCCTCGGCCCGAAAGCCAAGCGTCACGGGGCCGTTGATGGCGGTTGACAGGCCCGGAATGGTAACGTGCTTGCCGATGAAGGTGCCGCCAGACAGCGTGCCTTCAAGCAGGTTCATGGCGGGAGTGCCGATGAAGCTGGCCACAAAGGTGTTGGCGGGGCGATCATAGATTTCGGTGGGGGTGCCGACCTGTTGGACCACGCCTTTGTTCATCACCACCACGCGGTCGGCGAGGGTCATCGCCTCAATCTGATCATGGGTCACGTAGATGGTGGTGGTTTGCAGCTCATGGCTGAGGTTTTTGATTTGTGCGCGGGTGGAGACGCGCAGTTTTGCATCAAGGTTGGACAGAGGCTCATCCATCAAAAACAGGTTGGGTTCGCGCACCACGGCACGGGCAAGGGCCACGCGCTGACGCTGCCCACCAGACAGTTCACTGGGTTTGCGGTGCAAGAAATCATCAAGTTCAACCATTGCAGACGCACGGCGCACGCGGGCGTCATGTTCGGCCTCCGGCACTTTGCGGACCTTTAGCGGGAAGCGGATGTTTTCATAGACGTTCATGTTGGGGTAAAGCGCATAGCTTTGGAACACCATCGCGACATCGCGGTCTTTGGGGTCAAGGTCATTGACCCGCTTGCCGTCGATCAAGATGTCGCCGCCCGACGCATCCTCTAGCCCTGCTATCATCCGCATGGTGGTGGTTTTGCCGCAACCGGATGGACCTAGCAAAACCAGGAACTCTCGGTCCTTGATGGTTAGGTCAAAGTCCTGCACGCCAACAAAGCTACCCCAGCGTTTGGAAAGATTGCGCAGTTGAATCTCGGCCATTGCAGCCTCCATCTTGCATACGTTTGCAAGATTTGTAGGCGCGAATCAAATGCGTGATCAAGCCTTTTTATAATAAATGAAAAGAAATATTGGTACGATTGAATTTTTCTTGCCAAACGAGAATGAGCAAGCTTTATTGCAAGCGTATGCAAGCGTCGCGTCGATTCGCGCAGCCTTGTAACAAAACGCAAGGCCGCTGGCCTGAAACCCAAATAAAACGGCCCAAATAACCGGGCCAAGTGACACCAACACGGAGGAATTGACCCATGAATATGTTAAAAACCGCAGCTGTCGCCACGGCCTTTGCCGTTTTGCACGGCACCACTGCAATGGCGGGCTGCGGCCTGACCGAAGGCCGCGTTAGCATCGTCGGCAATGAATTTCCCGCAATCCAGACCGTTGCCAAAGGCGCTGAGGCCTGCGCCGGTGACGGCGTTGAAGTGAAAGCAAACCTGACCGCTGATCACCAAAAGATCAATTTGGCGGGTATGCAAGGCAACCCGGCGGAATATACCAGCGCTGTCATCGCAAACTCATCCATCGTGGCGCTCATCAACGAAGGCGTTGTTCGCCCTTTGGATGATTTGATCGCCGCCCATGGTACGGATATTCCGACAAAGCAGTTGATCACCATTGACGGCCAAGTGATGGCGGTGGCGTTCATGGCCAACGCGCAGCACCTCGTCTATCGCAAGGATATTCTGGAGCAGATCGGTGTTGAGCCGCCTAAAACCTATGAGGAATTGCTGGCGGCTGCTGCAATGATCCGCGAAAAAGGGATCATGCAGAACCCAGTGGGTGGGCCGTTTGCGGCAGGCTGGAATCTGGCCGAAGAATTTGTAAACATGTACCTTGGGCATGGTGGCGAATTCTTTAAGGACGGCACAGCAGAGGTATCGATCAACAACGAGCAAGGCGTAGCCACGCTGAACGTGTTGAAGTCGCTGACTGAATACATGAACCCTGACTATCTGACCCATGATTCCAACGCCACATCGGCGGAATGGGAAGCGGGCAATGTGGCGTTAATGAACATGTGGGGCTCGCGTACCGGCGTGTTGATGGACAATGAAGGCGCCGAGCCGGTTGTGTATGAAAACACCATGGTTGGCGCGCCGATGACGGTGGGTGGCGGGACCATTCCAGCCTCGACCTTGTGGTGGGATGGTTGGACCGTTGCGAAAAACGTATCGGATGCAGATGCTACTGCGACGTTTGTTGCGATGAAAAACGGTATCAGCCCGTCTATCCTGAACGACCAAACGATGGGCGAAGCGGTTTGGATGATCGAAGGCTACAAGCCTGCGCCGGTGAATGCGGGCGTGTTTTCCGCGATTGAAATGGGAACCAAGCCTTATCCAATGCTGCCTTACATGGGGCTGTTGCACACGGCAGTTGGCGACAACCTTGCGGACTTTTTGCAAGGCAAGGAAAGCGCTGAACAAGCGCTGGCCGATACTGAGGCGGCCTATACCGCTGCTGCCAAAGAAAAAGGCTTTCTGAAGTAAGATGTTCTTGCGCGGGCAGCACCTGTTGCCCGCGCATTCTTTTAATCTCATTCGCATAAGGCCATGACATGAAACATAAAACATTCTTCTGGTTTGTTTTGCCCTCGGTCTTGGCGATGCTGTTGTTTATCGCCTTTCCCATTGTGTCGGTCGTGTTGCAATCGCTGCATGTGGCGCATGAGCAGGTGATTGTGCAGGTTGAAAACTGCGGGCCGTTTGGCTGCACCCAATCCACCAAAATTGATACGGACGCGACCGAGGCGCTGCGCGCGGCGCAACCGCTGGGCCGTTGGGCGGGATTGTCCACCTATTTGGACCGCGGGCATTTGGCCGTAGCTGAGGTGGGGGCCGAATGGCGCCGCGCCACCAGTATGGGTGAGTTTTTGGGGCGTCTGGTTAACTTGCCGTTTTACAACGCGATGTTCTTTACGCTGTCCTACACATTTATCGTGACACCGCTGACCTTGATCTTTGGCTTTGCCATCGCGGTCGCGGTTAATTCCGCGGCAAAGACGCTGCGCGGACCACTTATATTCTTTACGCTGCTGCCGATGATTGTCACGCCGCTTGTCGGCTCGCTTATCCTGTTTTGGATGGTTGATGCGCGCGGTATTATTGGCGCGGCCTTGCAATGGGCGGCGGGTGATCCGAACCTTTCAGTCAAGGCGTCAACCCCGCTGATGTGGATCATGCTGATGGTGTACGGCGTTTGGCACTCGGCCCCTTTTGCCTTTATCGTCTACTATGCGGGCCTGCAAACGGTGAACAAAGAAACGCTGGAGGCAGCGGTTGTGGATGGCGCAAGTCGCTGGGAACGCATCCGCTATGTCGTGCTGCCGCATTTGTTGCCGCTGACCACCTTTATTGCGCTGATCCAGCTGATGGACAATTTCCGTGTGTTTGAACCCATCGTCAGCTTTTCGGCGCAGGCACATGCGACCTCGCTGTCTTGGGCGATTTACAACGATCTGGGCGGTGAAACCCGGCAGCTTTCATCGGCGGCGGCGACATCGGTGCTGACGATCATCGGGGTGTCGATCCTCCTCTCACCCGTCTTGGTGCGCACATGGCGCGACTTTGCCCGCAAATAAGGAACATGTCAGATGAGCACGATCGGCCAACGCCAACCTATGTCTTTGCGTCTGTTTGCCTTTGGGTTTCTGGCCTTTTGGATGCTGATCGCTGCCTTTCCCTTTCTGTGGACCCTATGGGGCAGCTTTAAGGTTGAGGGAGACTTTTTCTCCAAGGCGAATTGGGCCAATGCGGTGTTTGGCGTGCTGACGGAAAACGAAACAGGCGGCACGTTTACCGGCACGGGCTATGAAGGCGCATGGGTGCAGGAACAATTCTGGCGCGCATCGCTGAACACCACGCTGGTTTGTTTGTTTGTGGTTACCATCTCGCTGACGCTTGGCACATTGGGCGGCTATGCGCTGTCAAGGTCGACCGAGCGCTATACGTTCTGGTTGCTGATCATTGCGCTGATTTTCCGGGCAATGCCGCCGATCACTCTGGTATCAGGCTATTTGCCGGTGTTTTTTGAGTGGAATCTGTGGGGGCATCTGCCAACAGCGGTCATTGTTTTGGTCGCGATCAACCAGCCGTTTACGCTGTGGATGCTGCATTCGTTTTTCAAGAACATCCCGCAGGATCTGGATGAAAGCGCGATGGTTGATGGCTGCAACCGTTTTCAGGCGTTTCGGCGGGTGATCATTCCGGTGATGTGGCCGGGGGTGATTACGACGGGGCTGTTCTCGTTCCTTCTGGCCTATAATGACTTTGCGGTGACAGCGATGATCTTGTCCAAGGAAAACCAAACCATGGTCCCCAAGATCGCAAGCTTTCTGGGGACGACCCAGACCAAGGGCAATGTGATGTTTGCGGTGGCGGCCGTGGTTTCGGCGACAGCACCGCTGTTCATGTTGATTATGGTATTCCAGCGTCAAATCGTGTCGGGTTTGACCGCAGGCGCAGTTAAAGGCTGAATATGACGTTCCAATCCGAAAAAGCCCTTGTGCGGGCGCATTATGCCGCGATCGCATCTGCTACGCCTACCACAGTTGCAACCCTTTTGGCCCAGCACACCAGCCCCGATTGGCATTGGCGCGGATACCATCCGTTCCATGAACAACACGGGGCAGACGCTGTGGCCGCCAGTTTTTGGGCTCCGTTTTTGACTGCTATGGCGCGGGTGCAGCGGCGGCAGGATGTGTTCTTTGCAGGGTTGAACCAGATTGATGGTGGCGCGTCGGTTTGGGTGGTGTCGATGGGTCATCTGATGGGCCTGCTGGATGCGCCATTCCTTGGCATTCCCGCAACGCGCAAAATTACGATGCTGCGCTATGCCGAGTTCAATCGCGTAGAACAGGGCCGGATTGTAGAGACTGCGTTCTTCTGCGATCTGATCCATTTGATGCACCAAGCAGGCCTGCGCCCCTTACCGCCCCAAACCGGCCAGCATTTGGTACAACCCGGACCTGCGACGCATGACGGGCTGCTGCACACAGCCCAAGACCCTGCCCAAGGCGTTGAAACGCTTGATCTGATCAACCGGATGATCGGCGATATTGCGGCAAATTCCACCGCCAAAGACGTGGTCAAACCGCGTGATGCCACGCCGCAAGAGGAACTGGCGCGCTGCTGGCACGACGATATGCTGTGGTGGGGGCCGGATGGTATCGGGGCAACCTATACCATCGACCGCTATGTAGAGCAGCACCAACGCCCCTTTCGTAACCAGCTAAAAGACCGCCAGTTCAATGGCCATGTCGCCAAACTGGCCGAGGGCAATTATGGCGGGTTTTTTGGCTGGCCCAACCTGACCGTAACACCGACCGGCGGCTATATGGGCTTGCCTGCCAATGGCCTGACCCCTGCCGATATGCGGGTGATTGATATCTACCGACGCGATGGCGACAAGCTGGCGGAAAACTGGATCTTCATCGACATCTTGCACTTTCTAAACATGCAAGGCCTTGATGTGCTGGGTCGCATGACCGCGTTGCATCCGGAATAATTTAGATGATGTGGTGTTTGTGGTAGGCGCCTAAGGGCTGTTGCCATGAAGGGCAGAAAGCGGCGCTTGGCGGAGCAAATGCTGTGAGAGCGCGTCGGCACCCATCCCTTCGCGAAAAATCTGGGTGTTGAATTACGTGTGCAGTGGTCTAGTTAACACTCATGAAAAATGAGCCATCAACCACAGTCCTTTACAATGCGAGCTGCCCGGTCTGCAACTTTGAGATCAAGCACTACGCGCACTATGCGGGCCGCAACGGCTTGCCTATCCGGTTCGACGATCTGAACACGGACGCGCGGGTGCAATGGGGGCTTGATGCCGACACGGCGGCCCGGCGGCTTTATGTGCTGCATGAAGGCCAGCTTACCTCGGGTATTCCCGCGTTTCTGGTGCTTTGGACACAGATGCCGCGCTATAGGTGGCTCGCCCGGACCGTGGGCCTGCCCGGCATCCGACAGATCGCTTCGGCGCTGTATGATTATATTTTGGCACCCGTCATTTACCGTTGGCATGTGCCCCGCTTGCGCAAGCAGACCGCCACAGTTTCTGACTGAGATCGGAGCACGTCTTGCCACAAGACCATGATGACAAAGGTGCTGCTGTGCCAACTGGCCGGGTCGGGCGCTTGCTGCGGTTTGGCGGCATCGCCTCGGGGATTGCGGGCGGCGTGGCTGTGGGGGGCTTGCGCGCGCTGGCGCAAGGCAGGCGGCCCGATATGGCGCAGCTTTTGCTAACCCCGGCCAACACGTTGCGTTTGACGGACGGGCTTTCGCACCTGCGCGGTGCAGCGCTGAAGCTGGGGCAGATGCTATCAATGGATACAGGGCTGGTGCTGTCTGACGAACTGACAGCGATCCTTGGCCGGATGCGCGACGATGCCCGCCACATGCCACCAAAACAGCTGCAAACTGTGTTGAATGCAGAATGGGGCGCGGGCTGGCACAAACGCTTTGCCCGGTTTGACGTGCGCCCGTTTGCGGCGGCCTCTATCGGGCAGGTACACCGCGCCACAACACAGGATGGCCGCGAGCTTGCGATCAAGGTGCAATATCCCGGTGTGAGGGCCAGCATCGACAGTGATGTGGACAATATGGCCGCCCTTTTGCGGCTGCCGGGCCTTGTGCCGCGCGGGATGGACCTTGCGCCCTTAATGGCCGAGGCCAAGCGCCAATTACATGCCGAGGCCGATTATCTGGCCGAAGCGCAGCATCTGACCCACTTTGGCGCGTTGCTGGTAGGGTCTGATACCTTTGTTCTGCCTGGCCTGCATACGGACCTTTGCACGCCGCAGGTTCTCGCCATGACGTATGTGGACAGCGAGCCGCTCGAGAATCTGACCCATGCGCCGCAAGCTGTCCGTGACCAAGTGGCCGCAGCCCTGATTGACCTTGTGCTGCGCGAACTGTTCGTCTTTGGCGCGATGCAGCCGGACCCCAACCTTGCCAATTACCGCTATGATCCTAAAACCGGGCGGATCGTGCTGCTGGATTTTGGTGCGGTACAGCCTGTGGCGCATGACCTTGCTGCGAATTTCCGCACTCTGGCGCGGGCAGCCTTGGATGGAACCGCTCATGAGATCCGGGCCGCGATGCTGCGCATTGGGTATTTTGGTCCAGGTACCGCGCCGCACCATCAAGATTTGATTACGTCGATGTTCAATGTGGCGATGGCCCCCTTGCGGCAAGACACCCCGTTTGATTTTGGCCGCAGCGATCTGTTGGAGCGGTTGCGCGACATGGGCCTTGCCATCGGCAATGATCGCGACCTTGCCCATGTGCCTCCCGCCGCCGCCCTCTTCTTGCACCGCAAAATTGGCGGCATGTACCTTATGGCGGCCAAACTGCGGGCGCGTGTCGCTTTGCGCCCGATGATTGATGCCTATTGCGGGGCCGAGACCCTACAGCCTTGAAATCGCCCCGTGCTGCGCCAGTTCCGGATTTCACGCGAAGAGCCCCCTGTACACAAGGAGTTTTAGCCAATGACCGACTGGATAGCGACCCGTAACGAGGGTGAGAAACGGCTTACCGCTTTTGCACCGCGCATGGGCCTGCGCTATGCCAACGGGCGCAATACCGATCATGGGCCAAACGGGCATAGCGCGGTGTCGGTGTTATCGCCCTACATCCGGCGCAGGTTGGTGCTCAAACCCGATGTTGTGGCGCTGGGTCGCCGGGCTGCACACGCGCGGCAAGCCCTATCCGGCCGAGGCTGTGAACATCGCGACCTTTTCCGCCCGCAGGTTCACCCCGCGCCCCGGCGATCTGGCAAAGGTGACACAAGGGCTGGAGGCGACCGAGCCTGACGGCCTGCCAACCGTTCTGCCACTGCGCCCGTTCATGCCACCACAGGCCGGTATACCGACAGCCTTGCTCATCACGGATGAGGATTGCCGGATTGAAGATTTTGGTCTTGACGCCTTTGATATCCGCACGGCCGCCACGCTGACAACCAGCCACCTTCGCTCTCCTTTGCCCGTGGCAAATTGCGTGGCGCGGTTCGAGGTGGAGGCGCTGGTGGATGCAGCGGTGCGCGCCGGGATCTCTCCTATAAAGCTGCGCGCGGATGCCCTAGACGACCTCGCCAGATGGGCCGCATCGGCGGGGGCCACACAGATTGCCACGGCCTACGTCACCCGCGGGCTGCTGCGCGATTGGCTGGATGAGGCCGCACCCGTTTTGGCGGCCCGCGGTATCAGCCTGTGCGAATGGCACCGCAACTGGGACCGCGCGATCTGGCCTCACGCGACCGCCGGGTTCTTTAAAGTAAAACAGCAGATCCCGCAGCTGCTGACCCAGCTGGTGACGGTGTGACAATCACACCATGCCCACATTCGCGGCCTGGTTGCCGATTGCGGACAACCGCCCACAACCGTTGTATTTTCCACACGGCCTTCCCACATCAAGACTGGCTAAGGAGTAACCCATGCGATCACTGAATTGCGCAGTCTGGCGCTGGTCGTCACCCTGCTTTACCCCACACTCAGCTTGGCTGAGGGTCCCATGATTGAATTTCCAGTATCTGAACCCGCCCGTTGGGACTACTTCAGCGATCAGGTTATGGGCGGCGTATCGGAAGGCAGGGTGGCATTCGAGATGGTTGATAGCCAGCCCGTGTTGCGGTTGACTGGCCGCGTCAGCACCGCCAACAACGGCGGATTTATTCAGGCCCGCTTGAAGCTGGACGCGCCCTTGCCCGACACCGCTCAGGGCATAATTTTGACTGTGCGCGGTAACGCTCAACCCTATTATCTGCACCTCAGAACAAAGTGGACTATTTTGCCTTGGCAATTGTATCAGGCCAAATTTGAGACATCTCAAACGTGGCAGGAGGTGCGCGTTCCGTTCGAGGCCTTCGCGCCCTACGGTAAGCTTTTGCGTCAATCCTTCAAGATTTCAGACGTGCAAAGTATTGCCGTTGTTGCATTCGGACGGGACCACGACGCAGACTTGTCTGTGCGCGCCATCGGGGTCTATTGAGTTGACTTAAAGCATATTTGTGGAAACGCCGAAAAGCAGCCTGCGCTTTGTGCGACCCTTAAAGCCACCCCTTGCGCGCCACGCGTTACAAGCCTAGCTTTCACCTTACAGGATAACATCCCCTGCCGCGCAACGGCCCACGCAGGGCCGCGCGACCAACCGCCCCGGCATCCGCCTCTGCGGTCCTCCTCCCGGAAAGATATCGCCATGTCCAAAGAGAAAAACAAAGGCAATAAGGAAACCAAAAAACCCAAGAAGGAAAAGGTCAAAGTGCTTGCCACCGCCAATTCCAATGCGGGCAAAGACAGCACCACGATCGCGGGTAAAAAGATCAAATAAACCTGCCGGGGTATAGGTCTGGGCGCACCTTGACGCCGCGCCCAGACGTAAAGCCAGCCTCGCGGTCAAACGCTGGGGCGAAGGTTTGTGCATCCCAACATCACCACCCAGCAAAGGCACGGTGCAACCCACCGCCCCTTCGCCATCATACGGCCCCTGCCCGCATTTTCCCTTTGACAAACCGGCCCCCCGTCCTGCATCTCAGCAGTCGTAACAGTGATTTAGGGCCACCATGTCGCAGCGGATTGATGGGTTTGATGTGATCAAAGCTGTGGCCATTGTCTTTGTCGTGATAGGCCACACGTGGCGCGGGCTGAACACGGCGGGGATGATCCCCGAGGCGGCCTTGTTTGCCCGTATAGACGCTGCGATATATCTGTTTCACATGCCGGTGTTTTTCTTCTTATCGGGCCTATTTTTCTCGGCCCGCCGCCCGCTTTTGGATTTTTTACGCAACCGGGCCGTGCTCCTCATTTGGCCAATGCTGCTTTGGGGCTGGATTGATGCAGGCTTGAAATCCGCCGCGGGCATTCCGATCAAAGGGCAACTTCTCTCGGCAATCGAGGTGTTTTGGTCAGTCTTGCCCCCGGTTGGGATTTTTTGGTTTTTGTACACGCTGTTTATCTTGCATGTGATCGGCTGGAGCCTTGCGCGCTTGCCCCGGCCTTTGCAATTGTTCGCGATGGCAGCCCTTGCGGTGGCGGCGCGGGCGGGATGGATCAATGTTAGCCCGTTTGACAGCCTGTGGAACACGCTGATCTACCTGCCGCCCTTCTTTGCGGGCATTGCGTTTGCCATGTTGGCGGGGCATAGCACTTTGCTGCACAAAAGTTTGATATTGCCCGGCTTTCTGGCCTTTATTGCCGCCGAAACACTGGTGCTTTCAGGGGCGACTGCGGATACCGTTTGGCTGGCAACGCTGGCGACAGCCCTGGCTTGCGCGGGGTTTGTGATGGTCTTTGCAAACCTGCCTTTGGGTGCGCGGATTGCACCTTGGCTGGTGATGCTTGGGCAATACACCATGCCGATTTACCTGTCGCATGTGATCTTTTCGGCGGCAACGCGGCTGGTTTTGCGCCGCCTTGGGACCGAGGATCTGAGCACCCATATGCTGCTTGGTACGCTTGCAGGGGTGCTTGGCCCGCTTGCTTTGCTATGGCTTGCAAAGCGCGCGGGCCTGTCAGGAGCGGTCGGGTTCCAAACCGCTTTAGTTCAGCGATAGTCCCGAAAGGGAGGCGAGGATTGCAGTTTTGGTATCGTCCGAATCCGCCGATACTGCGAGGCCCACCAGCGCCCCCGGTGTGCCGCCAAAAGCGCGTTTATAATCGGCCGCCAAGTTCACGCTTTCCGAAAAGCTGCCCGTCCCTGCTGGGCGCAGCAAAACCGTTTTGCCGCGTGACCCCAGATAAGGGCTGGCGAGGATCGTGCCGCGTTTGCGGTTGTCGCCCCACACATAGGTCAGCACCCGCGCGGATGTGCTTGTCAGTAGTTTGCGCACATCGGCTTTGGCCCCCAAGGCTTCGGCCTCGGCCTGTGGCAAGAACACGAAGTACAGCGACGCATTGCGATCATCGCCACCCTTTTTGCCAAGATCCGTTACCGGCACAGATTGGGCGACCGCCCAAGACCATTTCGCCGATCTTGCCGCCCACAACCCCGGCTTTACGCGGGCATAGGCCAAAGATACCGACCCATCCGATGCGATCGACATTGAGTTGCCTTTGAACCCATATTTATTAGAGGAAAACAGCGAAAACCGCTGCGTGGCCCATGAGGCGTCAAAGGAAACCCCTTCGGCCATGGCGGGTGCGGGGGCAAAGCCCGTTGAAAACGTTGCGGCCAAAAGCCCGGCGATTAGGATGGAACGTGACATGCGACCTCTTAAGCTTGCTGTCCCCCTGCCTAGCACCGTTGGGCTGTAACAGGGCACACAACTGCTTGAGGCTTGCGTGATCGGTTAGAGAACGACTTGGCCTGCGTCCAGCCGCACAATTCGGTCCATCTTGGCTGCCAGCTCCATATTATGGGTGGCGATCAGCGCCGACAGGCCTGTGTCGCGCACCAGATCCATCAGCGCGCGGAACACTTGGTCAGATGTGGCAGGGTCAAGGTTGCCGGTCGGTTCATCGGCCAGCAAAAGGCGGGGGCGATTGGCCAGCGCCCGGCAAAACGCAACGCGCTGTTGCTCTCCGCCCGACAAGGCGGCGGGGCGGTGCTGGGCGCGGTGGCCTACGCCAACCTTTTCCAGCAATTCCAACCCCCGTGCGTTCGCGTCGCTGGCGGATATGCCATTTGCAAGCTGCGGCAACACGATGTTTTCGAGGGCCGAAAATTCGGGCAGCAAATGGTGGAATTGATAGATGAACCCCACGTCGCGCCGCCGCGCATCGGTGCGCGCGCGGTCAGACAAGCCGGCCAAATCGGTGCCACCCAGCCGCATCTGGCCACTATCAGCCGCATCAAGCAAGCCTGCGATATGCAGCAAGGTGGATTTGCCGGCACCCGATGGGGCCACCAGCGCCACAACCTCACCACGTGCCACAGTAAGGGACGCGCCGCGCAGCACTTGCACCTCGGCTGGTTTGCCCTTGTTATAGGCTTTGGTCACACCTTCCAGCGACAGCATCACTTCACTCATAGCGCAGCGCCTCTACCGGGTTCATCCGGGCCGCACGCCGCGCCGGAAAGATGGTGACAATGAATGACAAGCCCAGCGACAGCGACACCGCCGACATCACATCGCCAAATTGCAGTTTTGCAGGCAACGCATAGATGCCACGGATCGACGGGTCCCACACCCCGCCGCCCGCCACATAGTTCACAAAGCTGAAAATCGGGTCGATATAGATCGCAAACACACAGCCCAAGGCCACGCCCGCCAACGTGCCAATAATTCCGGTAAACGCGCCGCAGATAAAGAATATCCGCAAAACAGACCCTTCGGTCAGGCCCATGGTGCGCAAAATTCCGATATCGCGGCCTTTGTTTTTCACCAGCATGATCAGCCCTGACACGATGTTCATCGCAGCAATCAGCACCAGCACGGACAAGATGACAAACATCACATTGTCCTCGATGTCCAAGGCCCGCAAAAACCCGCCCGAACTGTCGCGCCATGTCCAGACATTGGCGTATTGGCCGGCGGCTTTCATAATGTCGATCGTCACATCATCCACCGCTTCGGGGTTGGTGACCATCACCTCAATCTCATCGGCCAGCCCTTCGCGGTTAAAATACTCTTGCGCGGCGGCCAGCGGCATATAAATTCGTGTGCGATCAATATCATAGCGGCCCGCGGTGAACACATAGACCACCTCATAGGCCGATACGCGCGGGCTGGTGCCAAAGGCGGTTTTCACCCCATTGGGTGAGATGAGGCGGATACGGTCGCCTACCGTGACGCCCAATTCGCGGGCAATGCCCGAGCCGATGGCGATGCCCTCATCATAGCGGTCTAGTGCGCCATACGCATCTGCGCCGGTGCCAACGCGCGGAATGGCGCGCACGTCGTCGCCGCGCATGCCGTACACCTCCACCCCCGAATTGCGGTCCGCCATGGTGGCCATCACTTGGCCGCGCACCATCGGCGCGGCGCGGGTTACGCCCGGCACGGCGGCGATATTGGCGGCCACCGCATCAAAATCTTCAAAGCCACGGATCGTGCGGCCATCGGCGGCCTGATGCTGCGCGCCGTAGACGGTTACATGCGCATTGGCCCCAAGGATCGTATCAACAAATTCCGCCCGAAACCCGGCACGTACAGATAGCGTGGCAATCAGCGCAAACACCGCCAAGGTGATGCCGATCAGGCTAATCCAGGTCATCACCGACACACCGCCTTCGGCCCGCTTGGCCCGCAAATAGCGCCAGGCGATCATCCACTCAAACGGCGCAAAGGGGGCAGTACTCACAGGGCAGGCTCCTTGAGGGGGTATTGGGAAAAAAACTTGGGCGGAAACTGCGGGAAATGCGGGGTAAGGTCAAGCCACGGCTGCGTCATCGGGCAGGCGCGCCGAAAAACCGCTGGTTGAGGCGGTTTGGGTGGGGGTGAGCCAATGTGCAGGCCCGTGTTTCCACCCTCCCCTCCCGGAGCGGCTTTATTGCCGCAAGCGCGCCGCTGGCACCGATATTCCCGTACCGAATGCCTTTGCCCGCAATGCCCAGCCCGTTAAGAAAGATTGTTACGCCGTGCAGGCTGACGCCGCCAGAATGGCCATAAAAGTACAGACAGCGCCACGCCAACAACGCCCCAACCGCCCAAAAACCCAGCTGCACTAGCCACGGCACCTGCAGTTGACAGCGGCATTGCAGGGCGAAAATCGGCCCAAGTGGCATTGAACGTATCGGGATCGGCCAAGCGGTGCGGCATCGCAATACGCTCAACCGGGCTGGCAAGGCGCAGGAATGTCAGGTTGTTCGACAGCGTGTCGAACCGGATAAAGGCGTTTTGCATATCGACTTTGCGCGCCGCCAGAAAGGCGGTGCCTTGCATTTGGTCCAAGGCCGCCACGCGGGTAAGGTTATTGGCCCCAGCGCTTCGGTCAAAATCGGCCACAACGACGGACAAAGCATCAACCTGCCCTGCAAGCCGCTGGATATATTGCTGCGAAAACTCGGGGTATTGCGAAAGGGCTGCAGCCCCTGCAAGACCGCCCGCCAATGTCAGTGCTTTGCCTATCATACGCGCCTCATTCCTGTGCCGGTCTGTGCTGCACGGCAAAAAGCCTAACGCAAGCACCCGGTCTTGCCCGGCAACGTCTCTTATATCCGGCGTCCTGTCAAAGACGAAAACGGCGCGGCCCCGGTGACAGGGTCGCGCCGCAAGGAAAAGCCCGCGAGAGTTTATTAGATCCCCGCGTAAATCTGAACGATCCGCGCCACGGCCTCATCTGCCGTCATCTCAACGCTTTGGCCGGTGCGGCGGCTGGTCAATTCCACGACGCCATTCTTCAAGCCGCGCGGCCCCACGGTGATGCGCCATGGCAAACCGATCAGGTCCATCGTTGCAAACTTGGCGCCCGCGCGTTCATCCCGGTCATCATAAAGCGGGTCCAGCCCTGCTTTTTGCAGCGCTTTATAAATCCCCTCACAGGCGGCATTTGTGTCGTCGCCGCCTTGCTTTAGGTTCACAATCCCGCAATGGAACGGCGTTACCCCTTCGGGCCAGATGATGCCCTTATCGTCATGGCTTGCTTCAATAATCGCGCCGAGCAGCCGCGATACGCCAATCCCGTGGCTGCCCATATGGACAGGCACCTTGCTACCGTCGGGTGTTACGACATTTGCGCCCATCGCATCGGAATACTTGGTGCCAAAGTAAAAGATTTGGCCCACTTCAATGCCACGCGCCGATTTGCGGCGCTCTTCGGGGATCGCGTCAAACAAGGCGGCCTCATGCGTCTCATCCGTGCGGGCGTAAAGCGAGGTGAACTCTTCCATCACCGCTTGGCACTGCACTTTGTCGTCATAATCAATATCGCGTGCGCCAAGGCTGATATCGGTCACGGCGCTGTCATAAAACACTTCGGACTCGCCGGTTTCGGCCAGCACCAAGAACTCATGCGTATCATCACCGCCGATGGGGCCAGAATCGGCGCGCATTGGGATGGCTTGAAGGCCCATCCGCTCATATGTCCGCAGATAGCTGACCAAATGGCGGTTGTAGGCGTGCAGCGCGTCTTCTTTGGTCAGATCGAAATTATAGCCGTCCTTCATCAGGAACTCACGCCCGCGCATCACGCCAAAGCGTGGCCGCATCTCATCGCGAAATTTCCACTGGATATGGTACAACGTCAGCGGCAGGTCTTTGTAGCTGCCAACATGGGCGCGGAAAATATCGGTAATCATTTCTTCATTGGTCGGGCCATAGAGCATATCGCGGCCCTGACGGTCCTTGATGCGCAGCATTTCTTGGCCGTAATCATCATAACGCCCGGATTCGCGCCACAAATCGGCGGGCTGCAAGGTGGGCATCAGCAAAGGAATATGGCCCGCGCGCACCTGCTCTTCATGCACGATCTGTTCAATGCGCTTCAGCACTTTAAACCCTAGGGGCAACCACGAATAAATCCCGGCGGCCTGCTGCTTGATCATGCCCGCGCGCAGCATGTAGCGGTGGCTGACAATCTGCGCCTCGGCAGGATTTTCTTTCAAAACGGGCAGGAAGTAACGTGTCAGCCGCATGGGAGCACCTTTTTGGGCAAATTGGGTTTTGGTTTGTCTAGGCAAAACCATTGGCGCAAGCAAGGGCGGCGGGGCGCTTTGAACGAATAAACCAAGGGCATTCATCGCCAAACCCTTGAAATGCGAAGGCCGATGCGCGATGTGTCACAGACAGCACAAGGGGGTCGCATGGCATTGCCGGTCAAACAACAGCTAACCTATTGGGGCATTGCGACGGCTGTGTTCTTATTTGCCCTTTGGTCTTTGGGCCAAGTGCTTGCACCGTTTTTGGTGGGCGGCGCCATTGCCTATTTTCTTGATCCGGTGGCTGACAGGTTGGAACGCCTTGGCCTGAGCCGGGTTGTTGCAACCACCGTGATCTCACTTTCTGCGCTTTTGATCGGCGTTTTGCTGGTGCTGGCGGTGATCCCCTCGCTTGCGTCACAGCTGGCAGCCTTGGTGGAGGCGACACCCACGATTTTCCACAAACTCCACGCCTTTCTGACTGAGCAATTTCCGGGGCTTTTGGACGAAAACAGCGTTATTCGTCGCACGATTTTGTCGATTGGGGACAATCTGAAAGATTGGGGGACTGAGGCTGCCAAGACCGTGTTTTCCAGCGCTTTGGGGGTGCTGAACGCGCTTTTGTTCTTGGTCGTCGTGCCTGTGGTCGCGTTTTATTTGCTGCTCGATTGGGACAATATGGTCGCCAAGATTGACGCGCTGTTGCCACGCGACCATGCCCCCGTGGTGCGCGACCTTGCAGGCAGGATTGACCGGGTCTTGGCGGCGTTTGTGCGCGGACAGCTTAGCGTTTGTATTGCTTTGGGCGCGTTTTATTCGGCGGCGTTGATGCTGGCGGGGCTTGATTTTGGCCTGCTGGTGGGCGCGATTGCCGGGGCGATTACCTTTATCCCTTATGTTGGCGCGCTGGTTGGCGGGGCCTTGGCGATTGGTCTTGCCTTGTTCCAGTTCTGGGGCGATTGGGCGGCCATCGGCATCGTTGCGGGCATCTTTGCCCTTGGGCAGTTTCTGGAAGGCAATGTGATTACCCCGCGCCTTGTTGGCAATTCGGTTGGGCTGCACCCGGTTTGGCTGCTTTTTGCGCTGTCGGCTTTTGGCTCGGCTTTTGGCTTTGTTGGTATGCTGGTCGCAGTTCCTGTGGCGGCATCCCTTGGGGTGCTAACCCGTTGGGGGATTGAAAAATACCGTGAAAGCCTTTTGTACCAAGGCGTTGGCACCACTGGGCAGGACGCCCCCCCGTGACCACGCAGCTTGCCTTTGACCTGCCCCACCGCACAGCCTTGGGGCGCGAGGATTTTTTCATCTCTGCCACAAATGCGCAGGCCTTGGTGGCCCTTGATGCGTGGCAAACCTGGCCGGGTGGCAAGATGGTGCTGACAGGCCCGCCTGCCGCTGGCAAAACCCATCTCGCCCATGTTTGGGCGGCAGGTTCGGGCGCCACGCTGCACACGGCCCTGTCCCTTGCCAGCGCTGATATTCCGGCGCTGGCAACGCTGCCCGCCGTGGTGATTGAAGATTGTGAAACGCTTGGCCAATCGCCCAGCGCGCAAGCGGCGATGTTTCACCTGCACAACATGCTCGCCGCCAAAGGGGCAGCCTTGTTGATGACCGCCGCCACCCCGCCGCGCGACTGGGGGCTGACCTTGCCGGATCTGGCCAGCCGCGCGCAGGCCGCTGCCGTGACCCGGATTGACGCGCCCGATGATAGCTTGCTGTCCGCAGTGCTGATCAAACTGTTTGCCGATCGTCAAATTGCTGTCACCCCGGCCTTGATCGCCTATGTCCTGCCGCGCATGGACCGCAGTTTTGCCGCCGCCCGCGCGCTGGTCACAGCCCTTGATGCCGCCGCATTGGCCCGTGGCACAGGTGTTACCCGCGCTTTGGCTGCAACGGTGCTGGACAATCCCTGATCGTCGCGCAAAGCTGTCATATGGTATTCACATTTCTTTTGCATAAGCCGGCCCTATGACACAGGCAGATTTTCTTTCCTCCCCCTTCCCGGCCGCGCTGAAACTGCCCGAAGCCGAGGTCAAAGGCCCCCGCCGGTTTTTCAACCGCGAACTCAGTTGGCTTGCGTTCAACTGGCGTGTGCTAGAGGAAGCATCGAACCACACCGTACCTTTGCTGGAACGGCTACGGTTCTTGTCAATCTCGGCCACCAATCTGGATGAGTTTTATACGGTGCGCGTGGCAGGCCTGCGCGCGCTGAAACGCAGCGGCAAACCGTCGATCTCGGTTGATGGCCGCAGTGCGGGTGAGCAGTTAACCCTGATCAACGACAACGCCCGCCGTCTGCTGCAAACCCAGCAGTCCGTGTTCAACAAGCTGAAAAAAGAGATGGACGCCACTGGCATCACCATCGTCAGCCGTTCCAAACTAACCGCGCGCGATTTGAAGTTTCTGGAAAATCACTTTGTGAACAAGGTGTTCCCGATCCTATCCCCTCTTGCCATCGACCCGGCACATCCGTTTCCCTTCATCCCCAACACGGGCTTTTGCCTTGCGTTGGAGCTGGAACGCGCCAGCGACAAACGCGCGTTGCTGGCCCTTTTGCCGATCCCCCAGCAAATTGCCCGGTTCGTCCCCTTGCCCGCCAAGGACGGCGAGAACCGCTTTTTGCTGCTAGAAGAGTTGCTTTTGCTGCATCTGGGTATGCTTTTTCCCGGCTATACCGACCGGGGCCACTGCACATTCCGCGTGCTGCGCGACAGCGACCTTGAAGTCGAGGATGAGGCCGAAGACTTGGTGCGCGAGTTTGAAACTGCCCTGAAACGCCGCAGGCGCGGCGAGGTTATCCGCCTGAAAATCAGCGCCGCCGCCCCCGCAGGGTTGCGCGCCCTGATCATGCAAGAGCTGCATGTCACCCATGAAGACGTGGTTGAGGTGCGCGGTTTACTGGGCTTGGCCGACCTGAAGGAATTGGTGCTGGACAGCCGCAAAGACCTGCAATGGCCGAAATTTACCCCGCGTGTGCCGGAACGCGTGCAAGACCACGAAGGCGATATGTTCGCGGCCATCCGGCAAAAGGACATGCTGCTGCACCACCCTTATGAAACCTTTGATATGGTCATCCGCTTCTTGGAGCAAGCCGCCCGCGACCCCGATGTTTTGGCGATTAAACAAACGCTTTATCGCACCAGCAACGACAGCCCCATCGTCAGCGCGCTGTGTGAGGCCGCCGAGGCCGGCAAATCCGTGACCGCCTTGGTTGAATTGAAAGCCCGGTTTGATGAGGCCGCCAATATCCGCCAATCGCGCCGTCTGGAACGCGCAGGTGCGCATGTAGTTTACGGCTTTATGACTTTGAAAACACATGCAAAAATTAGCACTGTTGTGCGGCGTGAAGGCGATCAACTGGTCACTTACACCCATTACGGCACGGGAAATTACCACCCCATCACTGCCCGCATTTACACCGACTTGTCGTTTTTCACCTGCGATGGCCCTTTGGGCCGCGATGCGTCCAAGGTGTTCAACTACCTGTCGGGCTATGTGCAGCCCGAAGGTTTGGAAAACCTTGCCATAGCACCCTCTGGCCTGAAACCCCGCTTGCTTGAATTGATTGCGGCCGAGGCTGCGCATGCAAAGGCAGGCCGTCCGGCCGAGATTTGGGCCAAGGTCAATTCCTTGGTCGACCCCGACATCATCGACGCGCTTTACGTAGCATCTGGGGCGGGCGTGAAGATCAGCCTTGTGGTGCGCGGCATCTGCGCCCTGCGCCCCGGCATCAAAGGACTGTCCGATAATATCAGGGTGAAATCAGTTGTCGGGCGCTTTTTGGAACACTCTCGCATCGTCTGTTTTGGCAATGGCCACGGCCTGCCGTCCAAAAAGGCGCGGGTGTTCTTTTCTTCCGCTGATTGGATGGGCCGCAACCTGACACGGCGCGTGGAAACGCTGGTTGAGGCGCATAACCCCACCGTCAAGGCGCAGATCGTCAGCCAAATCATGGCCGCCAACCTGGCGGATGAGGCGCAAAGCTGGCTTTTAGGCCCTCAAGGCGACTATCACCGCAACCTCAAAGCCCCGGATGGGCAGCTGTTCAATTGTCACCGTTTCTTTATGGAAAACCCGTCGCTTTCGGGCCGTGGCACCGCCGGCGCCAAGGATGTTCCAAAACTTGCCCACAGCCGAGACGAGACTGCACCCTAACCAGCCGTTGACCTTCACGCTGCAACGCGGCAATGTCCGCGCGAAGCTACACAAAGAGACGCCCATGGCCACTGCCAAAAAATCACCCGCCGCCACCGCCTTGGTCGAGGATGGTGGCCCCTTTGGCCGCTCGTTGTTTGATGACCCTTCGGTGCGCGCCCTGAGCCGGGTGGGGGTGGTCGATGTTGGTTCCAACTCAGTTCGGATGGTGGTGTTTGACGGTGCTGCCCGCTCACCTGCCTATTTTTACAATGAAAAGCTAATGGCGGGCTTGGGCAAAGGGCTGGCCGAAACCGGCGTGCTGAACCCCGAAGGCAAACAACGCGCACTGATCGCCTTGAAACGCTTTTCAATTTTGGCGCGTGGCATGGGGATTTCGCCGCTGACTTGCGTGGCCACAGCCGCCGTGCGCGATGCAACCGATGGCCCTGCCTTTGCCGCACAGGTGCTGGAACAAACCGGGCTAAAGCTGTGGGTGGTGGACGGCGAAGAAGAGGCACGGCTGTCGGCCCAAGGCGTGCTGCTTGGTTGGCCCGGTGCGCGCGGCATCGTGTGTGATATTGGCGGCAACTCCATGGAACTGGCGCGCGTGGCCGATGGCAAAGTAGGCAAGCGCGCTACCTCTCCCTTGGGTCCGTTCCGCTTGCAACAGGTCGAAGGTGGCGTTGAAAAACGCAAGGCGCTGATCGACCGGGTGCTGAAAAAGCTGAAAACCAAGCTGGAACCCGAAAACGACCGCATTTATCTGGTGGGTGGTTCTTGGCGGGTCATCGCGCGCTTGGATATGGAGCGGCGCAATTACCCGCTGACCGTTTTGCATGAATACCGCATGACCCCGCAATCGGTGCTCGATACGCTGGATTGGATTGCAGACCATGACCCCGCCGTTTTGCGCGCCCGCACAGGCACGGGCGCCGAACGCATGGCACTGGTGCCACTGGCGGGTGAGGTGCTGCGCGAAATGATCCGCATCTTTAAGCCGAAGGAAATCGACATCTCATCTTACGGGATCCGCGAAGGGTTGTTGTATGAACAGATGCACGAAAAACTTCGTGCGCGTGACCCGTTGATTGAGGCGGCCCGCGCGGCCGAGATTACGTCGGCGCGCCTGCCCGGTTTTGGCAAAAAGCTTTATACCTTCCTGCTGCCCTTGTTCAAAACCGCGACCGAAGAAGAAACACGCCTGATCAAAGCCGCTTGCCTTTTGCATGACACCACATGGCGCGCGCATCCCGATTACCGGGCCGAGGTGTGTTTTGACAACGCCACCCGCGCCAACCTTGGGGGCCTCGACCATCCGGGCCGGGTGTTTTTGGGCCTAGCCCTTTTGCACCGCTATAAAAACAGCCGTACAGGGTCACGCCTAGAACCTTTGTTCCGCCTGCTGACGGATGAGCAAATCCAAAAAGCTGAGGTGTTGGGCAAGGCTATGCGCTTTGGCGCGATGTTTTCCGCGATTGGCCCTGAAAGTGCCGGCACCTTGCGCTGGTTGCCCCGCAAACAAGTGCTGGAACTGACGCTGACACCTTTGGGCAAAGACCTGTTTGGCGAGGTGACACAAGCCCGGTTTAAATCGCTGGCCACCGCAATGCGCGCCACGCCCGAAGTGATTGAAGGGGCCGCCGATGCTGAGGCTTGATCATCTGGCCGTCTCGGCCACTAGCTTGGCCCAAGGCGTGGATTGGGTGGAACAAACACTTGGTGTGGCCCTTGCGCCCGGCGGCGTGCATGCGCTGATGTCTACCCATAACCGGCTTTTGGGCTTGGGCGATGTATATCTTGAAGTTATTACGATTGACCCCGCGGCCCCTGCCCCACCGCATCGCCGTTGGTTTGACTTGGACAATTTTGAAGGCACCCCGCGGCTGACCAATTGGATCGTTGCTTGCGATGATCTGGATGCGGGTTTGGCCGTCTTGCCCGCGGGCGTGGGCAACCCCACCGATTTGGCGCGCGGTGATTTGCGCTGGCGTATGGCCATTCCCAGCGATGGCCGCCTGCCCTACGGCAATGCCCACCCGGCGCTGATCCAATGGCAAGGTGCGGTCCACCCGGCCCAGCGTTTGCCGGATGTTGGCGTGCGCTTGGAGCTGTTGGAAATCGCCACCCCCGATGCCGAGGCCTTGAACGCCAACCTATCAGGCCTGTTCACCGACCCACATGTCCGCATCACCGAGGCGACAGAGATGGCTATGCGCGCCACGTTTTCCACCCCGCACGGGCGCCGCGTGCTGGAATGATGCTGCGCGCAGTTGTGCTTGCCGACATCCCCGCTGTGCTGGAGATCTGGAACCCGCTGATCCGCGACAGCGTGACTACCTTTAACTCGGTCCCCAAAACGCCCCAAGACTTGACCCAAATGATCGCAGGCAAGGCGGCAGCTGGCCACGCCTTCTTGGTAGCCGAGGCCGAAGGGCAGGTCTTGGGCTTTGCCACCTACGGCCAGTTTCGCGGCGGTATCGGCTATGCGCATACCATGGAGCATACCATCGTTCTTGGCCCTGCGGCCCGTGGCAAAGGCTTGGGCCGGGTTTTGTTGCTTGCTATTGAGGATCACGCCCACGCCCATGGCGCGCATTCGCTTTTTGCAGGCGTCTGCGCTGAAAACCTAGATGCCCGTGCCTTTCATGCGGCCATGGGCTATGGGCATGCAGCCACTCTGGCCGCCGTTGGTTACAAATTTGGGCGCTGGATGGATTTGCATTTGATGCAAAAATTCCTGACCTGACAGCGCCACCGTTTTCAAGGTATACTGACCCTATGTCGATCTGGACCCGCATCAATGACGCCCTTGCCGCTCTCGCTTCTGGTGAAGGCCTGTCTGCGATTTTTGACAGGTTGCGCGGCATGCAAATGGAATCGCCCGAACGCTCGGTCGGGTTTACTATTGCGGTCATCGCGTTAGGCGCAAAAATGGCGAAAGCAGACGGCCAGGTCACCCGCAATGAGGTGACAGCCTTTCGCCAGCTTTTCACCATTCCCCCGGAAGAAGAGGCCAACGCCGCGCGCGTGTTTAACCTCGCACGGCAAGATGTGGCGGGGTTTGACTCCTACGCTCACAAAATAGCGGCGATGTTCCCAGAAGACGGGCATCAAACGCTGATCGACCTTTTGGAAGGGTTGTTTACCGTCGCCATGGCCGATGGCGAATACCACCCGAATGAGGATGCGTTTTTGGCCGAGGTGGCGCAGATATTCGGTCTGGGCGATCCGTGTTTCCGGTCATTACGCGCGCGTTTTGTCGAAGGTGCGCCGCGCGACCCTTATGATGTTTTGGGTGTGGCCAACGGTGCGCCTTTGGCAGACATCCGCGCCGCGTGGAAACAGGCTGTGCGCGACAGTCACCCTGATCGCCTGATTGCGCGCGGTGTGCCGCCCGAGGCGGTTGCACTCGCCAGCCGCCGGATGATCGACATTAACGCTGCGTGGGCCGAGATCAATGGCAAACGTGCTGCCTGATCCCATGCCACCAGAGCCGCCACCTTCAAAGGGTGCGCCAAAGCTGCGGCTTGCGACCTATAATGTGGAATGGTTCAACGGTCTGTTCGATGATGACGGGCTGCTGTTGGCCGATACTGGCCGCTCGGCCCGCTATAAAATTAGCCGCGCCGAACAATTGACAGCACTTGGCATCGTTTTTACAGCACTTGATGCTGACGGCGTGATGATTATTGAAGCACCAGATACCGGGTCACGCCGTAAAACCACGACCGCGCTGGAAAATTTTGCCCGCCATTTTGATTTGCGCGCCCGCTGCGCGCTGCACGGCTTCACCTCGGAAACGGAGCAAGAGATTGCGTTTCTCTATGACCCGGACCGCTTGACCGCCAGCCATTCCCCGATGGGCGCGCCCACCGACAGCACAGGTGTTCCGCGCTTTGATGGCGTGTTTCGCCATGACCTGAACGTGGACGCGCAACCCGAACGCATCCGCTTTTCCAAACCCCCGCTTGAGGTGGCGATCAGTGATCGGTTGACCGGGCAAGAGCTGCGGTTGATTGGGGTGCATGCCAAATCCAAATCGGCGCATGGCGCGCGCAACCCGGCCCAAGTGTCGCGCATCGCGATTGAAAACCGCCGCAAGCAGCTTGCGCAATGCCTTTGGCTGCGCGCGCGGGTGGAAACCCAATTGGCCATGGGCGACAAATTGATCGTGATTGGCGATTTCAACGATGGTCCGGGCTTGGATGAATACGAAAAGCTATTCGGCAAATCGGGGATTGAGATCGTGATCGGCACCGATGCCCCTTTGGGCCAACAGCTGTTAGAACCCCATGCCCAAATGATTTTGGGCCGCAAACTGGGTATAGCCCCCACCTCGGCACGGTTCTATGACACGATGAAGAAACGCTATTTTCAAGCCTTGTTGGATTGAATTCTGGTGTCGCCCAACTTGGCGCCGTTCGCCCCGGTCTGGCGCATTTGGCACCCTTTGGATGATCCGGATTGCTGGCGGATCCCTGAATTGCGTGAGGCGTTATTGACCGCCTCAGACCATTTTCCCGTGACGCTGGATCTGCATTTTGATGGGTGATCGGGGCTGGTAAAATGCCCCGACCCGCCCCATATTAAGGGTATGAAGCAAAGTTTAGCCCCACTTACGCTGTGCATTATGCTGGCCTTGGCCAAGCCTGCACCCGTGCTTGCGCAAGACGCGCAAACCGACCGCGACGAAGGGCTGAGCCTGATGGAACGCGGCCTGCGCCAATTGTTTGATGGGTTGATGGCCGATATGGAACCCGCGTTGGGGGATGTGGCCAAGGCGGTCAAAGAGATGGAACCGATGCTGCGGCAACTGGCCGAGTTGATCGGCGATGTTCGCAATTATGATCCACCCACGCGGTTGGAAAATGGCGATATTATTATCCGCCGCAGAGAGGGTGCGCCGCCTGCGCCCGCTTTGCCAGCACCTGATGTGGACCCGACGTTAGGGGGGGACGTGCCTGAAGGGCAGATTGATCTTTAGAGTAGGGGGAAAGGGGGCGCTCACGCCCCCTCGGGGCAAATGCCCCTCACCCCCTGAGGATATTTTTAAACAGATGATGAGGGGACGGCGCTTTAGGCTTTCGCGGCGCGGATGAGGCGCAAGATGTCTTTGGCGGCTTCGGGGATGTTGGTGCCGGGGCCGAAGATTGCCTTGACCCCTGCATCATAAAGAAACTGGTAATCTTGCTGTGGGATGACCCCGCCGCAAATCACCAAAATATCCCCCGCCCCTGCGGCCTTCAGCGCTTGCACCAGTTTTGGGGCAAGGGTTTTATGGCCAGCCGCCTGCGATGAGATGCCGATGACATGCACGTCATTGTCAATCGCATCCTGCGCCGCCTCTTCGGGGATTTGGAATAAGGGGCCGACATCCACGTCAAAGCCAATATCGGCAAAGGCGGTGGCGATGACCTTGGCCCCCCGATCATGCCCATCCTGGCCCATTTTTACGACCAACATGCGGGGGCGGCGACCTTCTACTTCGGCAAAATCCTCCACATCTTTTTGGATCGCGGCAAAGCCAGCATCACCCTCATAGGCCGCACCATAAACGCCTGCGAGGGTTTTCACCTCGGCCCGGTGGCGGCCAAAAACCTCTTCCATCGCCATGCTGATTTCCCCTACGGAGGCCCGCGCACGGGCGGCGTCTACGGCTGCCTCTAGCAAATTTCCACCGTCGCGGGCGCGGCGCGTTACCTCTGCCAAGGCGGCATCGCAAACCCTTTGGTCACGTGCGGCGCGCATTTTGGTCAGGCGCGCGATTTGGCTGTCGCGCACGGCCATATTGTCGATATCGAGAATGTCGATCGGGTCTTGTTGCGCCAGTTTGTACTTGTTGACGCCGACAATCACCTCTTCGCCCCGGTCGATCTTGGCTTGGCGGCGCGCGGCGGATTCCTCAATCCGCAGCTTAGGCATGCCCGTGGCCACCGCTTTGGTCATGCCACCCATTTCTTCGACTTCCTCGATCAGCTTCCACGCTTCTTCGGCCAATTGCGCGGTCAGGCTTTCAACATAATAGCTGCCCGCCAGCGGGTCGACGACATTGGTCACCCCGGTTTCCTCTTGCAAAATCAACTGGGTATTGCGGGCAATTCGCGCCGAAAACTCAGTCGGTAGCGCCATCGCCTCATCCAGCGCATTGGTGTGCAGGCTTTGCGTGCCGCCCAATGCCGCCGCCATCGCCTCATAGGCCGTGCGGACCACGTTGTTATAGGGGTCTTGCTCTTGCAAACTGACACCAGAGGTTTGGCAATGCGTCCGCAGCATCAGGCTGCCCGGTTTTTTTGCCCCAAACTCGGTCATAATCCGGTGCCACAGCAGGCGGGCGGCGCGCAGCTTGGCCGCCTCCATGAAAAAGTTCATGCCAATCGCAAAGAAAAAAGATAAGCGCCCGGCAAAGGCATCAACATCCATGCCGCGCGCAATGGCCGTGCGCACATATTCGCGCCCATCGGCCAGCGTAAAGGCCAGTTCTTGGACCAAGTTCGCCCCGGCCTCTTGCATGTGATAGCCGGAGATCGAAATCGAGTTAAACTTGGGCATTTCGGTGCTGGTATATTCGACAATATCCGCAATGATCCGCATTGAGGGTTCAGGCGGGTACACATAGGTATTGCGCACCATGAACTCTTTCAAAATATCGTTCTGAATGGTGCCGGAAAGATCGGCGCGGCTTACGCCTTGTTCCTCGCCTGTCACGATGAAATTTGCGAGGATCGGAATAACAGCGCCGTTCATCGTCATGGAAACACTGATATTTTCCAGTGGGATACCGTCAAACAAGAGCTTCATATCCTCGACAGAATCAATCGCCACACCGGCCTCGCCCACATCGCCTTCAACACGAGGGTGATCAGAATCGTAGCCACGGTGCGTTGCCAAATCAAAGGCCACCGATACGCCTTGCTGCCCTGCCGCAAGCGCCTTGCGGTAAAAGGCATTGCTGGCCTCGGCCGTGGAAAAGCCTGCGTATTGCCGAATGGTCCACGGGCGGCCCGCATACATCGTGGCCCGCACCCCGCGCGTGAACGGCCCAACGCCCGGGACACCGCCCATATGCGGTAGGTTTGCCACGTCAGCCTCGGTATACAAGGCCTTCACGCGAATGCCTTCCAGCGTCTCCCATTCCAGGGTTTGCGGATCGCGGCCTTTCAGTTCTTTTTCCGCCAGCGCGGCCCAAGCCTTCGTTGCATCCGTCATGGCTTTTTCCTTCACTTTGGTCAAAGGACAGCCCCTTTGACAATCTTGCTTTGGTTTACGGCCAAGACACCCTATATGAAGGGTAAGGAGACCGCATGAAACGACTTCAAATTCTTGTTCTGGCAGTATTTCTGCCATTTACGGCCACTGCACAAGTCGCTGGCCAACAACCCGCACCGCTTGTCGTGATCGAGGCGCCCGGCGTCACTATGGCCGAATTTCTCTGGCTCAAACGTCCTATCGTGGTGTTTGCCGACAGCCCAAACGACCCGTCATTTGCCGCACAGCTGGAGTTTTTGGCGCGGCAACCACAGGCCTTGATCGACCGCGATGTGGTTGTCATCGTTGACACCAACCCCGCGGCTGCCAGCTTTTTTCGGCAAAAGCTGCGGCCCCGAGGGTTTTCACTGGTGCTGATGGACAAGGACGGCAGCGTTGAGATCCGCAAACCCCGGCCTTGGGATGTGCGCGAAATTACCCGTGCCATCGACAAATTCCCGCTGGCGCGGCAAGAGCTGTTGGAGCGGTTTCCCTCAGGTCGGTAGTCGGGCCGATAGCTGCGAAAGTATCCGGAAAGGCAAGCCCCTGCCCCGGCAAAACCGGCGCGGCCTGCGCAGGGTTTGCGGGACAGGGTATTCATCCTATTCAAACTCCATGATAATCTCGTCCACCTTCAGGCTGTCACCCGCAGAGGCCTTGATCAGCTTGACCACAGCTTTTTTCTCAGCGCGCAAGATGTTTTCCATCTTCATCGCCTCAACCGTAGCCAAGGCTTGGCCTTCTTGAACCTCATCCCCCTCGGCTACGTTGATTTTCACAATCAAACCCGGCATTGGGCAAAGCAGGAATTTCGACGTATCGGGTGCTACTTTTTCCAGCATCAAACCGGCAAGTTCGGCCTGACGCGGGGTGCGCACATGGCAGGTGAAATCTGCCCCGCGCAACCGCAGCCGGAACCCTGACGGCACCTTGCCTACCTTCATCACCAAGGGTGTGCCATCCACCGTCAAGCGCGCCAACGGCTGCCCCGGTGTCCAATCGCTTTCGACCCGCATCTGCGTGCCATCGCCAAAACGCACGGTCGAACCAGCCTTATCGGCGGCAATCACCACCTCATGCGCAGCCCCTTGCAAGCTCACGGTCCATTCCGTGCCAACCTTGCGTTCGTGGTTGTCCATCGTCCCCGAAATCCGGGTGCGGCGAATTTCGGCCACGCGGTTCATCGCCGCCGCCGCCGCCACAACCCGGCGCGACAGCGCGTCATCCAACGTCACGCCCGTAAACCCATCCGGGTATTCTTCGGCAATAAACGCGGTCGTAATCTCGCCGCTCACAAAGCGCGGATGGTCCATAACGGCTGAACAGAACGGCAGGTTATTGCCAATCCCCTCCACCTCAAACGTGTCCAGCGCCAACCGCATTTCTTCAATCGCCGCCGCCCGCGTTGGCCCCCAAGTACACAGCTTGGCGATCATCGGGTCATAAAACATGCTGATCTCGCCGCCTTCAAACACGCCGGTGTCATTGCGCACAATGCCCCCCGCCGCAGTTGGCCCTTCGACCGGTGGGCGGTAGCGGGTTAACCGACCAATCGAGGGCAAGAAGCCACGATAGGGGTCTTCGGCGTAAAGGCGGCTTTCCATCGCCCAGCCGTTGATTTTAAGGTCGGATTGGGCAAAAGGCAGCGCTTCGCCATGCGCCACGCGGATCATTTGTTCGACCAAATCCACGCCCGTGATCAGTTCGGTCACAGGGTGTTCCACCTGCAAACGCGTGTTCATCTCTAGGAAATAGAAATTGCGCGCGCCGTCCACGATAAACTCTACCGTGCCAGCCGATGTGTACCCGACCGCTTGCGCCAGCGCACAGGCCTGCTCGCCCATCGCTTTGCGGGTCGCTTCATCAAGGAAAGGGCTTGGCGCTTCTTCGATTACCTTTTGGTTGCGGCGCTGAATCGAACATTCCCGCTCATGCAAATAGACGCAATTGCCGTGCTTGTCGGCCAAAACCTGAATCTCAATATGGCGCGGTTGGGTCACGAACTTCTCAATGAAAATCCTGTCATCGCCAAAGGAATTCGCGGCCTCATTCTTGGACGATTCAAATCCTTCTTTGACCTCGCCTTCGCTCCACGCGATCCGCATCCCCTTGCCACCACCGCCCGCCGATGCCTTGATCATCACCGGATAGCCAATCTCACCTGAGATTTTCACCGCTTCATCCGCGTCTGCAATGATCCCCATATAGCCCGGGACCGTCGAAACCCCGGCCTTCATCGCCAGCTTTTTAGAGGTGATTTTGTCGCCCATCTGCTCAATCGCTGACGAAGGCGGCCCGATGAACACCACGCCTTCCTTTTCCAAGGCGGCGGCAAAGTTCATGTTTTCCGACAAAAATCCATAGCCCGGATGCACCGCCTCGGCGCCGGTCTGGCGAATGGCGTCCATGATTTTGTCAATCACGATGTAGGATTGGTTGGCAGGGGCTGGGCCAATATGCACCGCCTCATCCGCCATCCGCACATGCAGCGCGTTGCGATCTGCGTCCGAATAAACCGCAACCGTTTTGATACCCATCGCGCGGGCCGATTTGATAACCCGGCAGGCAATTTCGCCCCGGTTGGCAATGAGTATCTTTTTAAACATAACAGCCCTTTCTCGGATGCGCGCCATCGGCGCCGAAATGAAAAAAGGCCATCCGGGGGATGTCCCCGAATGGCCTTGAAAGAATGGCAACACGACGTTGGCGCGGAGCAGTTAGCCCAGTGCGCGCAGCGGTGCCGGTAGCAGTATTAGTAGCAAGCAGGCATGCCTGCAATGCCGCACGACACACCACCAACAAGCGCGCCAATAAGCGCCCCTTTGGTTTTGCTGCCGCCGGTTGCATCGGCGATAACCGCACCGGCCGCTGCACCACCAATGGTGCGGACGGCAGCGTTATTAACAGGCGAATTTTGGTTCTGGACGCAGCCAGCCAACGCAAGGGTGGCAACTGTGACAAGAAGAAGGGTCGTTTTACGCATACTGCAAAGCCTCTAAGTTGGGTTATTATTAAGCCAAGCTTTACCGCCTTTGCGGGTAAAATAAAGGGGAAATCGACGCGATTTGCGCCAATAGCCGCGCAAAACTCTGTGACCAGCGCGCCACGGCCCAAAATCCTGCGTGCGACGGGCGCCAAGCCTTTGACACACAAGCATAAATACCCAGCAGCAGGACATTCGCCCAGCCCAACCCGGGCCATGGTCGAGCAGGCAAATCCTCGCCTACCCTTGGGGTACATGCGCGATATCATGCCTATTCGTCCTCATCGTCCCAATCGGCCCAATCATCTACCTCCAGCGGAGGTGCATCAGGCGCAAAAACCTTGGGGAATGAAATTTCAGCGATTTTAGCGTTAATTTTCAACAACGCGTCATAGCTTTCGGGGTCAAACGGGTCTTCGGCAGGCAGCACTTCGCGGCCAAACAACCACGACAGCCGCCCTGCATCCAGATTGCCGCGCTCAAACGGCTCTTCGCCAAAGTGCAGCCACAGCGCTTTCATAAAGCCTTCGTCCGCGGCCCGGTCCACATTGGCACGGTCGCGGTACCGCTCACGACGAATGATCTTGGTCGCCCCGGCTTTGTTGCCCCGGCGGATCACAAATTGATAATCTGTTGAAGGAAGTCTGCCGGGGAAACCACGATGCTTGATCATGCTGCCACCTCCAAATTCAGTGGCATTTTCACCGGTGCAGGCCCGATCAGGCCAGATAGAAAAAGGGCGGACACGGCGCAAATCGCGCCCAGCGTCCGCCCCCAGAGATTACTTGTACTTGCCGGTGTAGACTGGCTCTTGCGAAACGGCTTCTTCAACGTAAACCGTTTCAGGCTCTTTGGCAGCGCATGCAGCCATAAAGGCAACTGTGCAAAGGGCGATAATTGTTTTTGCGCTCGTGGACATCCTCGACTCCTAGTTTTTTGTGGGGCTGGCCGCACGGATTGTTCCGCAATGCGTCCCCAATGCAGGGTATCGGCCGCTTGGGTTCGACCTTTGGAAACAATAGCCTGTCCGAAATCCAAAAGACACTGGTCTTTCAACAAGACCGCGGCCTGTGGCTTGCCTACATCACGAAACGGCAAATAATCGCCCATAGCCCCTAGATATAGTGTGTTCATCAGTAAACCTCCCAGATGCAGGCGCCGTTTTCGATGCGATAGGCCTCAAAAAACTGTGTCGCTTGCGGGTCTGCTTGCCCAAAAGGCACCTCAATATCAGAAAACGAAATCATAATCTGGTCCGGCTTGTCATCATTTGCATCAACTTGCGGGCGCACAACCGCATCGCAAAGATGCAGCATATCCTTGGCGGCCGTGTCATAATCGACCGTGCCACCATCACGCGCGATTTGAGGAGTCAGGAATCTGACACGCAGCACCAAACTGTCGTCCTCTTCCCAAAAAATATCCTGCAACGTCACCGCCTGCCCCGAAGGCACGGTAAACATCTGCGCCGCCGTTGCGTCCGCCGCCCCGGTCATGCGCACAGCCTTCTTACAAGGGTGGTCATTCGCACCGCGCAAAGTAGGTTCAACCTCTTTGGTACAATATCAGTCGAAATGGGCATTTAGCGCTCCGCTCACATAGGTTATAGCGGGATATTATCGTGCTTTTTCCACGGATTTGTAAGCTTTTTCCCGCGCAAACTTGCAAATGCCCGTGCTATCCGCCGACGGGTGGAATGCGGCATGATCACCTCGTCGATAAACCCTTTTTCTGCGGCCACAAACGGGTTGGCAAAGCGGTGTTCATATTCCGCTGCGCGCTCGGCAATCTCCTCGGCGGTTTTGCCGCGATAGATAATTTCACTGGCACCTTTTGCCCCCATCACCGCAATTTCTGCCGTCGGCCAGGCATAGTTGAAATCGCCGCGCAAATGCTTGGACGCCATCACGACATAGGCCCCGCCATAGGCTTTACGCGTGATCACCGTCACCTTTGGTACAGTCGCTTCACCGTAGGCGAACAGCAGTTTCGCGCCGTGCTTGATAACCCCGCCATATTCCTGCGCTGTACCCGGCAGGAAACCCGGCACATCAACCAGCGTCAGAATGGGGATTTCGAACGCATCGCAAAACCGCACAAACCGCGCGGCCTTGCGGCTGCTGTCAATATCCAGACACCCAGCCAAAACCGTGGGCTGGTTGGCGACAACGCCCACCGACTGCCCCTCAATCCGAATGAATCCAGTAATGATATTGCCCGCAAAATCACGCTGAATCTCAAAGAAATCACCTTCATCCGCCAGCTTCAGGATCAACTCCTTCATGTCATAAGGCTGGTTCGGATTGTCTGGGATCAGCGTATCAAGGCTGTGTTCAAGGCGTGCCGGGTCATCAAAGAACGGCCGCGTCGGCGCCTTTTCCCGGTTCGACAGCGGCAAAAAGTCGATCAAGCGGCGCGTTTCGGCCAGCGCCTCAACATCGTTTTCATAGGCCCCATCGGCGACCGAGGATTTTTTGGTATGCGTGCTGGCCCCGCCCAACTCTTCGGCTGTCACCACCTCATTGGTCACGGTTTTCACCACATCCGGTCCGGTGACAAACATGTAAGACGAATCTTTAACCATGAAAATAAAGTCGGTCATCGCAGGCGAATAGACGGCCCCTCCTGCGCATGGCCCCATGATCAAGCTGATCTGCGGCACCACACCCGACGCCATGATATTGCGCTGAAACACCTCGGCATACCCCGCAAGGCTGGCCACACCTTCTTGAATACGCGCGCCACCAGAATCATTGATACCGATCACCGGTGCGCCGTTTTGCATCGCCATGTCCATGATTTTGCAAACCTTTTGCGCATGGGTTTCGGAAAGCGACCCGCCAAACACCGTAAAATCTTGGCTAAACACATAGACCATCCGGCCGTTGACTGTGCCCCAGCCCGTCACCACGCCATCCCCCGCCGGGCGGTCCTTTTCCATACCAAAATCAGTACAGCGATGGGCGACAAACATGTCGAACTCTTCAAAAGAGCCTTCGTCCAACAATAGCTCCACCCTCTCACGCGCGGTCAGCTTGCCTTTGGAATGCTGCGCTGCAACCCGCCGCTCGCCGCCACCCTGACGGGCCATTGCGCGGCGGTCTTCCAGCTCTTGCAAGATATCTTTCATCACGGGGCCTCCCTTAGGACTTTAGCCCAACCTAACGACGCCCGCGCGCTTGGGAAAGCAGAATTCAGAAAATTTGCAAAGTCTGGCGAGCGGTCGTTCTGCAAATTGCATAATTGCAATGTATTGGCAGCCCATGAAGGATGTTTGTCGGGTGGAAAGAGGCGCGGGGGGGGGGGGTGTCATTTGTGGACGGCTCCTGTTTTGCAAGGTTTTTCGTGTGCGACATCGATCAAAGCAGGTTGCGGTCATTTGTCCGGCCTATTGATGCGGTGCATATGACCGCTGGCCTTGATGAAGT
>Ga0105053_10001084_pt1 | contig 43625 bp, 46 predicted proteins | sample BON01_FD_78093 | JGI IMG/M metagenome (GOLD analysis project Ga0105053, IMG submission 78093) | Freshwater microbial communities from Lake Bonney liftoff mats and glacier meltwater in Antarctica - BON-01 | ecosystem: Environmental > Aquatic > Freshwater > Ice > Glacier meltwater | place: Lake... | reverse complement strand
CGGCGTTCGCCGGGGATGCGGTGAGATCTGGCGCCATCAGGTAGAGCAGGCGCCGCGCCATGGCCACGAGACTGGCAATGCGCAGCCAGCCTTCGGGCGCGAGGTGGTCGATATCCTGTTGGTAGAGCGGGAACATGGGCCCCATCATGACACCGATTTGGCGGGGGCGCAGAGACGGACGCTTGTCCTACAGCCTGTCCTGCGCCCAGTCGCGCGTCAGGAAGCCATCGATCATGTCGCAGACGAGACCGAGCTCGACGAGGGCCGTCGCGAAACGCTCCGGGTCTGCAAGGGGTTTGAAGATGGAGCCAGCCTCGAACTGGTTGGGCGCCTCCAAGGCGATGGTCATGTGCCCTTCCTCGAATATGCCCCGCAGCTTTCCTCCGGAAAAGTGGCGCTCGAGCGCGATCAGGCGTTCCATCCGGTCGGGAGTCAGCAGGGCGCGGGCCTCGACCTGATCGGTTGAGTAGACGGTGAAGGCCCGGTCGAGTTCCGAGGAGACGAGGCTGACCTTCTGGAGTTCCTTCGCCGCCTTGCCGCGCTTCCACCAGCGCGAGCGGGCCATGAGCGTGCGGCCGTGGAAGACACCTGGGTATTGGACATGGAAGAGGAGGCCCTGGAACACGGTGCCGCCAATGTCGCCGCTGGTCTCCAGCTTGGCTTCGACCAGCGAGAAGGCGGCCCCTGCCCGCTCGCCCTTGATCAGGTCTTCGAAATGGCGGGAATCGTGGCCCGGCAGGAGGCTGGCATCCTCGAGCACATCATAGGCGGGGGTCGGGCTTTCAGGGCCGGTGGCATTGGACGAGCCGAAGCTGGCACTGCCGAACGGCGTGGTGATGCGGGTTTGGCCGCCGCGCTTGCGCTTGCGCTTGCCCGTCTTGGCACCGGGTGTGCCATAGCGCGCCTGATGCGCCTTGGCGGCAGCGATGAGGCTGCGGTAATCGGTGACCCGCGACACGTCGGGCGCGAGCGTTTCGTAGGTGAAGCCGAAACACTGGCAGGCCGCGCCGAGGATGAGTTCCTTGGTGGCCGACTTCATGGCGTAGACGCGCAGCCAGTCCATGCCGGAGATCAGGATGATCGAAATCGGCGTTCCGAAGACCAGAACGATCGTCCATGCTCCGAACAGGAACGGCTTCATGACGCCGAAGACGAGCAGGAGCAGCCAGGGGATCAATGCGGCCACGGCTGTCTTGCGCCAGACCTTGCGGAAGGACTCGCGGCGCTCGGATTCGCGGGCGTGAAGGGCGGGCGCCAGCGTTTCGGCCCAGATGCGCGGGCCGTGGGCGAATTCCGGGCGTTTCCCGGCGATCGCCTCAAGGCCCGGCACATTCACGGGTTTCCCAGAAGCGTCATATTCGATTCGCGTCATGCCAAGTCCCCAACTTGCCTGATTTCATAGCATCGACGGTCGCTTGGTGAACAAAAAAAATTCACGGTCCGCCTGTTGACGGAGCCTCCTGTCACTCCTATTTCCGCTCCAACGTTAGCAGTCTGGGCAGGTGAGTGCCAAAGCCCTCCCCTCTCCCTCTGCCAGCGCTACCCATTCAACCCCAGAACCTACGTAGAAAAGCGAGAGGCTCAATCATGAAACTTCGTCCCCTCCACGACCGCGTCGTCGTGCGCCGCGTCAAGGAAGAAGAAAAGTCCAAGGGCGGGATCATCATTCCCGACAACGCCAAGGAAAAACCACAAGAAGGCGTTGTTGTCGCCGTCGGCGCAGGCCTGCTTGATGACGCCGGCAAGCGCATTCCGCTCGACGTGAAAGCGAAAGACCGCGTCCTGTTCGGCAAATGGTCCGGCACGGAAGTCACCGTCGATGGCGAAGAGCTGCTCATCATGAAAGAGAGCGACATCATGGGCGTCCTGGCGAGCTAGTCTCCCACCCTGTCGCAATTTCCTGAATTTTCAAACTATTCAAAGAGGTAACTCACTATGGCTGCCAAACACGTTGTTTTCGGCTCCGAAGCCCGCGAGAAGATGCTCAAGGGCGTCGACACGCTCGCTAACGCAGTGAAAGTCACGCTCGGCCCTAAAGGCCGTAACGTGGTGATCGAGAAGTCCTTCGGCGCACCGCGCTCCACGAAGGACGGCGTCACCGTTGCAAAAGAAATCGAACTTGAAGACAAGCTGGAGAACATGGGCGCACAAATGCTGCGCGAAGTGGCCTCCAAGGCAAACGACGTCGCCGGTGACGGCACGACGACTGCCACGGTTCTCGCACAGGCCATCATTCGCGAAGGCATGAAGCGCGTCGCAGCGGGCATGAACCCGATGGACCTGAAGCGCGGCATCGAGAAGGCTTCTGCTGAAGTCGTCAAGGACCTCGCCCACCACGCCAAGAAAGTAAAAACCAACGAAGAGATCGCCCAAGTCGGCACGATCTCGGCGAACGGTGACACTGAAGTCGGCGCGATGATCGCAGAAGCCATGGCGAAAGTCGGCAATGAAGGCGTCATCACGGTTGAAGAAGCCAAGTCGCTGGAAACCGAACTTGATGTCGTTGAAGGCATGCAGTTCGACCGCGGCTACCTGTCGCCTTACTTCATCACCAATGCTGACAAGATGAATGTCGAACTCGAAGACGTCCTCATCCTGCTTCACGAGTCGAAACTGTCGAGCCTGCAGCCAATGCTGCCGATCCTCGAATCGGTTGTCCAATCGCAGAAGCCTCTCCTGATCATCGCTGAAGACGTTGACGGCGAAGCCCTTGCAACGCTGGTCGTGAACAAGCTGCGCGGCGGCCTCAAGATCGCTGCTGTGAAGGCACCAGGCTTCGGTGACCGTCGCAAAGCCATGCTGCAGGACATCGCTGTCCTGACAGGCGCCCAGGTCATCTCCGAAGACCTCGGCATCAAGCTGGAAAACGTCGGCATGGAAATGCTCGGCAAAGCCAAGCGCGTGTCGATCACGAAAGACGACACGACCATCGTCGACGGTGGCGGCAAGAAGAAAGACATCGAAGCACGCGTCTCGCAGATCCGTGCCCAGATCGAAGATACGACGTCGGACTATGACCGTGAGAAACTGCAGGAACGCCTGGCAAAACTCGCTGGCGGTGTTGCCGTGATCAAGGTCGGCGGTGCGACCGAAGTCGAAGTGAAAGAGAAGAAAGACCGTGTCGACGACGCGCTGAACGCAACGCGCGCAGCTGTTGAAGAAGGCATTGTTCCTGGTGGCGGCGTGGCCCTGCTACGTGCGTCCAAGAACATCCAAGTTGTTGGCCTCAATGACGACGAAAAAGCCGGCATTGACATCGTCCGCAAGGCGCTGGAAGCTCCGCTTCGCCAAATCGTTGAAAACGCTGGCGTCGAAGGCTCGGTTGTTGTCAACAACATCCTGTCGAACAAGTCGCGCTCGTACGGCTTCAACGCCCAGACCGAAGAATATGGCGACCTGGTTGCCATGGGCGTTATCGACCCTGTGAAAGTGGTTCGCTCTGCCCTGCAGAACGCATCCTCGGTTGCAGCCCTGTTGATCACGACAGAAGCCGCAATTGCCGAATCTCCGAAGAAAGAGTCCGGCGGCGGCGGTGGCGGCATGCCTGACATGGGCGGCATGGGCTTCTAGTCCAGGCGCCAAGCCAAGCAAAACGAACAGGCGGCCCTCCGGAAACGGGGGGCCGTTTTTTCATCTGCGACACTGTCGCAATTGCGGGGGCGGACCGGACCGATTAAGGCAGGGCGATGCGCCGCGGGCTGCTCCCTCGTATCCTTCGCTTCCAGGCGATTGCCGGCGTCATGCTGGTGGCGTTGCTGGTGCGGGCTGCCGTGCCCACGGGCTGGATGGCCGCACCCTCGGCGGATGGCGGGTTCACGATTGCGCTGTGTTCCGGCCGGACCGTAACGCTCGACCTGCAATCGCGCCGCGTGGCAGGGTTAGATGGCGACGACCAGCCTGCCGACAGCGGACAGGATGGCGACCATTCCGATCCGTCTCACATGCCACCATGTGCCTTTGCCGTGGCGTCCATCCTCGACCAGGCCGGCCAGAGCGCCGCTTTCGTCGCCCCTGTTGTTCTGGACGCGGCTGACCGGTCGCTGCCGCAAACGCGGGCACCGCCTGCCGCGCGCACTATAACTGCTCCCCTGCCCGCTCGCGGGCCGCCGCTCTTCACCTGACATAGACCCAAACCCATTTTGTCAGACCCGGCGCACGTCACTGACGGCGCCAGAAGAGAACCAAAACCTGCCATGAATAACCTGAAAAACGGCTCTGCAATGAGCCTTGTCGTGCTGGGGGCAATGCTCGGTTATGCCCCGTTGGCTGTTGCGGATGACGCAATGCTCTATCAGGACACGATCATCGTGACCTCCAATGCCAGAACGCTGGAAGCCGAGGCGCTGGTCGCCAAGACACCCGGCGGCGCGGACATCGTCTCGCACGACGACTATGCCGACCGGTTCCTTGTCTCCCTGCGCGATACGCTGGCCTTCTCGCCCGGCGTCTACACCCAGCCGCGCTATGGCCAGGAAGTGCGGATCTCGATCCGCGGATCGGGTCTGAGCCGCGGTTATCACATGCGCGGCCTGACGCTGTTGCAGGATGGCGCACCGATCAACCTGGCCGATGACAATGGCGACTTCCAGGAACTGGAACCGATCTTCTTCGACCACCTGGAAGTGTTTCGCGGGGCGAATGCGTTGCGTTTCGGGTCAGGCACGCTGGGTGGTGCGATCAATGGCGTAACGCCGACCGGGCGCACTGCGCCGGGCGTGTATGTGCGCGGCGATTTGGGCAGCAATGATACGGCGCGCCTCCTGGTATCGGGCGGCGTGGCGGGAGACCAGCTGGATGGCTGGGCGGCGCTGAGCACCGACACGTCCGACGGCGACCGCGACCATGCGGCCCGCGGCTCCGTGCGCTTTCACGGCAATCTCGGCTATGCGTTCAATGACAAGGTGACGACGCGGTTCTATGCCAGTGTCAACCAGATCAACCAGGAATTGCCCGGCGCGTTGACGCGGGCGCCCGCCCTGTCTGACCCGAAAACCGGCAACTTCTTTGGCGATCAGGGACGCGACGTGGATTCACTTCGCGTGCAGAACCAGACGATGATCGACCTTGGCAGCAGCCAGTTGAAAGTGGGTGTGTTCCTGAATGGCAAGTCACTGTTCCACCCGATCTTCCAGGTGATCGACCAGGAGACGCTGGACCGGGGCGGCTTTGCCCGCTGGGATTGGGCAGGTAACCGGTTCGAGGCAACGGTCGGGGCAGAAGCCCGTTTCGGCGAAGTCGACTACAAGCGCTACGTCAATAATAATGGTGCCAGCGGCGCGCTGACCTTCGACGCCGCGCAGGAAGCGTTTACGAGCAATGTCTATTCCGAACTTCGGTATCACGCGACCGACAAGTTGACCCTGATCGGTGGCGGCATCTATGCCAATGGCAAGCGCGAGCAATTTGAAAAGTACAACATGTTCGCCGGCGGCCCGACCGGCGTGAAAGGCGAAAAGGCATTCAATGCCTTCTCGCCGAAATTCGGCGCGCTGTACCAGGCGACGCCCGATATCCAGTTCTATGGCAATCTCAGCAAGTCGGCTGAATTCCCCGGTTTTGGCGAACTGGCGCAGCTGGCCGCTTTCGTGCCAGTGGAAAAGCAGACTGCCTGGACGCTGGAAGCCGGCACACGCGGCCGCGCCAGCATGGCCGAATGGGACATCACGATCTATCGTTCGCAACTGGACGGCGAGCTGCTGCAATACACCATTGGCCCGGACGTTCCGGCATCGACGTTCAATGCCGATGAAACCGTGCACCAGGGTATCGAGGCGGGACTGTCGCTGGCGTTGAACGACTGGCTGCACCTGCGGCAGGTCTATACATGGTCGGACTTTACCTTCAGCGGCGACGGCCAGTATGGCGACAACACACTGCCCGTTGTGCCCGAGCACGTTTACCGCGCCGAACTGCGGATCGGCACGGATAGCCTGCATGCATCTCCGAGCCTGGAATGGGTTATTGACGGTCCGTGTGCCGATTACAATAACACGACAAAGCTGGATGGCTACGTCCTGCTGGGCGCGACCGCGAGCTGGAGCATCACCGAAACCATGGACCTGTTCCTTGATGCGCGTAACCTGACCGATGAGAACGCCATCGGGGACGTCAGCGCTGTGATCACGGCCGACCCGGCATCTGCGATCTATTATCCGGTCGAGCGGCGCGCCCTGTTCGGCGGCATAAGAGCGAGGTTCTAGGCGGATGGCGAGCGCGACCCGATCAGGCCTTCAGCACCGCATCTGGCGCTGGCACTTCTTCGCAGGCCTTATGGTGATCCCGTTTGTCGTCATCCTGGCGGTGACAGGATCGATTTACCTGTTCAAGCCACAGGTGGAGGCGGCGATTGAAAGCCGGATCAATGCGACAGCGGAGGCGCGAAGCGTCGATGGTGCTGCGGTTCCGGCTGATGACCTGGTGGCGGTCGCGCTTGCCGCCCATCCCGGATGGGCCCTGAAGACATACGTTCTGCCGAAGGCACCTGATGACCGGACCGCCGAGGTGGAACTGGTGGGCGATGGCGGGGCCCGGACCCTGTGGCTCGATACGCAGAGCGGCGCGGTGCTGCACGACATACCGTCCGGCAGGCGCATCATGAATTTTGTTTCCCGCATTCATGGCACGCTGCTGGGCGGCGACCGGGGCTCGCTGGTGGTGGAGATCATGGCGTCCTGGACGATCATCCTGGTGGTGACCGGCCTTTACCTGTGGTGGCCGCGGGGCGAGGCGTGGTGGCGGGCCTTCGTGCCGGACTTTGCCGCACCGTCCGGCAAGCGCGGCGCGTGGAAGAAAGTGCACGGCGCGGTTGGCGCATGGATCGGCCTTCTGGTGCTGGTGATGCTGTTGTCCGGCCTGCCCTGGACGCAGGTATGGGGCGCAGGCTTCACGCGGGCTAAGGACATGGCCGGGTTGAAGTCAACCGGACAGGAATGGTTCGTGACGCTGCAATCCGGTGATAAGCATGCCGGGCACAACATGGGTGGCAATGACCTTTGGTCGACGGGCAGCGCGGACGCCGAGAACGCGCGCATCGCGGCAGCCGGAACAGTCATGTCCGGTATCACGCTGCAGGACGTGGTGGACAAGGTGGTGCCGGAAGAGTTGACGCCGCCAGTGCAGGTGCAGCCGCCACGGGGCAAGAATGGTGTCTGGACGGTTCGGGCCATGCCGCAATATCGACCGGCGCAGGAGACGGTGCATTTCGACAAATGGAGCGGCGCGGAAATAATGCGGATCCGCTTCACCGATCACAATGTGGCTGATCGGGTGGCCGCGATTGGCGTGGCCTTCCATGAGGGGGCGCTGTTCGGCTGGATGAACCAGGTGCTGGGCGTCATTGCTGCACTGGGCGTGATGGCGCTGAGCGTTACGGGCGGAGTGATGTGGTGGCGCCGGCGACCGAAGGGTCGCATCGGCGTGCCACCGATGCCGACGGATCGGACACTGGCAGCTGGCGTAATCGGCCTGGTGATCGCGCTGGGCCTGTTCCTGCCCATGGCGGGCCTCACGCTTCTGGTCGCGATTGGGCTCGACAAGACATGGAGTGCATACACGGCGATGCGCTGATCCCATTTCGGTTTCGGCACGCGCCCTGTCGATCCTGGACTTGAAGCGAGACAATCGGGAGGATTCATACCATAGTTACCCCAACATCTGTTTCGTGGGGGGACAAGCGTGGGACAATTTCAATTCATAGCGCGTAGCGTCCCGGCACCTGGGGCGATGGCAGCGTGAAGTTGCCAAAGTTCCTGACGCGGTTGCGGTCGCCCGGCGCGCCGGGTGAAGCAGCGCCTGAACCGGAGGTCGTCGCGACGCCGGTTGACGCCATTCCCTCCCGGACCCGCACCGAACGGCTGAATACATGGCTGACTCTTGGCGCGAATATCGGTGTGCTGCTAGGGCTCGTCATCCTGATCGTGGAAGTACGCCAGAACGCGGCACTGTCGCGTGCGGCGATGGAACAGCAGAAGAATGATGTCCTCGCCGAAATCGAATTCAATATCGCCAAGCCGGAAATTTCGGAGGTCTGGGTCAAGTCCATCCGCCATCCGGAAGACCTGACCGAACCGGAGATGCGGACAATGGACGCCATCCTGGTCGCGCTGATGCTGCAATGGGACCATCGCTTCCAGATGGAGGCGGCTGGACTGGCCAGCCGGGCAGATGCCCGTCAGCACGTGCTCAACTCGGCCCGCTACTATTTCGGCAGCCGCTTTGCCAAGCACTGGTGGTCGCTTCAGGCCCCCGGCTGGGAAGGCACGCCTATGATGGAAGTGGCCGGCCCGATTGTCGAAGCGACCGACGAGAACTTCCTCGCCGACTATCTCGACAGTTTGAGACTGCCCGTGCCGGGAACAGCGGCCGCTGAGCCGGAGACGCCACAATGATCCTGCGCCGTCTGACCAAGCATGTGAAAGACCAGAACTGGTTCGCGGTGGGGCTCGATTTTGTTATTGTTGTGGTCGGCGTGTTTGTCGCCATGCAGGTTGCCAACTGGAATTCGGCGCGTATTGAGCGCGAACTGGAGCGGGCCTATCTCCTGCGCCTGCATGAGGAAGTCTCCGTCACGATTGGCGAGCAGGAGAGCGAGCGCGCTGACGTATTGGCCAGAGCAAAGAGACTGGAAAAGGTTTCAGGCTATTTCGCAGCCTTTGGCACGCCGCAGGCCATTGCCCCGGAGCCCGCTGGAGATCACTGCGCGGCCGTTATTACCTCGCATATATTTGATGCAGACATCTCGCTTCCTCCGACGGTCAGTGAGCTGATATCGACAGGTCGCATCCTGCTCGTCTCCAATGAGGCGCTCCGGATGCAGATTGTCCGGTTTTCCCAGGCCATGGGGGAGTATGGACAGCTGCGCCATGACATCCAGATCGACCGGCTGGTCCTCTCCCGGAAGTATCCCGAGTTCATCCGGCTGTCCCCGGCGGCGCGAAAGGAAAGCATCTGCGACTTTCCTGCGATGGCCCAGAATCCGGCTTTTGTGAATGACTTTCTGGACAATACGCCCCGCTTCTATGCCTACGCCGCAGTCGTCATTCAGGGCCGCTATGACTTTCAGCAGCAGGTGAAAGCGGCGCTTGAAGCAGAACTGGGTTCAACAACAGGGGATGCGCCCAAATGATCCTCCGCAGCTTGACCGAGCATGTGAAAGACCAGAACTGGTTCGCCGTGGGACTGGATTTCAGCATCGTAGTGATCGGTGTCTTGCTGGCGATGCAGATCAGCAACTGGAACGCAGCGAAGGGCGACCGTGAGCGCGGGGCCGACTATTCGGCGCAACTGACGGCTGTTCTTCTTGCCGAGATGGCGACTGTCGATGCAATCACTGACTATTACGCGACCACATTCTCGGCGGGCAACACCGCCTATGAGGGCTTGTCTGCGCGGTCCGACATCCCTCACGAAACCATCCTGATAAACGCCTACCGGGCAAGCCAGTATATCTTTTACGAGCGGCGACGGTCGACCTACGACGAAATCATCAATTCCGGCGCACTCAACCTGATCGCCGACCGGGAGCTGCGTGAGACCGCCACGCTTGTTTTTGCGACGGAGCTGTTCGACACAGTGATGGCCGAGGGTCAGTCGCGCTACCGCGAGCTGTTTCGCATGATCGTCGAACCGGACCTGCAGTTTCAGCTGGGCGAGCAGTGTGGAGACCGGATCGTCGCGAGCGCCTATGTTCCTGGCGGGGCCAACTCTCTCGACTATCTTTGCGAATTGAATGCCGATCCTGAATCAATCACCGCTGCCGTTATGGCGCTTCGCGCAGATGAGGATCTAATCCGCGCCCTGCGCCTGCGCAACGTCCAGCTAGGCGGGCGGCTCTCTGACCTGGATGGGACGAAAGATGCCCTCGGCCTGACATCTCTCTTCGATGGGGAGGCCGCCCGATGATCCTCCGCCGTCTGACCACCGCGTTTCGCAAGCAGGACTGGTTCACCGTTGGCGTGGAAACGCTGATCGTGGTGTTCGGTGTGTTCATCGGTTTGCAGGTGAATAACTGGAATGCAGGGCGGGTCTCGCGTAATGATGCAGCTGACCTGTCGTCGCGGCTGCGCATTGAAGCAGAGGAAACGCGCGCCGAGATCGCCGCCTATCTTGCGCTGAACGAATTGATCCTGACCGAGGCGAAGCGTCTCGCTGTCCGGCTGGGCGACAGCGAAACCTGTCTTGTCATGAATGATGAGACGAAGGCGCTGATCCTGGGCATCGGAGATTTTCCGCCGCCCCGATTTTCGCTGTCATCGGCAAATGAGGCGCTCGAGACGGGCCGGCTTTCGCTGATCGGGTCGCCTGAGATCCGCGCCAGTGTCCGCGAAATGGCAGACCAGATGGCGTTCATGGACAACCAGTGGCAGCGGTATGTCCGCGTCAAGCAGGAGACCGAGAAAGCCGCTTACACAGCGGCGGGCTTCCGCCTGATGACCGAGGATGAGCTGGAGCTCCGCCCCGGAGGGGACATCGTGGCAGGTCTAGATCAGTACCAGATAACCACACCGGAGCGTGTTTGCGGCAACACCGAAGTCATCGCGCTGGTCAGCAATGCAGCGGTCACCCAGCACCTCTACTTGATCTACGTTACCCAGGTCGCCGACAGGCTCGACGCCTATACAGCCGCTCTTTCCGGCACGAAGGCGCGACCATGATCCTCCGCCGTCTGACCACCGCCTTCCGCAAGCAGGACTGGTTCACCGTTGGCGTGGAAACGCTGATTGTGGTGTTCGGTGTGTTCATCGGTTTGCAGGTGAATAACTGGAATGCAGCGCGCCAGGACCGCGCCCGCGCCGCAGTCTATACCGAAAGGCTGAAGGCGGAACTGCACGCTGAACTTGAATACGCAACCGCCCTCCTCGAATACAATTCAATTGCGTCCAGAGCGGGCGATGTGGCCTATCTGGGGCTGTCAGGACAGTCGATCATGGATGATGAAACCATCCTGATCAACGCTTACCGCGCGAGCCAGTACAACTGGTATGAACGCCGCCGGGCGGCCTTTGACGAGATCGTGGCATCGGGTTCGCTGGCGCTGATTTCCGATGTCGGCCTGCGCGAAACCGCGATCGGCATTTACAACACACCGATTTTTTCCATCATCCTTTCAGAGGGGCAGTCATCGCGCTACCGTGACCTCTTCCGCATGACGATTGAACCGTCATTGCACTATGATCTCAACAAGAATTGCGGCGACAAGGAGTATGACAGCAATAGCTCAGCTGTCGGGCTGCTGACAATAGATTATCCCTGCACACTCACCGTCAGCCCGGAAGAGATGGCAGACGGCGTGCTGGCACTTCGGAGTGACCCCGAGATCGCAAGAGCCCTGAAGCTGCGCAACGCTCAAATGTCGGGAAGGACGTTTGATCTTGAATCGGTGATCAGGACATTGGGGCTGAAGAAGCTGTTCGAAGCGGAAATCACGCCATGATCCTACGGCGCATCACTGATGCCTTTCGCAAGCAGGACTGGTTCACGTTCGCGGTGGAAACGCTGATAGTTGTGTTCGGTGTGTTTATCGGCCTGCGGGTCAATAACTGGAATGCGGCGCGAATTGAGCAGGCGCAGGAGCAGGAATACCTCATCCGGCTGAAGGACGATTTCGCCTAGAGCGTCGCGGGCCAAACCCGGGATATCAGGTTCCTTAACCAGCAGCTGTCCGATCAGGCCGTTATCCTGAAATCGCTGAAGGGCTGCGCCGTCGCGCCTGAGGATTCAGAGGCGTTCCAGCGCGGCGCGGACACGCTCGGCTACATCAATCCGCCCCGCTTTTTTAGGCGGACTGTCGATGAGATGGCTGCGGCGGGGACGATCGACATCATTCGCAATGATGAGATCAAGGAAGAGCTGGCCGGTATCGTCGCTCTGGTGGAGTGGCGCTCCGCCGGCTTTGACCAGACCTCGCGCTTGACGGAACACTATCGCTTCATCATCGAAGAGCAGGTGCAGTATAATCTGACCCGAACATATGCCGACCCATTCCTTGGCGATTTCGTCGGCGTGGATTTTGACATCGAGACACTCTGCCAAAATCCCCTCACGGCCTCAGCCGTATCGGCGATCAGCTATACGACACGGGAACGCCAGCGCGCGTATCGCCCCATACTGGACCGGTTTGAAGCCTTCCTGCCCATGCTGGACGAGAGCCTCAGCAAGCGTTGAGATGAAGGTGTTGCGGGCTTTTAAGAGCCCATACCCCTTTATGTTGCTTTCGATCCCAAGCATGCTACCCGTTACAGGCGAAGCAGGTGGGGACCATCTTGAACCAATTCTTTCGGGAACTGCGCCGCCGGAATGTATTGCGGGTGGCGGGCGTCTACGCCGTTGTCGGCTGGCTGCTGATCCAGATTGGCGTGGCCATCTTACCGACGTTCGAGGCACCAGCCTGGGTCCTGAAAGTGTTCATTGCGCTGATCCTGACCGGCCTGCCGATCGCGATCATCTTCGCTTGGGCCTTCGAGATGACGCCCGAGGGCATCAAGCCAACCATGGCGGTGGCCGACGGCGAAAGCATCACCCAGCGGACGGGCCGAAGACTTGATTATGTCATCATCGCCGGCCTGGCGCTGGTTGCCGTGATGATCATCGGAGACCGGCTGGTGCCGCAAGCCGGCCAGGCCGCCAGTGCGGTTGCAGCCCGCGCCGTCGGCACCGGGGCCTCCGTCGCTGTCCTGCCCTTCATCGACCTCTCCCCGGACGGGGATCAGGAATACTTTTCCGATGGCATTTCCGAAGAAATCCTGAACGTCCTCGTCCGTATCCCGAAGCTGAAAGTGGCCGGGCGCACGTCCAGCTTTTCTTTCAAAGGCAAGAATGACGACCTCCGCGAGATCGGCGGCCAGCTCGGCGTCGATCACGTACTGGAAGGCAGCGTGCGCAAGTCAGGCAGCAAGCTGCGCATCACAGCGCAGCTGATCCGGTCGGACGACGGTTTCCATATGTGGTCGCAGACCTATGACCGTGAACTGACGGACGTGTTCGACATCCAGGATGATATTGCAAAGTCTGTCGCCAATGAACTTGCCCTGTCGCTGGGCCTCAAATCAGGCGAGTCACTGATTGTTGACCGGACGAACGACATTGAAGCCTACGAGAAATACCTGAAGGCACGCCAGCTCTACATTGCGCGTGGCCAGGACAATCTCGATGCCGCCTTGTTGCTGTTGCACGAGGTCACGGCGCGCGATCCGGGCTTTGCGCCTGCCTGGGCGCTGATCGGTAATACCTATGTCGTCTACGAAGCCTACCAGCCGGGCTATCCGCCAGATGGCGATTGGCAGCAGTGGCGCGCGATCGGACTTGCGGCCTCGGAACGGGCGATTGCCCTCGATCCAAGCAATGCCGAAGCCCATATAAGCCGCGCATCGCTGATGCTCTATTCAGGCGACCTCATCCCTGGCGCAGCAGAGCTGGACAAGGCGGTTGACCTTGCCCCTGACAACGCGGCTGTCCTCGACCTCGCAGCGCAAATGCTGTTAGCCCTGGGCTATCGCCAAGAAGCCAGAAGCCTTGCGCACCGAGCGGTCGGGAGTGATCCGCTAGTGTCCATCTACCGGAATACGCTCGGCAATACGATGGCCTTTGGCGGCGCAAGTCCGGACGTGCCCGATCCGTCGGCAGAAGCACTGAGACAATATGCAAAAGTCCGGGAGATCGCCCCTGACATGATCTACGGCTACATGAATGCCTATCGAACCTTGTTGAAGGACGGGCTGTTCGACGAAGCCGAGGCGATGTTCCAGATGGCAGTTGACAGGGGGCTGGTACCGTCCGACGCGATGGCGGATGTGAAGTCGGCCCTGTCCGCCGCCAGGCAGGACGAAGCGGGCGCGCCAGCGCTTCGCGCCACGTTTGCGTCGAACCCGAATACGCAAGGCACGATCACCATTTTGCTGAAAGACCCGGACCTGACGATTGCCTTGATGCAACCTGTCTGGGACGAAGCATACCAGAGCGAACCAGTGCTTTTCCTCCTCAGGCCCGCCAGCGTATACCAGCACCCGGCTTGGAAAGCGGAGGTCCGCAAGCAAGGCGTCCTCGCCCTCTGGAAATCGCGCGGCTTTCCCGACTGGTGCAAACCAGTCGGGGCCGACGATTTCGTATGCAATAGCGGGGAATAGCCCGCCTAGAGCAGGTCGCCGCCAGCGGCAGCCGCTGTCGTGCCATCCTTCTTGTAGGCGCGGATGACGTTCTTGCCGGTGATCCATTTGTGCACTTCGTCCGGGCCGTCGACGAGGCGCTGGGAGCGGATGTGCGTGTACCAGGCGGCGAGCGGCGTATCGAGGCTGTAACCGAGCGCACCGTGGAGCTGGATGGCGGTGTCAACGACCTTGTGCACCATGTTGGCGAGGAAGACCTTGGCGATGCCGTTCTCCTGGCGCAGGTCGAGGCCGTTCTCTGCCTTGTAGGCAATATGCATCAGCATCAGGCGGGCGATGTAGAGTTCGCTGGCGCATTCGGCGAGCATGAACTGGACGCCCTGACGGTCTTCGAGCCCCTTGCCGAAGGTGGAACGCTTTGTGACATGTTCCGTGGCCAGATCCAGCGCGCGCTGAGCCATGGCGACATTGTGCATGCCGTGGCGCAGGCGGCCATAAGCGAGCCGGTGCTGGCCCATGGAGAAGCCGCCGCCCTCGCCGCCGAGCAGGTTTTCTTCCGGCACGATGAGGTTTTCGATCTTCACCTCGGCATGGCCGCCGCCCATCTCTTCATAATGCGCGCCGTGCACGGCCATTGTCGGGATGTCACGGAGGATCTTGTAGCCGGGGTTTGGCAGTTCGACGATGAAGGTGGAGTATTGCTGGTGGCGCGGCGCGTCGGGATTGGTCTTGGCCATGACGACAGCAATGTCGGCGGCGCTGGCGGCGCTGGAGAACCATTTCTCGCCGTTGAGGACATAGTTGCCCTTGCCGTCTTTCACCGCGGAAGTCTGCATGCCGGTGGCATCGGCGCCGGCGGCCTTCTCGGTCATCGAGTAGCAGATGCGCTTGTCGCCATTGAACAGCGGCTTCAGGTATTTCTCTTTCTGGAAATCCGTGCCGTGGGCGAGCAGCGTCAGCATGGTCGCGTCATCGGGGCCCTGCGAGTTCATCGAGAGGGCGCCGAGATGGCTCTGGCCGAGTTCCATCTGCACGAGCGCATTGGCGAGGGGGCCGAGGCCCATGCCGCCATGCTCGACCGGGATGAAGGGCAGCCAGAGGCCCTGGGCGCGGGCTTTCTTGCGCAGTTCGGCCAGCACGGTCTTGTACGGCTTGCCGGCATCCATGGCTTTCTCGGCAGGGATGCATTCATCCTGCACCCATTGGCGCACGCGCTCGCGGACTTCTTTGGCGTCGTCCGGAATGGTGAAATCGATGGCCATTGTCATTTACTCCCTGTTTTCTGGACAAGAGGCTAAGGCGGAAGCGGGCGCTTGCCTATAGGTGCCGCATGGTCAGGCTCTGGACGGTGCTTGCCGACAGGCGCTAGGGTTTCACCGGTAAACTTATGGGAGCTGCCCTCATGCAAAAGATCCGTCTTCGTCGCCTGATGGCCGCCTGTTCTGCGCTGGCGCTGGGCGCTTGCGTGGCGGCGCCGGAACCGGCGGCCACGCCTGCCGCGCCCGAGCCAGCCGCTGCGCCTGTTGCGGCGACTGTTGCGGCGACTGAGGTGCTGCCCGCTGCGAAGGTGCGGATGGGGCATGTGCAGGTGGCGATGCGGGACGGGGCGCGGCTGGATACGGATGTGTACCTGCCGGAAGCGGCGAGCAAGTTCCCGACCGTTCTGATCCGCACGCCCTATGCGCGAGAGCTGAGCCTCAAGGGCAACCAGTATGATGCCTTCCTCGCGGCGGGGTATGCGGTGGTGCAGCAGCATGAGCGGGGGCGCTTCCTGTCGGAAGGCGAGACCTATGCGATCACGCCGCCGCCTATGCTGGCAGGGAACGTGTTCCTCAAGGGGCACCGCGTAAGGGTGGAAGTCTCGTCGAGTAACTTCCCCACTTACGCGCGCAGCCTGAACACGGCGGGCGACCCGCACACAACGATCGAAACAGCGGTGGCGACGAATGCCGTGCATCACGGGCCCATGGCGCTGTCGCGGGTGGAATTGCCCGTGGTGGCGCTGCCGGAATGAGCTGACATAACGGCCTGTCGCTGCGGCAGGCGTTTTCAGGACGCAGGAGTGGGTCTACAAATCCGGCAAAACATGAACCGGAGGAAGACCCCATGCAGATCAGTAAAACCACGCCGCTCGTTGTTACCGGCGGCGCATCCGGCCTTGGTCGGGCCACCGCCGAAGCCTTTGCCAAGGCGGGCGCCCCTGTCGCGATTTTCGACATCAATGAGGAAAAGGGCGAGGCCGTCGCCAAGGCGATTGGCGGCCTGTTCTGCAAGGTGAACATCTTGGACGAGCAATCGGTGCTCGACGGCTTTGAAAAGGCCCGTGCGGCGCATGGGCAGGAGCGCGTGACCGTGCATTGCGCCATGACCGCCAAGGGCGGCAAGACGCTGCGCTTTGACAAGGAGAGCCACGCGTTCAAGCGCCTGCCGACCGAAGACTATGCGTTCGGTGCGCAGGGCATCCTGATATCCTCTTATCGTGTCGCGTCGATCTCGGCGCTGGGCATGGCGAATGCCGAACCGATCACCGAGGATGGCGAGCGCGGCGCGATCACGCTGACGGCCTCGGTTGCCGCCATGGATGCGCAGATCGGACAGGTGGTCTATGGATCGTGCAAGGCCGGCGTGAACGGGCTGGTGCTGCCGCTGGCGCGTGACCTGATGGACCTCGGCATCCGCGTCAACTCGATCATGCCGGGCATCTTTGCGACGCCGCTGATGCTGGGCGCGCCGCAGAAGGTGCTCGACAGCCTTGCCGCATCGGTGCCCTTCCCCAAGCGACTCGGCAAGCCGGAAGAGTTTGCGTCGCTAGCGATGCAGTTTGCGACCAATGGCTATTTCAACGGCCAGACGATCCGCCTTGACGGGGCGATCCGGATGGCCCCGCGCTGATCTGACGGAAGACGCAGCGTCCATTCACGTTTCAGGCTTTGCTGCCCTCGCGGCAAAGCCTTACACTTGCTCAAAATATAATCAGGGAGAGAAACACCGTGGCCAAGGCTTTTGACTGGAATTTCGGGGATATGCTTGATGCGCTGGGCGAGGTGCTGGGCGACGATGCCCCGGCCCTGATCCATGGCGATCGGGAGGTCTCGTGGCCCGAGATGACCGCGCGGTCGAACCGGCTTGCACGGAACCTGCGCGAGATCGGCGCCAAGACCGGCGACAAGGCCGGTTTCTACCTGCGCAACCAGCCGGAATATACCGAAGCGCTGGCCTCCTGCTTCAAGGCGCGGCTGACGCATGTGAACGTCAACTACCGCTATCTCGACGACGAACTAGTCTATATTTTCGACAATTCGGATTCCACCGTCGTGTTCTATGACGTGGAATTCATCGAGCAGGTGGAGCGCGTGCGGGCGCGCCTGCCGGGCGTGATCGCCTGGGTGCAGATTGGCGGCAACAGCGTGCCGGCCTTTGCCGTGGCCTATGAAGACCTCGCCAGCAAGGGCGATGCCTCGCCGCTGGGCATTGAGCGGTCGGGCGATGATCTCCTGTTCCTCTACACCGGCGGCACGACGGGTATGCCGAAGGGCGTGATGTGGTCGCATGGCATCTGGCGGCAGGCCGGCATGGAGGGCGTGGCCAAGGCGGGCGGCGTCGTGCCCAAGGACCTGGCCGAACATGTGGCGAACGCACTGGAAATCGGTCGGCATGCGCGGATCATTCCCGCCTGCCCGCTGATGCACGGCACCGGCCTGTTCACGGCGATGGGCGTGATCCTGAATGGCGGCACGATCGTGACGCTGACCGAGAACCAGAATTTCAGCCCGCAGAACCTGTGGGAGACGGTCGCGAAAAACGGCGTGACCAATATGGCGATTGTCGGCGACGCCTTCGGCAAGCCGATGCTGAAGGAACTCGACGAGAATCCCGGCAAGTATGACCTGTCCAACGTCGTCGCGGTCGTGTCATCAGGCGTGATGTGGTCGAGCGAGATCAAGCGCGGCCTGCTGAAGCACATGCCGCAGGCAGCCATGATGGACAGTTTCGGCGCGTCGGAAGCGGTGGGCTTCGGCTCGTCGGCGATGACGGCGGATGGCGAAGTGAAGACCTCTAAATTCGAACTTGGCCCGCAATGCAAGGTGTTCTCGGAGGACCATCGCGAAATCCAGCCGGGCAGCGGCGAGGCTGGCTTCGTGGCGCGCGGCGGCGCGGTGCCGCTGGGCTATTACAAGGACCCGGAGAAGACGGCGAAGACATTCCCGACGATCAATGGCATGCGTTATTCCATTCCGGGCGACTGGTGCACGGTGGAGGCCGATGGGTCGATGACGTTGCTCGGGCGCGGCTCGAACTGTATCAATACCGCTGGCGAGAAAGTCTATCCCGAAGAGGTCGAGGAAGCGCTCAAACTGCACGATGCCGTGCGCGACGCGCTGGTGGTCGGCCTGCCGGACGACAAGTGGGGCCAGGCCGTGACGGCGGTGGTCTCGCTGGACGGCGAGGTGTCCGAAGACGAGCTGCGCGCCTTCGTAGCGACCAAGATCGCACGGTTCAAGTCACCCAAGCGCATCTTCTTCAAGGCAGACCTTGGCCGCGCTGTAAACGGCAAGGCCGATTACAAAACGATCAAGGCGTTCGCAGAGGCGCAGGCCGGCGTGAAAGCCTAGGCGGCTTGTTGCCCCGGCGACGCGGAATGCGGTAGAGGCAGTCATGACAGATACGCCGAAACCAAACGGACCGCTGCATGGGCTGAAAGTCGTCGAGATGGGGCAGCTCATCGCGGGGCCCTTCTGTGGCCAGTTGCTGGGCGACATGGGCGCGGAAGTCGTGAAGATCGAGCCACCCGGCAAGGGTGATCCGATGCGCGAATGGGGCCAGGGCGACAAGCCGTCTTGGTGGCGCGTGATTGGCCGAAACAAGTATTCCGTCGCCGTGGACCTGCGCACCGAAGAGGGCCAGCAACTGGCGCGCGACCTGATTGGCAAGGCCGATGTTCTGGTCGAGAATTTCAGGCCCGGCGCACTGGAAAAGTGGCACCTTGATCCGGTGGAGTTGCGCAAGGCCAATCCGGGCCTGATCGTCTCGCGCATGTCGGGCTATGGCCAGACAGGGCCCTACGCCCAGCGACCGGGTTTCGGCTTAATCGGCGAGGGCTTTGGCGGCTTGCGCGGGATTGTCGGCGAGCCGGACCGGATGCCGTCGCGCGTCGGTATTTCGATTGGGGATTCACTGGCAGCGACCTATGGCTGCATGGGTATTCTCGCGGCGCTGCACCACCGTAACCAGACAGGCCAAGGCCAGGTGATCGACGTGGCGCTCTATGAAAGCGTTCTGCAGGTGATGGAAAGCTATGTGGCGGACTATTCGACCTCAGGCTTCATGCGCCAGCGGACGGGGGCGATCCTGCCAAAGATTGCGCCATCGAATGTCTATCCGTGTAAGGATGGCGACTTCCTGATCGGCGGCAATCAGGACCCGATCTTCAAACGATTGTGCGATGCGATGGGGCGGCCTGAACTGGCGCTGAACCCACGCTATGCGACGCACCTGGCGCGCGGGGAACACCAGGCGGAACTGGACGCGATCATTGCGGACTGGACGCGCACGCTGATGGTGGTGGAACTAGAATCCCTGCTGCTGGAACATGGCGTGCCGTCGGGCAAGATATTCGATGCCGAGGATATGCTGGCCGATCCGCATTATGCGGCGCGGGAGTCTGTCGTGACGCTTCAGGACGCGGCCCTCGGACCGGTGACGATGCAGAACACGTTCCCGAAATTCTCGGCCACGCCGGGATCAATCCGCAAGCCTGCGCCTCGCAGCGTCGGCGAGGACACGGCGACCATCCTGGAACGCTGGCTCGGACGACCGGCCTAGGCTGGGACAGGCGGCCCCGGGAACTTGGCGGAACTGGCGATGACCTCATCGGGTATTTTCAGCATGGCCTGGTACATTTCCGGCGGGTAGACCATGTGCGGTTTGGCCGGATCATAGGCAGGCTGGGGCTCGTTCCCCTGCCCCGCATAAGGCGCGGGCGCCTTGTAGGCCTCGGCTTCTGCTACCGAGATTCCCGCCTTTTCCAGAACCACGGGATCAATCCATTGTTTCGGATCGACCGTAGTGACCGGCGCGGCGACCTCGAGCGTCAGCTGGTCTGGCCCCGCGAAATAGATCGACTGGCAGAAACCATGATCGAGCGGGCCGATGACATTGATACCATGGCTGCGCAGGCGATCACGCATGCCAAGGAGGCCGGCTTCATCATCTGCGCGGAAGGCGAGGTGCTGCATCGTGCCCGCGGCGCTGGGCAGCGCGCCATTGCCGGAATGGGTGACGCCGAGCGTGACCGGTATCTTGTCGACATCCGGCAGCTGGACGATGGAGAAGAAGCTGTGATCGTTCATGCGGAGGAAGGCGTGGAGCCCGCCGGGCACGCCGTGCATGTCGAACAGCGCGACAAGCGGAAAGTTCATGACCTCCGAGAAGAAGGCGATATGCTTCTTTATATCGGATGCCATGATGGCGATGTGATGTATGCCGCTGGGTTGCGGCCGGGACTGTTGGGTCATTCCTCGGGCCTTTCCTGCTTTCCCCTGATCGTTCTTTGAGCAAGTATGCGCTTCATAAAAAACAAGGGCAAGGAACGCAGAATGACTATCGTAAGGGAACCCTACGGATTTGTTCACGCAGATACAGGACGGCTGAAAGAGACCTATGGCGGCCCGGCGGGACAGGTGTTCGTGGAATGTATGCGCATCCGCCCGGATGCCGTGAAAGCGAAAACGGTCATCATTTTCAGCCATCCGATCGGCGGCGGCAGCTTCCTGCCGCTGGTGACGTCGCTGGCCCATGCCGGGCACCATGTCATCTATTGCAATCCGCGCTATCGGGGGAATGATACGGCGCTGATCATGGAGAAATGCGTGCTGGACCTCGGCGCCTGCATCGCCGACGCGAAGAAACGGTTCGGTTATGACAAGGTGGTGCTGGGGGGGTGGTCCGGGGGCGGCTCGTTGTCACTGTTCTACCAGGACCAGGCCGAGCATCCGACGATCACCAAAACCCCGGCGGGCGACCCGGCAGACCTTGCCGGCGCGGGCCTGATCCCGGCGGACGCGATCCTGCTGCTGGCGGCGCATATCAGCCGGTCGCACACGATGACGGAATGGATTGATCCGTCCATCCTTGACGAGGACAAGCCGTTCGAGCGGGACGCTGACCTCAACATCTATGCGGCGGACTGCCCGAACCAGCCACCCTATACACAGGACTTCGTGACGCGGTTCCGGGCGGCGCAGATTGCCCGCAACCGGCGGATAACGGACCGCGTGCTGGCGCAGCTGGCGGAACTCAAAGCGAGCGGCGACCCGGATGCAGAGCGCTGTTTCGTGGTGCAGGGCACGATGAGCGACGTGCGCTGGCTGGACCCCACGCAAGACCCGTCCGATCGCATGCCCGGCACATGCTACCTGGGTGACCCGAAGATTGCCAATGACGGGCCGGTGGGGCTCGGGCGGTTCACGACGCTGCGCTCATGGCTGTCGCAGTGGAGCTATGACAAGAGCCGGGCCGACGGCACGGGCAATGCGTCGCGCATCTCCTGCCCTGTCCTGGTGATCAGCAATTCGGCTGACCTCGCTTGCACGCCGAGCCATGCGCAGAGGCTGTTCGACGCTGTGGGATCGGAAGACAAGCAGATGGTGACGATCAAGGACGCCGACCACTATTACATCGAGCGCCCTGACCTGTTGCCGACAGCCGTGAAGACTGTGTCGGACTGGTTGAGGGCCCGCCGACTGTTCCGGGGCACCGTGCCGTCCTGATCCAGAGCCGGGAGCTTGGGATCACACTGTCGCGTTTCGCTCCGGGATGCGGACCATCAGGCGCTGGTATCCTTTCACGAAGGGTGACGGCACGTAGACCGGCTCTTCGACGACCTCGATGACCGGGAAGCGCTTCAGGATTTCTTCCCATATGACCCTGAGCTGCATTTCGGCGAGGCGATTGCCGACACAGCGGTGGATGCCGAAACCGAAGGACAGGTGCTGGCGCGCCCGTTCCCGGTCGATGATATAGTTGTCGGGATCCTTGATGACCGTGTCGTCGCGGTTGCCCGAGACGTACCACATGATGACCTTGTCGCCCTTGTGAATCGTTTTGCCGCCAATTTCCACGTCCTGCGTGGCGGTGCGTCGCATGTGAGCCAGAGGCGTTTGCCAACGAATGGTTTCCGACACCATGTTCGGGATCAGGTCCGGATTTGCGCGCAGCTTGGCGTACTCTTCCGGAAACTGGTTGAGCGCCACGACACTGCCGGTCATGCTGTTGCGGGTCGTGTCGTTACCGCCAACGATCAGCAGGACGATGTTGCCGAGGTATTCTTCCGGGCTCATGTCGCGGGTGGCCTCGCCATGCGCGAGCATGGATATGAGGTCTCCCTGCGGCGGCGCGTTGACCCGCTCGTTCCAGAGGTCTGTAAATGACGCAAGGCATTCCATCAGCTCGGCCCGCTTTTCCTCACGGGTCTCCACGAGTTCACCGGGCCCCGGAATAGTCGTGGCCACATCAGACCAATGGGTCAGTTCGCGGCGGCGCTCGAATGGATAATCGAACAGGGTTGCCAGCATTTGTGTGGTCAGTTCGATGGAGACACGGTCAACCCAGTCGAAGGTTTCCCCAACCGGCAGCTCGTCGAGAATGCGTGCGGCGCGCTCGCGGATCAGCGGCTCCATGACTGACAGGTTCATCGGCGAGACAATCGGGCTGACTGTCTTGCGCTGGACGTCATGTTTGGGCGGATCCATGGCGATGAACATGGGCAGCGGGATATCGGCATCCTGATCGAGGATTGTAATGCCGCCGAGCCCCGACTCGGATGAGAACGCCTGATGGTTCGTGTCGACAGCCATGATGTCGTTGAAACGGGTGATCGACCAATACGGCCCAAACATGCTTTCCTTGCAATAGTGAACGGGTGCATCGCGCCGCAGGCGCTCGAAGTAAGGCCAGAAACTGTTGGTCCGCCAAAGCTCTATATTGCTGACGTCCATGTCTTCGAGCGGCATGGTCATCGGATCTGTGTCGACAGGGGTTCTGGTGGCAAGGTCAGTCATTTGGTATCTCCCTCAACGGGCCTGGTCCTCAGGGGCCGCCCTTGCCACCATTAAAACAGATTGGTGGCAGAACGCCATAGCCGCGATCTATCAGGTTCTATCCGATGAACAGCAGCGCCCTCAGGGCATAGGCCACCGCCGCAACAACCAGCATCGAGACAATGGCAATGCCGACGAACCAAGCGACGCGTTTGGCGAGCGGGCCTTCGGGTGCACCGTCCGGAAGAGGTTCGACCGGGCGGAAGACGGGGTCAGGCATGGTAGCCATCGCCCGGCTTTACCTTGCCCCAGAATAGAGAATAAACATAAGCCGTATACAGAAGGATGATCGGCAGCATGATCCCTGCCCCGACCAGCATGAAGGCGAGGGAATTGTCGCGGGCCGCCGCTTCCCAGATCGTGCATTCGAACGGAACGATATAGGGATATAGGCTGAACCCGAGGCCAACATAGCCACTGAGGAAGATGCCGACGGCAAGCAGGTAGGGCCGCCAGTCCGGCGCATCCCCCTGGCCGGTCGACATCGAAAGATCACGCCAGAGCCATGCACAGAAGACCATGCCAGCCAGCGGCGCCGGCGACAGCGGAAGGAGGCGCGCGAAGTCGATCTGCGTCATTGAGAAGCCCCAACGTTCACCTACCGACGGATCAACGGCGAGTGTGGCGAGGCTGACGGCGAGGAAGCAGATGGCGACACCGGCCAGCGCGAGGCGGGCCCATTTGCGCGCGCGCAAGAATAGCTCGCCTTCCGTCTTCAACACGAGCCAGCAGGCACCCAGCATCAGGTAGCCGATGATGACGGAGACGCCGACCAGCAGCGAGAAAGGCGTCAGCCAGTCGAATGCGCCGCCCGCAAAGGCGCCGCCCTCGACATTGATGCCCTGGATCATGCCGCCCAGCATCAGGCCTTGCGAGAAGGCTGCTATGGCAGACCCGCCGAAGAAGGCGCCGTTCCAGAATTTCTGCGTCGTCGGTCGCACGGCCTTGTGGCGGAATTCAAACGCGACACCGCGAAAAATCAGCGCGGCCAGCATGATCAGGACCGGCAGGTAGAAGGCCGGCATGATGATGGCATAGGCGGTGGGGAAGGCCGCGAAGAGCCCGCCCCCGCCAATGATCAGCCATGTCTCATTGCCGTCCCAGACGGGTTCGATCGTGGCCGTCATCATGTTGCGCTCTTCGTCACTGCGGGCGACGAAAGTGAGCATGCCAACGCCGAGGTCGAAGCCGTCGAGCAGGACATACATGAAGACCCCGATAGCGAGAATGATGCCCCAAATCAGTGGAAGGTCGAGTGCCATCAGTTCTCTCCTAGTCCGCTGCCACAATATCTTCGCCGGTCTCGGCGGGCTCGTCGACGGCGCCGAGCGGCGAGCCCGGCGCGCGACGCTCGCGTGAAGGCTTGCCCATCGGAGCGTCGTCAAAGCCGCGTGTGGCGATGCGCGCCATATAGACGGTACCGGCGGTGAAGATGATCGCATACGTGACCATGAAGACGAGCAACGAGGTCGCGACCTGCGCCGTGGACACGGGCGAGACGCTGTCGACCGTGCGCAGGGCGCCGTAGACCGTGTAGGGCTGGCGGCCAACTTCGGCAACGATCCAGCCGGTGATGACCGCGATGAAGCCGAGTGATCCGCCGGGCACCGCCAGCCAGTGGAAAAGGCCCTTCTGGTCGATGCTGCCGCGCCACCACAGGAAGCATCCCCAGAGACCGATGCCAAGCATCGCCATGCCGGCGGCGAACATGATGCGGAAGCTGTAGAAGACGAGCCAGACAGGCGGCGTATCTTCCGCTGCAAAGGCGTCGAGGCCTTTCAGGTCTTCGCCCTTGGGCGCATTGGGGAACAGGTAGGGGCTGGTGCCGGGGATGGTGATGCCATCATGACCGCATTCATTGTCGGCCGGCCAGGCGAACAGCATCGTGCCCTGAACCGGAGCGCTTTCGCACCAGCCCTCGGCGGCGGCGATCTTGGCGGGCTGGTATTCATGCGCGACTTCGCCGGACTTGTGACCGGCCATGATCTGGATCGGCATGAGGAGGGCGAGCGTGCCGGCCGCCATGCGCATCTGCCAACGGGTGGGCGTGGTGACGCGGCCGCAGATGACTTGCCAGGCGCCAGCGGCCATGACGACGGCGGCTGTCGTGATATAGGCCGCGAGCAGCATGTGGACGAGGCGCGTCGGGAAGCTGGGATTGAAGATGACCTTGATCCAGTCGGTGGCGTAGAAATTGCCCGTTGCAGGATCAATGGCGAAGCCATCCGGTGTCTGCATCCAGCTATTGGCCGACAGTATCCAGAACGCGGAAATGGTCGTGCCAATTGCGACGGCGCAGGTGGCAACAAAGTGGAGCTTGCGACCGACCTTGTTCCAGCCGAAGAGCATGACCCCGAGGAATGTGGCCTCAAGGAAGAATGCTGTGAGCACTTCATAGCCGAGCAGCGGACCGATCACGCTGCCGGCGATTTCGGAAAAGACGCTCCAGTTCGTGCCGAACTGGTAGCTCATGACCACGCCAGAGACGACTCCCATGGCGAAGGCGAGCGCGAAGATCTTCACCCAGTGCAGGTAAAGCCGCTTGAAGACTTCGTTTCCGGTTTTCAGCCAGAGGCCCTCACAGACAGCCAGGAAGGCCGCCAAGCCGATGGTGAAGGCCGGGAACATGATGTGGAAGGCGATGACGAAAGCGAACTGGATTCGCGACAGGAGAAGGGCGTCCAATTCCATTGGTGTCTTATCCCCGGGAACAACTCATCCTGATTAGGATAACATAGTTCACGCTGGCGCGCGCCCCCAGCGTTATCGCGCGCCAACCTGCCTCAGGTGGTGCGCCGCCGCAGTGAGCGAAACACGGCATCGGCGCGGGCGGCAAGATGGCCATTGGCTTTGACCAGGCGCGCCCGGACATGCACGAGATCGCCGTCTACGGCTGTGACTTCGGGGTGCGCCTCCAGCCATGTGCCTTCGGGCACGATGTCCATGAATTCCAGGGTCAGCTTGATGGTGACGGACATGCGACCGGCGGCGCTCCAGACGGCCCAGGCCAGGGCGCTGTCGGAAAAAGCGGAGATCATTCCGCCATGCAGGAAACCCATGCCGTTGCAGTGGCGGTCGAGCACCCACATGCCGGTGCGGATGTCGCCGTCAGCCGTAGCACGGTACGTGGGACCGTTATGCAAGGTGAACTTGCCGCGCGACGGAGTCGGCGCAAAGCCCGGCGGTGGCGGATTCATAACGCCTTGCGGATCATTCGCTAACGTTCCCAAACAGGGCGTGCTGGACGATGTCGCCCGGCTCGATGCCAAGGGCTGCACAGCGACCGCCATTCAGCTCCAGCACAGCCTTGACCGGCACGCCGGGACTGATCGTGCGCAGCGAGCCGGGAACGGCGTTGCGGGCAATGGCTATCACCTTGCCGTCCGGCGCGACAAACAACATGTCCAGCGGGATCAGCGTGTTTTTCATCCACATGCTGGCTTCGCGAGGCTGGCCGAAATCGAACAGCATGCCGGCATTCGGCGCCATTTCCGCGCGGTTCATCAGGCCGGTGCGGATCTCGTCGGCATCATCGGCCAGCTCAACCGTGAAACGGTGGACGGAATCACCTGTATCGATGACAAGCGGGCTGGTTTCCAGCTGGGCGAAGGCGCCCTGAACAAGGAAAAACGCGGCGGCGAAGAAGGTGGCAATCAAACGGGTCATGCGTGTGGTTTAGCCGCGCATTCGGAGGTCGGCAAGCGATCTTGCTGCTCTGAATCGTGCCCTTAACCAAGTTTCACGAACGTGACATGCTCGCCCTTGGACCCGTTCTCGATAACGACATCCAGCAGGGTGCCAGGCTCGATATCGTCATAGCCCGCCTTTTTCAGGATCACCGCATGCACGAAGATGTCGATCTCGACACCGTCACGATGCACGAAGCCGTAACCGCGCGTGCGGTTGAACCATTTCAGGGTCACCGGCGTATAGTTGGGCTCCTCGCCCGTTTCGCGTGCGACCGCAGCGCGTGGCCGCTCCATTTCGATGATGTGGGCGGTCTGCCAGCCGCGCTCGCGCTTGACCGCGTCGCAGACAATACGGGCATCTTCGTCCGCATAGGTTTCGCCATAATCGCGCAGGCAGGAAACGTGCAGCAGGACATCACCCTCGAGTGAGGCGTCGGAGGTCGATTCCGCAATGATGAATCCATAGCCTTTGGCGCCGTCGAACCATTTCACACGGCCGATCACGCGCACCACGGGCTCAACGCCCGGCATGTCTGATTCAGATTTTGCCACAGCTCTCGTCATCAACCCAAATTCCCCAAGGAAGTAACCTAAAATGCGAGAGCGCGCTTGTCACGCGATCTTCACACCAAAAATAGGAAAGTTCGGACTCCACGGATCAAACCTTTGATTGCGGAGAAAAACCTGGCAGTCCCTAGGGGAGTCGAACCCCTCTTTTCAGGTTGAAAACCTGACGTCCTAACCGATAGACGAAGGGACCGCACCGGTTTTGAGAAGTGGCGATATAGCGGCTGTTTCTGGCGAGGGCAACCCGTGATGCAGCGACAAATGCAGATTGTTCAGTCGGCAGCCGCGTCGGCTACGTCCAGCTGCACCCGACGACGCCCGTTCCACTCGTCGGCCTTGAGTTTCCCGGTGAGATGCACGCGGGCACCGTTTGTCAGAACCTGACCGAGCGGCGTGTCGGCTGCGCGCCAGGCAATGCATTCGAGGCGCCCGCCTGCGTCTTCGGCGATAAAGCGGACATGATTGGCGCCCACCTGCCGGACGCCCGTGACATGGACTGATTGCAGCGCAAAGACCGGTTCGGGCGAACCAATGCCGAATGGGCCGATCTGTGCGACCTGATCGACAAGGGCCGGACTGGCGGCACCGGGAGCCAGCACAGCGTCAATCCTGAGTTCCAGCGCCGCTGTACGCTCTGCCGAGAATTGCGCCATGTGCGCAACCATCCATGCTTCGAAGGCCGGGACCTGTTCGGGCTCGAGGCTGAGACCGCCCGCCATCGCGTGGCCGCCACCCGAGAGGATGATGCCTTCGCGCGCGGCCATGGTGATGGCATCGCCGATATTCACGCCCGTCACAGAGCGGCCAGACCCTTTGGCGACGGGGCCAAGCCCCTGCCCCCAGCCGATGACAATGCTGGGCAGGTGGTAGCGTTCCTTGAGACGCCCGGCGACGATGCCGATGACACCGGGGTGCCAGCCCTCGCCGCTGGCAATGAGGATGCCGCGCTCGGGATTCCGCGCCAGCGCCTGCTCGGCCTGCGCCATGGCCAGGTCGAGGATGGCGCTCTCGACGGCTTTCCGCTCCTCATTGAGCGCATGGAGGCGTTCGGCGAGTTCGACGGCTTCCTGCCGGTCATCGGTGGCGAGGAGCCTGGCAGCGATCCAGGGGTCGCCAACCCGGCCGCCGGCATTGAGGCGCGGGCCGAGCATGAAGGTGGCATGATAGACTGTTTCAGTCTTGCCGATGCCGGCGACATCCGCGAGCGCGCGAAGACCGGGGTTCTGGTCACGGGCCATCGTGGTGAGGCCCTGGCGCACGAAGGCCCGATTGACGCCGTGCAGCGGAGCCATGTCGCACAGCGTACCGAGCGCGCAGAGGTCAAGAAAAGGCATGATGTCCGGCAGGCCGTCAGCAGGCGCGAGGCCGCGTTGGCGGGCCAGCCGATTGAGCGCAGCAACGAAGACGAAGACGACCCCAGCGGCGGCGAGGTGGCCGCAGCCGGATGTGTCGTCGGGCCGGTTGGGGTTCACGAGGGCTGCCGAGGGTGGATGTTCGCCCGACATGAGGTGGTGGTCGATGACAACGACCGGCAGGTCGATGGCCTCGGCCTCGTTCAGGGCGAGCGTCGCAGCGGCGCCGCAATCCACGGTGATGACGAGGTCGGACCCGGTGTCCTTGAGATGGCGGAAGGCGGCGGGCGACGGACCGTAGCCCTCTTCCAGCCGGTCCGGCACGTAGAGGCCGATATCCTGTCCCCAACCGCGGAAATAGCGGGCAAGAATGGCTGAGGACGTCCCCCCGTCGACATCATAGTCGGCGAAGACGGTGACGCGCTTCTTCGCGAGAATGGCATCGAGGACGATGGCCGCAGCCTTGTCCATATCGGCAAAGCTGGAAGGATCCGGGAAATAGTCGCGGAGTGTCGGTGCAAGGTAGCTAGCGGCCTCGGCGGGGTCGACGCCGCGCGAGGCCAGGAGCCGGGCCAGGAGATCTGATCCGCCGACACTGGGGGCAAGGCGCCGGACGAGTGCCTCGTCCGCTTCTGCGAGCGTCCAGAACCGACCCGTGGCGGACAGGTCCACAGCGAAAAGGCGGGAACTGGTCTGGCGCGCGGCTTGGGCCATGGCGGGATGAGCTTCCTCTCAGAGAATCGGGAAGCTCATCCTAACGCAGAAATTGGCGGCTGTGACCTGCCCGTGCTGAACTCAGGCCTTACGGTCGGACCGGACGTGACGGACCATGCCGTCGGTCGACGTCATGACCAGCGTGTGCGTGTGGACGCGGCCAGTGCCGTGCTTCACGCCGTCGAGCAGACTGCCATTGGTGACGCCGGTGGCACAGAACACCGTCTCTCCCGACGCCAGCTCGTTGAGCGAATAGGTGCGGCCAAAATCGGTGATGCCGACGCGGGTCGCACGCTTTTTCTCGTCATCATTGCGGAAGACGAGACGGGCATACATCTGGCCGCCGACGCATTTGAGGGCCGCTGCCGCGAGAACGCCTTCGGGCGCGCCGCCTGAGCCGACATAGAAATCGATGCCGGTCTGCGGGTCGGTCGTGGCGATGATACCGGCGACGTCGCCGTCGGTGATCAGGGCGATGCGCGCACCGACGCCACGCAGGCTGGCAATAATCTCTTCATGGCGCGGGCGGTCGAGCACGCAGGCGGTCATTTCCGAGACCGGCACGCCCTTGTGCTTGGCGAGCGCGGTGATGTTCTCGGCCGGAGTCGCATCGAGGCTGATAATGCCTTCCGGGTAGCCGGGGCCGACGGCGACCTTGTCCATATAAGTGTCAGGCGCATGCAACAGGCCGCCGCGCGGGGCGATGGCCAGGACGGCGAGGGCATTGGCCATCGCCTTGGCGGTGAGCGTCGTGCCCTCGAGCGGATCAAGCGCAATGTCGATCTCGGGCCCGTTATTGGTGCCAACTTCCTCGCCGATATAGAGCATCGGCGCTTCGTCGCGCTCGCCTTCGCCGATGACGACACGGCCCTTGAAGTCGACGGCGTTGAAGGCTGTGCGCATCGCATCTACTGCTGCGGCATCTGCCTTCTTTTCGTCGCCGCGACCGACTTCCCTAGCCGCAGCAATGGCTGCGAGTTCGGTCACGCGGACCATTGCGTCGGCAAGACCCGGTGTCAGAACGTTGTTTTTCATGGCTTTTTATCCCCTGTCGCGCTTTTCCAAATATAGCGCGATTTGTTAGAGCAATTAGCTTGCCGTTTCGATTCGGATCAGGCGCGGCGCGTCCATTAACACGGTCAGTTTCCCAAGTCTCGCGAGGGCTGCTGTCATGTGCGAGCGCGCGCACCGGTGCGTGACAATGGCCACCGGGCTGGCACCGGATTCGTCTGCTGAATCCTGCAGCAGCTGGTTCACGGAGACGCCTTCTGCGGCGAGCGCTTCGGTGAGGGCGGCCAGCGCGCCGGGCTTGTCGGCCAGGCGGACACGCAGAAAGAAGGCCGACGTCTCGTCGTCCGTCGCGGCCACGAAGGGGCGCTCCACATGGTGCTCGGCGCGCCCAAAGGCAGGGCGGATCGCAGGGCGGAAGAGCTTGGCGACGTCGCCCATGACCGCGCTGGCCGTGGGACCGGCTCCGGCGCCGGGGCCAGTCAGCGTGATGGCGCCCACGGGGTCGCCTTCGATGCGGACCGTGTTGAGCGAACCATTGACGCGCGCAAGCGGGTGGTTGGCCGACAAGGCCATCGGCTCGACGCGGCAAACGACACCGTTCTCGGTGAGCACGCCTTCGGCGATGAGTTTGATACGCAGGCCGAGACGGTCGGCGAGCTTCAAGTCCAGCAAGTCGATCTGGTCGACACCCGACACGCTGACCTTGGAAAAGTCGAGATCGGCGGAAAAGGCGATGGCCGAGAGGATGGCAGCCTTGTGGGCGGCGTCCATGCCGGACACATCGAGCGCCGGGTCAGCTTCAGCATAGCCGAGCTTCTGGGCCTCGGCGAGGACCTCATCATAGGACCGCCCCGTTTCCAGCATTGTCGTTGTCAGGAAGTTGCAGGTGCCATTGAGGATTCCCGCCACGCGCTTGATCTCGACGCCAGCGAGGCTGTCGCGCAGAACGCGCACGACAGGGATACCTCCCGCAACAGCCGCTTCGAACAGGAGGTCGACGCCTTTTTCCTCAGCGAGCGCGGCGAGCGCCATGCCGTGCTTGGCCATCAGGGCCTTATTGGCCGTGATGACATGCTTTCCGGCCTTGAGGGCGCTTTCAACTGCGAACTTGGCTGGCCCATCAGATCCGCCGATGAGCTCGATGAAGACATCGACATCGGCGTCTTCAGCGAGCGTCGCCGCGTCGTCGAACCAACGATACTTGTCCGTATCGACAGGGCGGTTGCGGCTTTTGCTACGCGCGCTGACTCCCGTGATTTCGACCTTTCCGGGCAAGCGCAATCTATCCTGGCGCTCAACCAGTTCGATCAATCCACAGCCGACATGGCCGAGTCCTGCAATTCCAATTTTCAATGGCCCCACGAATGGCCCTCCGGTTCATGTCGGGCGGTGGATAGACCAGTTGGGCGCAAATGCGAAGGGCCTAAGGGGGGAATTGCAGCGGGCGTGTGCCCGCTGCACCCTGTTTACTCGGCGGCGGTGGCCGAGAGCTCTTTCACGCCATGCTTGGTCATGAACTTGCGAATGTTGCGTGCAGCCTGACGGATGCGCTGCTCGTTCTCGACCAGGGCGATGCGGACATGGCCGTCACCATGCTCGCCAAAACCGGCACCGGGCGCCACGGCCACGTGTGCTTCGTTCATGAGCATGAGCGAGAATTCAAGGCTGCCGAGATGGCGCAGGGGTTCCGGAATGGGTGCCCAAGCAAACATGGATGCCTTGGGACTCGGGATCGTCCACCCTGCCCGGCCGAAGCTTTCGACCAGCACGTCACGACGATGCTTGTAGATCTGCCGGAACTCGTCGACGCAATCCTGCGGCCCGTCGAGGGCGGCGACAGCCGCGACCTGGATCGGCGTGTAGGCACCATAGTCGAGATAGGATTTGACGCGCGCGAGGGCCGCGATCAGTTTTTCGTTGCCCGCAACGAAGCCCATGCGCCAGCCAGCCATGGAATAGGTCTTGGACATGGTCGTGAATTCGACCGCAATGTCTTTCGCCCCATCGACCTGCAGGATCGAAGGCGTCGGCTCCTCGAAGTAGATTTCATTGTAAGCAAGGTCGGACAGGATCCAGAGATCGTGTTTCTTCGCGAACTTGACGGCGTCCTTGTAGAATTCGAGATCGCAGACTTCGGCCGTCGGGTTCGACGGATAGCAGAGCACCATGGCTGTCGGCGGCGGGACGCAATGTTTCACAGCCTTTTCAAGGTTGCGAAGGTATTCCTCGGGCGACGGCGCCGGAACGGCGCGGATCGAAGCGCCGGCGATGATGAAGCCGAAGGAATGCAGGGGATAGGACGGATCGGGCGACAGGATGACGTCGCCGGGCGCGGAGATGGCCTGTGCAAGGTTGGCGAAGCCCTCCTTGGAGCCCAGCGTGACGATGACTTCCTTGTTCTTGTCGAGCGTGACGTCGAAACGGCGCTTGTAATAGTCAGTGACGGCACGGCGCAGGCCCGGAATACCGCGCGAGGCGGAATAACCATTCACGTCGGGCTTGCGGGCGGTCTCGACCAGTTTGTCGACAATGTGCTTGGGGGTCGGCAGGTCGGGATTTCCCATGCCGAGATCAATGATGTCAGCACCTTCCGCGCGGAGGGCTGCCTTGCTCCTGTTCACTTGCTCGAAAACGTATGGAGGAAGGCGCCTGATCTTGTGAAATTCGGTGTTCATCTCTGGCCTTTCAGACCCTGGGTGACGCGCGGGACATTGAAGCTGTTCCTGATTGCAGCGATCTCGGCGTCATTAAGAAAGTTCGAGGACTCTTCCAAGCCTGCAAACTGCTGGCGGATCTCAGCCCCGACGGCGGCGATTTCGGCCGGCCCATTGGCCGGCAATTCCGCTCGCGCGGTTTCAGCGAACTCTGCCGACAGCGCAGACACGCGCTTGGCGGACGCCGGCAATGTCTTGCCGGGCAACTCGCCCGGGGCGATTGTGGGGACTTCAACCAGTTCCGGATACCCCTCGCCGCGGATCTCCTGGCGACGGGTCTCATACCAGTCCGGCGCCTGATTGACGGCGTCGCGGACGTTCGTGAACGAGTTGGTGCACCCAACGAGTAGCAGGCATGACACGCCTAAGAGGGGAATCGCCGTGTTTTTCATGGTTAAACTCACTAAATCACAAACATTCTGATTAATAGTAACGCATCAACAAACAGGCGATATTGGGACCGATGAGCAGCAATAAGACAGAAAAAGCTGCACTTCCATCACTTGGATCCCTGATCGCCGAGCAAAATCCCCTGCAAATGCAGGTGTTAATGACAACGCTTGCGCTGGCCAATACAGAATCGCAGTCACTGATCAGCGACGTATTGATGGGATCGGGACCGATCGGAACCGTGGCCCAGGGCGACCCGATGGGGGCTGGCGATGCCTTCCGTGCCGTTGGCAAGAGCCTCGCCCAGAATCCGATGGCCCTCATGAACGCCAATCTGGAACTGATGAAAGGCTGGATGAACCTGTGGCAGGAGATGGCCACCGAAGTAGTCGGCGCAGAACCGCCGAAAGAAACCGACAAGCGTTTTGCCGACCCGGAATGGCAGACCAACCCCGGCTTCAAATTCATCCGCAAGGCCTATGACGTGAACAAGAATTGGCTGATGGGCCTGGCCGACCACGCGCCTGACCTGCCGGACAATATCCACCTGCGCGCCAAGTTCTTCACCCAGCAACTGACCGACATCATGTCGCCGACCAATTATCTCGGCACCAATCCGCAAGCCCTGCGCGCCTTCATGGAGAGCGGCGGCGAGAGCGTGCTGAACGGCATCCGGCTGGCCCGCGCCGACGTTAAGAAAGCTGGCGGCAAGCTGCACATCAGCCAGACCGACGAAACCCCGTTCGAGATCGGCAAGAACATTGCTACGGCGCCCGGCAAGGTGGTGTTCCGCAATGACCTGATCGAACTGATCCAATATGCGCCGACGCAGGAAACTGTCTATTCGCGGCCGTTGCTGATCTTCCCACCCTGGATCAACAAGTTCTACATTCTCGACCTGCGCGAAGAAAATTCGATGATCCGCTGGCTGGTCGACAAGGGCCTGACCGTGTTCGTCGTCTCGTGGCGCTCAGCCGACGCCGTGACCAAGGATTATACCTGGGACGACTACAGCAAGAACGGCGTCTACGCGGCGGTTGAGGCGGCACTTCAGGCGTCCGGCTCCAAGAAGCTGAATGCGGTCGGCTATTGCATCGGTGGCACGCTGCTGTCGGGCACGCTGGCGCACATGGCTGCGCATGATGACGATCGCATCGCATCGGCCACCTTCTTTGCCTCGCAATCTGACTTCGAACTGGCGGGTGACCTGAAAGTCTTCACCGACGGCCCGGGCCGCGCCTATCTTGAAAGCGTCATCGACGACAATGGCGGCGTGATGCCTGGCGCGATGATGTACGAGACCTTCAACTGGCTGCGCCCGATCGACCTCGTATGGCGCTACGTGATCGACCAATATATGCTGGGCAAGGCTCCGCGCCCGTTCGACCTGCTATACTGGAATGCCGATCAGACCAACATTCCGGGCGAGGTGCACAAGCGCTACCTGAAGGACTGTTATTCCGACAACAATATGTCCAGCGGTCATTTCAACCTGCTTGGCGAAAAAATCGACCTGAAGGACGTCAAGATCCCGGTCATGGTGCAGGCCAGCCGCGATGACCATATCTGTCCGTTCGAGAGCGTTTATCGCACAGCCACCGTGTTCGGCGGCGACACGAAATTCGTACTCTCAGGCTCCGGTCACATTGCCGGCGTGGTGAACCATCCGGCCAGCAAGAAATACCAGCACTGGACTGGCGGCGCGATCACGCCGACCGGCGCCGAATGGCTGGAGACGGCCGAGGAGCACCCGGGTTCCTGGTGGCCGTATTGGTGGGACTGGCTACGGCCAAAGTCCGGCAAGAAGAAGCCCGCTGTGGCGCCGAAGGACATGGGCCTTGGCGCCGCGCCCGGCTCTTACGTTCGCGTGCGCCTCCAGGACATCAAACTACCGTTGAAATAGCGTCCAGTGGCGGTGCCCGTTCAGTGTGACAGCAAAAGCGGGACCTTCGATGTGCGCAGCAATGTTCGGGTCACGCCCGGCAGGACGGATTGCTGAAGACGCGAATGCCGATAGCCGCCAAGGACGATCAGGTCAGCGTCACAGGATGTCGCCAGATCTAGAAGGACATGCGGAACTGAGCGACCTGTACTGTCCTCGTTGCGGACCTCGACCTTGTATCCGTGCCGGGAGACGTGCGCTCCGACATCCCAACCGGGGGCCTGACCGTAACCTGTTTCACCCGGATTCGCGTCGACCGCTGCAATCCAGACTTTCGCGTCATCCGACAGGACCAGCATGCTGTCATGCAGGGCGCGAGCCGCTTCGCGACTGGCATCCCAAGCAACGACCGCGCGGTTACCGACTGTCTCGCCGGTCCAGTCTGCGGGTAGAACCAGAACCGGACGACCGCCGCCCATCAGCACGCCTTCCAGCATGTCCGCATGGGGCTGCACCTCCGATTTATCGGGTGCGCGAATGCAGACCAGCGCCCAAAACGACAAGATCGCAATTTCGCTCCAGTGCCGCATCGATGATCGCCTGACCGTGGCGCTGGTCCCCGAGTTTGATATTGGAACTGCCTGCCTCCAGTCCGCGCCATTCCAAATACTCAACCATGTCTGCAGGATCGGCGTCGCCTTTCCCGGCCTCATCGCAACAGAACACTGTAATCTCCCGCGCTGCGCGCAGAAACGGAATCGCGGCTGCGGCTGCCCGCGCCGACGCGGCCAATCCAGTCCAGAAGCTCGCCTGCACCGCCGCTGGGCCACCAAATCGGCCATTTCCTTGATGATGCTGTTGGCTGGTCAATGAGCGATACGACTTTGACATGCGCCTCGAACCGGCGCGCGAGATCGAAACCGGCGTCCAGTGCCAATCGATCCATCTCGACCGGACTTTCCAGATCGTGTTGTCCTGTCAACGGCACCAATATCGTTTTCATCGAGACCTCCCAACACGTTCAGCCTACAGTCGCTCAGCGTTCAGTTGTTGTTCTCTATCAAATTCAACCTTTGAGACAAAAATGAACCAGCCTCCGTTTTCCCGAACGCGCGAGCCCTTAGCGACGAGCAAGGCGCACTCTGGCTCGGGAGAGCGGCAAGTTTCAGTCACCTTTCGTTTGACAGACCGCCGAGGGAAATTTGTATGGGATTGAGCCGGCATCCTTCGAGGTGGCAACAGCGCCGGCAACCAGGACATCCCGATATGAAATTGAAGCTGAGCATACGCCTTGATACCCCTACCGGGGGCCGGTTTGGCCCGGGAAAGGCTGCCCTGCTTGAAGCGATACGAACGTCCGGTTCCATTGCCGGCGCTGCGCGCGCGCTTGGCATGTCCTATCCGCGCGCGCTCAAACTGGTCGAGAGCATGAACGTGTTATTTTGCTCGCCCCTGATTGAGTCGAGCCATGGCGGAAAGGATGGCGGCGGCGCCGTGCTTACTGAACAGGGGCTCAAAGTGCTCGCATTGTATGATGCGCTTTGCCAGCACGCGGCGCGGGCAACAAAAGCGAGCCGCAGCGAGATCGCATCGATGATAAAGCCTCCAAGGGGCTAGTATCGATATAAATCACCATTTAGAACGATGGGATGCGTTCAGCCTCGCCCCTGGTAACACATGAGCACCCCCAGGACGTGCTCGGCGCAGCGCTCGGCTTTGCGAAATCGGGTGCCGAGGTTGCGCTTGTCATCGTCACGGCGACCGAAGGCGGCGCGGTGCGGACCCCCGGCGCCCTGATGGCTGTATCCCGGAGAGGCGATTCTGCAGGCTATGTCTCAGGCGGTTGTATCGATGCCGATGTCCGCCTGAACGCCATGGAGGCATTGAATTCCGGCCAGTTGCGCAAACTGCGATACGGCGCGGGCTCACCCTTCCTCGATATCCGCCTGCCCTGCGGCGGCGCCATCGAAATCCTAATTGTGCCGAACGTCACTCTGGAAACGATCGCCGGGATGCACGAACGGCTCGACAACAGAAAGACTATGCGGTTCGCCGTGCTGGCCGCGGGTGATATCCAACTCGACGTCGCACCCGGTGAGGCGCCCCTGTTCCAGACGGTCTACTATCCGAAGCTGTCGTTGAGGATCGCTGGTCGCGGCGCCGACTGTATCGCGCTGGCGCGGCTCGCATCTGCCAGCGGGTTGAATTTGCACCTTCAGCTCCCCGACGAAGCCGACTTCGAAGCAGTTCGAACTGCGGGTATCGGACGCGCAGAGCGCCTCACCACGCCGTGCAGTCTCGCGCCCGTCGAAGACGATAGCTCGACGGCGTTCGTATTGATGTTCCATGATGCGCACTGGGAAGCTGCGTTGCTCAAACAGGCGCTGGGTGGGTCGGCCTTCTTCATTGGCGCTGTCGGCAGTGCAAAAACCCATGCCAAGAGATGCGAGAGCCTGAGAGCGGCTGGGATGTCCAAACGCGACATCCAACGAATCCGGGGGCCTGTCGGTCTCGTGCCATCCATGCGCGATGCGTCGATGCTCGCCATCTCCACACTTGCCGAGATCGTTGATGCCTTCCACACAAAGGAGGCAGTCCATGTTTGATCGCACTGCAATCCTGCTGCTCGCAAGCGGCCTGTCCTCCCGGTTCGGCACGGGTGACAAGTTGATGGCCGATCTTGATGGCCGTCCCGTGCTCGCGCGCGCCGCTGGCGCCCTCGCCAATCGCCCCGTTGCCAAGCGTGTCGCCGTGGTCGGCACGGACCAGGGTGCACGCGCGGCCTGCCTTGAAGCCCTGGGCTTCGAGATTGTCCTCAATCCGGCACCTGAGGACGGTCAGGGCCGCACACTGGCGATCGGCAGCCGATATGTCCGCGACGCGACAGAGGCCGACAGCGTGTTGATCCTGCTTGGCGATATGCCGTTCGTGACGGACACGCATCTTGAAGGATTGGCGCAAGCTCTTTCACAAGGCGCCAGCGCGGCGATGTCGGAAACGGGAGGCAGGCTTTCGCCCCCTGCCGTGTTCCGTTGTGATCACTTCGACCAACTGGCGGCTGTTACGGGAGACCGTGGGGCACGCCGGATCTTCGAGACCATCCCGGCGAGACAAGTCGTGGCGGCCGCCCCTGACTTGCTGATGGACATTGATTGCGGCCTCGACCTTCAACGCGCAGAGGAGCTGCTGAATGGCTGACGGCTTGGTACTTCCCGGAAAGGCCCCGCTGATTGACCGATATGGGCGGCAGGTCACTTACCTGCGCCTGTCTGTGACTGATCGCTGTGACCTGCGCTGCACCTACTGCATGTCCGAAATCATGAAATTCCTGCCGAAGGCAGAGCTTCTCTCGCTGGATGAACTGGACCGGGTCGCGACGGCTTTCGTTGAACGGGGCGTTCGCAAGATTCGGCTGACAGGCGGAGAACCGCTCGTCCGCAAGGACGTCGGATACCTGATCGACCGTCTCGGGCGCCTCAAGGGCCAGGGGCTGGACGAGCTGACCCTGACGACGAACGCCACGCTGCTGGCTGACCATGCCGACGGCCTCATGCGCGCCGGCGTACGCCGGGTGAATGTCTCACTGGACTCTCTGGACCCTGCCAACTTTGCGGAGATTACCCGGCGCGGCGACCTTTCAAAGGTCTTGAACGGCATCGATGCTGCGCTTGAAGCCGGCCTCAAGATCAAGATCAACACGGTCGCGCTAAAGCACCAGAATGTGTCCGAAATACCGGACATGGTTGAATGGGCCCACGCGCGCGGCATGGATATGACACTGATCGAGGTCATGCCGCTTGGCGACACGGGCGAAGACCGTATCGACCAATATATTCCACTGCCGATGCTTCGCGACGTTCTGGAAACGCGCTGGACCCTTACCGAGGAAACCAGTCGCGATCCGATCGCCGGACCATCCCGCTATGTGCGCGTCAAGGAAACCGGGGGACGACTTGGCTTCATTACCCCGCTTACCAACAATTTTTGTGCAGGTTGCAACCGGGTTCGCGTCACGTGCACAGGTCGCATCTACATGTGCCTCGGGCAGGATGACCATGTTGACCTGCGCTCCGCCCTGCGCGAGGCGGCAGACCCGTCCGTGGCGCTTGATGCCGCTCTCGACAAGGCGCTTTTCGCCAAGCCGGAAAAGCACGATTTCGAAATCAAACGGCGCGGAAGCGCGCCAGCGCTTCCGCGTCACATGTCCACGACGGGAGGCTGAGCGATGGCACGTCTCCTCTTCTTCGGGCGGCTTATGGATGCGTTCGGCACCAGCAACGAAACACTCGCCCTGCCTGCCAACATTGCTGACACGTCTGCTCTGAGGTCATGGCTGGACAATGACCGTCAGTTAGGCGGCATTCTCTTGGAAAAGACCGTTCGGGTCGCCATAAACGACACGATCGTGTCTGAGCCGTGGCCCATAGCCGATAGCGACGAGATCGCTTTCCTGCCTCCGGTCGGCGGAGGGTGAGCGTGATCACGCTAACGGACTCCCCTTTTGATGCGGCAGAAGCGCTTCGCGACTTTGAAAAACGCGCGATCGGCGCAGGCGCAATTGTGAGTTTTTCCGGCCTCGTCCGGGGCACCAGCAAGCTCGGCAAGGTGAAGATGCTCCACCTGCAGGCCTATGCCCCGATGACCCAGCGCGGCATCGCAAAGGCAGCAGCGGACGCGAACGCACGTTGGTCACTTGATGCGCTAACGGTTATTCATCGCACGGGCGACCTCGCACCGGGAGAACCCATCGTGTTCGTCGCGACCGCCTCGGCACACCGGCGCGCTGCTTTCGAAGCCGCCGATTTCCTGATGGACTATCTCAAGACCGAAGCCGTTTTCTGGAAAAAGGAAACGACGGACTCTGGCGCACACTGGGTCGAACCGCGACCTGAAGATTACGCAGACCGCGATCGCTGGTCAAAGACAGGAACCTGAACTGATGCATGGCATAAATGAATCCCTGGAATTCATCCCGGTACGAATTGCCGTTCTGATCGTCAGCGATACGCGAACGGTTGAGACCGACACGTCCGGCACCCTGCTGGCCAATCGCATCCGGTCGGCGGGCCATGAAGTGGCAGACCACCGAATCGTGGCCGATGAAGTGACCGCGATCCGCAGCACGGTATCGGCGTGGATCGCAGATCCGGATGTCGATGTGGTCATTTCCAGCGGCGGGACGGGCCTCACCGGGCGCGACGTCACGCCCGAAGCGGTCACGCCATTGTTTGAAAAGACCATCGACGGCTTTTCCGTCATCTTCCATCAGGCCAGCTTCCAGAGCGTCGGGCTCTCGACACTGCAGTCGCGCGCCGTCGCAGGGCTTGCGGGCGGGACATTCATCTTCTGCCTCCCGGGCTCGAATGGTGCGGTGAAGGATGGTTGGGACAAGGTTATCTCGTTGCAGCTCGACAGCCGCCACAAGCCCTGCAACCTCGTCGAACTCATGCCGCGCCTGCAGGAGCGTTGAACGATATGAACGACCTGTCTCACATCGGCCCCGATGGCCGCGCCCGCATGGTGGACATTGGCAGCAAAGTGGAGACCGAGCGTACCGCGATAGCGGCGGGACTCTTGCGCATGGCGCCGAACACGTTGCAGCGGGCGCTCAGCCGCGACACCAAGAAAGGCGATCCGATTGCCATTGCCGAACTGGCAGGCATCATGGGCTCCAAACGCACCTCGGACCTGATCCCGCTCTGCCACCCCCTGCCCCTGACCAGCGTGACGGTATCCATCGAACGCGACAGTGATGCGGATGCCTTGCGCGTGATCGCCACGGCTAAGACGACCGGCAGGACGGGCGTGGAAATGGAAGCGCTCACTGCCGTGTCCGTTGCCTGTCTCACCCTCTACGACATGCTGAAAGCCATCGACAAGTCGATGGTCATCGAAGGTATCGAACTGATCGAAAAGACCGGCGGGAAGTCTCGCGACTACCGGAAACCGTCGTCATGAGCGGATTGATCAGCGTCGACGAGGCGCTGGCGCTTCTCGCGCAACATGCCCTCACCCTTCCGGTCCAGACAATACCCCTGGCTGCTGCGCTCGGCGCAAGGCTGGCCACCCCTGTCACGGCAAAGGTATCGCGGCCGCCTGCAGCCGTGTCGGCGATGGACGGCTATGCCGTTCAGCTGTCGGATGTCGGCGCGCCCGGCGCGCGATTGCGCGTCATCGGCGACGCCCCGGCTGGCCGACCTTTCGCAGGCACCGTCGGAAAAGGTGACGCCCTGCGCATCTTTACCGGCTCTGTCATTCCCGAAGGTGCCGACCACGTGGTCATCCAGGAAGACGTAGACCGAAACGACGATACGCTGGTCTGTCACAAGGCCTATGATACAGCGCAATTCGTCCGCGCTATCGGCATCGACTTTGCCGAAGGCGACGAATTGCTCAGCGCAGGCTGCTTGGTCGGCCCGGCAGGGCTCTCCATTGCAGCAGCAGCCAATCATGGGACGCTCAGCATCTATCGGCGTCCCCGCGTGGGCATCCTCGCGAATGGTGATGAATTGCGCGAACCGGGATCGGCCCTTGAACCCGGACAGATCGTCAATTCCAATCCCGAAGGGCTGGGCGCGCTTATCCGGCAATGGGGCGGCGAGCCGGTTGACCTGGGCGTCGCCGATGACGCGATGGACTCGATCCGCACCAGGATCGGCGCGGCACCGGGTATCGACATTTTCCTGCCGGTCGGTGGCGCATCCGTCGGCGATCATGACCTGATGCGGCCCGCTTTCGCTGACGCCGGCTTCACGCCCGTCTTCGAAAAGGTCGCCGTCAAGCCAGGCAAACCGACATGGTTTTCCACGCGGGGTGACCGGCGCGTTCTCGGGCTGCCCGGCAATCCCGCGTCAGCCTTCGTCTGTGCTCACCTGTTCCTGAGGCCATTGATCGAAGGCGGAATGCGACGCGCGCTTCTCAATGCGCGATCCGTCAGCGCGTTGCCGGGTCCGGGGCGCAGAGAGACCTATCTCCGCGCGTGCGTGCATGCCGACACTGATGGCGTGCTCAGCGTGGAGGCCGCCGTCAATCAGGACAGCTCGCTCATTCGTCCGTTCCTGACGGCCAATGCCCTGATCCGCAGGCTTGCCGATGCGCCGCCTGTGGCGGCAGGCGATCTCGTCGAAGTCCTGATGATCGCGCCGCTCGAATAGGTCCCGCCCCTTGCCCATCCTGCTAGCGATCCTCTTTTTCATTACTGCCAGTTTCTATGCTGCGGTCGGTTTCGGTGGCGGATCGACCTATAATGCCCTGCTCGTCCTGAATGGGACCGACTACCGGATTCTGCCGTCGATCGCGCTGGGCTGCAACATCATCGTTGTCACGGGCGGGGTCATTCGGTTCTGGCAGGCGGGGCACCTGCGGATCGCGCGTCTCGTTCCCTTCCTTGCCGCATCCATTCCCGCAGCCTGGCTTGGCGGGCGTTTGCCGGTTTCAGAAACCATGTTTGTCGGCCTGCTCGGCGGGGCGCTCTTGTTGTCAGGCCTGCACCTCGTATTCCAATCCGCCCCGGAAGCAACGTCGGATGAGAATGAAAACAAAGTCTCCGCCATCATCGGTCTCGCCGTCGGTGGGAGCATTGGCCTTGTGTCGGGCCTAGTCGGCATCGGCGGCGGCATCTTCCTGGCACCGGTATTGTACATGTTGAAATGGGGGCCTCCACGCCAGATTGCGGCGGCCTGCAGCCTCTTCATCCTCGCCAACTCGTTTTCCGGCCTCACCGGACAGATCATGAAGCTTCAGGACACCGATGTCCTTTCTCTTGTATTGCCTTACTGGCCGCTGCTGCCTGCGGTGCTTGTCGGCGGACAAATCGGCTCATGGTTCGCGGCCCAGGGCCTTCAGGCCAATTGGATCAAGCGCCTTACGGCGGTTTTGATTCTTTATGTTGCTTGTCGACTGCTCCTGCGCTGGACCAGCCTTTCAGGTCTGGTTGGTTAGACGTTACGCAAGGCCCCGGCACGGCATTTCAAACCGCTCGAAACAATATACTCCGAGTCCTGCGGAAGCCGAATTTGATGGCTTGACGGCTGGGCTTGGAACGATTCAGCTATGCCCATGATCCGCACCGGCTTTCTTTCCTCATCAGACCGTATTGAGCTTGAGGCT
>Ga0105053_10001080_pt1 | contig 43759 bp, 36 predicted proteins | sample BON01_FD_78093 | JGI IMG/M metagenome (GOLD analysis project Ga0105053, IMG submission 78093) | Freshwater microbial communities from Lake Bonney liftoff mats and glacier meltwater in Antarctica - BON-01 | ecosystem: Environmental > Aquatic > Freshwater > Ice > Glacier meltwater | place: Lake... | reverse complement strand
TGGTCGCCCGCCACTCTCGGTTGTTCTTGGGGTATGAAAAATTCTCCATGTTTGCTTTTTGCCCTAAAGCTACTCATTTCTCTTATTCTCACCGCAACAAGTCTATTACGGAAAAGAAATTTATCATTAAAAGAAATGGCATAAAAAATGAAACCATTAAGAACCTTAGAGTCACTTATAAAACTTTCATCATGACAGAAATTAAAATAGAAAAGAAAAATTCGATTTGGCCCTGGATATTATTATTGCTCGGCATACTTGCTGCTGCTTGGTTCTTCTTTATCCGCAACGATAAGGCTGAGCCTGTAGAAACAGCAGAAAACACGACGCTGATAGATGTTCATGAAAATAACAACGTAGTTGCCACCTATGTTACGTTCATTAATGCTGACACCAATACAATGGGCCTCGACCATACGTTTGTCAGTGAGGCATTCACAAGGCTAACTGATGCGGTAGATGCTATGGCCACTGAAGCAGCCTACGATGTAAAAGTCGACGTAGTCGAGGTAAAACAGCATGTGGATGAAATAAGAAAAGACCCGATGGCAACTACCCATGCTGATAAAATAAGGAGCCTTGCTGATGTGTTAAGCACTTCATTACAAAATATGCAGCAGGCAAAATATCCCGGATTGGGCGCTGAAGCTGCTGATGTGAAAAGTGCCGCCTCGGCAATTAACCCTGAAACATTAACGCTTGACCAGCGGGATGCTGTTAAATCTTTTTTCAGAAAGGCTGCAGACCTGCTTAAAAAAATGAATTAATTAACTGAACCTAAATTCACAATTATGAAAGACAAAAATAAAAACCTGTATTATTTGCACGAGTTAGCAGATTATAAAGTAGCCGATGAGTATGCTGATGTGAGAGATTGGGAAGTAATAGATGCAGACAAAAGAACCATAGGCAAAGTGGATGGACTGCTCGTAAACAAAGCGGCAGAAAGCGTTGTGTATCTTGATGTGGAGGTCGATGCATCTTTAATTGAAGCGGGTCACCAAACCTACGCAACGCCTGCAAATGAGGGTGTGCACGAATTTTTAAACGCTGATGGAGATAGCCACCTAATCATACCCATAGGAATGGTAACACTTGACGAAGAAAATAAGAAAGTACATTCCAACCAAATAGATTATACAACTTTTGCAAACACAAAAAGATTTAAGAAAGGAGTTGATTTAGAAAGGTCTTATGAGCTAATGGTTTTGCCTCATTATTCACCGGGTTATAAATTTGATGAAGAGACCGGCTCAGACAACCAGTTTTATAATCGCAAAGAATTTAACCCACGAATTTGAATTCAAGTAAACTAAATAATAAACCCTTATTGATTCAACAATACTGATGAACAAATAATTCAAACAAAATAAAATTAAACGTAGCATAAACAGTTTATTTGGCTGCACCAATAAAGGCCCTGATGGTGAAATTAGGAAAAGTAGAGAAGTTCTATTTTGATGATCGTGGCTCCACCATCCGGCACATGCTTGTAAAATTAAGAGAATGGTTTTCCGGAAAAAAAGTTTTGATTTTGCCCGACGCATTTCAAAAATCTGAATGGGAATCAAAAATGTTTCTTCAATCAACTATAAAAAAATCATTATGATGCAGAATGTTCATAAAAGTATATCAGCTAAGATTATTCTTAACTTCTTGTTAATATTTATATTAACTCATTGCATAGCTCTTGCGCAGGAAGGGTCAGTGATAGAAGATGTAGATATTTTAGAAAAACAGAAAACTGTTTTGACGAATAATTATCCTCATGTCTTTAGAACAGTAGAAATAAAAAATGTACAGAAATTAAATTCCAGACAATCAAAAGTATTCTATGAAAAAGGTAATCAGCAATATGAAGCAGTTGTAAATTCCGGCAGGAAAGATATGCTGCTTGTGGCAACAAGCAAGGTAATGAATGAAAACGAAATGCCCAATATCGTGATGGATGCGTTTAAAAGATCTAAATACAAAAACTGGAATATAGAAAAAACATTTGAGATAACAACTCCTTATTCAAGCGGATTTTATAGAATTGATGTTTCAAAAAAAAATAAAGCGCAGAAAAAAAAGAAAACCAAATCTCTTTTTTATACGCATTTGGGTCGGTATAAAAAACCTCCTTATTAATTATATGTATTGGATGAGAAGGCGGAACCAAGCGCTTGCTTTCGGCTTGCCTTCGATTACAAGATTTGATGTCAATCCTTTTGGTTTTGGAGGCATTTACGTGGGAGCGATTCCATTTTTTTCCGCTCTCTACCGGACTAATTTAAAACCAACCAAAAATAAAAACAATGGCAAACAAAAAAGATGCAGCCGATAAGGTTGTTAAAAAAAAGACGAAGAAGAAAATATCCGCTTTGGTTGTAGATGACTTACAACATAGTGCAGTAGGTCATGTGAGGGCCGATTCCTCATCGGATGCAACTGGCAGTAGCGGACTAAATTCAGGGCCGGTTGTTTCTTATAAACGGGAGAAGTGATTTTCCGCTGGTTCAACTTTGCATTTGCAAAAATCGGGCAACAGCGCTACTGAAGAGCTGGCAACAGTGTAACTGAAGGAAATATTAAATACGGCGTAAAATGAGTCATCAAAAATTTCAATCCTGCATTGATGCCTGTGTGGCCTGTGCAGTGGAGTGCAATCATTGTGCAACTGAATGTCTGCACGAAAGTGACATCAAAGCACTCGCCAAGTGTATTCAACTTGAGCGGGAGTGCGCAGCGATATGTTTCTCAGCCGCTAATCTGATGAGCATAGGCGGAGACCATGCCGCTCATTTGTGCGCGGAATGCGCAGAAATATGCGACGCTTGTGCTGCCGAATGTGAAAAACATGCGCACATGGAACATTGCAAAAAATGCGCAGAGGCTTGTCGCAAGTGCGCTAAAGAATGCAAAGCTATGAGTTCAGTAGCTGCATAAAAAACTTTGCCGTTCCGGGTTGCTTGGATAATTCGGCAGCTGGAGCGGCATGTTTTATTGAAATCACGCTAGTCAAAACAATCAAATTTAAAAATTATGGAAAAATCAATCATGGATACCTACCATATCGGTGGCATGAGTTGCGGCGGCTGTGTTTCAACCGTTAAAAATAAATTGTCCGCAGTTCCCGGAGTAACATCCGTCAAAGTCGACTTGGCAAAGAAGCAAGCACAAATTACTTCTTCGCAAGCTATTGAAGCGGAAACGTTAAGGGAGGCATTAAAAAATTCAGGTTTTTCTATAACCGAGCTTAAAGCTTAAATAGCTTCATACCACCTCGTCCGAATTCTGCTTAAATCATAAAAAACAACTAACATGATGCACGATAATTCCTGGAGCTGGGGCATGGGTTGGGGTATGTGGGGTATGTGGATTATTCCACTTGCTGTTATACTCCTTCTTGTGTATTTCATAAGAGGCAAACGCAAAAGGTGAAAACACCATAGGTTCAACATTTCTAACTTTTCATGCTATGAAAAATATGCTCATCGCGGGCTTTATGCTCGCACTCTCAGCCGCACAATTTGCGGCTTGCCAAAACACATCCAAGGCGACTAATACTGACCCTAACGCAATGTATGCCTGTCCAATGCACCCCGATATCACGGGTAACGCGGGCGATAAATGTTCCAAATGCGGGATGGCCCTGGAAGTAACAAACGCTTCTGTCCCTTCGGCTTCAACGAACACGCCACCAGTAGCACCAGTGAAAAATGAAATGATATCCAAAGGCCCGCTTTCAGCTGTATATACTTCCTATTTCAACCTGAAAAACGCACTGACAAAAGACGATGGAAAAGCTGCGCAAGCGGCGGCGAAAACACTTTTTGATGATATCGCTGCGGTGCCGATGGACAAGTTGGAACCCGACCAACACACCGTTTGGATGCAGTATCAAAAGAAACTCAGTCTCGATGCCGAAAAGATTAAAAGCGTGGATGGAAACAAACGCCAGCGGGAACACTTTGCGTCGCTTTCAAAAAACATGCACGAAGTAATGAAGGCCGTCAAGTATGACGCGCCAGTTTACTACCAACATTGCCCGATGTACAATGACGGTAAAGGCGCTGACTGGCTGAGCTTAGACAGCAAAATCAGCAACCCATATTACGGCAAGGAAATGTTGAGCTGCGGTAAAACAGTGGAAACTATTCAGTAAAGCTGTGGATATACACAGCTTGTTCGCTGTTTCCCAAACCTATACCCGCTGTCCGTCCATTTCCCGATTGTGCTACTGTTGCTTGCGGCGGTAGCACAATTCTTTGTATTATTTCCACAAATCGAACTTTGAAAAAATGAATTATAGAATTTTGCTTGTCGCGCTTTTTATCTTGACGAGTAGCGTTGTTTTTGGACAAAACACGAACAACTCCTCTACGGAACCAATCATATACACCTGCACGATGGACCCGGAAGTCCGTTCCAACAAACCAGGCAACTGCCCAAAGTGCGGCATGAAACTGGTCAAGAAAAAGCCAAAAACAAGAAAACCTAAATCCAAATCTTTGCCAGAACCGCAAAAGGAGATGGATATGCCAATGGTCAAAGACAAAACTATTGCCCCCGGCAATAGTGCTAAAATGGACATGGATGGCGCCAAAAGACCCATGGTTAAAAAAGTGGCAGAAGCCCCGTACACGCCTAAAATAGTCCGTTACGACCTCTACTTGCGCGATACGACCGTCAACTTTACGGGTAAAACCAAACGCGCAATTGCTGTAAATGGTAGCATCCCCATGCCTACCCTGACTTTTACAGAAGGTGATACGGCGGAAATTTATGTCCACAACGAATTAAAGGAACCGAGCGCGCTCCACTGGCACGGCCTCTTTTTGCCGAATAAATATGACGGAGTACCCTATTTGACCCAGATGCCCATCAAGCCGCATGAAACCCATTTGTACAGATTCCCCATTATCCAGCATGGCACCCATTGGTATCACAGCCATTTCGGATTACAAGAACAAATTGGCATGTACGGCGCCTTGATTTTAAATAAAAGAAATGAATCGACGATCCCAACATTGCCCATCGTGCTGAGCGAATGGACAGACATGAATCCGCTCGAAGTGCACCGCAGCCTCCACAATGCCACCGATTGGTTTGCGATCAAAAAAGGCACAACGCAGAGTTATGGTGAAGCTATTAAAAGTGGTCACTTCAAAACAAAACTGAAAAACGAGTGGAAGCGCATGAATGCGATGGATGTCAGCGATGTCTATTACAACAAGTTCTTGATTAACGGGAAAGACCAGAACGAGCAGCCTCAATTCAAAGCGGGCGACCAGGTTCGTTTGCGGATCGCCAACGGCGGAGCATCGTCTTATTTTTGGCTAAGCTATGCAGGCGGAAAAATCACCGTAATAGCCACAGACGGCAACGATGTGGAACCCGTCGAAGTGGATCGCCTGATTATCGCCGTTTCTGAAACCTATGATGTGCTCGTATCAATTCCCGACAACAAAAGCTATGAATTTTTGGTCACCCCTGAAGACCGTACCAAGTCCGCATCACTTTGGCTTGGCAGCGGTGAAAAAGTGGCAGCCACGCCGCTGCCGAAACTGAAATATTTCGCTGGCATGAAAATGATGAATAACATGATGGCCATGAATGGCGATTTAATGCCGATGGGTATGAAAATGAGCAATCAGGAAATGGACATGAATACCGTGATGTACCCCGAAGTGACGGGTGCGGCCAAGCCAAAGCACAACATGCACAAAATGCAAGCGCCAAACAACGAAAGCATGCCAGGTATGAACATGGAGGCCGATACCGCGGACATCGTTACGTTGAACTATACCATGTTGAAATCGCCGATAAAAACAACCCTCAGGCCAGGACCATTGAAAGAACTGAAATTTGATTTGACCGGCAATATGAGCCGCTACGTATGGAGTATGGATAACAAGACCATCTCCGAAAGCGACTATATACTGGTTAAAAAAGGCGAAAACTTGCGTGTCATTCTGTATAATAATTCCATGATGCGCCACCCCATGCACTTACATGGGCATGATTTCAGGGTGTTGAATGGGCAGGGTGAATATGCGCCAATGAAGAATGTGCTCGACATTATGCCGATGGAAACCGATACCATTGAATTTGCCGCCACAGAGAGCGGCGACTGGTTTTTCCACTGCCATATTTTGTATCACATGATGAGCGGCATGGGTAGGGTAGTACGCTATGAAAACTCTCCGCCCAATCCTGAAATACCCAACCCAAAATTAGCGCAGCGAAAGTTGTTTGCGGATGACCGTAAAGCCCATTTTATGGCGAGGGTGGGCCTCGAAACCAATGGCAGCGATGGCATGGCGATGTTTGCACAAACGCGATGGAAGCTGAGCACGCTCTGGCATTTGGGTCTACATGCGGAGCATGGCTATGAAAGCGAGACCATGTTCGGCCGCTATATTGGCAAAATGCAATGGCTTTTTCCTTATGCGGGTTTTGATTACCACTATAAAAAAGAGGGCACACCGAAAGAGAATTTTTTCGACTTAAAAGGCAGTCCAAAAAACATCTTCGGCAGCGATGCAAAAAACTGGTTTGGTCAGACGAGCAACAGGAACAACCGTAAAACCGTGGTTGTGGGTATTGCCTATACCTTGCCTATGCTGGTTGTCGCTGATTTTAGAGTGGATGGAAATGGAAAACTTCGGTTTCAATTATCCAGAGAAGACGTTGCCCTCAGCCCGCGGCTACGGTTCAATTTGATGCTCAATACCGATAAAGAATACATGGCCGGCTTTCGCTATATCGCCAATAAATATGTTTCTTTGTCTACGCATTATGATAGTGATATGGGGTTTGGGCTTGGTGTTACGTTGGTTTATTAGGGGACTAGCAGGATACCAATCAAGCCAATTACATTCAAACCAGCTTTTTGCGCTATTTTCCGTCCCTTCCACTCGTCCATAATTACAAAATCGGCCCTCAACTCAATCGCCAAAGTGATGGCTTCTGCCTCGCCATCATCAAGCATGGATTTATAATTTGTTATAGTAGTGGAATCTTCGGGGCTTCTTATTTCTAGAAATTGCATTTCCAAAATAAAGTCCAATTGGCCGGGAACTTCAGCTAGTTCCGCTTCCACAGCGGGAGGAATGATAATCATGCCAAAAACCTCCTTGAGCAGGTGCAATTGGCCTATTTGGTATAGATTGGTAATAACTGTTGTATCGCTGACAACGACCTTCAGATGTTACCTTCGCATTGTTTACTGTACAGGGGATAGAATTGCTGCAGTAGTCTTACACCGAAACAGCGCAAGTTTCCTTAAGTGGGACTCCGCCGGGTCTTTACTTCCTGCAAGCCACTTTTCAGGAGGGGGCAAGATGGATTCGTGCGGTAGAGAAAGTGGTGGTGGTGCGAAAGGGTATCGCCCAAGAATGAGTTTGTGCCTTGCCTAAATGTTGTTGTTGTTGTTGAAGTTGCGCGTGATTTTTGGGCAAATGGGTAAATTTCCAGGTTTAGCAACGATTGGTGTTATATTTGCCATTCTCAAAATAAAGGCTTAAAAACCTGTTATTTATTGGTAAAAAATAATATGCACTTCACCCCTTATCACGCCAAATATTTCGCTTACGAGCTCACCAAACGCAGCGCTTCCGACAGCATGCAAAAACTGGCGGCTACCTTGGTTGATGCTCAAGTTGACTTGAACCCGCACCAGGTTGAAGCCGCGCTGTTCGCTTTTCGCTCCCCGCTGTCAAAAGGCGCGTTACTGGCAGATGAAGTGGGTCTGGGAAAGACCATTGAGGCTGGTTTGGTCATTTCACAGAAATGGGCGGAAAGAAAAAGGAAAATCCTCATCATTACCCCCGCGAATCTGCGCAAGCAATGGAGCCAGGAAATGCAGGATAAGTTTTTTATCCCCTCATTCATTCTGGAATCAAAATCATTCAACGATACCATTAAAACGGGGAACCTCAACCCGTTCCACCAAACGGATACCTTAATAATTTGCTCCTACCAATTTGCCCGGACGAAAGAGGCTTATTTGCGACAAATTGCATGGGATTTGGTCGTGATTGACGAGGCACACCGCCTCCGAAATGTTTACAAAACGGGTAACAAAATTGCCCGCTCCATTAAAGATTCTTTGGAGGATGCACCGAAGATTCTGCTGACTGCCACGCCGCTCCAGAATTCGCTTTTGGAGTTGTACGGTTTGGTGAGTATCATTGATGAATATACTTTTGGCGACCTGAAAAGTTTCCGCGCGCAATACAGCAAAGTGAACAGCATACCCGATGAGGCTATGTTCCAAGAGTTGAAGGAACGCCTTAAACCCGTGTGTAAACGAACGCTCCGCCGTCAGGTTTTAGAGTATATCAAATATACCAACCGCATTGCGCTGGTGGAGGAGTTCTATCCCACACCAGAGGAGCAACAACTGTACGACCTTGTTTCCGAATACCTCCAGCGCGACACACTGTACGCGCTCCCTTCCAGCCAGCGCCAGTTGATGACCTTGATACTCCGCCGATTACTGGCTTCTTCCACCTTCGCAATTTCTAAAACATTGGGCGGGCTGGTAAAGAAGTTGGAAAATATCGTAACAAAACACGATGGAACCGAAGATTTTGATGCCATCGTTGCCGAAGATTTTGAGACCTATGATGAACTAAAAGATGAGTGGAGCGAAGAGGAAGAGGGTAGTGCGGCGGTAGAATTTACGCCTGCTGATATGGAGCGTATAAAATCCGAAATTGATGCCCTCAAAGAATTTGAAAACCTTGCTGTTTCCATTGATAAAAACTCCAAAGGGGAAAAACTTTTCACCGCTTTGGAAAACGGTTTTCGGGAGTTGGAGCGACTGGGCGCACCGCGCAAAGCGATGATATTCACAGAAAGCACGCGCACCCAAGAATATATCCGGGCCAGTTTGGAGGCGCGGGGATACGAGGGGAAAGTGGTCCTTTTCAACGGCTCCAATACGGATAAAAAGTCGCGGGAGATTTACGCCGCCTGGATAGAGCAGCACAAAAACACGGATCGAATATCAGGGTCGCGCAGCGCAGACATGCGGGCTGCCCTGGTCGATTATTTCCGCGATGAAGCTACTGTTATGGTGGCAACAGAGGCTGCCGCTGAAGGCATTAACCTGCAATTCTGCTCGCTGCTGATCAATTACGACCTGCCCTGGAATCCGCAGCGCATCGAACAGCGCATCGGGCGTTGCCACCGCTACGGACAAAAGTTCGATGTAGTAGTGGTGAACTTTTTAAACAAGGCCAACGCTGCCGACCAGCGGGTGTACGCCTTGCTCCACGACAAGTTCAAATTGTTCAACGGCGTGTTTGGCGCCAGCGACGAAGTGCTTGGTAGTATTGAAAACGGTATCGACTTTGAAAAACGGATCGCCAGGATTTATCAGGAATGCCGCACGACGGACCAGATTGAGACAGCTTTCAATATTTTGCAATCGGAACTGGAAGGGCAAATCTCCAATGCGATGCAACAAACGCGTCAGCAACTGCTCGAAAACTTCGATGAGGAGGTACACGAAAAACTAAAAATAAACCTGAAAGAAAGCAGAGAATATCTTTCCAGATATGAAAAGCTCCTTTGGAACATCACGCAGTTTTACCTGCAAAAAGATGGTTCTTTCTCTACAGACGAGTATAGTTTCACCTTAAACCGAAACCCATTTCCCGCAGCAAAAATCCATCCCGGGCTATACCGAATCGGCAAGCACATCGACGGTGCCAATGTGTATCGCATAGGCCATCCGCTGGCCGAACTGATTATTCAAGAATGCAAAGCATTCACCCTGCCGCCGCGCGAACTGGTTTTTGACTATTCTGGAACGCCCACTAAAATCACTGTTGTAGAATCTCTGGTGAATACATCGGGATGGATGATGGCCGAAATCATGTCTGTTGCTTCCTTTGAAGCGGAAGACCATGTCATACTTTGTGGCATAGGGGACGATGGCACTGTTTTAGCGGAAGAACATTGCCGCCGATTGTTCTCGCTTTCAGCAAGCATGGGGAATGAAATAGCCATCGCTGAGGCTCAAAAAGAAGCGCTGGATGCCACCATCACGGGAAAGAAAAATGCCATTCTCGGAGAAATCGGCACACGGAACGCCCAGTTTTTTGAACAGGAATTGGACAAACTCGACAAATGGGGAGAAGACCGCCGAAGCTCCCTAAAAGCAACGCTTAAAGAATTGGACGAACAAATAAAAGCACTCAAAAAACAAGGCCGCATAGCCCCCAATTTGCCCGAAAAACTAAAGATTGAACGGGAGCGGCAACGCACAGAATCTGACCGCGACAAGGCTTGGCGAGAATATGATGCGGCAGCAAAAGAAATCGAACAGGGAAAAGATCGTTTGATTCATCAAATTGAAACAAAACTCCAACAATCACTTTCAAGCACCCAACTATTCTTGATCAGATGGACAATAAAATAACAGACAACCAACCCGCACCAAACCCCAACGAGGTGCTGGCAGCGCAAATTTTCCAAAAACTCCTGGACGCCGGACTCGTCGCTGATGACGGCCAAACCCAGTTCACCAGCGCGCTTGCCCAAGGAACCCTCCGCGACAGCGACTGGAAAGTTGCCCTCGAACAAGTACTAAACACTGCCACCCATGAAACTTCTGAAACTTGAACTCAACGCTTTCCGTGGCGCTACCCGGCCTTTCGTGCTCGACTTCGATCCCGCCCGACGGCTCACCATGATTTTTGGCGAGAATGGCGCCGGAAAATCAAGTATCTCCGATGCCCTCATCTGCCTGTGTACAAACGACCACGGTTCCCTCGACGACAAATCCGGTGCCGATAAAAGTTACCTGCTTGCCACCGGGTCTGCGCCTACTGATCTCTATGTGCGCCTCCAAACCGACCAAGGGACATTCAGCGCTACGCTTGCAGGCAAAAAAATAAACAAAAGCCACACACCTGACCCGCCGCCAACGCTCCGCCACCTGCGCAGGAGCAGCGTCGTCGCACTGTCTACCGCAGCACCCGCCAAACGCTACGAGCAATTGGCCGAATACTTCGACCTGAACAATATTGTAAAAAGTGAAGATACCCTCCGAAAACTCGTAACCGCTACCCGCGCCGAAGTAGACAATACCATCCGCCTCCTCGCCGAGGGCGAGCGCATCCTCGAAACATTCTGGACAGAAGACGGATCCCCGCAGGGCAACTGGGAACGATGGGTCAACGCCGAAGTGCAAAAAAACCTCGCCGCCCAAAACACACAACTAAAAACCATCCGCGCCGCCCTCGATGCCTGGAACCGCGCCACCATCGCCCACGAGAACCGCATCGAAACCCAAAAAGCAGGCCTCGCCGCCGCTGAAAACCGCAAGCAAAGCGAAGCCGAGCTCGCCCAATTGCAGACCGAAACTACCCAGCACCCAAATCTCTTGCCACTGCTCGAACAAGCACTTCACTACCTCGACAGCCCGCACCCGCAGGACAATAACTGTCCCGTCTGTGCGCAACCCGCCGACCATGCCACGCTGCTCGGTGGTATAAAACAACAACTGGAGAGCATGACAGCCCTCCGAAGCGCGACCGCAGCCGCAGAAGCCGCCCGTATCGAGCACGCACGCCTCCAAGCACAATGGCAGGGCAACCTCGATATGCACCATGCTGAAATAACCCGCTTCCTCGACGCTGCCGAACCCCTGCAAAAGGCGCCCGCATTCGTAACTTGTCTCGAACAGCTTCAAGTCCCCCAGCTCAGCCCCCGTGACCGTACAGAGGTGTTCGGAAAACTGCTGCCGGAGCTGGATCAATTCATGCAGGGAAAATCCAACGAAGCCGATGCTATCAGCAAAACCATTGACCAACACGCCCGATTGCAGGTCAACTGGCAATCCGTACAAAATAGCCGCGCCGCCGCCATCAGCCAATCCAAGCTCCAAAAAGCGGCCGAGGAAGCCCTGAAAATTGTAGAAAACAGCCGAAAAGCCTACATCGAATCCGAACTTGCCGCCATCTCCGGCGAAGTGGATGCCCTGTACCAATGCCTGCACCCCAATGAAAACATCGGCGATATCCGACTTTTTCTCAAAGAAAAAACCAAAAACTCGCTCGAACTAACGGCACGTTTTCACAACGATACCGACATCACGCCCCAATCCCTCTACAGCGAATCACACCTCGATACGCTCGCACTCTGCATCTACTTCGCACTCGCCAAACGATACAGCGGCCCGGATACCATCCTCCTGCTCGACGACGTGCTCAGCGCCTGCGACGATGCCCACCTCGACCGATTCGTGACGCTGCTCCACGACCAGGCACCCTGTTTCGCACACGTGCTCATCACCACCCACTACCGGCCCTGGCGCGACCGATACCGACAACAACGCGCACCCCAAAACGAAATTCACCTGCTCGAACTCCTGCCCTGGACGCCCCAACGCGGCATACGACACCAAAACGGCAAAAACGACCTTCAGGAACTACAACACGCCATGGCCGATGATGCTCACTTCGACCGCCAGCGCATCGCCAACCTGGCAGGTACCATGCTGGAAAACATGCTGGAAAACCTCGCCCTGCGCTATGCACGGCCACTCCCGTATCGCGCACGTCGGGAATATGCCATGCGTGAACTGCTCGACTGTTTTTCCGGCAAACTTGCCGCAGCCCTGCGCGTCGAACATTTCGCCCGCGGCGCATCGGGCAAGCCGGATTTCAGCGCCGCCGTGAACAACCATGAACTCAAACCCATGCTCGAAGAACTGAAAAAACTGAATGCCGTGCGCAACCAGGTCGGCAGCCATTTCAATTTCGACGGCTCGCTGATCGCCGATACAGATGTGCGCAACTTCGGCGAACAAGTGCTCGCACTGGCCCAATGCCTCGTCTGCCCCGAAAGCGGCGGATTCCCCGACCGCGACAAATCAGGCTCCTGGCTCGAAACCCGCTCCGGCCTCGTGCGCCTGCACCCGCTGCAATCACCCGCCTGAGTACCGCCACATCCCGTATCTTTTTTATCTTGCCGCTTCAAACACAATACCATGGCCGACATCGAAAAACTGTCCCTAACTTCCCTCGATATTCCAGCGCAACAACTCCAGCGCCTCAAAGAGATATTCCCCGAAGCCTTAACAGAAGGAAACAAAGTGGATTGGGAAAAACTGCGCCTCACCCTCGGCGAAGCCATAGACACCGGCAAAGAACGCTACGGCATGAACTGGCCCGGCAAAAGTGACTGCTTCAAAACCATACAGCAACCCAGCATCGCGACCCTCGTGCCCGACCGGGAGGATAGCGTGGATTTTGATACGACCCAAAACCTGTTCATCGAAGGCGATAACCTCGAAGTGCTGAAACTGCTCCAAAAATCATACCTCGGCAAGGTGAAAATGATTTACATCGACCCACCTTACAACACCGGCAATGACTTCATTTACCCCGACAATTATTCTGAAAGCCTGGACACTTACCTTGCCTATACTGGCCAAGTGGGTGACGACGGACGAAAGTTCAGCACCTATACGGAGACCGACGGGCGTTTTCACAGTAAGTGGATGAATATGATCTACCCACGGCTGTTTTTAGCAAAAAACCTGCTGAAAGAGGATGGAGTGATTTTTATTTCGATTGATGATCATGAGGTGCAGAACCTGCGGGCGGTTTGTAATGAGATTTTTGGGGAGGAGAATTTAGTGGCGAATTTGATTTGGAAGAGTAGGCAAAATAAAGATAATAGAACATTGACAGGAGTGTCAATTGACCACGAATACATTCTATGTTTTTCAAAAAATAATGCAAATAGAAGAATCAAAGGAAGTGATAGGAAAGTTGAACAATATTCCAATCCCGATAATGACGATAGAGGCCCTTGGGTTAGTTCTAATATGGTAGGTTTAAAAGATGAGTCACAGCGGCCAAATCTTCATCATGATTTAATAGACCCTAAAACAGGTGTTAACTACGGACGCCCTAAAATGGGCTGGCGATATGAACCTGATACAATGAATCGTCTCATTTATGAAGATAGGATAATTTGGCCAGCCAAAGAAGACGGCAGACCAAGAAGAAAGGTTTTCCTTTCAGAAATTGATGAATCGCTCCCAGGGTATTCTTCAATAATTGGAAAAGACTTTTTCACACGAGATGGGACTAAAGAAATTGACGAACTTTTTGGGCATCGCTATTTTGATTTTCCAAAACCATCTGGAATAATTAGCGAACTAATCACTCAATCTTGCGATAATGGTGGTCTAATTCTCGACTTCTTCGCCGGCTCCGCCACCACCGCGCACGCCGCCCTAGACCTAAACAAAACCGATAACGGCAACCGCCGCTTCATCTGTGTCCAAATCCCCGAACCCACCGACGAAAAAAGCGAAGCCTACAAAGCAGGCTTTAAAAGCATTGCCGACATCAGCAAAGAGCGCATCCGCCGCGTCATCACCAAAATCAAAACCGAGCAAACCGAAAACAAAAACCTGTTCAGCGAGGGCCAGGCCCCGCAAGACCTTGGCTTCAAAGTATTTAAACTTCAAAAATCCAACTTCAACCTTTGGGATGCCGGGGTAGAAAAAACGCCGGAGGCCATACAGCGGCAGTTGTTTTCGCATGTGGAGCACATATCGCCGGAAGCGGAGCAGGAGGCCATTTTGTATGAGTTGTTGTTGAAGTCGGGTTTTGAATTGGCAACGCCCATCGAGCGCGTAGTGCTGGAGGGCAAAACCGTGTTCAGCATTGCCGGGGGCGTGCTGCTGATCTGTCTGGAAAAGCAACTGACCCACGAGCTCCTCCAGGCCATGGCCGCGCTAGCGCCCTCGCGGGTGATCTGTCTGGATGAAGGTTTTCAGGATAATGACCAGTTGAAAACCAACGCGGTGCAGTTGATGAAGAGCAAGGGGGTGGTGAATTTTAAAACAGTGTAAAAACTTATCACATGAAAAAGAAACCGGAAATGCAGTCCTTATTCCGCCATGGCGCCACATGGTTAAGGGCAGACTTTCATCTTCATACAAGGGCCGATGCGGAGTTCGTCTATACAGGCGAACCCGATTATTTTGCCCGGGCGTACTTTGAGCAGTTGGAACGGGAAGCCATTCGCGTGGCAGTCGTCACGAACCATAACAAATTCGATCTGGCCGAATTCAAAGAACTGCGAACATGGGCGGAGCGCAAAGATATTTACCTGCTGTCGGGGGTTGAACTCTCCATAAAGGACGGGGCCAAAGGGCTGCATATCCTGGTAGTTTTTGAAGATGCGTGGATTTACAATCAGGAGAACAAGAATTTCATCCAAGATTTTATCAGTACGGTTTTTGCCGGCAAATCGGGATACGACCGCCCTCCATACGATCAAAACGCCAATGGTGATTTGAAAGAAACCTGCCGGCAACTGGATGGATTTGGGAAAGATTACTTCATCATTATGGCCCATGTGGACGATAGCAGCGGGCTGTTTATGGAGTTGAAAGCACGAGGCTTGAGTGAATTCATTGCGGCTGATTGTTTTAGGGAGCGGGTTCTGGCCTGCCAAAAATCCAGAAATCGCGACAAGTGTAAGGTACTACTGCCGATGGCGTTGGTAGAAGGCTCGGATTCGGCGCATGAAGGAATTGCCGGCATTGGGCGAGGCAATGATGTCGGCGGTATTACCCAAAAGTCGTTTCTGAAATTGAGCGATTTTAATTTTTCCGCTTTGAAATTTGCACTTCGTTCGCATACGGAACGACTTCGCAGCACATTGCCGGACACGGCGCAATTATGGCTTAAACAATTAACTATTAATCCCGATACGGAGCAGGCTATTCCAATACCATTTAATGCAAGTTTGAATACCTTGATCGGCATCCGGGGAGGTGGAAAATCCAGCATATTGGAAGTCATTCGATTCGCTTTGGAATTATCTTTACCTGACGATATAAGCAGAAAAGAAGATCGTCAATACAAAGAAAAAATTGTCGACCGTCTTTTGGGAAATGGTGGTAAGGCTCGGTTGGAACTCGCTGATGCGAAAGGGCAAATACACTATATTATTGAGCGTAGCACAGGAGGCGCGAAGGCAGAGTTGTATGATGGAGGCCACAACCCACTTACAGAGAAAAGGCCTGCTGATGTATTGAGCGCCGCTTATTTTGGTCAAAAAGATTTGGAACATGCTGGTCAGCGTTTTGATGGTGCGTTCATTGAAGGAAAATTGCTGCAAAAGGAGCTTGCGCCTTTGAAGGCAAATACCGACTTGGCGGCGGGAAAAATTCGACGTACGCTTTCTCAGCTCGACGGCTTAAGCGAAGATGTGGATACCCTTGAAGATGTAAATAACGAAATCAAGCGATTAACCCTTTTACAAGATAGTTACAAAAAGCATAATCTGAAGGCACAACTTGAGTTGATTACGCAGTACGACGAAGAAGAGGATTACTTGGCGGAAGTAGAAGAAGCATTAGAACGCTATAAGAGCGCGTTGGGTGATATGCTGGAAGAAGCCTTGGAAGAACTGGATCAATTACTGCGGCATAGTCCTAAAGTTGAAAAAGAATTATTTGTTGGACGTGTGTTTCCCGCTATTCAGCAAGTAAGGGAACAGTTCGGGCAATGGAAAAACAGTTGTAGTCCTCTCGAAGAAACTGTTGGCGATTTGAGCAATCCATTTTCAGCGGTTGTTGCTGTATTTAATCAGCAAAAGGACGCAAAGCGAGAAGCGTTTGAGGAATTGAAAAGAAAAATCAATGACCCTAATATCAACGTGGAATCCTTCCGGGATGTAGAGCGAAAACTACGTGTAAATCTTCAGAAACAACAAATACTCCAAAAGAAGGTAATAGAATACGAGCAATTAAAGCAGGCGTTGGACAGCGAATTGACGAGTCTGAAAGCGTGCTGGAGCGCGGAGTTTGATTTAGTAAAAAAAGCCCTTGATGATTTCAATGTTGGTTCTGAGAGCATCAAAATCTCTGCTGCTTTTATGGATGATCGCGCTGCCTTTGCGGAACAACTGAAATCATGGGTACGTGGCAGCAATCTGAAAACGACGCACTATGACAATATCAGCAAGGATTACACTTGCGGTATCGATGTATATCGTGATTTAGATAATGTAAAAAGTAAATTGTATCAAATATTACGGGGGGGGGCTTTGCTGCCTAATTTTCAGGAGCGGCTTAATGATGTCGTTGAGGAATTACTCGTCTGGCGTGCCCCTGATCGGTTTGAGTTTTTGTATAAAGAGCGCCCACTCACAGAGTACTCTTTAGGCCAAAGGGCTACGGCTCTTACAGCATTCATATTGGCTCAGCAGCATAAAGATTTGTTTTTAATAGATCAACCGGAAGACGATTTGGACAATCAAACCGTTGCACAGGAACTCATTAAACAAGTGATTGGTACCAAACAAAGCACGCAGTATATCTTTGCCACCCATAATCCAAACATTGTCGTGTTAGGGGATAGCGACCAAGTGATCGAATGCCAATTCTTCGAGGAGCGGTTCACGGTCAAAATGGCTGCTGGTATTGATGATAAAGGAATACAGACTGCCATTATTAATATTATGGAAGGCGGGGTAGATGCCCTGAAAACACGAACCAGGTTTTATCAAATTACAAATTCATGGAAGCATTAGAATTGCTGGATCTAGTAGCCGGCGGCGAAAACAGCCGCGTGCAACTCAAAGAAAACGTCACGAACCCGACCAGCGCTGCGCAGGAGATCGTCGCTTTTGCCAACAGCAAAGGCGGCACGTTGATTATTGGCGTAAATGACAAAACAGGCGACATTGTGGGCCTGTCTTTTGCCGACCTCCAACGCATCAACAACATGTTGTCCACGGCGGCCAGTGACCTGGTAAAAAGCCCTGTTGTGATCGAAACTGAAACAGTGGATGTAGCGGGTAAAAAGGTTCTTGTAGCACATATCCCGGAGGGTTCAGACAAACCGCACACCGACAAAGATGGACTAATATTCCTCAAGAATGGCGCTGATAAACGCAAGGTAACGAGCAAGGAGGAACTTTCACGGATGCTTCAGAGCAGCGGAAATCTGTATGCAGAAGAAAAGATACTTTACTACAGCAGTTTTGACGACTTTGACTGGGAAAAATTCAGAATTTTTTATAAAGATAAATTTAAACAGGCACCTGACATTTCAGATCCGAAACGCCTTATTCATAATTTTAGATTAGGGGATGATAAACATTTGAATGTCGCAGGAGCTTTATTGTTCGGAAAAAACCTGCATAGATTACTTCCCCAATTTTTTATCACGGCAATTTGGTTTGCCGGAAATAATTTGGCAGACGACGTTTACAAGAGCAGTGAAAACATAATTGGAACGATAGCCGAACAATATAATCGCGGCTTTGATTTTATTCGTACTAAAATCAACTACGTACAAGGCAATAAAGGGTTTAACAGTTTGGGGGAACCCGAAATTCCGTTGCTGGTTATTAGCGAGATACTCATAAATGCGTTGATACATCGCGATTATTTTGTCAATGATTCTATCAAAATATTCATTTTTCAAAACAGGATTGAAATAAAGAGTCCGGGCAGGTTACCCAATAGTCTTACTGTTGATGAAGTGCGTTTGGGGATGCGGAAAAGCCGGAATTTTATACTAGCGTCCAATGCGCCCGATTTAATTGATTACCGGGGGTCTGGCAGCGGCGTCCTGCGTGCTTTACAAGCCTATCCGAACATCGAATTCCAGCATTTTCCGGAGGCGGAACAGTTCAACGTAATCATTCATCGGCCAGCGCATGAAACTCAAATTTGACAGCACCCAAGCCTTCCAGATAGCCGCAGTAAACAGTATCAGCAACCTGTTTGACGGGCAGCCCCTGAACCTGGGCGATTTTTCGGTGGAGATAAACATTGCCGGAACATCGGGCCAGGGAAGTATTTTTCAATCAGAACTTGGGATTGGGAACAAGCTCGTTTTGGGCAATGACGTGATACTGAAAAACCTGCACCGCCTTCAGGAAGAAAATGACCTCGACCTTACGTCCGAAAAGGAGTTTGAAACAAACGGCTTGAACTTTTCGGTGGAGATGGAAACCGGCACGGGCAAAACCTATGTGTACCTGCGCACCATTTTTGAGTTGAGCCAGAAATACGGTTTTAAAAAATTCATCATCGTCGTGCCGAGCGTGGCCATCCGGGAGGGAACGCTCAAAAACATCGAGATCACCAAGGAGCACTTCAAAGCATTGTACAATTTGGAATTGTCCTCATTTGTGTACGACAGCAAGAAGGCCAATCGCCTGCGCGAGTTCGCCACCAACAATCAGGTACAAGTCATGGTCATCAATATTGATGCCTTCCGAAAAGACTTTTCTGACAGTGAGGACGTGCGAAAGAGTAACGTTATTTTTAAAGAAAGCGACAAACTGTCGGGGCGGCGGCCCATCGAGTTCGTGCAGGCGACCCAGCCGATTGTCATCATTGACGAGCCGCAGAGTGTGGACAACACCCCACGTGCGCAGGATGCGATCAAGTCATTGAACCCGCTGTGTATCTTCCGGTACTCTGCAACACACAAAAATGTGTACAACCTCGTTTACAAGCTCGATCCGATCAAGGCTTATGAACTGCGTTTGGTAAAGCAGATTGTGGTCGCCTCTGTGGAAGGCGCCAATGCGCAGAATGCGGCGTATATTAAATTATTGGAAACGGATAACAAGAACGGCATTCGTGCTAAAATCCGCCTTCAGGTGCAAGGCAAAGGGAAGGTAAGTGAGAAGGATATTTGGGTGAAACAAAATGCTGATTTGTTCGCATTGTCGAATGAACGAGAGGTGTACCGCAATGGCTTTGAAGTGCTGGACATTAGCGCTGAACCCGGAAACGGGTTCATAGATTTTACAACCGGTCGGCTTTATGTTGGTCAAGAACGTGGCGGTATCAAAGAGGATTTGGTGGAAGTGCAAATCAGGAGCACCATTAAAAAACACCTTGACAAAGAATTGCAGTTGAGGGGCAGGGGTATCAAAGTGCTCTCACTGTTCTTCATTGACCGCGTGGCGAATTACCGGGACTACACAACGGATGGCAAGCCAGAAAAAGGCAAGTATGCTTTGCTTTTCGAGCAACACTTCAAAGAATTGATTGCCTTGCCGCAATACAAGGAGCTCGACACGCAGCCCGTTGAAAAAATACACGACGGGTATTTTTCTCAGGATAAGAAAACGATTACTCCTTTTGAAACAGTAACTGGAAAATCAAATAAAGAGGCGGAGGAAAGTTCTTTCAATTTGATTATGCGGGATAAAGAAAGGCTTTTGTCCCTCGGCGAACCATTGAAATTCATCTTTTCACACTCTGCACTTCGCGAGGGTTGGGACAATCCGAATGTATTCCAGATATGTACCCTGAATGAGAGCAATTCCGTGATGAAGAAGCGGCAGGAGATTGGGCGTGGGTTGCGTTTGCCCGTCAATCAGAACGGCGAGCGCGTATTTGATGACAACATCAACAAACTGACCGTGATAGCCAATGAGAGCTATGACGAATTTGCCCGCAAACTTCAAACCGAATATGAAGACGATTGCGGTGTTACGTTTGGCAAAGTGCCAAAAATCGCTTTTGCCCGAATTCTGCAGATCGTGGATGAGGCAGCGCTAGCACTTGGTCGCGCGCAATCTGAGGCGGTCTGGGAAACGTTGGTGAGCAAAGGCTTCCTGGATGAAAGCGGCAAGATCAAGGCTTCATTCGACCCGAAACAGCCGGGTTTCACGTTAGGGCTTTCTGACGAACTAAAAGACATAGAGGCAGAAGTAGTGTCCATTTTGCAATCTTACCAATTGGAGCGGCACATCCAGAAAGATGAGGTACCCAAACGCCTGCTCATCAACAAACAAGTGCTCCTTGATCCCGAGTTTGAGGAACTTTGGGGCCGCATCAAATTCAAGACCACGTACCAGGTACAATACGCCACAGAGGATTTGATTGCCGCTTCCGTGAAGGCCATCAAACAGATGGAAAAGATCGAACCTGTACAAATTTCCTACAAAGAGGCCATTTTGGGCGTGGAGCAAAAGGGCGTGACAGTACAGGAAACCCGCTCGAATTACCAGCGTATCCAATACGCCGGCGGCTTGCCGGATATCATAGCTTACCTGCAAAAAGAAACGGAGCTTACCCGTCGCACGTTGGCTAACATGCTTGCCAAGAGTGGTCGCCTGGCAGAATTTGCGGTAAATCCGCAAAAATTCATGGATACGGTCGCGGGTATCATCAGCCGGGAGCTGCACCGGATGATGATTGACGGGATAAAATACGAGCGCATTGCGGATCAGGAATGGAGTATGCGTTTGTTTGAAGACGAAGAGGTTTTGAGTTACCTGAACAACCGGTTTGAGGTGGAAAAATCTGTGTATGATGCGGTGGTGTATGACAGTGAAGTGGAGCGGAAATTTGCCGCAGATTTGGACAAGCGAGAAGACATCAAACTTTTCGTGAAGCTGCCACGCTGGTTTGAGATTGAAACGCCCATTGGAAGTTACAATCCTGACTGGGCTATCGTGAAACACGATGATGAAACTATTTACCTGGTGCGCGAAACGAAGGGCACCAAGGATTTTGAAAAACTCCGGAACTCAGAAGCAGATCGGATCCGCTGTGGGCGCAAGCATTTTGAAGCGCTGAAAGTGGGTTTTGGTGTGGTGGTGAGTTCGGGGGAGGTGTAGAGCATCTAACCTTTATATTCTATGACCCAAGCTGATCAATATTTGTACAATGTAATCGCAAGGAAGACGGCACCTCCGCTTACTCTGAACGATTGGAGGCTCACAAATATAAAAATAATACTAACGAATTGGGCGGGTAGTCAACTATCGGAGTTGAAGCAGGCGGGTTCAAGCGCCAAAGGAACAGCAATTCATGGTGTGTCAGATTTTGATATTTTTATCTCTTTAAAGTCAGATACAACTCAGACATTAAAGGAACTTTTCAATTTGCTTGAAGCTGAGGTTAAACAGGCTGGAATAGCAACAAGACGCCAAAATGTTTCTATCGGGATTTCTCAGCATGATTTAAGAATTGATTTAGTCCCTGGGAAAAAGCAGCTTGGATACCAAAATTATCATAGCATTTACAGCAGCAAAAGGGACACTTGGATGCAGGCAAATATAGATATTCACAACTCAACTGTAAAAAACTCAGGGCGACAAAATGAGATAATATTAACGAAACTTTGGCGAGAGCTTTATAGCCTATATTTCCCGTCAATTTACCTGGAACTCACCGTAATTGAGGCTTTGAAATATAGGAATGTTGGAGACTTGGCTAATAATTTCTGGGGAGTTTTAACATACCTGAGAGATCAGTTTACAAGTAAGAGAGTTGAAGACCCCTCAAATTCTAACAATATAATTTCAGACACTCTTTATCAAACAGAAAAAGCGACCATTGCAACCAAGGCAAGGGAGTTAATATCAAAACCAACTTGGAGCGAAATAATCTGGTAATGGAAAAACCGACATTAAATACAATTTTTTTAGGGCTGCAAGCGCAAATGCGCACCAAACTTGCCTCTGATAGGGGTATCCTCTTTCATCCCACAACCAAAGGGGATGCCTCCGAACTTAACTGGAAGGAATGGTTGGAGGCCTATATTCCTAAAAGGTATCAGGTAGATAAGGCCTTTGTGATTGATAGTAACAACAGGTTTAGTCAACAATTGGATTTGGTAATTTACGACCGCCAATATTCCCCTTTTGTTTTCAACCAAGACGGAGCAATTTATATTCCAGCAGAAAGCGTTTATGCGATTTTTGAAGTAAAACAGGAATTTAACAAACAGAACTTGGAATATGCAGGAGAGAAGATAAAGAGTGTTAGAACTCTCAATCGAACATCAGCGCCAATAGTACATGCTGGTGGAAGAATCATAGATACAAAACCGCCTTTGAAAATTATGGGTGGAATACTCACCCTTTCCTCTGGCTGGGTTGATGCCTTCGGAGACAGTTTCCAGGATTGTTTGAAAGGTATGGATGAATACTCTCAAATAGATATAGGCTGTGTTTTGGAAAAAGCAGGCTTTACCGCCACTTACGAAAGTGGCCTGTCCTTTGAAACAAGTACGGAAGAAGAAGCCTTAATTTATTTCTTTCTAAAACTTCTGATAAAACTCCAAAATTTAGGAACTGTACCAGCAATGGATATAGAGGCTTACGCAAAGGCTCTTGCAAGTATTTAGAATCCATTCAAACCTAGGCCACCCTGATATACTTGTAAAAAGTCTTCTTTGAGATACTGAGCGTATTGCATATCTCAGCGACGGACTTTTTTTGCTGATAGAGTGAAGTGGCGGCAGCGGCTTTGACTTGGGCTTCTTTGGAAAGACCAAGTGGCCTACCGCCTTTGCGACCGCGGGCGGAAGCCAGTCCTGCGTTGGTACGTTCGCGAATTATTTCCCGTTCAAACCCAGCAATGGCAGCAAAGATGTGAAAAGTAAGTTTTCCCTGCGGAATGGTGGTGTCGACATTATCGTGAAGGGAAAGTAAGCCAGCACCTTTGCCCTGACTCTAGTTCACCAAATGAACGAGATCAGCAAGTGACCGACCGAGCCGGTCAAGTTTCCAGATCACCACAACATCACCCTCCCTAATTTGGGAAAGCATCTTTTGAAGTTCCTGCCGCTCCCTCGATGCGCCGGAAATTTTCTCCTTATATATATAGGTGTCGGTACATACAGCTTTTTTGAGGGCATCGATCTGGAGGTCTAAATTCTGGTCTCGGGTAGAAACGCGGGCGTATCCGATTTTCACAAAGCCTCCTACTTTCAAGTGGTAAAAAAACGTCCCTGGCAGAATAAAGGAAACTTTGATTTGGTAAACGAGTATTTTACACTGGCTGAAAGAAGATACCTCCTTGCAAATTAGCCATTGAAGATTTTTCCCCTCGGTGCCAACTGGTGGACGCGGCACTAGGTGAAAGAGGAATAGAAAAACGGAGGTTATTCTACTGCTTTATATAATCTGGTTTTACTATATTCATAAAAGCATGTACGACTTTGAAGTATTTTATCAGATCAAGGCTGAGCATTTGATGGAATACTTTTGTATAACTAGGCTTAAACCCATCAGTAGTATATGTCTTCAAATGAATGAACTGATTACGAATGCCGTAAAAAAACAATATGTCATCCAGCAAATTTCTATGGAGATTTACCAAGTCAATGCCAGAAACAAAGGGAATAACCTTTCCAATTTTGTCTTTAAACTTTACTTGGAAATCTATCTCTTTTTTCGATAGCGAACGTGTAGTACCTTTTTTATCTACCCAAGGGAAAATAATTGCATCCGGTACTTGTGCATTCACAAATGCTTCAAGTGAAGAATGAAGCATTATTATAGCACAGATACGACTTTGTAGGTAGGAATTGTAAAGACTATTAGTAGAATTTACGGACGAGTTTAACATTCTTTCCTTCGAGCCTTTGACATGCAACGCTACTTTAGGAAACCCTTCATTTTTTATGCGCTCAGAAATGTCAAAATGTTGGTGAGCAGTTGACAGGTAAAGTAATACCGGATCAGGGAATGCACTGTTGAATATCTCACCATTGTGTTCAAAAGGTAATGTGAAAACCATTTTTCTTTCTCCGGTTGTATATTGTAGAATATTGACACGTTCTTCACTTACATCAAGGCTAATAGTTTGTGTTTCACTGGAGGCGTCCGCCACCACTTGCTCCATTGCTTGGTCGGCTACGGTCCAGTTGCCAAAAGGAGGAATTGCAAAAGGATATTTCATGTTCTTAACATAAAAAAAGACTGCCTTACTTGCGAATGGCAGCCCAATAGAAAATACCAAGATTAGAAAAGTAGAATTACTTTCCTTTACCGCTCTTATTCTTAGTAGGGTCAACAAGAGTGAAAGAAGATTTTGGCTTCTCTGTCGGCGGTAAAGTTTCATTCTTGGAAATCGTAATTTCCTTTTTTTTACCGCCACGTGGCCCTACTTCCAAATATTGACCGGAATTAGGGGCTTTCTGACCTGATTTCAAATTTGATTTTGCCATGTGAATCTTAATTTTTCAATGTAAACGCACAGAACCCTGGCTTAGTTCCATCTTTATCAGAAAAATAAATAGGTACGATAATCGAACGATACTGAGGAACCGACAAGGTTTTTCAGTCGGAAAGAACGGCACCGATAATACCAATCCACCCGCCCATAGGCGGGCAAATTTTTTAAATAAATTGTTTAAATTGTTTTTTTTGTTTTAACCATAAAACAAAAATCCCTGCGCGGGGGCGGTGCCTTTGCAGGAATTTCCATTTTATCATATTAGAAGGAAAACAGCGGCTTAGTTGCTGGAGGCTTCAACCACCAGCCTACGGTTTAGCACATAATCAGCAGCTTTTTGCGCCTCTGCGGCGGCTTTAAAAATAAACTTGCTGTCCTCCTTCAAAATCTTTAACCATCCGGCAAGGTAGGCGGCGTTGTTTTCGATCACATTATCAAAGTCAACTTGAGCATTGGAGCAAAGGAAGGAAGCGCCCATTTCGGCTACCATTTCCTCCTGGCTGTACGGCTGCCTGCCGGAGCATGCGGTAAATTTACCTTGGATTTCATTCACTAAATGAGCTAGGTCAGCCAGTGACCGCCCGAGGCGGTCAAGTTTCCACACCACTACCACATCACCTTCCCGGATTTGAGCAAGCATCTTTTGAAGTTCCTGCCGCTCCCTCGATGCGCCAGAAATTTCCTCCTTATATATATAGGTGTCGGTGCATCAGGCTTTTTTGAGGGCATCGATCTGGAGGTTTAAATTCTGGTCTCGGGTATAGACGCGGGCGTATCCTATTTTCACAAAGCCTCCTGCTTTCAAGTGGTAAAAAAACGTTCCTGGCAGAATAAAGGAAACTTTGATTTGGTAAACGAGTATTTTACACTGGCTGAAAGAAAACAGTCTCGTGGGAATCAGCCGTTGGCGGTTTTCCAGATTCGTTCCGGTCGAAGAGGAAAATGAAGGAGTAAAAAACGGAGGTTTATGGAAACTCATATATTATGCTGATTCACACTCCTTCGCAAAATCTTCCAACAATTTTAAGTCCTGTTCAGCTTGAATGCTATCTGGGATTGGGGGATTGAGCCCCGCAGCACTATCGTGCACCCATTTAGAGGCTTCCGTCATTCCTCGATCAATTTGGTTTAATAGGTCATCTGTTATTTTTACTTTTTTTAACCTTTGAGTTTGAATGCTAATTGAAAATCTTTCTACAGCCCCTTTAAAAAGACGTTCCTCAACGGCTCTCTCCCAGCCTTCACGTAATAATCCATACCACGCTTTTACTTGAAGGGAGTATTCATCTGCACCTTCTTTTTCCAGTTTTTTTAATCTTACAAGATCATTTTTAAGCCACCCAATCCGTTCTTTTACCTTTTGCGCTATCCAAGGTAAATCTGGTTGAATCAATCCAACGTTTTCGGCAGTCCTGCGGATTGTGGTAGTTTTAACTTTTAAATTTTGAATATTTCCTGCGTATCCCTGAATTATTACTAGAAAAGAAATGTCATGTGTAAAAATAATTACCTGCCTGTTTAAAGATTCCTGAGCTAAGCGTTTTGCAATTGAATCTTTACGTTCATGATCAAGTGATGTTACTGGATCATCAAAAATAACACCTCGATTGTTAGGATCGATTTGAGCCTCGGTGAGAAAATCTGCAAGAGAAATCGCACGTTGTTCTCCTTCACTTAGTATTTGCAATGCGTTATTTCCAGCAACCTGCAATCGACGAAGTGTTTGCCCTTTCTGATTCCGTTGATTTAGTTCCACAACTTTTGGTGCTTTCAACGCGACACATTCTCGACTAAAAATCGCTTTGTACCGATCATTGATATGTAGTACAAATAACTCGCCTTGCTTAATAGTTATGGCGTTTGTCCTAAGTTTATTAACAGATTGTTCTGCCTTTTCAGCCCACTTATAATCATTTACAAAATCGATAATTTTATCCTTCAAGTCACTAAACAATTGTTTGTCCTGAATATATTGAATATCTATATCTAGTAAAGCAATCTCATTGGCAGTGTTTTTGGTCTTTAAATCTTCAATATCGAAGGATATTTTTTCTAATATATCATCAAAATCCGCGGTTAATGCATCAAAACCACTTATTGAATTTAAATTGGAGCGGTTTGTAATGTTTTGAATCTGGTTAAGCCTATTATCATTGACGTTGCTCATCAAGTTTTTCCATTTATTGGCTAAAGCAGAATCCTTCTTTTTGAGAAAAACATATACAATGCTACTGTCATCAAAAATAATTACTGGGGTTTTTTGAAGCTTCAATATGGTCATATCGAGTTGCTGAACTGTCTTTTGAAGCTCTGTTTCAGCTTCACTCTTTAGGAATTGCCAGTAAGCATCAATAAGTTGGTTTTCTTTTACCTGTAAGGGTCGTAAACAAAAATGACAGTGGTTTTCAGGGTTAGCGGTTTCATCCTGTTCATTTTGAGAAGATAACTCATCTGCATATTCACGAGCAGCAACAATGAACTTTTTCCATTTTATACTACCAAGTAGTTCAATATTATATGCTTTTAGAGATTCGATACCACTTTTCTGAGCGACTTCATAACATCCTGAATATTTATCTATCATTACTTTCATCGCATTGACCTGCGCAATACTTAGACAATCAAGTATTATTTTTGCGTTTTGAATAAAGATATTTAGGTATTGCTCAATATTCTGTAGTTCGGCAATCTTATCCGAAGTTTGGAGAGCAAGTAGTTCACTTTTCTTCCTATTCAAATCTACAAGCCTGATTGTATCTAAATCGGAAAAAGAGGCCAATTCTTGTAGTATAACTAAATCAGTATTAGCGCCCAAATTTACAACAAAATTACGTATTACATTGTCGTGCTTGAAATAAGAAACAAAGCTATTTATAGATTTTTTCTTTGAAATTTCTGTTTGTAATTTATCACGTAAGGAATCAAATAATGAAATGGCGTGATTAAAAAATTCAAAACCACTGGGAGTAAAAATCAAACTATTTTCCCCTTCTAGCTGAACTTTGGCACAGTGTGAATCAAAAACTAAATACTGAGTAAACTCTTCTGCCTGAATATGCTCTGGAAATTTCAAATATTTCTCGTCTTGTTCGTGCTTAAATATAAAGCTACATGATTTTGGAATTGTTATTGTTTCAGAAAAAACATTTTCAAGTATCTGCTTATCTCCTCTTGACCTAAAAACGTTATTTAGTAATTTCACGTAACTAGATTTACCTGCTCCATTATTTCCAAAAATAACAGTTAAATGGGGACTAATGGAAATGACCTGCCCTGGAACAAGAGCGTTAACCCCTTCAATTTCTTTAATCTCAGTCAAAATAAAATCCGAGATACTGTTTTGGGTACTTCTCATGTCTTCAATGAAGGCAACTGATGGTCTATTTCCTTCTCGCTCTTTCAATCCTGCATCCTCTAAGAAATATCTATATGATGAATCGAGTAACCCTGGAGTTAGACTTTCCCCTTCAAGGAATTTACTCCCTGAGAATTAAAAATAATAAGATTGATTTTTTAACCAGTCAATTATCTGGTTTTTAAGTGAGGTTGGTTCAGACATGACAATTTAAATTATGAAAAGTCAAAAAAATGTTCTTTAAAACATACTTCAATGTCCAGGTCATTGATTTAAAAATTTATTGACATAAAGCCCAAAGTTAATGCTATATTAGGTTCCAATGCTAAGACTGCAAATTTACTTTTGATAATACTGAGGAACCTATGTGGTTTTTCAGTCGGAGTAAACACCGCACCGCTAATACCGTTCTCCGCGCCCATAGGCGGGAAACTTATAAACAAATGTTTTAAACTGCGTTTTTTGTTTTAACCATAAAACAAAAATCCCTGCGCGGGCGCGTTGCCTTTGTAGGGATTTCCATTTTATCATATTAGAAGGAAAACAGCGGGTTAGTTGCTGGAAGCTTCAACCACCAGCCTACGGTTTAGCACATAATCAGCCGCTTTTTGCGCCTCTGCGGCGGCTTTGAAAATAAATTTGCTGTCCTCTCTCAAAATCTTCAACCATCCGGCGAGGTAAGCGGCGTTGTTTTCGATCACATTATCAAAATCAATTTGAACGCCGGAGCAAAGGAAGGAAGCGTCCATTTCCGCTAACAGTTCCTCCCGGCTGTACGGCTGGCTCCCGAAGCATGCGGTGAGACAGACCGGAATATACACCTGATTAACAAATAATTTAGCGAGCGTGTAGGGAACCGCTGTCAGACTCAACCGTCTTTCGGCATTGAGATATTGGGTGCTTTGGCGAATGTAGGCCAGAACGATGTTCGTATCCAACACAAACTTTCTCATTCGGTCAGCATTTTAAGGTCGTTTTCATAGTCGCCCTCCGCGTCGGCCAAGATGCCGATGAATTGGCTGAGTTTATTGCCAGATAATTTCCGCGCGGCAGTTTGACGCTCCAATTGTTGCGCAACGGTTTCACGAACGATAGGGCGTGAAAAATAGGCATCCCCACTCTCTGCCAACGAGACTTTACTAATCTCAACAAACGCCATTTGACCGTTTGGCCTGAAATGAGCGGTACCTCGAATGGTCACCTTTTTACCCCAGAAACCCGCCATCTCACTCGTTGATACCGACTCTCCCAAAAAACCAGTGATTGGACGGCCCTGGTCGGGAAGAAAGGTCACTTTGGCTTTTGAAAATTTCAATTCTTCTACAATACCGGAAATCACTACCGACTGCGGGTCAGGTGTTTTTTCTTCAATGGTTTTTAAGTGCTTGAAATCAGCTATTTGCAACTGCAAATCGTGCAGGCTGCCACGGTTGCTGAACTGGATCGTTTGCAGATCGTTGACCAGTACTTTCTTGAAATTTTGAAGGACTTTGAGCAAATGTTTGTCCAGCATTTCGCCCGAACTATCAGGATTGAGCGCATCCTGGAAACTTTCCATGACCAAGGAAACAGGCGTTTCATCAGGAAGCCGTTCTACAATAGCTTGCTGAAAAAGACTGCCCTGCACGTTGCGCAGCGTACTTCGGAACGGTTGGCATTCAAGGTGCAAAACCGTACTTCCCTCACTCAGACCACGCAGCCGTATTTTCAGCGCCCGGGCAATTTGTTCCGTTTCGCGCCCTCTTTTGTAAGAGGCCCCGAACATTCGCATTTGAAGTGCGCCCTTGGATATATCGCGCAGGTATTGGGAAATGACTTCCAAGCGATCAAGGTCAATTGCCCCATCGTCGAAAGGTGTGCCGGAAAGTTTTATTTCGTATTCCATGAATGCTATTTCGCTTTTATGACAGGCTCTAAGCTTGCAAAGGTAAGGATTTTCAGGTTTCATATCCCGGTAGATTGACATAATATCGGGCTTGGTTTATGGTCAATTCGACGGGTTTGTCTCGCTCAAATCGGACTTGCCACCGCCCCCTCCACAAACCCCGACCCCGGCAAACCCCGCACCACCTCCACCGTCTCCACACTCAACCGAATAACAGACAACAACAAATCCAAAATATAGCGCGGGTTGCCTACTTCAGCCGCCCAGTCATTCGGGTCGTTTTTGATGCCGGAGTCCTTATGTGTTGTAATGGCGTAGCGTTCCATGACCCATTCGATGGCCGATTTGCCGTTCACCTGGTACTCATAAGCGATGGCGGGGATGTTCTCCACGACAATTTGGCTGTTAAAGATTATTTTGCTTTTGTCAGCTTTTGAAGGGAAGCGCATCTTTTCTACGTGGAAATACCCGCTTTCCTCACCACTTACTGTAACGCCGATGGCCTCCGCCGAGGGCGCTTTGTTGAAGTCGTCATAGCCGATATGCAGGTCGGCAAGTAAACGGCCGGCTTTGCTGAATTTCCAAAAATCAGCAGGGACCTCCACCAAAGGAAGCCGGGGCAGCATCTTTTTTAAGTCGCTCGAAAAACGGATGCGATAGTCTGGACTGTGCAAGAAACCATAGACATAGTAAAAAATGTCCTCTTTGCTGACGCGATCCCCGTAGCGTGACCGCGCTTGCACGAGAATGAAATCCGAAACCCCGTCGCGGCGGATGTGTTCGTTTTCATTCGCTGCATCGAAAAGCGAGGGGCTGGCCTTTGCGCGTTCTTCGTAGTAGTAGAGGGGGAAACATTGGCCGTTGAACTGTAACTGTAAATCAGGTAAGCTGTCCGTCATCAAGGTTGAAAAATCTTTACTTGCGCCTACACCCGAAACGCAGATGACCCGGTTTTCGGTGGTGGGGGTGGGGAAGAGTTTGGGCATTTGATAGACCATGTCATTCAAATCCCGTGAAAAATAAACGTACTGTTTGAAAAATGGACGATATAATCCGACCGTCACGCATTTTTGTTCAAAATGCACTGGTTTGTTCTTTTCAAGGTATTCTTTCAATCCTCGATTCCAAGTTATTCTGGTAGAATCAAATGTTACAAATTCTGCTACTTTGACTTTGGGTCTTAATTTTCTTTCGGATTCAAATGCTTCGCGCTGTTCATTATAAAAATTTATAAAACCTTGGATATTACTTTCCAATCCGGCTTTCAAAGAATTGTAGCACCACGCATCACGGGCAGAAGCAAGCCCTCGACTGTAAATTTGGTTAAAAAAGGCATTGCTGCTTTTGTCAACTTTATCCCCAATGGGAATAAACTCCCCAAACGCATCATCCCGCAAATTCAGCCAATCCCCATGCTCGTTGGGCTGCAAAAGCTGCCAGTCCATTTCCGGGTTTTCCACCGAGCCGAACTTTTGGATGATGCCGAGTTTTTCCTCCCGGTTAAGATAGTCGCCAATGTCGTGGTAGTATATTTTGGCTTTGCTCATTTCTTTTTTGCTTTTTTAATCAGTTCCTCAATGGCTTTTTGCTCTTGCAAGTCGGCTTCCAAAGCTTCTGTTTTTTTGCGTTGGGCATCAAAAACCTCGTATTGGCGGGTGGCTATCCGCTTCATTTCTTCGTGGCTTATCTATGGACAATGATTTCGGCTGCTGTGTATCCGGTAACTGAAAACAGGAGTTTGTTTTGTATCTCGGCAAAAAAGAGTTCTGTTTTTTTATCCGTTTTGTCATAATCATCGCTGAGCATGAACAGATCCCTGATTTTTTGGTAAAACCGTTTTTCCGAGGCTCGGATATCACGAATGCGGGCCAATAGCTCATCAAAATAATCCTTGCCGAAAGATTTTCCCTGTTTCAAACGCTCATCGTCCAATACAGAGCCTTTGATGATATATTCTTTAAGCGTTTGTGTCGCCCAAATACGGAATTGGGTGGCTTGCTTGCTGTTTACCCGATACCCAACGGCTATGACGGCATCGAGGTTGTAGAATTTGGTTTTGTAATTTTTGCCGTCAGCGGCAGTTGTTTCCAAAATGGAAACAACTGAATCTTCTTTTAACTCATTGGTTTCAAAAATATTCGACAAGTGTTTGCTAATTGCAGGAATTTCTACGCCAAACAGCGCAGCCATCGCCTTTTGCGTGAACCAAAAGGTTTCGTCCTCAAAAAGCACAGACACCTTTACTTTGCCTTCGGGCGTCTCGTATAAAATAATGTTGTTCATGGCTATTATTGTTTTTCAGGCTTTTTTACTAAAAATGTAATTGAAATGGGGGTTCTGGAACCACCACCAAAAACGTTTCCCGATTCTTTTTGTCTAAGTTCTCCGCTTGTGCGTGCATTTCCACGCAAATTGAAAATGTAAATGGCAGAAAACTCTTTTTCAAAGCACTTACGCAAACCCTCGGTAGCATTCCCGTCAATCCAAGCGCCATTGCTCACAAAGGCAATGATGCCGCCATGTTTCGGATCGAGTCGGTCGGTTGACCAACGGAAGGCTTTTATATAGGAATCGTAAAGGGAGTTTTTATTGGTGGCATCGGTCGCGGCTGCGTATGTTTTCGCAATACGGCCATTCAGTTTGGCATACTCTTGATTCTGCGCATTGTCATTGGCGGATGTTTGCCCAACGGAATAGGGCGGATTCCCAATAATCACCCGAAGCGGAGCTTTTTTCTGCGCCAGCACCCGCTCGCTATTTTGGGGGAACATGGCCGAAAATAGTTTTTCGCTTTCGTCGCTTTCGCCAAGTTGGAAGGTGTCAGTTAAACAAATGCCTTCAAAGGGCGTGTATAATGATGAATGATGAGCGATGAATGATGAATCTGCGGAGGGTGTTTCGGTATTCATCATTCCTGATTCCTGATTCATCATTAATAAATCGTGGTAGGCGTTTTCAATGTTGATGGCGGCAATGTAGTAAGCCAGCAAAACGATTTCGTTGGCGTGCAGTTCTTGCGTGTACTTGCGGGTTAGGTCTTCCGGGCGAATAAGGCCACTTTGCAGCAGGCGGGTCATAAATGTACCCGTACCCGTGAAAGGGTCAAGGATATGGATGTTTTCGTCGCTGAGGGAGCGGCCAAATTCCTTTCGCAGCAAGGCATCGGTCGAGTGAATGATAAAATCCACCACTTCGACAGGCGTGTACACGATGCCGAGTTTCTCCACCATTTTGGGGAAAGCGGTCTTGAAAAACTTATCGTACAGTTCCACAATGATACGCTGCTTGCCAGCGGCGTTATCAATGCCCGCAGCGCGGGTGCGGACGGATTCATAGAATTTTTGAAGGGTTTCGGAATCTTCTCCAATCGCCTGCCCTTCCAACAGGTCGAGCATGGTTTGCATGGATACCGAAATGGGGTTGTTCTTTACAAAAGAGTATCCTTCAAAAAGTGCCTCGAAAACAGGTTTGGTAATGAGGTGCTGTGCAAGCATTTCCACGGCTTCCGCTTCCGTAATGGCAGGGTTGATGTTCTTTTGCAATCCTGCGAGAAAATCAGCAAACGCGCGTTGGTGTTGGCTCCCATCTTGGATGAGGCGACCAATCCGCTTGATATGGCGTTCGGCAATGTCGGCTACGTCTTTTGCCCATTGTTCCCAATAACGGCGGTCACCCACTTTTTGCACCATGCGGGCAAACAGCACGCTTTGCAGTTGCTCGAATTGGATGGAAAGTTGGTGGCTAATTTTTTCACCAGCGCGTAGGTAAGCAGCCGATGTGCTGTCCTGCACATCACCTTTTTGGGCAAATTCTATATCGTCGCCTATCCGGTTGTCAGGCCTGCCAACAAGGATTTGGTCGGGGGGCTTTTTATTTAGCTCTATTTTATTGACAGTGGCATTGAAACGGTCGTCGTGGGCGCGGAGGGCGTTCAGCACCGTCCAAACGACTTTGAAACGCTCATTGTCATTGAGGGCTTTGTCCGGTTCAATATCTACAGGAACGACGACAGGGATAATGATATAACCGTATTTTTTGCCAGGCGCCCGACGCATCACCCGTCCAACGGATTGCACCACATCCACCTGGGAGTTGCGGGCGGAGAGGAAAAGCACTGCATCCAGCGAAGGCACGTCCACGCCTTCCGACAGGCACCGTACATTGGTCAGGATGCGGCATTCGCGAGAATCGTCGGAAGCGGCTTTGAGCCAGGACAGTTTTTCGTCGCGGGTTGGGGTGTTCATGGTGCCGTCGATGTGTTGGGCGTTCACACGGACAAGTTCCTCACGGGCTTCGCTGGGCAAGCTTTCAAAATATATGTCTTTGGTTTCGTTGAAAGTGCGGGTTGTTTTCTCTGAGACTTTGATGTTTTGGCAAAAAGCGACCGCGCGGCGCATGGGCTCGGGGTCGCTTTCTTTCAAAATGCCGTGGTCGCCGAGTATCTTTTTGCTGAGTGCATTGATGCAACCAATCAGCTTGGAAGCATCGTCGGCATTGATTTCGTGGTTGCTGTCCTGCACCATCTTTTGCACCGGGGCGGTCATATCGTCTTCGCTCACCGTTAGAATCAGCACTTTGTAATCGGATAGCAAACCTTGGTTGACGGCTTCGCCAAAACCTATCCTGTAAATTTCATGCCCGTAGATATTTTCATCATCCATACTGCAAAGCACGGCATCTGCTTGGGCGGCTTTTGATTTGGAATCGTCGCTGAACAGGCGCGGGGTAGCGGTCATGTAAAGCCGCTTTTTTGCTTTCAAAAAGTCATTGTTGTGGACTTTGACAAAAGCCGATTCGTCATTTTCAGCCAAGGTTACTCCGGTGGTGCGGTGGGCTTCGTCGCAAATAACGAGGTCGAAAACACCAAAAGGATTTTTCGCGCTTTGTTGCTTTTCGAGTAAAGCGGCTTGTGCTGCTCCAATGACTTCAATGGATTGATAAGTTGAAAAGACAACGGTCAATGGATGGCTTTTCAACTGCTGTATTTGGTCGAATTGCTTTAAAATCCCATTTACATCTGTGGAGGCAGGCAAAGCCAAATCCACCACGGAAAAGCCATCGGTATCTTCGTTTTTTGAGCGTTTCCGGCTCACATTGGAATCTGAGCAAATACAAATGGCATTGAAAGGGTTGTCGGCATCAGCAGTCCATTCGCGAAGCGTTTGCCCCAAAAGCGCAATAGAAGGCACGAGAAATAAAACAACCCCTTTGCCGTCGGTTTCTTTTTCTGCGATTTTCAGCGACGTAAAAGTTTTTCCCGTGCCACAAGCCATGATTAACTTGCCCCGCTCCACTGTTTTAAAATGCTCATGCGCGGCGGAAATGGCGGCAATTTGGTGCGGCCGCGGTGTTTTTTTCGCAGCGCGTGAGGCTTCGCCCGACAGACCTTCAGACAGCTTGCCCCAATCAACAGGTGCATTTTCCAGATCGTGCAAGCCAAGGCGCGTTACGGGCGGATGTTGGTTTTGTATGGCTGTCCCGGCATTTTCGCCCCAACGGTTGGTCGTTGAAATCCAAAGCCGATGCGCAAAGCCTACTGTTCGAAGTTGATCGTCTTTAAAGTTTTTGCTGGAAGTCGAAAGAAAAGAATCGACAGCGGGTTTGTCAATGACGGCGCTTTCCTGGAAACATTTGCATTGGATAGCCCAATAATCACCGGAAGTAGTGCGGGCAACGAGGTCGATGCCCGTATCCTTTCCGCCAAAGTCGCGACGGGCGGGAAACTCATTCCAAAGCCAAACATTGCTGAACAGATCGGCATAGCGCGGGTCGGTTTGCAGGTATGCCTGCATGAGCCGCTCAAATTTGTCGCCTTTATCGCGTTCGGAGCGGGCGTATTTGCGGAAATGGGTGAGGATGGAATGGAACGTGGTTTGGCTCATTTGTCAGGCTTTTAAGGAATTGACGGGCAAATATATGAAAGCGGGGGACAATGGAGCGTTGGGCATGATTTCCATTTGCCTTTGTTGTTGGTGTTTGAGCCTTCCTAATCAAAGAAACCCCATGTTTTCATCAATGCGATTAGTGAGAATATTGCACTTATGATTGCGATTAGGGTAGTTTGTCTGTTTTTTTGTTTTTGAGCCTTCCAAAAATCTAATTGGTTAGGGTTCATCGTATTTAATCTGGTTATTATCTCCTCCATTTGTAGCTCTTTATATTTCTCCTCCCTTTCCTCTTTGGCGAGTTGCTTTGTTTCTTTTTCTAATTCGTCATTAATGAAATCAATAGTAAGCTTGCGATTTTTATAAAACTGTTCACCTTTTGAGGTAAACATATATTCAATGCCATCTTTGACCCTTTCTGACACTGGTTTTATCAAATCGGCAGCTTTAAGATACTCGGCAGCGTCCATAATAGAATCTATTTCCCACCCCCAACCGTTATCATTGCTTCTACCGAAAATATGAAAAGGAGAAGCAGTACCATTACTATCGCACACTTCTAATATTGTGTCGGTAATCTTCAATTGTTGAGGAGTTAATTGTTCCATTTTATTAAAATTGATATTAAAGTAAGGTCTAAAATTAATAAGCGGCTTTTATAAAAGCTGGAAAATGAGGGTAACGGGTACAGATAAGTTTTTCAAAATACCCACAAACTACCCAAAAGCCCCGAACAACAAACGCAACTATCTGATCATCAAATAATTTAGCGAGCGGGCAGGGAAGCCTTCGTTGGGCAATTTTATTTATTCAACCCGAGCCGTTCCATAATACCTTCAACCTCTTTAGGAGATAATCCAGTGATTTTGACAACAAAATCGGTAGATGAACCTTCAAGAAGGGCCTTTTCGACAATTTCTTCGCCCTTGCTTTTCAGGGCTTCATTTACTGCTGTGGAAATTTCCAACTTCACTGTTTCTACAAAACTTGCATCACTTCGTTGACCCTCCATATATCGGTCATAGGCCTTCCGGTCAGCCGGGTCTAATTTCAAGATGTCCAGTTTCTGGCTTGCTGATTTTAAGCCCTTTGCGGTGAATTCGTCCTTTATCTCCGCTGTTTTCAGGAAGTATACCCACTCGTCCAAAGTATCCTTGGCAATTTCATTAAATCTGTTTGTTTTTATAACATAATATTCAGGGTATGTATATTCTTGAGTATCCGAAACAAAGGAAGTGATAATACCAAGTGAAATAAGTATAAAAATAATTGGAGACTTCCAAACACCATTCGCTCACAATGATTTTAATCAAACCGTAATTTGCGACGGTGTTTGTTCTGGAATTGTGGTTACATTGAAGCAGTAAAAGCAAAATATTGCTGGCTATTATAATCTGCCTCCGTTGGCTTTCTTAAATTCTTTTCTTGTTAGTGGCACAAAACCCCCATTGGAATCGAATTTTACCTCCCTCTTTAAAATCCAATGATATATATTTTGATTACCCTCGGTGATTACTACAGCTTGAACAAACTCCCAACCTAGTTTTCCCATAAAATTCATTGCGTCAACCATAGAATTGAACGAGATGGGCTTTCCATCAGCAGAAACAATCATATCGTTTTGGAAGATATTGCTTGATTGCCCATAGTCCACTTCAACATTAACTTTTGTTGAAAGGAATTTTTTATAACCTAAAAGTTCTGCATAAGCCCAGGATGTACTATCCGGGGTTTGGGCTGTTACACTTGTCGCAAAAAAACAAATTGCTAAAACGGAGAAAAGTAAATTTTTCATTTTGTAGTGGGTAGGTTTGAATCGAAGAATTAATGAATTGGCAATATTAAGAAAAATCTTCCTTTTTGAGATAGATAATTTATTTACCCGACATAAAAACGACATAAACACTACAAACAACAAACGCAACTACCTGATTATCAGATAATTGAATTGTCATGTTGTCGGGATACCAGGATTCTGGCTCTGGGATCCTCCCGATCTCAATCGGGATGTGCTACCGGGCTGCGCAAGATCACATTTTGGATGAGTTCGGTAATCTTCTTTTTGCTTTTCCAAGCCTTCACTTGTCGTTCTCTTGTGGATGCCTCTTCTTTTGTGTTATATGCCTCAACATGGACAATTGTCCAGTCTTTTGCTTTTGAAGTGTAGCCTTTATGGTTTGTTAAGTGTTTTTGCAACCGTTCTTCTGGCAATTGCTCGGTATGCCCAACGTAGTACCCGTCGAGTGATTGGGAATTCAAAATATAAAAATAGGCCATAAATAAAAAAAGGCCACCATAATTGGTGACCTTCTTGTCGGGATACCAGGATTCGAACCTGGGACCCCCTGCTCCCAAAGCAGGTGCGCTACCGGGCTGCGCTACATCCCGAAATACTCTTGTAGGGATTTGCTACTTCCCGTAATCTCCAATTTTTTAGCCCATTTGGGCGGAGGAAGCGGGATTCGAACCCGCGGTACAGGTTTACCCGTACGTCGGTTTAGCAAACCGGTGGTTTCAGCCACTCACCCATTCCTCCAAAATGGGACGCAAAGATATTACGAACCAATTGGTATGACCAAACGAAGTTGTAAACATTTTTCATTTTTCTTTAAATAGGCAAACCGCTACTCAAAATCCCCGTTTCGTCGGATGCAGGAAAAAACCAGAACTGGGAATAAAAAGTTCCTTCGTCGGTAAACGAATTGCCAATTTTGCGGTCAAAGATTCCAATCACCCAAATTTTATTCAATCGTCCACCAAAAGGTTTGATACCACCATGCGAATAAATTATTTTTACACTGTTGCCATCGAGACCATTTTTGTCATTGGTTTTCAGCAAGGCCAGGCTCAAAACCTTCCAGATCATATACGCTTTGCCGCTGATGAGCACATTATATACACGGGCGACCAGGAACCACAAGGCTTATACGATGCTACCCAAGTCAGGGTTTTCCAACTCTGGTTCTCTCAACCGGATTATTGGCAACAGCTAAAAAACAACTACACCTCGAAAACCGACATTCCGGCCATGTTGATCGCAGATGGCGACACCTTCCCAAATGTTGGGGTGCGGTTCAAAGGGCAAACGTCTTATTCCCAAACCCTAATTTCGGACAAAAAGTCCTTCAACATCACCCTGGATTATGTGGACAGCACCCAAAACTTGATGGGATACGAAACCCTTAACCTCAACAATGCTTTCCAGGACGCTTCTTTCATGCGGGAGGTCGCCTTTTTGCACTTGATTCGGCAACATGTGCCTGCTGCCAGCGCCAGTTATGTGCAGCTGTACATCAACGGCAGCAACTGGGGCATTTACCCAAATATCCAGCAACTGAACCGCGACTATATCAAGGAATGGTATTTCAGCAATGATGGCACCCTTTGGCGTGCCGATCGGCCAGCAGGCAGTGCAGGGAACCCAGGTTGGGGTGACGGCACCGCTGGACTTAATTTTTTAGGCACAGATACTACGACCTACAAACAATACTATACCCTGAAATCTACCGACAAGGCCACACCCTGGGATGACCTGGTGCAAACCTGCCAGGTTTTGAACACCACACCGCTGAACAGCCTGGAATCGGAAATCTCAGAATACCTCGACTTGGACAGAACGTTGTGGTTTTTAGCCAGTGAAATCGCCTTCTCTGACGACGACAGCTATGTGTTCAAAGGTAAAATGGACTACTACCTCTACTGGGATATTGAAACGGGTCGCATTACCCCGCTGGAATTTGACGGCAACAGCGTGATGAAGTCTAATACCACGAACTGGGGTGTGTTTTACAATGAAACGAAAGTGAACTACCCACTGCTCAACCGCCTCTTGGCCGTGCCTGCCATCCGCCAGCGCTACCTGGCGCACATGCGCACGCTTGTGCAAGATGAACTTGATCAGACCAAATTTAATGCCCTGGTGGATAAGTATGATGCCCTGATCGGTGCAGGAGTTCTGGCCGATCCTAAAAAGATGACGACCAATCCGCAATACGGCACTGAAAAACAAACCATCAAGAACTTTGTGCAGAATCATCGAACGACCTTGCTGAACCACCCGGAAATGGGCGCTGTTGGCCCTGTCATTTCAAACGCTACCATGCGCAATGCGGCAGGATATGAATGGACCAGCCCGATTGAAAACGAAAACGCGCATATCACGGCTGCGGTCACTTCACAAACGGGTATCGCGGGCGTTTATGCCTACTTCTGTCCCGCGCTGTACGGCAATTTTGCCAAAATTCAAATGTTCGACGATGGACAACACCATGATGGTGCAGCTGGCGATGGCAATTTCGGCGTGAGCATACCCGGTTATGGCACCGGAACTTATATCCGCTTTTACGTGGAGGCGAAGTCGGCCAATACCGCTGGCACCGTCACTTATGCCCCTGCTGGTGCAGAGCACAATGTCTACTACTATCAGGTAGCTGCGCCTTGGGCACCAAACCGCCCTGTGGTCGTCAATGAAATCATGGCTTCAAACTCAATTACTGCCGCCGATGAAGCCGGCCAATACGAAGACTGGATTGAACTGCACAACCTGACCAATGCGCCCGTCGATCTGAGCGGCTATTTTTTGAGCGATGATCCTTCCAAACTCGATAAATGGAGCATCCCGAACAATACGGTCATACCAGCCAACGGCTACCTGATTGTGTGGGCTGACGAAGATCCCAACCAGGGGCCTTTGCACGCCAACTTCAAACTGGCAGCCAGCGGCGAATCGCTGACGTTCGCCGACAACCAAAGAAGGTTGCTGGATACCCTTAGTTTCACGCAACAGGTAAAAGACATGGGCTACGCACGGGTGCCAAACGGAACGGGGCCGTTTGTGATTCAGGCGCCAACTTTTAAGGCGGCCAATGCAACGGTAGCAGCGGTAGAGCCATTTCAGCGCAATTGGCTTAAAGCATTTCCTAGCATTGTAGAAGACTATATGCGGGTGGAAATTTCAGGTGTTGCGACAGCATCGGCAAGGATACTGGATATGCAGGGTAGGGTAGTGCTGGAAAAGGAACTGTCAGGTGCTGAGCGGTTTGACTTAACCAGATTGGCGGCTGGGGCCTACGCGCTGCATGTGCTTGCAGATGGGAAAAGTGAAACGGTACTGTTTGTGAAAAAGTAGGCGTTCCATGTGATGTCATCATTTTTGCAATTTGTGACGAGCCTATGTTCAACCAGTAATTTTTGTAGTTAATTTTACTCGGTACTAGGGCTTGTCATTTTCTGAATGCTTCGCATACGGCAGTTGTACCAATTTTGAAACCTTGAAATAGGTGTCTAATCCAGCAATGCACACATCTTGAGCATCCTCTAACAGTATGTTTCCTGCCGCAGCGATAAGTGCCTTGGGAACATATACATGTTCTATTTGACCAATCATCAGGATGGTGTGGTTTAGGGCAATGGGTATCTCCTGTACAAACCGCAGGCCTATTTTTATAGTACTCTCTGCCACATAAGGTGCCTGGAATCCATCCAGGAAGACAGGTGCCAAGGCACAAGCCTCAAACTCAGAAATCTCCTTTGGGTAGCGGGCCGACGTTTGGTGGGCCTTGTCGACAAAACTTTCCTGGATATGGTTGATGGTAAAGTACCCAGACTCTTTTATATTCTTATAGGTGTGGCTTTCGGCACCAACGGGCCGCTGGATAAAGCCTAGTAGAGCAGGGTTCGCGCCTAAATGTATGACCGAGCTGAAAATGGCTAGATTCGTTTGACCAGCTGCATCACGGCTGCCAATCAAATTTGCCGGTTTAAACCCGCTGGCTGAGTTGATCAAATTGGCCCGAAATATTCTTTCCAGGGCCTCAATATCCGATTGTGTATAATGTTGAAGGAGCATTTTTACGGTATGTGCGAAGAATAAAGGTGAAACAAAATTTGTCTGACGAAGTTGAAATTAAGGCGTGGCACTGGTGCGCATTCAACGGTGGAAACACAATATAGACCATATAATATTTTTAAAACACCGCCATTTCACTTCGAAATACCAATTTTCGGTAAATGTTTTGGATAAAAAGTTCATTTGTAAAATTTTGGCAAAAAACCACATTGTTTAACCTATTATCGAACAATGTTAAACAGAACCCGTTAAGTTTCTCAATCTATTATTTCACTAATGAATTTTTATTAGAATGAGACAATCAAACAAAACCTTACTCTTACTCCTGACCATGATTTCCCTTTGGTCAACGTTGTCGGCGCAGACGGCGCGCCTTCAAATCATCCACAATTCCCCAGAACCTGTAGTTGATATTTATGTCAACGGCGCGCTGGCATTGGATGACGTTGCTTTTCGTACGGCAACCCCATTTTTTGATATTCCAGCGGACGTAATGCTGAGTGTGGCTATCGCTCCTGAGAGCTCCACCAGTGTAGCAGATGCCATTGCCACTTTTCCGGTAATGTTTAATTCCGGCGGCACGTACGTCGTAGTGGCCGCTGGCGTTGTCGGCAACACTGGTGCAACGGCTTTCAGTTTGTTCGTAAACGGTGCTGCGCGAGAAGCGGCCAATGCCAGCGGAAACGTTGACGTGGCGGTATTCCACGGTTCGCCAGATGCGCCTGCTGTTGATGTAGACGCGGTATTTGTCGCCAACAATGTGGTAGACAACCTGTCTTTTGGTGAATTCACGCCATACCTGGAACTCCCTGCTGCGAAATACGACCTGGCCGTACAAGCAGCCGGCAGCAACACCACCGTAGCCTCCTTCCGTGCCGACCTCAGTGGTTTGGCTGGTGGCGCTGCAACGGTATTTGCATCGGGCTATTTGTCTGGCACGCCCGCTTTCGGTCTTTTTGCCGCTTTGCCCGACGGAACCGTGGTAGCATTGCCATTGACCCCAACGGCTCGGGTACAGATCATCCACAACTCCCCTGATCCAACAGTAGACGTGTATGTGGGCGAAACACGTTTGCTCGATGATTTTGTGTTCCGCACAGCAACGCCCTTTATTGACGTACCTGCTGATCGCGACCTGAACATCGGCATCGCCCTGCCAAACAGCACCCAGGCTTCTGATGCCATTGCGAATTTCCCCGTAAACCTGGCAACAGGCGAAAAATATGTCGTGATGGCTGCTGGCGTTGTTGGCAATACCGGCCCTACCGCTTTCAGTTTGTTCATAAACGGCGATGCCCGTGAAGCAGCCAATACCAGCGGAAACGTTGACGTGGCGGTATTCCACGGCGCGCCAGACGCGCCTGCTGTCGATGTGGACGCGGTATTTGTCGCCAACAATGTGGTAGACAACCTGTCTTTTGGACAATTTACGCCATACCTGGAACTTCCTGCCGCAAAATATGACCTGGCTGTACAACCAGCCGGCACCAATACTACAGTGGCTTCCTTCCGTGCCGACCTGAGCGGTTTGGCCGGTGGCGCTGCAACGGTGTTCGCATCTGGACTTTTGGCCGGCGCACCCGCATTTGGCCTTTTTGCCGCTTTGCCCGACGGCACCGTGGTAGCACTGCCGTTGACTCCAACCGCACGGGTACAGATCATCCACAACTCCCCTGATCCAACGGTCGACGTATATGTAGGCGAAACACGTTTGCTTAATGATTTTGTGTTCCGCACAGCAACGCCCTTTATTGACGTACCGGCTGATCGCGACCTGAACATCGGTATCGCCCTGCCGAACAGCACCCAG
>Ga0105053_10001075_pt1 | contig 43858 bp, 36 predicted proteins | sample BON01_FD_78093 | JGI IMG/M metagenome (GOLD analysis project Ga0105053, IMG submission 78093) | Freshwater microbial communities from Lake Bonney liftoff mats and glacier meltwater in Antarctica - BON-01 | ecosystem: Environmental > Aquatic > Freshwater > Ice > Glacier meltwater | place: Lake... | reverse complement strand
GTGCTGGCGGTGGTCAATTTTCCGCCGCGCCAGATTGGCAAGTTCGTATCCGAGGTGCTGGTGTTGGGTCTGCCCGATGCCGATAGCGCCATTGTACTGATCGGGCCGGAGCAGGATGTTCCGGTCGGAGGGAGGCTGCATTGAAGAAACTGTTGATTACCCGCCGGATTCCGGAGGCGAATATTGCCTGGGCGCGCGCCCGGTTTGACGTGACGCTGCGCGATACCATCGTCGGGCTGACCGTCGGGGAGGCGGCGCAGGCGCTGCGCGACTATGACGCGATCCTGATGACGATCGGCGATCAGTTCGCTGCCGCGACCTTTGCGCTGGTCCCGGCACCCCGTTGTGGTGTGCTGGCCAATTTTGGTGTGGGCTATAATCATATCGATGTGGAGGCCGCCCGTGCTGTGGGTGTGGCCGTGTCCAACACCCCCGATGTCGTCACCGATGCCACCGCCGATATCGGCATGACCCTGATCCTTGCCACCTGTCGCCGGGCCGGCGAGGGCGAGCGGATCGTGCGCGCCGGGGAATGGACCGGCTGGGGTCCGACCCATATGCTGGGCACCCATGTCACCGGCAAGACCGTGGGCATCGTCGGGATGGGCCGGATCGGGCAGGCGGTGGCGAAGCGTTGCCATTATGGGTTTGGTATGCCGGTGCTGTTTTTCAATCGTTCGGTCAAGGCGACGTCGGTCCCTGCATTGCAGGTGGATACGCTGGCTGAATTGATGGGGTCGGCGGATATCATTGTTGTGACTGTGCCGGGAGGCGGGGCAAATACCCATCTGATCGATGCGGCTGCGTTGGCCGCGATGAAGCCCTCCGGGATATTCGTCAATATCGCGCGTGGTGATGTGGTGGATGAGGCGGCACTGGTCGAGGTGCTGGCGGCGCGCAGGATCGCGGGCGCGGGACTGGATGTCTTTGCCAAGGAGCCGTTTGTGCCCGAAGCGCTGCGCCGGATGGAGCATGTCGTGCTGTTGCCGCATCTGGGCACGGCCGCCCTCGAAGTGCGCGAGGCGATGGGGCAGATGGCGCTCGATAATATCATGGCCTGGGTTGACGGGAAGCCTTTGCCGCAGGCGCTTTGATCCGGATGGCAGGGCCGCCTCCGGCGGGAGTATTTGCCGCCAGTCTGAAACATCGGAGCCTTTAGCGGGCGGGCGCGATCCTTGTGGTGAGCAGCGAGGCTGCCACCGCGAAGATACAGAGTGTGAGCCACATCATGGGCCAGCCGAAGCTGTCGATAAGGGCGCCCATGGCGGGCGGGCTGGTCAGGTAGCCGACATAAGCGAGCCCGGTGGCAAGTGCCAGCGCGCGGCCCCGGTCCGCCTCGCCATGTCGTTTGGAGACTGAGCGGAACACGGCCGGCTCAACGGGGCCGATACCGACGCCTGCGATGAAAAAGCCGAGGATGGCAAGTGCGGGGGATGACCCGTAGGCCAGCAGGACAAAGGCGGGCAGCGCGAGCAGGGCCGAGATCCGGATGATGACCATATCGCGCAGCCGGTGTTCAAGCCGGTGCGCGATGAGCCGTCCGGTGGTCAGCCCCAGCGTGATCGCCGCCGCCGCGAGCCCTGCTACGAATGGCCCGGCGCCCAGCGCCCCTTCGACATAAAGCGCGGACCATGTATGAGCGCCGCCTTCCATGATCGCGCCCAATGCGGCCAGTGCGCCAAGGGCCAGCAGCACGCCGCGCAGGCTTATCCTTGCGGTGCCGGTGCTGCCTGCGGAGCCGGGTTTCTGATGCGCCCCTGCCTGCCATTCCACCGCTGCCCCGATGAGCAGGAAGATTGCGGCGGGTGGAAAGATCATGGCGGGCGTTGCCCCCCATTCGCGCAGCAACCCGACGAGGGCGGATGTGACCAGCATGGAGAAAGGAAAAAGCGCGTGGACCCGGTTGAAGAGCCGGATGTTCAGATCAGTCTCGATCCGTGCAACCCGCATGTTCATCGCGATGTCGAGCGCGCCGGAGGCCGCACCTGCGAGCAGAAGGGCGATGCCGAAGCTGACCGGCCCGGTGGTGAGGCCGAGCACGATCATGCCAGCCGCAAAGCCGATCAGGCTGACCGGGATCGCTACAGCCTGCACCCGGTGCAGCACCCGGCCCAGCCATTGCATCGTGACAATGCCGCCGAGGGTGAGCAGCATCAGGAGCGCGCCGAAACCGGCGTCCGAGAGCCCGGTGATCCGTTGAAACGCAGGCAGCGAGGCGACGAAGGCCCCCCAGTAGATGCCTGCCACGCCGTAGCAGAAGAAGATCGAGGCGGTCTGGCGGCGAGCGCTGGCAATCAAGCCGCCGGTCATGGCGGGCGCCTGTCACCCATCGCCTCGCGCCAATGCCGCCGGCACAGCGATTCGTAGCGGTCATTGCCGCCGATCACCACCTGCGCGCCGTCGGTGAGCACGGTACCATCGGGGGCCTTGCGCACCACCATTGTCGCCTTTTTCCCGCAGTGACAAATGGTGCGCACCTCGCGCATTTCATCGGCCAAGGCCAGCAGGGTGGCGGAGCCGGGAAAGAGCTCTCCCCGGAAATCGACCCGCAGGCCGAAGCACATGATCGGCACGCCGAGGTCATCCACCGCGCGGGCCAGTTGCCAGACTTGGGCGGGGTCGAGGAACTGCGCCTCGTCGATGAAGATGCAGGCGAAGGGGCCTTGGGTGAGCCGGTCCTTGATCTTGTTGAACAAATCCTCGCCCGGCGCAAAGGTATCGGCGGCCATGCCGATGCCGATCCTGCTCTCGATCCGGCCTTGCCCGGCGCGATTGTCGGACTGCGCGGTGAGCAGATAGGTCTGCATCCCGCGTTCGGCATAGTTATGCGCGGCTTGCAGGAGCACGGTCGATTTGCCCGCGTTCATGGTGGAATAATTGAAGTAGAGTTTGGCCATGGCCGGGTTGGTAGCCTTGCATGGCTGAGATTGGCAAGGCCCCCGGTGTGGATGCAGGCAAAATGGTCAGGGATCACTGGCGGCACGGGCAAAAATTTCCCGTGGCCCGATGGGGGCGCGATCCCTGACCGAAAGATGCGTGACCGCACCGCAACTCGTGACCATTCCCCAAACGCGGGACATGATTATCAATGACAAATTGCCTTGGCGTCATTAATGGGAAAAAGAGTGCCGGGTTCCCCCCGTGGACAGAGACAACCGAGGTAAGTCATGCCTGCAACAGCGAATTATCTCAAGAAGCACACCGAGGCGCTGGTCAAGGATGTGGGGATCGAGGTTGCCTGCAAACTGTCGGGCAAGTCGAAGGCGACGCTGGGACGGTACTATTCGGATGCGGAAGAGCATGACGACCGGTTCATGCCGATTGATGCGGTGGCCGCCCTCGAATCGGCGGCAAGCTATCCGCATGTGACCTCGGCATTGGCCGAATTGCGCGGTGTGACCCTTTCCATCGCGCATACGATGACCAATATCAAGGGCGGCGTGAATGCCGATGTGGTGATGCTGGCGCAGCGGTTTGCCCTGCTGATGGCGGAATATCACATGTCGATCGAGGATGGCGTGATCTCGATCAACGAGGCCAAGCGCCTGCTGATGGAGACGCTGGAACTGCAACGGATCCTGCTGGAGATGAAGCTGCATCTGGAGCAGGAGGCGGGGTAGGTTCCGGCCCGGTTAATGGTGCGGGCGGGGTGGGGTTAACAGGATATGCGACTGCGGTATTGCGTCGGTATCCGGGCGGTATTTTATCGGTGCTGATTGGCGGTATCGGCCGGTAAAAATGCGCCGGAAATCAGAGATGATTTTGGTCAGGCCCCGTTTGGCCGCTCTCACGCCTGCAGCGACCTGACCCCCACGTCACCTTCTTCGCGTGCTTGCAGTGCCAGGGCTATGGCGTGGCTGGCGGCGGCGGTGGTAAAGTAGGGGATCTTGTCGTAGAGGGCCACGGCGCGGATGTCCCGGCTGTCTTCGACGGCTTGGGCGCCTTCGGTGGTGTTCATCACGAGGGCGACATGCCCGTCTTTGAGCCGGTCGACGATGGTCAGCCCGCCCTCGTAGACCTTGTTCACGATTTCGCAAGCAATGCCATGCGAGGATAGCCAGGCAGCAGTGCCCCGCGTGGCAAGGATGGTGAAACCGAGAGAGAGCAGGATTTGTGCCGCTTCGAGCATGTCGGGTGTCTTGTCGGTGTCGCGGATCGAGATGAAGACCCGGCCTTCGGTGGGCAGGACCACGCCAGCGCCCATCTGCGCCTTGAGAAAGGCGCGGGCAAAGCTGCGGTCCCAGCCCATGACTTCGCCGGTGGAGCGCATTTCGGGGCCGAGGATGGTATCGACGCCAGGAAAGCGGGCGAAGGGGAGCACGGCCTCTTTGACCGAGAACCACGGCATATGCGGGTCGGCCAGCGTCATCGGGTCGGCATAGGGAAGGGGCGTGTCGTAACTGACGTTTTCGTAGGGCGCACGCTGCGGGAAATTCGAGAGCGGTTCGCCCGCCATCAGCCGCGCGGCGATGGAGGCGATGGCGCTGTCGGTGGCTTTGGCGACGAAGGGCACGGTGCGGGAGGCGCGCGGGTTCACCTCGATCAGGTAGACTTCGGACTGGCCTTCGGCATTGGCCTTGACTGCGAATTGCACGTTCATCAGACCGACCACGCCGAGGGCGAGGGCCAGTTGTTCGGTCTGGGTGCGGATCACGGTGAGGACGGCGTCGGACAGGGTATGGGGTGGCAGGCAGCAGGCGGAATCGCCCGAATGCACGCCCGCCTCTTCGATATGTTGCATGATGCCCGCCACATGCACGGCGGTGCCGTCGCAAAGTGCATCGACATCGACCTCGACAGCACCGGAGAGGTAGCTGTCGAGCAGAACCGGGCTGTCGCCGGAGACAACGACGGCCTCGCGGATGTAGCGGTTGAGGTGGTCCATGTCGCGCACGATCTCCATCGCGCGGCCACCCAGCACATAGGAGGGGCGGATCACGAGGGGAAAGCCGATGCGTTCGGCGATGGCGATGGCCTGTTCTTGGGTTGAGGCGATGCCGTTGACCGGCTGTTTCAACCCGAGTTTGGTGACGAGTTGCTGGAACCGTTCGCGGTCTTCGGCGAGGTCGATGGCGTCGGGTGTGGTCCCGAGGATCGGGATCCCGGCCTCGTGCAGCGCATTGGCGAGTTTGAGCGGGGTCTGGCCGCCGAATTGCACGATGACGCCATGGAGTGTGCCGTTTTCCTGTTCGACGCGCATGATTTCCATGACGTGTTCAAAGGTGAGCGGTTCGAAATAGAGTCGGTCGGAGGTATCGTAATCGGTGGAGACGGTTTCGGGGTTGCAGTTGATCATGATGGTTTCATAACCCGCGGCGGTCAGCGCATAGCAGGCGTGGCAACAGCAATAGTCGAACTCGATCCCCTGACCGATCCGGTTGGGGCCACCGCCGAGGATCACGATTTTCTTGCGGTTGGAGGGCCGCGCCTCGCATTCGACCTCGCCCATGACCGGGCTTTCGTAAGTGGAATACATGTAGGGAGTCTGTGCCTCGAACTCGGCGCCGCAGGTGTCGATGCGCTTGAATACCGCGTGCACGCCAAGCCGCTGGCGCGCGCGCCGCACCTGGCCTTCGTCGCGTCCGGTGAGAGTGGCGAGGCGGGCGTCGGTGAAGCCCAGCATCTTGACCCGCCGCAGGCCGGCTTCGGTGACGGGCAGACCGTCGTGGCGGATCGCCGCCTCGGCGTCGATGATCTCGCGGATCCGGGCAAGGAACCACGGGTCGAACATGGTGACGGCGTGGATGTCATCATCGCTGAGCCCGTGGCGCATGGCCTGTGCAATCGTGCGCATCCGGTCGGGGGTCTGGCGCGCCAGCGCCTTGGTGATCGCGGCTTTGTCGGGCGCACCCGGTATCGTGATTTCGTCGAAGCCGGTGAGCCCGGTTTCGAGCGAGGCCAGCGCCTTTTGCAGGCTCTCGTGGATGGTTCGGCCGACGGCCATCACCTCGCCCACGGATTTCATCGCGGTGGAGAGGACCGGTTCGGAACCGGGGAATTTCTCAAAGGCGAAGCGGGGGATTTTGGTGACGACATAGTCGATGGTGGGCTCAAAGCTCGCCGGGGTGACCTTGGTGATGTCATTGTCGAGTTCGTCGAGTGTGTAGCCAACGGCGAGTTTGGCCGCGATCTTGGCAATCGGGAAGCCGGTTGCCTTGGAGGCAAGCGCCGACGAGCGGGAGACGCGCGGGTTCATTTCGATCACGATCATGCGTCCGTCGGCGGGGTTGATCGCCCATTGCACGTTGGAGCCGCCGGTTTCCACACCGATCTCGCGCAGGACGGCGATGGAGCCGTTGCGCATGATCTGATATTCCTTGTCGGTCAGCGTCAGCGCGGGGGCGACGGTGATCGAATCGCCGGTATGGACGCCCATCGGATCGACGTTTTCGATGGCGCAGACGATGATGCAATTGTCGGCGCGGTCGCGCACCACCTCCATCTCGAACTCTTTCCAGCCGAGCAGCGATTCATCGACGAGGATCTGCCCGACGGGGGAGGCGTCCATGCCTGTGCGGCAGAAATGTTCGTATTCGGTGCGGTTGTAAGCCACGCCGCCGCCGGTGCCGCCGAGCGTATAGGCGGGGCGGATGATCGCGGGCAGCCCGATATCCTCGAGTGCTGCGAGCGCGAGGGTTATCCCGGCCTTGATATCCTTTTTGCCTTTGCCGTCGCGGGGGGCAGTGATGATCGTGGCCTTGGGGTTTTCCAGACCGATCCGGTCCATCGCCTCGCGGAACAACTTGCGATCTTCTGCCATTTCGATGGCCTGCCGATTGGCGCCTATGAGCTGAACATTGTACTTTTCCAACACGCCCATGTCGGCGAGGGCCAGCGCGGTGTTGAGCCCGGTCTGGCCGCCCATCGTGGGCAGGAGCGCGTCGGGGCGCTCTATCTCGATGATCTTGGCGACCACTTCGGGGGTGATCGGTTCGATATAGGTGGCGTCGGCGAGCCCCGGATCGGTCATGATCGTGGCCGGGTTGGAGTTGACGAGGATGACGCGGTAACCCTCTTCGCGCAGCGCCTTGCAGGCCTGGGCACCGGAATAGTCGAACTCGCAGGCCTGCCCGATGATGATCGGACCCGCGCCGATGATCATGATCGACTGGATGTCGGTGCGTTTGGGCATGGGATACTCCGGGCAGCAAGGGTGCAGGGGCAGCCCTGCGCAAATTCACTGCGTTATAGTGAGGACGCAGGGGGGTTCAAGCGCCTTCGGACTATGGCTCTGGATTCGGGACGGCATGGGAATGGGTCGCTTTCGCTACTGTGCCTGCCCTGGGTTTGGCTTATGTCGCTGACATGTTTTGTGCGGGGTCGGGTGGTGCGGATTCGGTTTGATCGGGGACCGGCAGGCGTGGCGGAGGTCTTTGCCGCGCCGCTCCGGGTGATCGTGGCGTGGGAGGCGGCGGAGGTGCCCGGCGCGCTGGCCAAGATGGATGCGGCGCGGGCGCAGGGTGGCTGGCTTGCCGGATATGCCAGTTACGAGTTGGGCTATGCGCTGGAACAGCGATTGCGCCCGCTGATGCCACTCGTGCGGCGCCTGCCGTTGCTGTGTTTTGGGGTTTATGACGCCCCGCAGGCAGCAACGCCGCTGACCGAAGGGGCGGCCGGTTTGGGTGAGATGCGGCCGGTATGGGATGCCGCCCGCTATGCGATTGCCTTTGACCGGCTTCGCGATCTGATCGGCGCGGGCGATCTGTATCAGGCCAATCTGACTTTTCCGATGCAGGCAGCGGTGACCGGCACGCCGGAGGCGATCTATGCCGCCTTGGCGCAGGATCAGCCGGTGGGGCATGGGGTATTGGTTACGCAAGCGGGCCTGCCTGCGCTGCTGTCACGTTCGCCCGAGTTGTTTTTCCGCACCGATGCTGCGGGTCTGATCGAGACCCGCCCGATGAAGGGCACGCAGCCGCGTGATGCCGATCCGGTGGCGGATGCGGCGCGCCGTGATTTTCTGGCGGGCGATCCCAAGAACCGGGCCGAGAATCTGATGATCGTGGACCTGTTGCGCAATGATCTGAGCCGGATCTGTGCTGTGGGGTCGGTCAGGGTGCCTGAGTTATATCGGGTCGAGAGTTATGCCACGGTGCACCAGATGACCTCGCTGGTGCAGGGCCGGTTGCTGCCCGGTGTGACGTTGGGGGGGATATTGGCGGCGCTGTTTCCCTGCGGGTCGGTGACGGGTGCGCCAAAGCTGCGCGCGATGCAGGTGATCCGCGATCTGGAGCCTGCGCCGCGCGATATATATTGTGGTGCGATCGGCTGGGCGGCGCCGGATGGCGCGGCGTCTTTCAATGTGGCGATCCGCACCCTGATGGTTGACGGCACGGAGGCCACGCTGAACGTGGGCGGCGGCGTGATCTGGGACAGCACCGCCGCGTCGGAATATGAGGAGGCGCTATGGAAGGCCCGTTTCGCGCGAACATTCCACCGGGCACCCGCCTGATCGAGACGCTGGGCTGGCGGCCGGATGAGGGGGTCCGGTATCTGGACCGGCATCTGGCGCGGATGGCGCGCTCTGCCGAGGCGCTGGGGTTTTATTTCGATGCGGCGGCGGCGCGGGGTTTGCTTGCGTTGCAGGGCGACGGCCCCTTGCGCTGTCGCCTGACGCTGGACCGGATGGGGCGGCTGGAGCTGACCACGGCACCGTTGCCAGAGGGCGCGCCGGTCTGGCGGGTGGCGATTGCGCCGGAGCGGTTGTCGTCATGCGATCCGTGGTTGGGTGTGAAATCGACCAACCGGGAGGTCTATGACCGGGCGCGGGCGGGGCTGGTGCCGGGGGTGGATGAGATGCTGTTCCTCAATGAGCGGGATGAGGTGTGCGAGGGGACGATTACCAATCTGTTCGTGGTGATGGCGGATGGTGCGCGGGTGACGCCGCCCTTGGCCTGTGGTCTGTTGCCGGGGGTGCTGCGAGCGCAGATGTTGACCGAGGGGTGGGTAGAGCGCGTGGTGTCGCTGGACGATTTGCGCGCGGCGCGGGCGGTTCATGTGGGGAATGCGTTGCGGGGGGTGATCGGGGTGGAGATGATGGGTGTATCGTGTTGAAATGGCGAGCGCTGCAGAGGGTTTGAACGCCGGCGAAGCAGAGGGCAGCGTCTGACCGCCGGGTGGGCGCAGTAACGATAAAAGCCTGGCACTTTATGGTGATAAGCAATTCCACGGCTTTCCCCGCGCCAACGTCGTAAGAGCGCCCGCCCGAGGGGGCGGTCAGGCGCTGCCCGGCGGCGCTGAAGCGCCTTGATTCCGGGCAAGAAGAGGGCCGAACTGCGACCGGATTGCCGCGATTGCTTGACATCGCGCGGGCAACATTGTGTATCGGCCCCAACCCGTTTTGCCTGAAAGTGACCGCTATGCACGCCTATCGCACCCATACCTGCGCCCAATTGACCGCTGCCGATGTTGGCTCGACCGTGCGCCTGTCCGGCTGGGTCCACCGGGTGCGCGATCATGGCGGGATCCTGTTCATCGACCTGCGCGATCATTACGGGATGACGCAATTGCTGTGCGACCCTGACTCGGCGGCGTTTGCCGAGGTGGAAAAGGTACGCTCGGAATGGTGCATCCGCATTGATGGCGAGGTGAAGGCGCGGGATGCGGCGCTGGTGAATCCGAAATTGCCGACCGGCGGGATCGAAGTGTTTGTGCGTGGCATCGAGGTGCTGGGCGCCTCTGCCGAATTGCCGCTGCAGGTGTTCGGCGATCAGGAATATCCCGAGGAAACCCGGCTGCGCTATCGTTATCTCGATCTGCGCCGCGAGAAGATGCAGGCGAATATGGTGCTGCGCTCGGACGTTGTGGCGTCGATGCGCCGCCGGATGTGGGACAAGGGATTTCGCGAATATCAGACGCCGATCATTACCGCGTCTTCGCCTGAGGGTGCGCGGGATTTTCTGGTGCCGAGCCGTCTGCATCCGGGCAAGTTCTATGCCCTGCCGCAGGCGCCGCAGCAGTTCAAGCAACTGCTGATGGTGTCGGGGTTCGACAAGTATTTCCAGATTGCGCCGTGTTTCCGCGATGAGGATCCGCGTGCGGACCGCTCACCCACCGATTTCTATCAGCTCGATCTGGAAATGAGTTTTGTCGCGCAGCAGGATGTGTTCGACACGATCCAGCCGGTGATTGGCGGGATCTTTGCGGAGTTTGGCGGCGGTCGGGCGGTCGATACCGAATGGCCGCAGATCAGCTACAAGGACGCCGCACTTTGGTATGGCACTGACAAGCCGGACCTGCGCAACCCGATCAGGATGCAGGTGGTGTCGGAGCATTTTGCGGGGTCGGGTTTTGCGATCTTTGCCCGGCTGCTGGAGCAGGAGGGCAACGAGGTGCGCGCCATTCCTGCGCCGAAGGGTGGGTCGCGCAAGTTCTGCGACCGCATGAACGCCTTTGCCCAGAAGGAAGGCCTGCCGGGGATGGGGTATATTTTCTGGCGGGAGAAGGGCTGGGGTGAAGGGATTGTTTTCAACGCAGTTGATCATCCCCAACTGAAGGGCGAGGCAAAGGAAGCTTGGCACGAAAGAGTCGCTAAAGAGCTTGGAACATGGTCCTATGAAGCGGAACCGGCTGGACCTGTTGCCAAGAACATCGGACCCGAACGGACCGAGGCGATCCGAAAGCAACTGGGGCTTGGTGTCGGCGACGCGGCGTTTTTCCTTGGGGGCAAGCCGGAAGCCTTTGAAAAGATTGCCGGGCGGGCCCGGACTGTCATTGGCGACGAGTTGGGTCTGACCGACAAGGAGCGGTTTGCGTTTTGCTGGATCGTGGATTTTCCGATCTATGCGCGGGATGAGAAGACCGGCAAGATCGAGTTCGAGCATAATCCGTTTTCGATGCCGCAGGGCGGGCTTGAGGCCCTTGACGGCGATCCGCTGGCGGTGCGCGGGTATCAGTATGATCTGGCCTGCAATGGCTATGAACTGGTCAGTGGCGCGATCCGGAACCACAAGCCCGAGATCATGTTCCGCGCCTTTGAAATCGCCGGATATGGCGAGGATGAGGTGCGCCGTCGCTTTGGCGGGATGGTGAATGCATTCCAGTTTGGCGCGCCGCCGCATGGGGGCTGTGCTGCGGGCATTGACCGCATCGTGATGCTGCTGGCGGATGAGGCGAATATCCGCGAGGTGATCCTGTTCCCGATGAACCAGCGCGCCGAGGATTTGATGATGGGCGCGCCGTCCGAGCCTGCCAACGAGCAGTTGCGCGAATTGCGCCTGCGGGTGTTGCCGCCGGACCAGTGAGATGATTTTCGACGCGGGCGGGCTTAATTTGCCCGCGCGCGTCACTATCTGATGGGCAAGCCTGACCGGGAGGTGTGAGCGTGCCCTTTGATCCGCATATTGCCGCGATCCGGTTTGGCACCGGGTTGTCGCCGCGCGTGGCGCCGCCTGAGTCTGCGGGGGCAATGCTGGCGGCGCTGGTCGGGCCGGATCTGATGGCGCGCGCCTATCCCATTGCGGGGTTCGCGACGGCGGTGCCGACGGTTGCGCAATATCATGCCCTGAACATTGCCCGCCGCGATGCGGAAGGCGCGGTGCAGATGGAGGAGTCGGAGGCGGCGTTTCGTGCGATCCGGGTGGCGGCGCGCGACACGCGGTTGCAGTTTTTCCTCGCCGGTATGGCGCGGGGGGTGGAGACGGCGGACGGGTTTCGTGAAAGGCTGCATGCGTTTTGGGCGGATCATTTTACCGTGCGGGCGCGCAATGCGTTTTTCACCCATATGGTTGCCCCCTTTGCCGCCGATACGATCCGGCCGCATCTGACGGGGCGTTTTGCCGATATGCTCAAGGCGGCGGTGCTGCATCCGATGATGCTGGTTTATCTGGATCAACAGCTTTCTATCGGGCCGAACAGTCCGGCGGGACAGCGTCGCAATCGCGGCCTGAACGAGAACCTCGCGCGGGAATTGCTGGAACTGCACACGCTGGGCGTGGATGGCCCCTATGATCAGGGCGATGTGCGCGAACTGGCGGAATTGCTGACCGGATTGGTGTGGGATGCGCGGCAAGGGTTCCGCTATGTCGCGCGCAATGCGGAGCCGGGGGCGGAGACGGTTCTGGGTGTGGAATATCCGGGCCGGGCCGATCTGACGACGATCGAGGCGGCGCTGGAGGGGTTGGCCGCGCATCCGGCGACGGCGCGGCATATTGCGGCCAAACTGGCGGTGCATTTTGTGTCGGATACCCCCGATCCGGCGCTGGTGGCGGCGCTGGAGGCGCGGTTTGTCGAGACGGGGGGTGACCTGCTGTCGGTTTATGAGGTGCTTTTGACGCATCCGGCCGCGTGGTTGCCGGAGCGTGCCAAGGTGAAACAGCCCTATGCCTATGTCCAGTCGGCGCTGCGCGCGCTGGATGTGACGGGGGCGGCGATCATGGCGATGGACCGCCGCGCCTATAACCGCATCTTTGGCGGGCCGCTGACCATGATGGGGCAGGTCTGGGAAGAACCCGCCGGACCGGATGGCTGGCCGGAGGAGGCGGAGGCCTGGGTGACGCCGCAAGCTGTTGCAGGCCGGGTCAACTGGGCGATGACGGCGCCGCAGCGCCTGGTGCGGGTGCTGCCTGATCCGCGCGCGCTGGTCCGTGTGGCGCTGGGCCCGGATGTGCCGGAGGCTGTCGTCTTTGCCGCAGGGGCGGCTGAGAGTGTCGATGTGGGCGTGGGCGTGGTCTTTGCCTCTGCCGCGTTCAACAGGAGGTGAGCATGGATCGGCGCGGATTTTTGTTGACGCTGGGCTGTTCGGTGGCGGCTTCGCCGCTGCTGACGCCGGTGGCCTTTGCCAGTGCCCCCTGGGAGAACCGGCTGGTGGTGATCGTGCTGCGCGGTGCGATGGATGGGCTCGATGTGGTGCAGCCTTATGGCGACCGCGATTATGCCGGGTTGCGCCCGACGCTGGCGGTGCCGGTGGTGCATGATCTGGATGGGTTTCATGCGCTGCATCCCGCACTGGCTGGGCTGATGCCGCTGTGGGATGCGGGTGAGTTGGGCTTTGCCCATGCCGTATCGACCCCCTACCGCGACAAGCGCAGTCATTTTGATGGCCAGGACATGCTGGAGGCGGGGACGATGGACCTTGCCCCGGCGGGTCGCCGCGATGGCTGGCTCAACCGGATGTTGCAGACGGTGCCGGGGATGGTGGGCGAGACGGCCTATGCGATCGGCCGCGAACAGATGCTGATCCTGACCGGCGCGGCCCCTGCGGCCCGCTGGTCGCCTGATGCGCGGCTGGCGCTATCGCCGCAGGCGCGCAGGCTGGTGGAACTGGTGCAGGAGGATGATCCGCTGTTTCATGCGGCCTCTGCCGATGCGCTGACCATTGTCGATGAACTGGCCGCTGAGGCGGCGGGTGGCCAGATGGGCGAGGCGCTGCGCGGCGATCATCTGCGGCTGGCGCAATTTGCCGCGTCGCGGTTGCGCGGGCAGAGCCGGATTGCCAGCTTTTCCGTGGGCGGCTGGGATACGCATAACAACCAGCGCGCCAATCTGGAGCGCGCACTGGTCCGGCTGGCCGATACGATCCAGACGCTGAAGGCGGAGCTGGGCCCGGTCTGGGGCCGTACGGCGGTGGTCTGCATGACCGAATTTGGCCGCACCGCGCGCGAGAATGGCTCGCGGGGGACCGATCATGGCACGGGTGGCGTGATGTTTTATGCGGGCGGTGCCGTGCGCGGGGGACGGGTGGTGGCCGATTGGCCGGGGCTGGCGGAGCGTGACCTTTACGATGGCCGCGATCTGATGCCCGGCCGCGATGTCCGCGCCCATGCCGGGTGGTTGATGCGCGGCCTGTTCGGGCTGGAGCGGGGCGTGATCGAGGGGGCGGTGTTTCCCGGGCTTGACCTTGGTGCTGATCCGGGGTTGCTGCTGTAGCATGATTGGGTCGTGACGCCGCTGGCGCGCCGGATTACGCTCGCGCCGATGGGGCGGGGGGTGAGCATGAGCGAAGCGAGATTGGGCGCATTGGTGTCGGGTTGGTCGGTGCCGCCGCGACCGGGGCCTCAGGTGATGCAGGGCCGCCGGGTCAGGCTGGAGCGGCTGGACCCGATGGCCCATGCTGCCGATCTGCACCGGGCCAATGCGGCCTCGGATGAGATCTGGGATTACCTGCCCTATGGACCGTTTGACGATGTCGAAGGCTATACGGATTGGGCCAGCGATATGGCGAGCCGGGATGATCCGTTTTTCTATGTTATGCGCGATGTGAAGACCGGGCTGTGTGGTGGGGTCGCGTCGTATCTGCGGATTACGCCGCAGGCGGGCACGATCGAGGTGGGCCATATCAATCTGGCGCCGGAAATGCAGCGCACTCCGGCGGCGACCGAGGCGATGGCGTTGATGATGGGATGGGCGTTTGACGCGGGCTATCGCCGGTATGAGTGGAAGTGCAACACGCTCAATCTGCCGTCGCGGCGCGCGGCGGAGCGGCTGGGCCTTTCCTACGAAGGCGTCTTTCGGCAGGCTGGCGTGGTCAAGGGCCGTAATCGCGACACGGCATGGTTTGCCGCGATTGACGGGGAATGGCGGGCGTTGAAGGCGGCATTTGACCGCTGGCTCGACCCCGCCAATTTTGATGCGGGCGGGCGGCAGAAGGTGAGCCTGTCCAGCCTGACCGCGCCGCTGTTAGTGACGCGCGATCCGGTGCTGGTGGGGTGACGCGTCAGGGTTTTGGACTATGGTCGATGCCGTTGGTCAGTCCGGCGACATCAGAGATCGAGTCGGCGATGCCGTCCATGCCTTTGCTGAAGTCGATGCCGACCTCTTTGCCAAGTGCAGTCAGGATCGGCATGGCGACGGCATTGCGTTGCATGCCGCTCATCACCTGATCGACGATGCCTTCGTTGCCGCCTTCGGTGGTGTGGGCCGGCGCAGAAGTGCCGTTGGGGGCCATGCCGGTGATCTGGTTGATCCGGAACGACTGGATATGGCGGGCGGGTTCGACCATTTCGCGGATGATGGCGGGCAGCGCGTCGATCTTGGCCATGCGCAGTTTGAAGTCCATGACCTGCTGCGAGAGGGCGTTTTCGGCGGCGACGCGTGCGCGGATCGCGTCGGCCTCTGCCTCGCCGGTTTCGCGCAGGGCTTCGGCGGCGATCTTGATGGAATCGGCCTCGGCGCGGGCGCGGGCGATGGTGGCGAGGGCCTGATCCTCGGCGGCCTCACGTTCGACGCGGGCGCGGACCCGGATCGAGGTGGCCTGTTTCTCGGCCTCTTTTTCGGCCTCGATGATCTCGATCCGCTTTTCCCGCTCGGCGATGGCGGTGAGTTGCGCGGTGTGGATCGCTTCCTCTGCCGTGATCGCCTCGGCGCGGGCCTGTGCGGCCTGCGCTTCGGCCCGGCTTTGCTTTTCGGACTGCAGAGCAACGCTGGCCTTTGATTCCTGCACGGCGATCTGCACCGTCTGGTCCTGTTCGATCTGGGCGGTGCGCACGCCGCGTTCCCGTTCGATCCGGGCGACTTCGCGCAGACGCTCGGTCTCTTCGACTATGCGAGACTGTTCGCGTGCGGCGCGGGCCTCAAGTTCGGCCACGGCGATGCGCTGGGTCTGGGTTGCCTGCGCCTCGACCTGTTCGACTTCGAGCTTTTGAATCCGGTTCATCTGCTGGGTGCGCGCGATTTCGAGGGCGGCGCTTTCCTCGATGGCGACGCGCTGTTTTTTCTGTTCGGAGACGATGGCGGCGCGGGCGCGCAGGCCGGTCACGTCGAAGGTGTTGTTCTCGTCAAGTTTGCCGATCGGGGTTTCGTCGAGTTTGGTCAGCGCCACGCTTTCAAGCTCGAGCCCGTTCGGGCTGAGGTCGTTGTTCAGCGTCTGCTGGACCTTTTGCACGAAATTGGCGCGCGACTGGTGCAGTTCGATGAGTTCCATTCCGGCAGTGATTGCGCGCATGGTGTCCTGCACCTTGCCTTCCAGAAGGCTGCGGATTGCGCTGAGGTCATTGGTGTTTTGCCCCAAGGACTGTGCGGCCCGCGCGATGGCATCGTTGTTGGGGGCGACGCGGATGAAGAATTGCGCCGAGGCATCGACACGGCGGCTGTCCTTGGTAATGAGCCCCTCGCCGCCATCGACAGTGATGGTCATGGTTTTCATGTTCACTTTGAGCAGGTCATGCAGGCCGGGGATGGCAATGATCCCGCCGCCCATCACCACCTTGAGCCCGCCCGCACCAGTGCGCACCAGCGCCATTTCCTGCGTCGAGCGATTGTAGAGCCGGACCAAGATGAAACCGAGCGCCAGAAAGGCGAGAAGGATGACACCTCCGGGCACGAGGAGGGCGAGGTAGTCCATGAGCTTTCCTTTCAGGGTTCGGGTCAGGGTTTCAGGGAAGTGTGACGATGCGGGGTTGTCTTGCGCGGGTCTTGACGATCAGCACCTCGGTGCCTTCGGTGATGCGGTCCTCATCGCGAAGCGGTTCGGCCATCAGGCTGTGGGTGGTGCCATACATGTCCTGCCAGCGGATCTGGGCCGGATCGCCCCGGCGCGCGGTGCCGATCACCACCTGCCCGCGTCGCCCATGGTAGGTCTGCTCTGATATGCCGTGGGATTCGAAGGAGGGCACGAGACGGTTGGCAAAGCTGGCGAGCCGCCCGCCGAGCCAGAGACCGGGGAGCGCCACGATGGCGAGCGCGAGCGGAGCGGAAAGCATGCTGCCGGTAAAATTGTCGAGGGTGAGTTGCAGCAGGAAGCCGAGCGAGGAGACGCCAGCGGCGAGGGCGATCAGCGAGACGAGGAGCGGCCCGCGCCCGATGCCCAGAAAACCGAGGATTCGCCGCAGCGCCGAGGGCCCTGATTTTGTGCCAGCATCTGGCGACAGATCGAGCACGGCCAGTTCATCGGCGCTGAACAGATTGCCGTCGAAGGCGGCGGGGTCGACCTCGATCGCGCCGCTCGTGTCGCCTTCGGAGAGCCCGATGTCGACGTCGCTGGACAGCCCGATGAGCAGCAGGACGATCTCCATGGCCAGAAAGACGACGATGAGCGCCGCCAGAATGGAGAAAGGCCGCAGTCCGTCAATCAGCAGGAAATCCATGGGACCAAGTCAATTGTTGCAAATAAGGGCCGGGTGGCGTTCTGGAAAAACACGTCAGGAAACGGATGGCGCGCCTCGGGAAAATACCCCGCGCGTTGCGCATGAGTTTACGCATGCTGCGCTAGGATGCAATCACGCAGTGCGGCTTTGGCACCGGACGCTTTGCACGACTTGTTGGACGTGCTGGCAGCATTTGGCGCCGATCCCGACCCGGACAACTGCGCCTGCCCCGTTTTCTCAAATCGCGCAATTACTCGCTGAATTACACCGTGCACCAGAACCAACCGACGTCGCAGACGTTTGGCGGCGTAAACTTTGCCGTCTCGCCGCAGCCCCTTCCCACCGTTTTGCGAGGTCAGTCGTATTTCAGCGCCGTGGCCTTGCCCCGGAACACGATGTAGGACAGCACCGTATAGGCGAGGATCGTGGGCAGGACGACCAAGGTGCCGATCAGGATGATGAACAGACTTTCCGGGGCGCTGGCGGCCTCGTAGATGGTCAGTCTGTCGGGTACGACATAGGGGTAAAAACTGTAGGTCATGCCGCCAAAAGCCAATGCCCAGAGACTGGAGGCGGCAGCGAAAGGCAACCAGGAGAGCCGGTCCCCGCCGAAGGGCATCCGCGCCAGCATCATCCAGAGCGCGATCACGACGCCTGCGGAGAGGATCGGCAAGGGCGCGACATAGAGCATCGTTGGCCAGTCGAACCATTTGTCAAAGATGCGCTGACTGACGAACGGTGTTGCTGCTGATATTGCCGCAATCCCCAGCACCAGCCCCCAGATTCCGCCCTGTGCCCAATCGATGGATTTGGTCTGCAGCCGCCCTTCGGCCTTGTGGATCACCCATGTGGCGCCGATGAAACTGTAGCCTACGGTCAGGAACACGGCCGTCAGCGATGCGAAGGCGATATGCGGCAGCGTCCATGTCAGCCCCATTACGTACATGCCCAGCATGAAGCCCTGCGACAGCGCGGTCATCAGTGAGCCGGCAAAGAAGGCCCGGTTCCAGAAACGCTTCCATTGCGGCGGCGCCTTTGCCCGAAACTCGAAGGCGACGCCGCGCAGGATCAGCCCCAGAAGCATGATGGCGACGGGCAGATAGAGCGCGGTCAGGATCGCCCCATGTGCGACGGGAAACGCCACCAGCAAAAGCCCGACGGCAAGCACCAGCCACGTCTCGTTCGCATCCCAGAACGGGCCGATGGCCGCGATCATGCTGTCCTTTTCGCTGTCGCTGGCAAAGGGGAACAGTACCCCGATCCCGAGATCGAACCCGTCGAGCACGACGTAGATCAGGATCGACAGACCCATGAGCGAGGCAAAGACGAAGGGCAGCCAAAGTGCCGGATCACCAAACATGTCCATTGCGCCTACTCCGCCGGGACCGTGCCGGCTGTTCTGGGTTCGGGTCGTGGGTTGAGAGTCTGGCCGCGCGATGCCCGCCGCGCGAGATAGAAGATCACCAGAATATAGGCGCCGAGCAGCATCGCATAGACGATCAGATAGCCGATCAATGTGCTCAGCACCATCGCGGCGGGCACGTCAGCCACGGCGTCCTTTGTCGCCAGCACCCCTTGTACCAGCCAAGGCTGCCGGCCGATTTCGGTCGTGTACCAGCCTGCCAGCGTGGCGAGCCAGCCGGAAAAACTCATCCCCGCGAGGGCGTAGAGCAGAACCTTTGGCAGCCCTTCGACCCCGCGCCGTTTGCGTAGCATGAGCGCGCTGGCGGTCCAGCTGACCAGGAGCATCAGCATACCGGTGCCGATCATGATGCGGAAGGCAAAGAATACGGGTGCCACGCGCGGGTGCAGCACCTCGCCATCCTCGGTCACAAAGTCATTCAGCCCCGGCACGACGCCGTCCGCCTTGTGGGTCAGAATGATCGAGGCAAGATTCGGGATTGCAATTTCGAAACGGTTTTCGCGTGCCTCCTGATCGGGGATCGCAAAGAGAAGCAGCGGCACATTGCTGCCCGTTTCCCAGTTCCCCTCCATCGCCGCGACCTTTTGCGGCTGATATTCAAGCGTGTTCAGCCCGTGCATGTCGCCGACATAAATTTGCACCGGGATCAGCAGGGCCGCTGCAAAAACACCGGATTTCAGCGCGACGCGGACCCCTTCGGTCTGCCCGCCGATGATCCAGCGGAAGGCAGAAACGCCCGCGATCAGGAAACTGGTGGTGAGAAAGCTGGCCAGCAGCATATGGGTGAAGCGGTAGGGCATGGAGGGATTGAACACGATAGCCCACCAATCGGTGGCATAGGCCACGCCGTCACGCATCTCGAATCCCTGCGGCGTATGCATCCAGCTGTTCAGGACGATGATCCAGAAGGCCGACATCGTCGTGCCAAGGGCGACGAGGAATGTCGCGCCCGTGTGCACCCAGCTTGGCACTTTTGACTGACCAAAGAGCATGATCCCGAGAAAGACCGCTTCAAGGAAAAAGGCCGTCAGAATTTCATAGGCAAGCAGCGGCCCGGCAATATTGCCGACGGTTTCCATGAAGCCGGGCCAATTGGTGCCAAATTGAAACGACATGGTGATGCCAGAGACGACACCCATGGCAAAAGACAGGGCAAACACCTTGACCCAGAACCGATAGGCTTCGAGCCAGCGTTCCTGACCAGTGCTGGAATAGCGCAGTTTGAAGAACAGCAGCGCCCAACCCAGCGCGATTGTGATGGTCGGAAACAGGATATGGAATGAGATATTCGCGCCGAACTGAATACGAGAGAGAAGGAGAGTGTCCATAGGGGTCCGGATGATCTGCGGTCATGTCCGCTTGTCATGGAATTATGCCTGAAAAGGGCGGGGTCCAGAAGCTGCGACAGGAGGGCGCGGGGCCCCCGGCCCTTTACGCATCTGCGGCAATCAGGAGCGGACTGGAGAGCCAATGTTCCTCAAGGTTCGCCGTGGTTCCGATCCGGTCGACGACGGCAAACAATCCGGGCTCGGTCAGAGGTGTCAGTACACCGTGCCAGACATTGCGCCGGATGTTGACAGCCTGACCGGGTGCTGTCCGAAATGCCCGGATATTGGCGGGTGTGCCGTCCTGATCTTCGGCAACAATCACCAGAAATGTCCCGTTTGTCATCGGGATGAAGGCTTGAGAGCCGTCGGGATGCCGTTCCAGCATGTCCAGCATGATGGGAAGCCGCCGTATCCGGGCCTGAAAGATCGAAATCCCGGCGCGCCCGTCCGGTCCGAAGTCAAGCCGCGCCCGGTCGTGCCAGCGCCCGCAAAGTCCCTGATTGATCAGCCGGTCCGGGGATCCGGCCGCCTCGAGCACCTCGCCAAAGGGGGCGAAAGCCACGGTTGTCAGAGGTTCGATGATAATCACAATGTCAGCGCCGGGTGCCGGTTCACGTCCTTGTAGAGCAGATAGCGGAACGGTTCGCTGCCGGTCGCGATGCAGGCCTGTGGACAATAGGCCCGCAGCCACATGAAATCACCGGGGCCGACTTCGACCCAATCCCGGTTCAGCAGATAACGTGCTGTACCTTGCAGCACATAAAGCCCGTGCTCCATGATGTGGGTTTCGGCAAAGGGGATACGGCCACCGGGCAGGAAGGTGACGATGTTCACATGCATGTCATGGCGCAGATCGTCGGGATCGGCAAAGCGGGTCGTGCCCCAGTCCTTGGTGCCGGGCATCCAGTTGACCGGGGTAGTGGCATCGGATGTCAGGATCGGGTCAGGGGTGCCGAGGCCCGGTGCAGGCTCATAGCGTTTGCGCAGCCAGTGAAACTGCAAAGGGCCTGCCTCGGTATTCTGCACACGCCAGCGCTGCGCCGGCGGGATATAGGCATAGCTGCCGGCCGTGAGTCGATGCATCCGGCCATCGAGCGTCAACTGCATCTCTCCGCTGGCCACGAAAATCCCTGCCTCTGCGCTCTGATCGGGTTCGGGCGCATCAGAGCCGCCGCCCGGTGCCACCTCGACCGCGTATTGCGCGAAAGTTTCGGCAAAGCCGGTCATCGGCCGGGCGATGATCCATGCGCGGGTATCGGTCCAGCCGGGCAGCAGGCTTGCCACGATATCGCGCATTACCGTGGCGGGGATGAAGGCGTAGGCGGTGGTAAAAACCGCACCACTGGCCGCGGGATCTTCGGACTGGGCCGGAAGGCCGCCCATCGGGAAAGCATAGGTCATGGCAGCATGTCTTTCAGCCGGATCGCGGCGATGCGTTCGACCTGTGCGCAGGCCGTGGAGAATTCGGTCGCGCGGTCATTGGCGATCCGGGTTTCAAAGGCGGCAAGAATGCTCGCCTTGGTATTGTCACGCACCGCGACGATGAAGGGAAAGCCGTGGCGCGCGACATAGGCGGTGTTGAGTGCGGTAAACTCTGCCCGCTCCGCATCCGTCAGCGCGTCAAGGCCGGCGCTGGCCTGTTCGTGGCTGCTTTCGGTCGTCAGACGGCGGGCCTGTGCCAGTTTGCCTGCGAGATCGGGGTGGGCATTCAGGACGCCCAGACGCTCTGCCTCCGATGCGGACCGGAACATCCGGGCCAAGGCATTGTGCAGGCCGGTGGCGGTGTCGTGTGCGGGTCCGAGTTCCAGATCAAAGGCCCGTTCGGCGATCCATGCAGAATGCTCGAACACGCCGCCGAAACGCGTGACAAAATCGGTCTTCGTCATCTGGCTCGGCCGCTCGCGCCGTTGCGGTGGATGGGTTGCGGCCCAGTGCCGGGCGATGTCGATGCGGCGCGCGAACCAGACGCCCTCGTGGCGCAGCGCATAATCCAGAAACCGGCGCAGGCCGGCGATTTTGCCGGGACGGCCGATCAGACGGCAATGCAGGCCAACGGACATCATTTTGGCCGCGCCTTGCGTACCTTCGGCATAGAGCGTGTCAAAGCCGTCCTTGAGATATTGAAAGAACTGCTCGCCTTCGATGTAGCCGGGGGCAGTTGCAAAACGCATGTCATTGGCGTCGAGCGTGTAGGGGATGACGAGCTGATCGCGCGGCCCTGCATTGATCCAATAGGGCAGGTCATCGTCGTAGGTGTCGGAAATCCAGTCAAAACCAGCCTCTGCGGTCAAGCGCACCGTATTGACCGAGCTGCGCCCGGTATACCAGCCGGTCGGCCTGCTGCCAGTCACTTCGGTATGCAGGCGGATCGCCTCGGCAATCGCCGCGCGCTCGGTTTCTTCGGGCATGTCGCGGTGTTCGATCCACTTTAGCCCGTGGCTGGCAATCTCCCACTCCGCCGCGATCATCGCGGCCATTTGTTCCGGGCTACGCGCCAGGGCGGTGGCCACGCCATAAACCGTCACCGGCAGGTTCAGCCCGCGAAAGAGCCTGTGCAACCGCCAGAACCCGGCCCGCGCGCCGTAGTCGTAGAGCGATTCCATGTTCCAGTGCCGCTGCCCCGGCCAAGGTTGCGCACCGGCGATGTCAGAGAGGAAGGCCTCGGACGCCGCATCGCCGTGCAGAATGCTGTTTTCACCGCCTTCTTCGTAATTCAGCACCAGCGATATCGCGATGCGTGCGCCGCCCGGCCAGGCGGCATCGGGTGGGGTCGGGCCATAGCCGATCATGTCGCGCGGGTATCGGTCGGGCATCGCAGTCTCCTGTCTTTGACTGATTAAGCCGGTTGCGACGGGGGTTGCAAGCCGGGGCCGCAGCGCGGAATGATGCGCAAAACGAAGGAGAGTGGGATGGCAGCGGGTTATCTGACGACACATGTCCTCGATACGGCGCGGGGTATGCCGGCGGCGGGACTGCGGATCATGCTTTACCGTATCTCGGGACAAAGCCACCGCAAGATTGCCGAAGCGGTGACCAACGCCGATGGCCGGACCGATGCGCCGATCCTTGGCCGGGACAAATTTGCGCCGGGGCGGTATGAGCTGGTTTTTAGTGCCGGTGATTATCTGCGCAACTGCGAGATTGACGCTGCTGATCCGCTGTTTCTGGATGAAGTGCCGATCCGGTTCGGGATGAGCGATCCGGACGCACATTACCACGTCCCGCTTCTGCTCTCGCCCTATGGCTATTCCACCTATCGGGGGAGTTAGGCAGTGTCAGTTGCGCCGTTGACAGGCAGAGAGCGCGCGGTTCGTCACATGCCCCATGCTCGGCTCTATCTTGTCGTGGCGGTAGGTCATGCTGCCATCGGACTGCAAGGCACCTGAAAAGGTGAATGTCAGATCCGGCGCATTGACTGCCACATCGCTGAGTTCGGGGCCGCTGGCGGAAATCACGTTCCCCTGCATGTCCCAGCTTCCTTCGGCCTGAAATTCGAAAGTGGTGCCGTCCTCGGTTTCGGTGCCATAGGCCTCAAAAGTCCCGTTGGCATAGAACTCGATCCCGAACTCGCGCAGCATTCCTCCGATCTGGTTGCCCGCCGGGTCGTGTTCTGTAGCTGTGAACTGGCAGGCCCATTTTCCCAGATGTGCTGTTTGTTGTGCGGTGGCGGGACAAGGCAAGCCAAGGTATGCCAGAAGAGCGACAATTCTTGCATCGAACCTGACCATGACAAAACCCCAACGAATCGCGCGGACACAATAGTCAAAGTCTGCGCAAAATGACTGTTATAGCAACAGAAATGGCCGTCGGCTGCGCGCACCTGTCGTGGCTTGGGTCAGGAAACCACGGGGCAGTGCTGGCGCCTGGGCTTGACCTGCCCGCTGTTTCAGGCTTGTCGTGAGGGAACGCACCAGAGGAGTTACCATGTTCGATCCTACCATCCTGCTAAATTGGCTCGAATTTTCGGTGCGCTGGCTGCATGTGATCACGGCGATAGCCTGGATCGGGTCATCGTTCTATTTCATCGCGCTCGACCTTGGCCTGCACCGCGACCGCAATCTGGCGAGCGGGGCAGATGGCGAAGAATGGCAGGTGCATGGTGGCGGATTCTACCATGTCCAGAAATATCTGGTTGCGCCGGACCGGATGCCCGACGATCTGATCTGGTTCAAATGGGAGAGCTACTGGACCTGGATTTCGGGTTTTGCCCTGCTGGTGCTGGTCTATTATCTGGGTGCAGAGCTGTTTCTGATCGATCCCGATGTGCTGGATATTCCGATCTGGCAGGGGGTTGCGATTTCGGTGGCCTCGCTGGCCTTTGGCTGGATCGTCTATGATCTGATCTGCAAATCCCGCTTTGGCGACGAAAATACGCGGCTGATGCTGGGCCTTTATGTCATCCTTGTGGGTATGTCCTATTTCTACACATCGGTGTTTTCTGGTCGCGCCGCACTGCTGCATCTGGGCGCGTTTACTGCGACGATCATGTCGGCCAATGTTTTTTTCATCATCATGCCCAACCAGCGGGTCGTGGTGGCAGACCTGAAAGCGGGCCGCAAACCTGATCCGAAATACGGCAAGATCGCCAAGCAGCGCAGCACGCATAACAATTACCTGACGCTGCCGGTGATCTTTCTGATGTTATCGAACCACTATCCGCTGGCTTTTGCGACCGAGTATAACTGGATCATCGCGAGCCTGGTTTTCCTGATGGGCGTCACGATCCGGCATTATTTCAACACGATGCATATGCGGAAGGGGCGGCCGATCTGGACCTGGGTCGTGACCGCCGCGATCATGGCGGTGATTATCTGGCTCTCGACCGGGCCCGCCTATACCTATGACGAGGATGCGGCGATGGCGCCTGCGGCAGCGCGGTTTGCGCAGGCAGAGGGGTTTGACGCGGTGCATGACATTGTCATTGGCCGCTGTTCCATGTGCCACGCAGCAGAGCCGGGCTGGGGTAATATGCTCTGGCCGCCCAAGGGTGTCATGCTTGAGACCCCGCAGCAGATCGCGATGCATGCCCGCGAGATTTACCTGCAGGCAGGGGCAAGCCATGCGATGCCGCCCGCCAATGTCAGCTATATGGAGCCGGAAGAGCGGGCGCAGATCGTGGCCTGGTTTAAGGCGGCCCGCTGATCCATTGACTCCTTAGCCGCGCGAAAACCGCCATTGCGTGACTTGCGCATAGGTCTGATCCGGGGCGAGCGAGACGCTGGGGAAATGCGCCTGATTGGGCGCGTCGGGCCAGCCCTGCGCCTCGATTGCGAAGCCTTCGTAAAGCCCGCCGCCGGGCCGTTCGGAATGGCCGCCGTCGTAAATTTGCACGCCCGGCTGGTTGGTCGCATAAGTCATGGTGATGTCAGAGGTGCCGCGCAGCCACAACACATCGCGCAGCGGCATCAGCCGGTCTGACAGACAGAAGTTGTGATCGATTCCGGGCTGGCCCGCCGTGAGTGTGCGCCATTGCCGCAGATCAAACCCGGTGCCAGACACGGCGCGCACCTCGCCGGTGGGGATGACCCCGTCGCCGACCGGCAGCATGTGATCGGCGGCGACCCGCATCTGATGGCCTGCCCAGTTCGGCGTTCCGTCCAGATTCCAGTAGCTGTGGTTGGCGAAATTCATCAAAGTCAGTTGGTCGGTGGTGCCGGAAATCTCGAGTTGCAGGGTGGCCGGTGCAGAGACGGTGAAGCGTGCCTCCACCCGCCGGTTGCCCGGAAATCCACCCAGACCGTCAGGCAGGGTCACGCCAAAGCGGACATGCGCCGGGCCGTGGTCGAGCACGTCCCAGATCGCGTATTGCGTCCCGGTGCGCCCGGAATGCAGCATGTGCCGGCCGTCCTGATTGGCGTCGAATGTGTAGGATTTGCCTTCAATCGTGGTTTCAGCCCCCGCGAGCCGGTTGACCAATGGTCCGACAAGCGCGCCGTGATAATGCATCGGCCCTTCGTAATCGGCCAGATTGGTGGAACCGAGAGTCAGGTTGTGATCCACATCGGACAACCGCACATCCTGCAGGATCGCGCCCAGTGTCAGCAGTGTGACACGGAGGTCGCCTGCGGAAATGGTCAGGGCCTGCACATCCTGCCCCGCTTTTGTCGTGCCAAAATGGGTCATGCCAGCGCCTCCCAATGAACCCCGGCTGCAGGGATGGTGGTACCGTTCCAGTCCTGCGGCTCGGGTGCATAATTGATGACGAAACGGTGGGTGGCGGTGTCGCGGATGCGCAGCCCTTCGGGCAAATCGAGCGTCTGTAACCCCTGTTCGGCGCAGAGGGCGGTTACGATGCCAAAGAACGTATCGTCATCGGGCCAACCGGCGAGATAGCGCAGATTGGTGCTGCCCATGATCGCGGGTTGCCCTGCGGCGGTGCGTTGCAGAACGGGGGCTGTCCCTTCGAGATGCTCGAACCAACGCAGGAACCGCCCACCGCCCTCAAGCGGGATGTCCGCGAACGGCGGCAGGCTTTCGGTGAGCACAACAGAAACGTCGAGACCGACGATATTGGGACCGAGCGGCAACGGGATTGAAAGCTCCTCGGTCTTGGTATCGGTGCGTGGCCCGATCAGGGCAACCCCCTGATACTGCACCAGTGCCGCGCGCAACGGTGCAGAGAGCGTCATCAGGCCGGGGGCCAGCACAACGGCATATTGCGACAGGTCGCTGGTGTCGGGTGCGATGATGTCCACCGAAAGACCCGCGCGACGCAGCGCCCGGTAGGCGGCAAAGGCGAGCCGGAACATGTCAAAGTCGCGGCCCTGCGGCTGCACCTGCCAGGCCCATGCGCTTTCGTAATCAAAGACGAGGGCGACACGGGCGGTTGCGGTTCCCACCTCGGGCATACTGGCGATTTCAGCGGCGACCTGTGCCGCCTCGGCCAACGCCGGGGCGGGTGCGCTGTCGGGGCGCAGCAGGCCCGCGTGCATCTGTTCCTGCGCAAAGGGGGCCTGACGCCAGCGAAAATAGCACACCGTCTCCGCCCCATGGGCAAAGGCCTCCCACGCCCAGAGGCGGGCCATGCCGGGCATTGGCGCAGGGTTCCAGGGTGCCCAGTTCACCGGGCCGGGTTGTTGTTCCATGATCCACCAACGCCCACGCCCGACGGCGCGATAGAGGTCGTGGTGAAAGGCCTGATTGTCGGGGTGTCCCTGCTTCAGGAACCGGAGTTTGAAATCATCCGTAACTTCGAGCCGGTCTGAGAGGAATCCGATGGGGTAGCTGTCCCAAGAGGCGATATCGAGGTCGGCGCCCAGCGTGAAATGGTCAAAGTCCGTGACCCGACCCATGTAATTATGCATGATCGGCGCGTCGGAGTGGTTGCGGATTTCATCCACCTGCACCTTGTTGAAGGCCACGACCTGATCCGAGGAGTAGCGCCTGAAGGCGAGCTGATGCGGGTGATTGGGTTCGGTCACGGTCAGATTGGGCAGGCCGATCTGGTCAAAATCATCATAATCCATCGACCAGAACACATTGCCCCAGGCCCGGTTGAGCGCATCGGTGGATTGATAGCGCTGGGCAAGCCAGTCCTGAAACCCATGCAACGCAGCCGTTGAATAGCTGAGTGTGGTGTCGTGGCAGGCATATTCATTGTCCGTCTGCCATGCGGCCACATGCGGGTTGCGCCCATAGCGTTCTGCCAGCAGCCGCGTGATCCGGCGGCTTTCCTCGCGGTAGCCGAGGTGACTGAAGCAGTAATGCCGCCGCGAGCCAAAACCGCGCACCCGGCCCTGTGCATCGACGGGCAGCATGTCGGGATGCTTTTCCACCATCCATTTCGGGGGCGTCGCGGTGGGCGTGCCAAGCACAACCTTCAGACCGGCATTGCCCAGCGTCTCTATCGCGCGGTCGAGCCAGTCAAAGTCGAGATTACCGGGGACAGGTTCCATCCGCTGCCAGGCAAATTCACCGATCCGCACCCAACTCAGACCGGTTGCCACCATCTGTGCGGCGTCTGCGGCCCAAACATCTTCGGCCCAATGCTCGGGGTAATAGCAGACGCCCAGCGTGCGTTTCATGGTCTTGTCCTTTCAATCATGCAGCAGAGCGCGATGATACAGCAATTATTGTCCGTTGGCGTGACAAGAGGTCAAAGGACGACCCGGTGTTCCCGCTGCCCGGTAGCCTCTGTCCGGGCCGAGAGCGTGCGGCCACTGTCGGGATGCGCTGCCAGATGCGGCTGCGACAGCCCGCCCGCCGCCGAGGTGCAGTAGAGCGTTTGCAGCATGGCGCCGCCGAATGCGGGACAGGTTGTCTGCACGGCGTCAAAAGCAATTGCCTGAAGAAATGTCCCGTCAGGCGCATAGCAGGCGACGCGGCCGGCACCCCATTGCGCGTTCCAGATATTGCCTTGCGTATCGACCACGGCCCCATCCGGATGATATTCCGTACCGGTCAGGTCGATGGCGACCCCGGCTGGACCCTGCGGCCAGCCATGCCGGGGGTCGAGCGGCTGGCGCATGATCTGTTGCGTCGTGGTGTCGGTAAAATAGGCTGTCAGGCCGTCGGGCGCGAAACAGATGGCATTAGGAATGCTAACCGCGTTGAAAAGCTGTCGCAATTCGCCTTTGTAATAGCGGTAGATCGCACCCGCGCCCGCCTCTGCCCTGATCCCCATGGTGCCAATCCAGAAACCGCCAAACGGGTCTGCCCGGCCGTCATTGGACCGGGTGACAGGGTTGTCCGCTTCCAGATCGCAGATGAACTCGTGGCTGCCGCTGCTGATATCAAAACGCAAGAGCGCGTCGGAGGAGGCGATGAGCAAGGTGTCGTAATCGATCCAACCCGCTGCACTGACGAAATGGTCGAACCGCCAGTGATGGCCGTTCGTATGCAAGGTGCGGCCCAGAATATCGAACCAGAACAGTTGGTTGCGTTCCGGGTGCCAGAGCGGACCTTCGCCCAGCAGGCAGATCGTGTCGTCATGGATATGGCTCATGCGCTGGCCTCGTCATAGGCGGCCACGATGTCGCGGGCGCGTTGCGCGATGTCGTCAAGGTTCAGTCCCGGTTTGTAGAGGGCCGAGCCGATGCCAAAACCATTGGCGCTGGCGGCAAACCATGTGCCAAAATTGTCAGGCCCCGCGCCGCCGACCGCATAGACCTGTGTGCCGGTGGGCAGCACCGCACGGATCGCCTTGAGTCCGTCCGGACCAAGCAGGCTCGCCGGGAATATCTTGAGCCCGTCGGCCCCAGCCTGAAGTGCGGCAAAACATTCGGTAGGTGTCAGGACGCCCGGCCAGCTTTGCATGCCCGCTGCCTGGGTTGCGCGGATCACCTGCGGATCGCAATTGGGCGACACCACCAGTTTGCCCCCGGCGCGCGCTACCGAAGCCACGTCAGCGACGGTCAGAACCGTTCCCGCACCGATCAGGGCGCTGTGGCCATGGGCGGCGACGATGGCGGCGATGCTGTCGAACGGATCGGGAGAGTTCAGCGGCACTTCGATGCGGTCGATGCCGGCGTCGATCAGGATTGCGGCCACGGCGGGTGCTTCGGCAGGGGTGATTCCGCGCAATATGGCGATAAGGTTACGGCTCATGCGGAGGCTCCTTGCAAGCGCCGCCATGCGGCGGTGAGACCAGCCAGCGTGACCGCGGTGCCATCGGCCTGCATGGCCGGGGCCGACTGTGCGGCAAGCGCGGTGACATAAAGTGATGCAACCTTGCCCGCACCGATCACGGCAATCTGGCTGCCCAGCCAATAGGCGCGCGTGGCGGCGAGTTCAACACCGATGAGCAATCCAGAGAGCCGGGCACGGCCTGCGACGGCATCCTGCCCATGCAGCAGATGCTCGGCACGCAGCGAGAACAACCGGGCGGTCAGCCGCTCGGGACGTTCAAACCCATCGGCCAGCCCCTGTGCAAAGGCGTCATCATCCCAGCCGTCGGCGCTTACCGAATGGCGCAGCACCGTCTGAGTGCCGATCACGGAGAACAACTCGCCCGTCATGCAGGTCTGAAAACTGACGACCTCTCCGGCGCTGACCTGCGCCCATTTGGTATGGGTGCCGGGCAGGCACAGGACGCCGTCCCAGCCAGGATTCAGCGCCAGAAAACCGGCGATCTGGGTCTCTTCGCCGCGCATCACATCGGCGGGTTTGTCCTGTTTGATGCCGGGAATGACATGGACGGTCAGACCGTGGGTGGATGTGGGCGCGGTGACCAGACCAGTGGGAAGTGCCATGCAGGGCGTGCTCGCATAGGGCGCCTCAATCCAGCCTTGCCGTGACCCGACCATGCCGCAGGCGATGGCGATAACCTTGCCGCTGAACCAGCCCTGCGTCAGATCGAGGAGCGCGGGTTCGTACCCTGCGCGAGTCAGGCGGCCCATGCCATGTTCCGAGCTGTTATGCGCCAGCACCTGCCCATCGGCAGTCATGGCCCAGCCGCGCAGATGGGTGGTGCCCCAGTCCAGCGCGATCCAGTCGGCCCTTGCGATTGCGCCTTGCATCAGCCGGTTCCTACGACGCCCGCGTCGATGACCAGAGATTGACCGGTCATCATCCGCGACATGTCCGACGCCAGAAACAGTACACCGCCCAGAACGTCACGCGGTTCCATCGTATCCTTGAGGCATTGTCTGTCGATATGCGCCTGCAGTCCCTCTGGCGTGGCCCAAAGCCTGCGCTGCCGTTCGGTCAGAACCCATCCGGGGGCCACGGCATTTACCCTGATCCGGTCCGGCCCCCATTCGCGCGCAAGGCTGCGGGTCAGGCCCATGATGCCGGCGTTGGCCGAGATATAGGTCGACAACCCGGCGATCCCCATCATGTAGCTGATGGACGAAAAGTTGATGATGCTGCCACCTGTCGGCTTCATCATCCGGGCGGCCTTTTGGCAGGCAAAGAAATAAGCCTTGAGGTTGACGGCCTGCATCTCGTCCCAGATCGCTTCAGTCACGTCCTCGGCCTTGTGCCGCGTGTCGTTGGCGGCATTGTTCACCAGCACACGGATCGGGCCATGCGCCGCTGCCGCTGTGTCCATGGCGGCATGGAGGGCGGGGATATCTGTGATGTCACAGGGCAGGAAAAGCGGGCGATTTCCGTGCTTTGCTGCCATGTCCTCCACGAATGCGCTGGCGTCCGAACGCCCGACAAAGGCGACCTTGGCACCCTGCTCCAGAAACCCTTCGGTGAGGGCGGCACCGATGCCGCTGCCGCCACCGGTGACAAAGACCGACGTATCGCGCAACTCTGAAAAAGTAGCCATTTTCAACATGTCAGGACCAGATATTGGGGCGCGACCGCGACCCGGTTGCCAGCGACTCTCTGCAGCTCGATAGCGTCAAAGCCGGGCCCCCTCAACCACCCACATGGTCTGGGGCCAGACAACAGGGAGCTGAATCCCGCGGGTCATCAGCGCCTGCCCGGAGAGGGTGAGGGGGCCGGATTTGAGTGCAAGCGGGCCGCGACTTTGCGGCGGTATTGCGTCGGTATTCCGCAGGTGGAGTTTGTAGGAACTGTTCGCATCAAGCCCGGTGAGCCGCAGTGGCCGGGGCAGGATCTGGACCGAGGTTTCGGCCTGACCGGCAAAGACCACAAAGCGTCCGCCATCGGCTGCGATCTGCATTTCGGCGGTCATCGCCGGGTCGGCCGGGTCGAGCCGCAGGATATCGCCCGCCATCATCCAGCCGCGATTCTCGCGATACCAATGGGTGATGTCGCGCAATGTGGTGCTTTCATCCTCGGTCAGTTCGCGCAGGTCCATCTCGAACCCCATATGCCGCTGCGCCGCCACCCAGCCCCGGAATGCCATCGGCAACACCCGCCCGGTGGTATGCGACGCGCGCGGGCCGACATGGCTGCCGGTGATCGCGGAGGGCAGGAACAGTGCGGCGTCATGCTGCATCCGCAATCGCTCGACCGCGTCGTTGCAATCCGAGAGCCAGACCCGGTGCGTGCGCGCCAGTATCCCTGCGTCGATCCGCCCACCGCCCGAAGCACAGCTTTCAATCTCAACCGCTGGAAAGGCCGCGCGCAGCCGGTCGAGCAGCAGGTAGACTCCGCTGGTCTGTTCCGCATCCGCGACGGGCAAGAGCCGGTTGTGATCCCATTTGATGTAATCGATCGCATGATTGGCCAGGATCGCGCCGATCCGGTCAAAGAGATAGTCGCGCACCGCGCCCAGCGACATATCGAGCGCCATCTGGTTGCGGCCCAGTACCTGATCGGCGGGTCCCAGCGTCCAATTGGGCTGCGCCCGGTAAAGATCGCTGTCGGGATTGACCATTTCCGGCTCGAACCAGAGGCCAAAGGCCATGCCGAGGGCGTGGACATGGTCGATCAGCGGCGTCAGGCCGTTTGGCCATTTGCGGTGGTCGATGGTCCAGTCGCCAAGGCTGCTCAAATCATTGTCGCGTTTGCCGAACCAGCCGTCATCGAGAACAAAGCGTTCGGCGCCCAGAGCGGCCGCCTTGTCGGCGATGGTCTGCAAGGCATTGAGATCGTGGTCGAAATAGACTGCCTCCCAGCAGTTGTAATGCACCGGGCGCGGGCGCGCGGGATCGGGCCATTGCACAACATGGTCGCGGATATGCCGCTGCATCGCGCGGCCACAGCCGTTGAGGCCGGTGGTGGAATAGCTGAGCAGCAGCGGTGCGGTGCTGAACGATGTGCCAGGGCGCAGCGTGCCGGTGGCATGGCCCCACTGGATCTGGCGTCGCCCGTCGGCCAATTCTTCGGCAATCATCCGGTGCCCGCCCGACCAGCCGTAATGCATGCCGTAAACCGTGCCTTGGGTATTGCTGACGCCGGTTTCGGGAAAGAGCGCATAGGGCGGATGTTCGTGCCCCGACCGTCCAGTGCGCGATTCGCGCAGGCGGATGCCGGGGGTCCATGGCACCGTGTTCAGGTGGAACTCGCGCGTCCAGCGGCCTGAGACGTCGATCATTTGATCGGCCTGCTGCGGACCGGGCAGAACCGGTGCGGCGAGCCAGTGGACTGTGACTTCATTCGTGGCGTGCAGTTTGGTGAATGCGGTGATGATGCCCGTCGCCGCATTGGCGCAAAAATGGAAGCTGAGCGTAAGGTCGAGCGCTGGATCGCGGACTGTGAGATCGAGCCCATCAGGTTGTGTCGTGCCCTCGCACCCCACAAATCGCGGGGTGAGCGGTGCGCCATTCTGGCTGAGGATCAGGCCGGGTTGACCCTGCCACGCGTCGCCGGGCAACGGGCAGAGGGACAGGGGCGGCAGGATGTCGAGCATCCCGCCGGTCAGGTCCATCCCGGTGGCGGCGGTCAGGGCGCTGAGGTCTTCGGATAGGGGGAGTGCGGCGCCCCAATAGATTGCCTGCGGGATCCGCCCGTCGGAGGCGGCAAGGACCAGAGTCTGGCCCCCCGCGTCAAGCCGCCATGTGGTGATCACTTGACCGCTCCCATGGTGAGTCCGGCGATGAAATGTTTCTGCATCAGAAAGAACATTGCGACGGGCGGCAAGGCGGCGATGATCGAACCTGCCGAGACGAGGTGCCAGGCGGCGATCCATTGCCCGTTGAGCGAGGAAAGCCCAGCGGTCACCGGCTGTGTGCTCGCCGAGGTGGTAAGCACGGTGGCCCAGAAGAAGTCATTCCAGATGAAGGTAAACACCAGCACCGAGAGCGCCGCGATGGCGGGCCGCATCAGCGGCAGCACGATGTACCAGAAGATGCGCCATTCGGCGACCCCTTCGACCCGCGCCGCCTCGATCAGTTCGCGCGGCAGCGCCGAGATGAAATTGCGCATGAAGAGGGTGCAGAACCCGGTCTGGAATGCGATGTGAAACAGCGCGAGACCGGCGGTGGAATTGTAAAGCCCCATCTGCACGGTGATGTCGCGCACCGGGATCATCAGGATCTGGAACGGTACGAAATTGCCTGCCACGAACAGGAAAAAGATCAGGATATTGCCGCGGAACCGGTAAATCCCCAGCGCAAAGCCGGTCATGCAAGACAGGACCAGCGTGCCGATAACGGTGGGGATCGTCACCTTGAACGAATTGAGAATGTATTGCCCGATCGGCGAATTCTGGAACACTTCGGCATAATTGCTGAACGCCAGCGCCGAAGGGATGCCGAAGTAATTGCCTTGGGCAAGATCGGAGGAGGGCCGGATCGAGGTGAGCGCGACACCCAGCAGCGGAAACAGCCAGATGATGAGTGCTACCGGCAGCGCCAGTTGATAGAGCGCGCGGGCGGCGGGGCTGCGCTGGCCAATCGGACGCGGGAACATCAGCGGTTACCCCTTTCGTCGCGGACCATCTTCCAGACGAAGCCGGAGATGAAGAACATCATGATGAGAAAGAGGATGACGGCGATGGCGGCGCCGTAGCCCATGCGGTAGCCGTATTCGGAGAGTGCCTGTTCATACATGTAATAGGACAGCACGCGGGACGAACCGAACGGCCCGCCATTGGTCATGATCGACACCAGATCGAACGAGCGCAGCGCGCCGATCACTGTGACCACGACGGCGATAAATGTCGCGGGGCGCAGCTGTGGCAGGATCACGTACCAGAGCATTTTCAACCCCTTGGCACCGTCCAGACGCGCGGCCTCGATCTGATCGGGGGCGACGTTGTTGAGGCCGGTAAGATAGAGGATCATGCAATAGGCGATCTGCGGCCACAGGCCGGCTGCGATGATGCCATAGGTTGCAAGGTCCGGATCGGCCAGAATTGCCACGCCATCGCCGGTCACCCATTCGATCAGGTTGTAGAGCAGCCCGAAATTGGGCGCGTAGAACCATGAGAACATCAGGCCGACGACGACCTGGCTGATCACGAAGGGAAAGAAGAACAGGGATTTGTAAATGCGGATGCCGCGCACGGTCTGATTGAGAAAGATCGCAATGCCGAGGCCACAGGGCACCGCGAGCATGTAGAGAACGAGCCAGATCAGGTTGTTGTAGAGCGAAGTCTTGAACGCCCGGTCGCCGAACAATTCGGTGTAATTGCGCCAGCCGAGCCAGACCTTTTCGCCGAGCCCGTCCCAGTCGTAAAAGGAGATCCGGAAACTCTCGAAGATCGGCCAGACGACGTAGAGTGCGAACATGGCCATGCCGGGGGCCAGAAACAGCCATGGCGTCAGGGTCTGCTGATTGCTGCGCCACCACGAAACGGTCCGGGTCTCGGTTGTCGTCGTCGCCATCTGTGGCCCTCCCCGCCGCGGTGCCGTTTGCCTGCATTGACGTGAAAAGCCTTGCAGGGTCTTGGAATTGCGGCGGCCGGATGTCCGGCCGCCACAAAAGAAGTCACTCGGCGTAGATGCGCTGACGCGCTTCTTCGAGACGCTCGAGGATGTCATCCAGATTTTCGGGGATCACCATGAACTCCTGAAAGCCTTCCATGCCGAGCTTGGCCATTTCCGCCGGAGCGTCACGGTCAAAGAACTGCGCGATGCCGCCTTCGGTGGTCGAGAGAAGCTCGAATCCGGCCTGCAGGAACGGATCGTCGCCCACGGTCGATTCGGCATTCATCGGCAGTTGCCCCAGCGCAGCGTTCAGTTTGGTCTGAACGTCGGCCTGTGCGACAAACGCGAGAAAGGTCTTGGCATCTTCGACGTTGGTGGCACCCGACGGGATGTGGATCGTATCGGTCGGCGCTTCTTCGGCGCGCACCACATCGGGGTTGATCGTCGGGAAGGGCATGAAGCCCAGCGTGTCATTGGTCATGCCGCCGTCTTTGAACACGCCGACAGCAAAGTTGCCCATGACATAGTTTGCAGCCTGACCGTTCACGAACAGCGCGGCTGCGTCCTGCCAGTCGATGGCAGCGTGGTTGTCGGTGATGTAGCCGGGTTCGACCAGACGCGCCCATTGCGCAAAGGCGTCGCGCACGCCCTGATCGGTCCAGGCCACTTCGCCATTGGTCAGAGCCATGTGGTAATCATAGCCGTTGGTGCGCAGGTTGAGGTAATCAAAGATCCCTGCAGCGGGCCAAAGCGCCGAGGTGCCGGTGGTCAGGCAGTCGATGTCGGCTGCGGCAAAAAGTTCGCAATTGGCAATGAACTCGTCCCAGGTGGCGGGAACAGCGGCGCCGACCTGTTCATAGACGGTTTTGTTGAAGTAGATGCCCCACTGATAGTAGGTGTAGGGTACGCCCCACTGTTTGCCATCAATGGTCATCGATGCCTCGGCGGAGCCGAGCGATTCGCTGAGGTTATTGTCGGCCCAGACGTCAGAGACATCCATGAACTGGCCCGATTCGACAAAGGGCAGCATCCGGTTGCCTGCATACCAATTGGCCAGATCCGGCGCATCGGTGGTCAGGAAGTTGCGGATCGCGGTCTTGTAACCTTCGTGGTCAAAGTTTTGCAGCACCACGTCCACATCCGGATTCGCGGCTTCGAAATCCGCGATCAGCGCCTCGAAGGCGGCGAGCGGGATCGGGTCAAAGTCGGCGTAGTAGTTCAGAACACGCTGTTGCGCCATCGCACTGGTCCCTGCCAGCAACGCAAGCGCGAGCGCCAGCGGGGCGCTTTTATTCATCTGCATCGTTAAGTCCTCCCTTAGATGCGTCAAAACTTTGGTTTCACTATGTGGAACTTCGTTTTGAATATTGAAATCATAACCGCAACTGCCCTATGCTTGTCAACAGCAGACCGCAGCGGGAGGGTGCTTGCGGTCGCGGGGAGGGTAGAACTGATGTCGGCAGGCGGCGATGGCACCGTTGGAAAGGCGCTTGACGTGCTGGACCAGATTGCGGGTTTCGGCCGTCCGGTGCGGTTTTCCGAATTGCTCGAAGGGTCGGCCTTTCCCAAGGCGACGCTCTATCGGTTTGTGCAGACCCTGACGCATCAGCGCATGCTGGCCTATGACCCGGAGCGGCAGACCTATGCACCCGGAGTTCGGCTGGTCCGGCTGGCCCATGCGGCATGGGCGCAATCCTCGCTCGCGCCCATCGCGCGGTCCTATCTTGACCGGCTTTCCGCCTCGGTCGGAGAGACGGTGCATCTGGCGCAACTGGATCATGCGCAGGTCCTGTATGTCGATAAACGCAACGCCACCCAGCCGATTGAAATGTTCAGTCAGGCGGGCAAGATCGGCCCCGCCTATTGCACCGGTGTGGGCAAGACGATGATGGCGCATCTCGATCCCGCCGCACAGGAAGCGGCGATTGCACAGCAATCCTTTCACAGCTTTACCGCCCGCACGATCCTGAACGCCGAGGATCTGCGCGCCGAATTGTGCGAGATCCGCGCCAATGGCTACGGCTTTGACCGCGAGGAACACGAGCCCGGAATCATCTGTGTTGCGGTGCCGATTCTGGCCGGGACCGGGCGGGTGCTCGGCGGGCTTTCGGTCACCAGTTCCGTGCGCCGCACCAACCTCGCGGGGCTTGAACTTCTGGTGCCGCTGCTGCGCGATACGGCCGGACAAATTGCACGGGATGCCCAAAGCTGGCGATTTCCCGATATGATGACACCTCAACCGCAGGAGAAACAGGCATGACAGGCGTGACGCTGAACAAGGTCGTCAAGAAATACGGCGAAACCCAGGTCATTCACGGCGTCAGCCTCGAGATCACGGATGGCGAGTTCTGCGTCTTTGTCGGCCCCTCGGGTTGTGGCAAATCCACGCTGCTGCGGATGGTGGCAGGGCTGGAGGAAACCACCGCCGGGTCGATCAACATCGGCAGCCGGGATGTGACCCGGCTCGATCCGTCAGAGCGTGGCGTGGCAATGGTGTTTCAGACCTATGCCCTCTATCCCCATATGACTGTTGAAGAAAACATGGGGTTTGGCCTCAAGATGAATGGCCATCCCAAGGCCGAGATCAAGGCAAAGGTGTCCGAAGCGTCGCGGATTCTGAAGCTTGACGAATATCTGAAACGCAAACCGGCGGCCCTGTCGGGTGGTCAGCGCCAGCGCGTTTCGATCGGGCGCGCCATCGTGCGTGGGCCGGAGGTATTCCTGTTCGATGAGCCGCTTTCGAATCTCGATGCTGAACTGCGCGTCGAGATGCGGGTCGAGATTGCGCGCCTGCACAAGGAGATTGGCGCGACGATGATCTATGTCACGCATGATCAGGTCGAGGCAATGACGCTGGCCGACAAGATTGTCGTGCTGCGCAAAGGGGTTATCGAGCAGTTCGGCGCGCCGATGGATTTATACCGTGACCCCGACAACAAGTTTGTCGCGGGCTTTATCGGGTCGCCAGCGATGAATTTTCTAAGCGGCAAGGTCGTCGAGGGCGGCGTCGAGGTGCCGGGTCTGCGCGGCGGGATTGCCAAGCCGCTGGCTGCGGCGATGACGGGGCAATCGGTTACCGTCGGGCTGCGTCCGGAGCATCTGGTGATCGATCCCGCGGATAATTCCCACAAGGTCGATATGGTCGAGAGCCTTGGCGGTGTCTCTTATGCCTATCTGCTGGCGCCGAGTGGCGAGCGGATTGTTGTCGAGGAACGCGGTGAACATCGCTCCACCGAAGGGAGCATGGTCGGTCTGATCGTGGATCCCGCTTATGTCTATCTCTTTGACAAGACGACAGAAAAACGCATCAGGTAGTGTGTTTGCCGTAATAGAGTCCCACCACATGCTCTGCCTCTGCGAAAAACAGCCAACGCGCAGCGAGGATGCCGGCGACGTGTGAGAGGACGGCGAGTGCCGCGAGGATGTGGTTGAAGGGCAGCAGCAAAAGCAGGATCGGCAGCGCGAAACCAAGGATCAGCGCGATGATCCGCAGCCGCAAAGCGTGTTTGCGTCCCACGACATGGACCATTTCGCGCAAAAGGTAATTGGTGCCGGTGTGGGGCGGCTCGAACGCGCGAACCTTGCCGATGTGGCCGAGGCCGGTGGCAGTTGCAAGATTGGTGCCGCTGTCGCGTAGGCGTGAGTCGCTTGAATACCAGATATAGAGTTGGACAGCGCCCGATATCGCTAGCAGGGGTAGTGCAAAGCGGATTTGCCCCGCGAGAAGTGCGCCGCCGGACACCGAGAGCAGCAGGAACAATACCGGCGTGGTCCAGTGACGCCAGCGCGGGACGGTGCGCATCTGCGTGTAGATCATGGCGGTGGTGAAAACGGTGGCGATGGTGAGGGCGCTGCCCAGCAGCCCGATGGGCCATAAGCGACTGTTTGCAAAGACCAATCCCGCGCCATATCCGGCCATGACCAGCAGGGTTGCGACAGATGTCCATGCCTCGCGGCTGAGCCAGCTTGTCTGCCATTGGCTGAAGGCCCGCCAGGCCCGTTCGGGGTGGCCGAGGTGGAAGGTGGAGGCAAGCAGGCCGCCGACGGCCAAGAGGTAAGCGATTGTAAAGAAAGCGAAAGCTGACCAGCCGGTGACGGACGGAAACCCGAGCCCGAGCCAGAACAGCAGACCAAAGCCGAGCCCGGAGAAGGTGGTGAAGATGATGACGGAAGCGGCCGGATGCATTCAGCGCGGTTCTGGCAGGGCGGAGAGGGTCCGGTCGAGCCAGCCAAGGAACCCTTTGGGTGTAACGGCGATGGGATCGAGGAAAGGTGCCAAGATATCAATGTCTTGGGTCTGATCCTTTGGACGCGGTGGCAGGTATTTGTTAACCGGTTTGGTCAATTGTTCGGGCATCAGGTCAAAACCGCCGCGTTCGGCGACAAGTTGGCTCACGGCGGAGTCAGGATCACCAAGATCGCCGAAGTGGCGGGCGTTGCTGGGGCAGGTGCGGACACAGGCGGGGACGCGGTCAACCTCTGGCAAGTTATTGTTATATATACGATCTACGCACAGCGTGCATTTCTTCATCACCTTCGCGGCCACGTCCATTTCGCGCGCGCCGTAGGGGCAGGCCCAAGCGCAGAGGCCGCAGCCGATGCAGGCGTCTTCGTTGACCAGCACGATGCCGTCCTCGGCGCGCTTGTAGCTCGCACCGGTCGGGCAGACGGTGACGCAGGGCGCGTCTTCGCAGTGCAGGCAGGATTTGGGGAAGTGGACGAGTTGCGCAAGCCCTTGATCCGGCTGCACTTCGTAAGAGTGGACCCGGTTGAGAAAGGTGCCGGAGGGATCGTCGCCGTAAGGGTCCTGATCGCTGAGCGGGGCGCCGTAATTCTCGGTATTCCAGCCTTTGCAACTGACCACGCAGGCGTGGCAGCCGACACAGGTGTCGAGATCGATCACGAGGCCAAGTTTTACTGAGGATGGCGGGGGGAGCTGGGTCATCGGATCACTTCGGTTTTGCGTTGGTGGTTTTGCGTCGGTGGATTGTCGGTATCGGCGATTTCGGTATTGCGTCGGTATTTGAACGGTATTCCGTCGGTGTGGAATCGCGGTTTCGGTGCGAAAGACCGCGCCTCATGTGCCGATCTTCCACGCGAGTTTGGCCGGACCAAGCGGAACCGGTGATGCGATGGCGGGATGCGCGGGGAGCGTTTCGGTCAGGGGTGCCGCGCATTTTGCGATCCGCACGCGCAGGTCGAACCATGCCGCCTGTCCGGTGATCGGATCGGAATTGGCCCAACGATGCCCGTCGCCGCGCGCGGGGAGCAGTTCGGGGATCAGGTGATTGAGCAGGAAGCCTTTGGTCGCCTCGGGTGCGTTGGCGTCGAGCCCCCATGCCCCTTTGCGTTTGCCGATCGCGTTCCATGTCCAGACGGTGTTTTCGTTCAGCGCGGCCATGTGGGCCACCGGCACGGTTATCGTGCTGTGCGGCGAGGTCACGCGCGCCCAGTCGCCATCGGCAAAGCCGTTCGCCTCCCAGATCTTTGTCGGAACGTAAAGCGGGTTATGTCCGTGGATTTGACGTAGCCATGCGTTTTGAGAGCCCCAAGAGTGGTACATTGCCATCGGTCGCTGCGTCAACGCGTGGACGGGATAGCTTTCGTCGCCGGGGGTATCGGAAAGCGGCGCATACCAGATTGGCAGCGGGTCCATCGTGGCCATGATCCGGGCGCGCAGATGGTCTGGCGGTTGCCGCGCGCCTTCGCCCTCTGCCGCGAGTTGGAACCGGCGCATCGGTTCGACGTAAAGCTGAAAGATGTAGGGCTGCGGGCTGTCGTAGAAGCCCATTTTGACCGCCCATGTCTGATAGGCTTGCGACCATGGTTTGTAATATGCGGCCTCTGCCGGGACATGTTCGGACCAGAAGCCGCCATTGGCGATATAGCTGTCGATCTGCCCCTGATTGGGTGTGCCGCGCCCATGCTGGGTGCCGGTTTCGCCCATGCGCCAGCCTGCCAGCGGTCCGATGCCGGGGCGGCGGATGTGGTTGGTGATGTAATCGGCGTAATCGGCGTATTTCGCGCTGCCATCCTCGTTGATGAAACCCGGCAGTTTGAGCCGGTGCCCGAGGTCGCAGAGCACGGATTGAAATGCGCGCACCCCTGCGTGTCCGGGCCGGTCGGGCTGGATCACCGGCCAGCGGATCGCGTCTGCGACCGCGTCAGCCTCGCTGATTGGCCGGTCGAGCAGCGAGATGCAATCGTGCCGTTCCAGATAGGTGGTGTCGGGCAGGATCAGGTCGGCATAGGCCACCATTTCCGAGGAATAGGCATCGGAATAGATGATATGCGGGATGATGTAATTGCCGTCCGCGTCAACGTCGGTCAGCATTTTCATCGTGCCGGAGGTGTTCATCGACGAGTTCCACGACATGTTGGCCATGTAGAGGAAGAGGGTGTCGATCCTGTAGGGGTCGCCCGCATGTGCGTTGGCGATGACCATGTGCATCAGCCCATGCGCCGACATCGGGTTTTCCCATGAGAACGCCTTGTCGATGCGCGCGGGGTTGCCGCTGTCATCAAGGCAGAGGTCATCGGGGCCATGCGGATAGCCGAGGTGCGGGCCGTTGAGTGCCTGTCCGGGGGTGACTTTGGAATGCGGGCGCGGGTGCGCTGTGGCCGGTTTGGGGTAGGGCGGTTTGAACCGCATGCCGCCGGGGGTTTCGACGGCGCCGATCAGGGTTTGCAGCACGTGCAGCGCGCGGCAGGTCTGGAACCCGTTGGAATGGGCGGAGATGCCGCGCATGGCGTGGAACGAGACCGGCCGTCCGGTCATGGTGGGATGGTCGATGCCGCGGAAATCGGTCCAGGGCCGGTCGAGTGTGATCGCCTCGTCAAAGGCGGTGCGCGCGATTTCGGCGGCTAGAGCCCTGATCCGCGCGGCGGGGATGCCGGTGAGCGGCGCGATGTTTTCAGGGGAGTAGGTGTCGGAAAGGTAGCGATCGGCCATGTGGTGAAAGACGGGCCGGTGCGTGATCCCGGCGTGCCGGTGGGTGCCGGAGAGGTCCGGTTCGACCCCCTGACCGTCCCAGCGGGCGAGTTGTCCGGTGCGCCGGTCGATCACTTGCGGGTGTCCTTCCTCATCGCGCAGAAAGAGGCCGTTTTGTGGGGAATTGGGGTCTTCGTTGATCAGCACGGGCGCATTGGTGAATTGCGCGAGATAAGACAGGTCGAGCCGCCCGGCCTGCATCAGCAGATGGATCAGCGAGAGGATCAGTAGCCCGTCGGTGCCGGGGGTGATGCCGAGCCAGTCGTCGGCGACGGCGTTGTAGCCGGTGCGGATCGGGTTGATCGCGATCATCCGAGCGCCGCGCGCCTTGATCTTGCCGATGCCCATCTTGATCGGGTTGGAGTCGTGATCCTCGGCCACGCCGAACAGGATGAAAAGCTTGGTATGGTCCCAGTCGGGCTGTCCAAACTCCCAGAATGCACCGCCGAGGGTGTAGATGCCTGCGGCTGCCATGTTGACGCTGCAAAAGCCCCCGTGCGCTGCGTAGTTGGGGGTGCCGTAAGATTGCGCCCAGAGGGATGTGAAGCTTTGCGACTGGTCGCGCCCGGTGAAGAAGGCAAGCTTTTGCGGAGCGGTGTCGCGGATGGGCTGGAGCCAGTCGGTGGCGAGGGTGAGCGCCTCTTCCCAGCTTATCTCGGTGAATTGCCCCGAGCCGCGCGGGCCAGAGCGTTTGAGCGGCGCGCGCAGCCGGGAGGGCGCGTTGATCTGCATGATCCCGGCGGACCCCTTGGCGCAGAGCACGCCCTTGTTCACCGGATGATCGCGGTTGCCCTCGATATAGGCGACTTTGCCGGATTTCAGATGCACGTTGATCCCGCAGCGGCAGGCGCACATGTAGCAGGTGGTTTGCCGGACCTCGTCGGAGACATGCGGCGAGAGGTCCAGATGGGGCGTGGGATAGGTCATGTGATCCTGAGGCGCGTGCTGTCAGAGCCGGTTAGAGCGGAACAGCGTTCGCCGGACAAGGTCAATGTGAGAATTTTCTTGAGACTGCAATCGAAGTCATGTGTTTTTCGTCCCGAGCAGGGTGGTCGCGTCGCGGGCGATTTCGCGCTCTTCGTCGGCGGGAATGATGTGCATCGGGACCGGCCCGAGAAAGGCCAGCGCGGCGGTGATCCGGTCGCGGATGGCGCCAGCGTTTTCGCCGATGCCGCCGGTGAAGGCGATGGCGTCGAGCCCGCCCATGGCGACGATGGCGCTGCCCGCCTGCCGCGCGGCCCAGTGGCAGAAATGATCGACGGCAAAGCGCGCGGCATCGTCGCTGCGGTCAAGGATCGTGGCCATGTCATTGGTGCCGGTGAGAGCGGTGAGCCCCGATGCACGGTTCAGGATGTTGGCCGCGCCGTCGATGCCATGGTCCTGCGCCAGCCGCAGCACGGCCATGCCGTCGATGCTGCCCGAGCGGGTGCCCATGACCAGACCGTCGAGCGGGGAATAGCCCATGGAGGTGGCGACGGAGCGCCCGTGGTGGATGGCGCAAAGGCTGGCGCCGTTGCCGAGGTGGAAGGCGAGGAGGCGGGCGGGGAGCGGGGAGATCTGCCGAATGAGGGCGGCGTAGCTGAGGCCGTGAAAGCCGTAGCGCCGGATGCCCTTGGCCCTTTCGGCGGCGGGGATGGCGTAGGTTGTGGCAGTCAGGTCGTTGGTGGCGTGGAAGGCGGTGTCAAAGCTCGCGTATTGTGCAAGTTCGGGGGCGAGGCGGGTCATGGCACGGATGCCTGCCAGATTGCCGGGGTTGTGCAGCGGGGCGAGCGGGATCAGCGCGGTGATTGTTTCGATGACGGCAGCGGTGATCAGGGTGGGCGCGGTCAGGTCGGCGCCACCATGCACGACGCGGTGCGCGGCGCAGGTGAAGGCGCTGATCGGGTGGCCGGCGTCTGAGAGTGCCTGCAGCAGCAGGTCGAGGG